>Ga0207752_1001027_pt1 | contig 12990 bp, 13 predicted proteins | sample Pon2CUnioCityCA_6_FD_187272 | JGI IMG/M metagenome (GOLD analysis project Ga0207752, IMG submission 187272) | Marine sediment microbial community from Union City, CA, USA - Pond 2C Sediment 2 (SPAdes) | ecosystem: Environmental > Aquatic > Marine > Intertidal zone > Salt pond sediment ... | reverse complement strand
GAGGACCACCTGGGAGCCGTCTTCCCGCCGCTCGGGTCGGAACTCGGCGGGGAACTGGGCCGGAGTCCCATCCGGAAGCGCCCCCTCCCGCCACTCCCGCGGCCCATCGCCGACCAGCATCGTGTCGATACCCAGGGCCTGTCGGACGTCCTCCTCGACCAGCGCCGTATGCTGGTAAATGTCCGCCACCCGCACCGTCCCCGGGCCGAGGCCCAGCGCCTCCCGCAGCCGACCGTACGCCACGGCCACGATCGTGCTGTCCACCGTCCCGCCCAGGTCGATCGGCACCCGGTCCGGCTCCTCGTGCCGCAAAGCCGTCAGTAACCGCTCCCTATGATTCACCCAGCCCCTCCTAAGCTATCGACTTCGGAAGTCTTCGAAGCCTCCTCACCCGAAAACCTGCCCTCCAGCGTGAACAATCCCGCCCTCGACATTCGTCCCACAGAGGGCGACTTCCGAAGTCTGCAATTGCGGAGGCCCTACCGCAACTCCCGCAGCGCCGCGTTGACCTCGTCGACGTCGAAAGCCTCCGGGTCGAACTCGCCGCGCCACTCCAGCCAGTCCTCGTGCTCCGGATGATCAGGATCCGTCATCGCCTCCACGTACTCCTCGTATCCCCAGATACCGCCCACGTCCTCAGGCGGCGTGGCTCGCTCGCCCTCCAGGCAGACTGGATACGCCTGCCCCGCCTCCGGCTCCAGAACCTTCTCGACCTTCAGCTCGTGCACCCAACTGTCGCCGAAGTCGTACTCGTAGAAAAATGTCGAGCCTTCCTCGACGACCTGATCCAGCCGGACCTTCTTCTCGTCCTCCATCGCCACCATATAGTCGGGGTGAGGCACGCCGTAATACGTCTCTCCGACGACGAACTGGTGTAGATGGTAGTCCCACCAACCCATCACTGCCTGGAGCACGTCGTGCAGCTCCGCCAGCGTCACGTCGCCGGGCACCTGGAACCGTCGCCAGATCGGCGGCTCGATACCTGCCAGCGTCACCTGGATCTGATAGATCAAACCTTTTGACGACTTCCTTTTCTTGGCCATATTCCTCTCCTTGAGTACGGGAAGCTCTTCGGCGTCCACCAACACCCGAATGCTGCGCGCCTCTCCCGGCTCCCTGCTGATAAGCCCCTTCTTGGCCAGCCTGAGCACCATCTGGTGGATGCTGGGCGGACTCGTCCCGAAGAAACGCTGCAGGTCTGCCTGTGCCGGCGGCCGACCGTGGATCACGGTGTAATTGTAGATGAAGGCCAGGTACTGCCCCTGCTTACTTGTCCACTCCTTTTCGGGCATTCTCACCCCCCTCGGAAACCTCAATCGGCTCCTCTACCTCGGCCTTGTGGTAACTCCCCCAGCTGTCCGGGAGCACCCGCAGAAAATCCCACGAAAGCCACAACGGGTAGCTGCGGATCAGCCATCGAATGCCGTTCACGATGTCCCCGCGCGCCAACTCCTTCAGCTCGGCTGCCCCCCGCTCCAGGAACGTGGGTGGTCTCGCCTGAGGACCGTAGATCAGTGGGTATCCCAGCTGTCCCAGCAAGTCCCCTGCCAGGCTCTCGAACATCTCCACCTGACGCGGCGCAAGTGTCTTCTTCCAGCGCGTCGCCCGCTCGGGATCCGGTCGCCGGCCGATCAGCTCGTGCTGGCTCGCCGTGTAGCCCGGCGGCTGAAACCCGTCGGCCCGAAGCATCCGGGGCTCGTACGCCAGGTCCAATTCCCGACAGAGCCGGCGCACCGTCTCCTCTGGCGCGCGAACCAGGTCCTCGTATTTGACGCGCACGATCTGCTCCCGCGGAAGCAGCCCCTCCAGCGCCAGCCCCTCCCGTACGTTCGCCTGCCACCATGGGGCAGCCTCGACGATCGTGTTCGGCCCCCAATCGAGCGGCAGAATCGAGTTCGCCACCGCCCGACCGTCCCGAACAATGTGCACGACCCTGGCCCGGGGGAAGAGCTCCAGGAGCACGGCGGCATAGTTGACGTTCTCCGGCGTGTGATCGATCCAGATGGCGCCCGCCATCCCGCGCTGCCGCGCGTACACCTCCACCAGCCAGTCGAGGAGCTCGACGTAGGACCCGGTGGGCGCCTGTGACGGGTCGACGTCGATCCCCCACAGTTTAAAGCGCCAATGGATGCGGATCATGCGCAGCGCCCGCTCCAGGTCGATGTTGCCGCTCTTGGTGCGACAGGACCGGATCACGCTTACCTTGAAGTGGGACTCCGGCGGGCAGACGCAGTCACTGTGCGCCCCGAGAATCGCCCCCAGCAGGGTCGTCCCGCTGCGGCTGCACCCCCCGATGAAGATCTGTCGTTCGATTCTATGCCTTACCTTTCTGTCTACTTTCTAAGAACCCAACCCGCTCGCTCGCGCCCTCCCCCTGCTAGCGCTGGATCGCCAGATCCAGCGTCTGGCCGCAGGCCAGCCTTCCCCCTTCCTCTTGCTCGCTGCGGATTCGTCAATTCGCAGCCTGGCCGTAGGCCAGCCATCTCTCCCGCGACGCCCGCCGAACAGCCTTGACCATTGTACCACACCTCCCGCCCATTCGGCGAATTCCACCCCACCTCCAGTCCCGAGGAAACCGTCATCAGCGGTCACACCTTCCGAAGGTTCCTCGCATACCCCGCCATGACAAATCCCCTCCAGCTTCAAACTCCCCAACGATCAGATCAACACCTGACCTTCGTAAGGCTCGCGCCCGCACCTTGGATCTGACCTCCCGTCCGAACGTCTCCCTCCAGAAACTAAACGCCTCTTTGATCTAGCGACATCTCTATCCCGTTCTGTCGGGTGCCCAAGCCGTCCGCCACTCGCCAGGGAACCTCACTCAGCACCGACATTCCGACCGGAACGGCCTGTGGTGAGTTTATCCCGAGCATCGCCGAGGGACCTCGTCGAACCAAGCGAAACGCATTGGACTGGAGGAATCTCCTCTCTTGACCGAGATCCGTCCCCCGTTGGGCGAGGTCTCCCGACTGAGCCCCCTTCCACAGCCACCGCACCTGGGTACAATCATCCTTGCCCTCGCCTTCGAAGCCCGTTCCTCGAGGCGATCAAGCCATCTCGAGTTCATAGACCAACGCAGCCCAAGAGGAGAGACGAGATGCTCAATCCCGACGAGAAACCGCTCCGACAACCACTGGAGGACAACCTGACCCTCACCACGGCCGCCAGCGAAGAGGACATCGAGCGGGTAGCGGCATTCAACGCTTCCATTCACGCCCCAAACGTGGGCACCCTCATCCAGAACCTCTTCCTCCACCACCCGGCAACGCGCGGACGGGATCTCTTCTTCGTCGTCGACGAGGGGAGCGGCGAGATCGTCTCATCCCTCTGTCTGATCCCCCACTTCTACCGCCAGTTCGGATACGAATACACCCTGTCGTTAGAGGCCACTCTCCGCCTGGAGCTCCGTCACGTGTCCGGTTCGCCGGAACCGGCGTTCACCTTCCGCCGTGCCACCCTGGACGACATACCAACGCTGCGTCAGCTCTACGGCGAGGCGGCCCGGGACCTCACCATCCACACAGTCCGCGGCGAAGGAACGTGGCGCTACCTGGAGACGCACGCCGACGGGACGGTCACGGAACGCGAGCGGTGGATAATTCAGGACCCTGACGGTAAGCTCGCCCGCTACGTGAGCGTGCAGCGTCACCCCTTCGGCGAAGAGCTGACCGTGGACGAGACTGCGCGTCTCAGTCTTGAGGCCGCCCTCGCCGCCCTCCAACTCGCCAGGAAGCTAGCCTTCGACCGAGAGAACCCCGGCATCCGCCTCAACCTCCCAGCCAGCGCCACCCTCACGCACCTCGCGCGGTCCCTCGAGGCCCACGATGAGGGAACTTACGCCTGGCAGATCCACGTCCTGGACGTCGCCGCGCTCCTCCGGGCGCTGGGCCCGGTACTCGAGCGCCGCGTTACCGACGCCCCTTCGCCGGCCTGACCCAGGAAATCCAGCTCAACTTGTACCAGGAGAGAATCGTGCTCCATTTCGAGGCGGGCCGCCTGACCCACGTTGCCAGGGCGGTACCTCCGAGGGAGACACCATCCTCCGCTGTCCACCGCCCCAGTTCATCCCCCTCGCGCTTGGGCACCGCACCTGGAGAGATCTCCACGCGGCCCACCCCGACATCCTCGTCCCGCCGCTCTGGCGTCTGTTAGTCGACACCCTGTTTCCAAGCGTGCCGTCATTCCTCTACAGCCCGTACTAACCGCTCGCCCCACGTGCACCCTGGTGACCGGCACCTATAAGATACCGTCTCAAACAGCCAGACACTCGCCAGGAACGTAGCCGCACACTTGATGATCGCTCACGCACCGTGCCGGTCACCTTCATCATCCCGCCCCCGTCATTTCGAGTGGAACGGAGCGCAGCGAAGTGGAATCGAGAAATCTCTCTTGGAGCCCCCACCACCGACGACCATCTTAACGCCGCCGCTTCGCCAGCTCCCTCTCCACGTCGGCCAGCGCCAACCCTCGCGCCGCCAGCAGCACTAGCAGATGGTAAGTCAGGTCGGCCGTCTCCGAGATCAGTCGGTCGTCACCCTGCCCTTTGGCGGCCAGCACCACCTCCATCGCCTCCTCCCCGATCTTCTTCAGAATCTCGTCCTCCCCCGCCTGGAACAGCGCCGCCGTGTAGGAGCCTTGCGGACGGTCCTTCCGCCGGTCGAGGATCACGCCGAAGAGCTCCTCCAGGATGTCGCCGGTAGCCTCGGCGGTGGCATCGTCCGGCGCCTCCATCAGCCTTCGATAGAAGCAGCTGCGTTCCCCAGTATGACACGCCGGCCCCTCCGGATCCGCCTTCACCAGCAGCGTGTCCGCGTCGCAGTCCACCAGGATCTCCCGCACGTTCATGAAGTTGCCCGAGGTCGCTCCCTTGTGCCATAGCTCCTGGCGGCTCCGACTCCAGAAGTGGACCTGGCCCGTCTCTCGGGTCAGCCGGAGCGCCTCCCGGTTCATCCACGCCACCATCAACACCTGTCCCGTCGAGGCGTCCTGCACCACCGCCGGCACCAGTCCTCGCCGATCGAACTTAATTTCTTCATCCATCGTCACCGCGCCTGTCACTCGCGTCAGCCTCCCATCTGTCCTAACTCGCCCGTCATCCGCACCGGCACGTTTCGCGCCGCCAGGTGGGCCTTCACCTCGCCGATGCTTAGCATCCGATCGTGGAACAGCGAGGCGGCCAGCGCTGCATCCGCACGCCCCTCGGTGAGCGCCTCCACAAAGTGCTCCGGGCACCCGGCACCACCGCTGGCGATGACCGGCACCGACACCGTCTCGGCAACGGCCCGCGTCAGCGCCACGTCATACCCTGCCAGCGTCCCGTCGGCGTCCATGCTCGTCAACAGCACCTCCCCGGCGCCAGCTGCCACCGCCTCCTCCGCCCACGCAATCGCGTCCAGGTCCGTCGGTACCCGGCCCCCGCTGATGGTGACCTTCCAGCGCGGGCCGGAGTCGCCCGCGAACTCCGACGCCCCCTCGGCAATCCGCTTTGCATCGATGGCCACGACGACGCACTGGCTGCCGAAGCGCTCTGCGGCAGCGGTGAGCAATCGCGGATCGCGGACCGCCGCCGTGTTGATGCTCACCTTATCCGCCCCGGCCAGGAGCAGCGTCCGCACGTCCTCCACGCTCCGCACGCCGCCGCCGACGGTGAAGGGCATGAAGACCTCCGTCGCCACCTCGCGTACCACCTCCACCGTCGTGGCATGGCCTTCGGGCGTGGCCGAGATGTCGAGAAAGACCAGCTCGTCGGCTCCCTCTGCGTCGTATAGGCGAGCGTTCTCCACCGGGTCGCCCGCATCCCGCAGGTTGACGAAGTTGACCCCCTTCACCACCCGCCCATCCTTGACGTCGAGACAGGGGATGATCCGTTTAGCCAGCATCGCCGCCCTCCCCCACCTGGAGCGCATTCCGGAGCTCGATCTCCCCTTCGTAGAGGGCACGGCCGATGATGACTCCGCTCAGGCCGGCCTCACGAGTCCTTCGCACGTCGTCGAGGCTCGCCACCCCGCCCGAGGCGATGACCCGCAGACCGGTCGCCCGCGCCAGCGCCATCGTCCCTTCCACGTTCAGACCGCTCCCCGTGCCGTCTCTGGTTACGTCGGTAAAGATGACCCAGCGAATACCTCGCTCTCCCCACGCCCGGCCCAGCTCCGTCGGCGTCAGCTCGGCAGCCTCCTGCCATCCGTGGGTGCGAACTTCACCCCGACCCGCATCGATCGCCAGCGCCACCCGCTCCGCCCCGAAAGCCTCCAGCACCGCCTCGACGAGCGCCGGCTGCTTCACCGCCGCCGTGCCGACCACCACCCGCTCCACCCCTGCGTCCAGTGCGTGCTGGATACCGTCGAAGTCGCGCAGGCCGCCGCCAAACTGAACCCTCAGACCCGACGTCACGATCCTATCCAGCGCTTTCAGGTTCTTTTCCTTATCCTCCCCAAAGGCCCCGTCGAGATTCACCACGTGGACCCAGGAGGCCCCGGCGTCCTGCCATCGACCCGCTACCTGGAGCGGGTCGTCCGCATACTCGGTCTCCCGTCCCGGGTCCCCCTGGACGAGACGGACCACCCGCCCGCCTCGCAGGTCAATCGCCGGATAGACCGTCCACTCCCCTGACCTCATCCTCACCTCCTATCCCACCTGCTCCACAAAATTGCGCAGGATCCGCAGCCCCACTTCCTGGCTCTTCTCCGGATGAAACTGCACTCCGTAGATCTCACCCCGTCCCACCACCGATGCAAACGCATCCCCGTAGTCCGTCGTGGCCACCACGTCATCGGATACTGCGTCGCAGTAGTACGCGTGATTGAAGTATGCCCATGCGCCAGCCGGCAGTCCCCGCAGCAGCGGACTCTCGATCCGCGGCTCGATCTGATTCCAGCCGGTGTGCGGGATCTTCATCCCCCGCGCGACGATTTCGCCCGGGAATCGCACCACCCGCCCTCGCAGCACCCCCAGCCCGGCGTGGCGCCCCAGCTCCTCGCCCTCCTCGAACAGGACTTGCATCCCCACACAGATTCCCAGCAGCGGCTTCTCCCGCGCCACGACCTCCCGGAGACCATCCAGCAACCCGGCGCGGCGCAGGTTCGACATACAATCGGCGAACGCCCCCACGCCCGGCAGTACGACCTTCTCGGCAACCCGGAGCGGTTCCCGCTCCCGCGCCACGATCACCTCCGCCCCGACCGCCTCCAGCGCCTTGTGCACCGAACGGACGTTGCCGGCTCCATAGTCGATCAGCGCGATCATAGCATCCCCTTCGTCGATGGAATCGATCGGCCCCGGCGCGCATCGCGCTGGGTGGCGGCATCCATCGCGCGGCCCAGCGCCTTGAACAGCGCCTCCGCCTTGTGATGGTCGTCCCGCCCATAGGGTACGCGCGCGTGGATGGTCGCCCGCGCCGTTATCGCCAGGGACTCGAAAAAGTGGGGCATCAGGGTGACCGGGAGTCCGCCTACCGTCGGACCGGCCCATTCGACCTCCGTCACCGCGTACGGTCGCCCGGAAAGATCGACGGCAACGGAGGCCAGCGCCTCATCCATCGGCACGCTCGCCGACCCGATCCGCACGATGCCGGCCCGGTCGCCCAGCGCCCGGTCGAAGGCCTCTCCCAGCACCAGCGCCACGTCCTCTACCGTGTGGTGCGGATCGACGTGCAGGTCGCCCGTGGCCTCTACCTCCAGGTCGAACAACCCGTGCACCGCCACGTGGGTCAGCATGTGATCGAGAAAACCGATGCCCGTCGCGATGCGATGAGCTCCGATGCCGTCGAGCGTCAGGTCCACCAGAACTTTCGTCTCCGTCGTCTCCCGCTCCACCCGAGCCTGGCGCATCTCAGCCTTTGCCCGCTCCTCTGTCATCTCCATCTCCACTCCCCCGTCACGTCATCCGTTCCAAAGCGTCTATCAGGGCATCATTCTGATCCGGCCGCCCGACGCTGACCCGCACGTACCCTGCCATCGCCGGACTGGAGAAGTCTCGTATCAGAATCCCTCGCTTGGCCAGCCCGTCGACCACTGCGTCAGGGTCCCCGCCTTCCACCCCGATCAGGATGAAATTAGTATCGCTCGGCAGGGGATCGAGCCAGGGAACCTCCCTCAATGCCTCCGTCACTCGCTCCCGCTCTTCGATCAGCCGGGTCACGTTCGCCTCTACTTTCTCCAGATCCTCGAAAGTGGCCAGTGCCGCCACCATTGCCGCGGAGTTAACGTTGTAGGGAGGACGGACCCGGTTGAGATACTCGGCCAGCTCCGGCCTCAACAGCGCGTACCCCAGACGCAGTCCGGCCAGGCCCGCCCACTTGCTGAACGTGCGGATGACGACCAGGTTATCATAGTCGGCCAGGAGCGAGATGGCACTCTCTCCGCCGAACTCAATGTACGCCTCATCGACGCACACCATCACAGGCAGCTCCAGCAAACGTTCCGTCAGCGCCAGGGGGATCGCTTGGCCGCTCGGATTGCCCGGCGAGACGATGAACAGCAGCCTCGCCTCTCCTGTGCTCTGTTGGACGGCCCGCTCGATAGCCGGAACGTCGAGGGATAGATCCTCGCGCCGTGGGGCGTTCAGCACGCGGCAGCGGTTCACCCGGCCATAGAAACGGTACATGGCGAAGGTCGGCGGACAGACGACGACCGCCTCCCCCGGCTCGACGAACAAACGGATCAGCAGATCGATCATTTCGTCGGCCCCGTTGCTCAACACCACGTGATCCGACGTGACCCCGGCGTACTGCGCCACGGCCTCTACCAGCCGACCGTAGTCCGGATGGAGATGATACTCATCGAAATCCGCCAGCGCCTCTTTCACCCGCGACGAGGGGCCGAAGGGGTTCTCGTTGGCGATCAGTCGAATCAGGCCCTCTTTCTCGACGCCCGCTCGCTCCGCCGCCGCCTCGATATCCGGCGGTTCGTACGGCTTGATGCGGCTGATGTAGGGATGAGATGGTTTCACGGTGGGCATAATGAGATCTCCTTTCCTGTCAAGCGTTCTGCTCCTGGCGGGCGGTCGCCGCGGCAGCGTGTGCCGAGAGCGACTCGGCATCCGCCACGCGGGCGGCCGCGGCGCAGAGCCAAGAGGCCGACTCCGCATCCAGGGCGATGACGTTCGTGATCTTCACAAAATCGAGCACGTTCACCGGCGACGCGAATCGCGCCGTCCCCCCGGTCGGCATGACGTGGCTCGGGCCGGCCACGTAGTCGCCCAGCACCTCGAAGGAGTGCTCTCCCAGAAAGAGCCCACCGGCGTTACGAATGCGCTCAGCCCAGATTTCGGGCTCTCGCACGGACAGGCACAGGTGCTCCGGCGCGAACCGGTCCGCCAGCTCAGCCGCGGTCGCCAGATCCGGCGTCAGCACGATCCCCCCCTGCCCCGAGAGAGACGTTTCAACCACGTCCTTCCGCCCCAGCGTCTCCATCTGTCGCGCCACCTCGGCCTGCACCGCCTCCGCCACCTCGCGGGAAGGGGTGAGGAGAATGGCCGTGGCGAGGACGTCGTGCTCCGCCTGAGCCAGCAGGTCCGCCGCCACCCAGGCCGGGTTTGCCGACGCGTCGGCCACCACCACCGTCTCCGTCGGACCGTACAGCCCGTCCAGACCGACGTGCCCGTAGACCTGCCGCTTCGCCAGCGTCGTAAACAGCCCCCCGGCACCGGCGATCTTGTCGACCCGGGGGATCGACTCCGTCCCGTAGGCCATCGCCCCGATCGCCTGGGCGCCCCCCACCCGGAACACCCGGTCCACATCCGCCAGATAAGCGGCTGCCAGCGTGATCCCGGGAACGTCGCCTCCTTCGCCGGGCGGCGTGCAGACGATCACCTCATCCACGCCCGCCACCCGGGCGGGAATGGCGCTCATCAGGAGCGAGGAGGGTAGCGGGGCCGTGCCCCCCGGGACGTAGACCCCTACCCGACCAAGCGGCGTCACCCGCTGGCCCATCGTCCCGCCCATCTCATCCGTCTCCCACGTCGGCAGCGGCTGCCGTGCGTGGAAGTCCCGAACGCGCTCCGTGGACAGCTTCAGGGCCCCGGCCAGGTCGGCGGGGAGGCCCGCGTACGCCGCCTCCCAGACGCTGCGCGGCACCTCGAAATCATCGACCGTCAACCCGTCGAACTCCGACGTCCAATCGCGCAGCGCCTCGTCCCCCCGCTCGCGGACGTCGGCCAGGATTTCGGCCGTCGCTTGCTCCGGCGTCAGACGTCTGCCGAACACCTGTCGGATGCCTTCCTGGACCGGTTTCGGCACCTCGTCGAGAACCAGCATATCCCGGCGTCGCAGCACCGTCCGGCGTGCCTCGTCCAAATCCTCATATATCTTCAGTGTCACGATGTGCTCCCTCTGTCCATTTCCCGTCAATTGCTTCACTCATTCACCTTGTTCGAGCGCCTCCAGCATCGCCTGGCAGCGGTCCGGCTCCTCCTCGAAGATATAGGCCACGGGTGTGACGACCACCCCGCTCCCCCCGATCGATCGCAGCTCAGCGACCGCCTCAAACAAACTGTCGCGGCGGACGACGATGTGAACCGCGTACCAGCCTGCGGTCTCCCCCCGCACCACCACCGGCGAGATCGTCGGTCCCTGCAGCCCTCCGAGCGTCTCCTCCTCGAACATTCGCGCGGCGATGGCGCGGGGAGATTCACCTCGCATATTGGCGAACACCGCCAGGTGATCCTCAGCCCGCAAGTGTGCCTCGATGTATTCAAGCAGCAGTCGGGCCACCTCCAGCACCTCCGGTCGAGACTCGAGCGCCGCTCGATTGGCGATGAGGGCGGCCTCCGAGATGATGACAGTGCCGTCTTCCAGGGGGCGCAGCCGATTGTCGTGCAGCGTCTGCCCCGTGGAAACCAGGTCGCAGATGGCATCGGCATACCCGATCGTCGGAGCCACCTCCAGCGCCCCCTCGGCTTCGACCAGGGTGAAGGAGAGACCTTCACACTCCGCCAGGAACGCGCCGGTCAACTTCGGGAACTTGGTCGCGACGCGGAGTGGACGTTCCAGCGACCGAACGTACGCCTCCAGATCAGACAGCGTGCACACGCCTTCCCACGCCTCGGGGACAGCCACGGAGAGCCGGCAGCGGCCGAAGCCGAGCGCGTCGTGGAGCACGAGCACTGCACCGTTCTCGCCTCGGCGCTCCGCCACCAGGTCCATCCCCGTGATACCGAAGTCGACGCTCCCGTCCCGCACGCTCACCACGATGTCGCCTGGACGCTGGAAGATGACCGTAACCGAGGGTAGAGCCGGGATGCTCGCCGCGTACTGACGCGGATTCGTCTTCCGGACGCCCAGACCGCAGTCGGCCAGCAGATCCAGAGCCCGTTCGCCCAGACGCCCCTTGCTGGGCAGCGAGAGGCGGATATCGTCCCGTTGGTTCATTCCATACTCCTTAAATAGACAAGACTTAGCATACAAGAACAGACAAGCACCGATAAACAAAAAACCCTCGCCGGATAGACCGGGAGGGCTGGAAGTGCTAAATCGCACGCAGGCAGGTCAGACACGACCTCCCAGGTCGGGTGGCAAGAGTTTATGATGGCTATGGTGGACCGAAACGTAGATCTCTAAGATCATCGTGCGACTATGGTACCATCAGGCGGGGAGAAGTCAAGTTCAGGACCAGGACGCTAAGGCTTGTCCCTCCCGACTCGCCAACGTATAATCCGGCCTTGTTTCTACTGGTCAAGCAGGTTGCAGGAGGTAGCTATGTCGAAAGGAATGGTGATCGTTGCCGAGAATCGGTGTAAAGGATGTGGTCTGTGTGTAGACGCCTGTCCTCAAGGGATACTTCAGCTCGCCCAGGGCAGGTTCAACGTGAAAGGACATCACCCCGTCGAGGTGACGGACCCGGATGCGTGCACTGGCTGCGCCATGTGCGCCACCATATGCCCCGACGTGGTCTTCACCGTCTATCGACGCCGACGGTCCAGCCAGCGTGCCGCTCAGACAGATTTCGCCCGGGCAGTTGCCGGGGCATAGGAGGGAAAATAAGGAATGACAATGGAACTGATCGAGGGTAACAGAGCATTCGCCGAGGCCGCTGTCCGAGCGGGGGCCGAGGCTTTCTTTGGGTATCCTATCACCCCGCAAAGTGAGGCGCTCGAGCATCTTTCCAAGCGTATGCCCGAGCTTGGACGCGTATTCTTGCAGGCGGAGAGCGAGATCGCGGCCATCAATATGGTCTATGGGGCAGCATGTGCCGGCGCTCGCGTCCTGACCTCTTCGTCCAGTCCCGGCATCAGCCTGATGCAGGAGGGCCTCTCGTACATCGCCTGTTCCGAGGTGCCGGTCGTGGTCGTCAACGTCATGCGAGGAGGGCCGGGCCTGGGCAACATCCAGCCTGCACAGGCGGACTACTTCCAGGCCGTGAAGATGGCCGGTCACGGGAACTTCCGCATGCTCGTGCTCGCACCGGCCAACGTACAGGAATTGGTCGACCTCGTCGTGCTCGCCTTCGACCTGGCGGAGAAGTACCGGACCATCGTTATGGTCGCCGCAGACGGAGCGATCGGTCAGATGATGGAGCCGGCGGAGCTGCCGCCGCTCCGTCCGGTCCGACCGACGGGCGAACGTCCGGAGTGGGCCCTCACCGGCGCCAAAGGTCGAGAACCCAATACCATCACGTCCCTCTACCTGGGCGCCGAGAATCTGGAGAAGGTGAATCTGGGGCTGCAGAAGAAGCTGAGAGAGATCGAGGCTGCGGAAGTGCGCTGGAAAGAGTACCAGACGGACGATGCGGAGCTTTTATTGGTTGCTTTTGGCACGGTGGGGCGTATCTGTCAGAGCGTCGTTCGCGAGGCTCGGGCAAAGGGCATCAAAGCCGGTCTGCTCAGGCCGGTCACCCTCTGGCCGTTGCCGAACGAGCGCATCGCGGAGCTGGCCGAGCAGGTGGAGAGCATCCTGACGGTGGAGATGAACGCCGGACAGATGGTCGAAGACGTCCGTCTTGCCGTCGAGGGGCGCTGCCCGGTCCATTTCTACGGCCGTATGGGCGGCGTGATCCC
>Ga0207752_1001026_pt1 | contig 13006 bp, 11 predicted proteins | sample Pon2CUnioCityCA_6_FD_187272 | JGI IMG/M metagenome (GOLD analysis project Ga0207752, IMG submission 187272) | Marine sediment microbial community from Union City, CA, USA - Pond 2C Sediment 2 (SPAdes) | ecosystem: Environmental > Aquatic > Marine > Intertidal zone > Salt pond sediment ... | reverse complement strand
CCCTCCCCCGCTCCGCAGAGGAGGGAACACGTAGTCCCCCAGTTATCGCGGCCGCCTTCTGTTGTCGCCGCCTTGCCCCCTTGTTCTCGCCGGCCTCCTTCTATTCTCGCCGATTTCTCCCCCTTCGCTGTCGCTGGTCTCTCGACCAGCGACCAGGAGGCCTGCTCAGCCGCGGGCTAGCTCCTGATCGTCGCGGAGGTGGCAGTGCTTGTATTTCTTGCCGCTGCCGCACCAGCAGGGGTCGTTGCGGCCGATCTCCCGGAGCCGGCGGCGGGCCTCCTTCTCCCGCACCTCGTCCCACAGGCCCGAGAGGTCACCGAGGACCGCGTTCGGCGAAGGGGTATCCCGCTCGTCCAGCAGGCCCAGCTTGATCTGCACGTCCTCCCAATCGCCCATCACGGTTATATCCACGTGATTCCCGTCGAAGGCGCGCTCAATGAGCGGTGCGGCCACGACCGCATCCAGGTCGACCAGGTAGCTGACGATGAAGCCGTTGAGGACAGGCTTCAGGTCCGCAAACTGCTCGAGGGTCTCGGTCAGTGCGGCGATGGCGGCCGAGCGAGCCTCTGGATGCCGTTTTCCGATCTCGGACAGCCCGTGAGCAGCAGCGACCCGCGCCCATAGACCATGGGTCTGGTCGGCGAGGTAGCCAGCCAAGACGGGGATGGCCACCGGCCCGAGGTGACCGAATACCCGGGGAAGCTCCTCACCGACCCAGTCATCACCGTACTCGTCGATACGATGGAGAAGGCGCGTGAGGGGCTGCGCCGCCTCCTCCGCGTGGAGCTGGGCCAGAGCCCGCCAGGCGTGGATCGGGGCCCAGACAGCGTCGTCTTCGGAATCGGCCCAGTACAACTCCTCATCCAGAGCCATACGGATCAGATCCGGCACGTGCTCCGGACCCAAACCGAGAGCGCGGTAATCCATCCACTCCCTCTGCCCACGGCAATCACCCAGAGTAAGCAACTCCGAAACAGGAGCAGGATAGTCACGTTCTGTCATCTATCGAATTCCTTTCAACACACGCTTCTTTTAACCAGCGAAATCTCATCCTCGTTCCTTCTTTATCCGGGCGTGTCTACGTTGGGCGGGGTTTGTCTCTTGACTTGGATTCTATCAGGTGTTTATGCTAGCATCTTTGCGTGGAGCGTCAAGCCGGAGAAGGGATGAGCAGCTGTGGAGAAGACCCGGGCGGCACGCCCGCTTGGAGCAGAGGAGGGCGGCGGATATGGCTATCCGCCGCGAGCAAGAGGAAGTGGACCCGGGCGGAGTGCATAGCGCCCCACCCCGGCTCAGCGTTGCTGAGCTTCCCTCCCCCGCGGAGCGGGGGGAGGGGATAGGAGACCTTATCCGAGGATGGTTTCCGGAAGGTCTTCGCCAACGTCCAGGCGGAGGGCCTTGTCGACCACGCGACGGGCCACGGCGACGTCCTCGATGGCGACGCCCAGGGACTCGAAGAGGGTGACGTCGTCGGGGGCGCGGCGACCCTTGCGGGTGCCGGCGACGATCTGACCGAGCTCCACCACGCGGTCCCAGCTAAGAGCGCCCTGCTCGACGGCGGCGATGAGATCCCCGGCTTCCACGCGTCCCTGGGCCCGATCGTCGATGGTGACCAGGTCGGCCCGCTCGACGGTACGGAGGTCGATCTCCCGGGCCGAGGGGCGGTTCGAGCCAGCGGCATTGACGTGGACGCCAGGGCGGAGCCAGTCCCCGTCGAAGAGAGGCTCCGCGGCCTTGGTGATGGTGATGACGACGTCAGCGTCGGTCACTGCGGCCCGCGGCGTGTCGACGGGATCGACTGTCACGTCGAGACGCTCCGACATCTCCGCGGCGAAGCGACGGCGGTGCTCGGGGGTGGGGCTGTAGGCCCACACGTGCTCGATGGGACGAACAGCGCAGACGGCCTCGAGCTGGGTGGGGGCCTGGGTGCCGGTTCCGAAGATGCCGACGGTGGCGGCGTCGGACCGGGCCAGGTGCCTGGTGGCGACACCGCTGGCAGCTCCGGTGCGCATCTGGCCCATATATGCCGCCTCGATCACGGCTTGAAGGTCGCCCGTCTCCTCATCCCAGAGGAGGACGACGAAACGGACGCCGCCGGAAGCGATGGTGTAGGCCTTGAGGCCGAAACCGATGCCCGGCAAGGCGGCGGACATGACCTGGAGCATGGTGCGCTCCAGTCGGGGACGCTGGCGCGGACGGTTATCCGTCCTCCCCAGGCCCTGGAGCCGGAAGGCCTCCTCGACGGCGTCGAGGGCATCATCCATAGTGAGAAGCTGCTTTACATCCTGTTCGCGTATGAAGAGGGGCATGGTCATCCTCCCGTCTAACGTGCTTCGGCGTCGAGCTTCGACCGATCAGTCATGGTCTGGGTGGCTGAGATCGGTGCGATAGATTGAGATCATTCGTCGTACCGGCGGCTACAGTTCCAGAGTTACTGTGCTTCCTTCGCTCCTGCTCACAGACTGTCGTTGTGGCTTGATGGGTTGGACTGCTGACCATCGTGGAGATTCCTCCGCTCCACTACGCTACGCTTGGTTCGACGAGGTCCCTCGGCGATGCTCGGGATAAACTCACCACAGGCCGTTCCGGTCGGAATGACGGCCCAGAGCCGGAGGCCACGATCGAGACTGAGCTTAGCTCGACCAGAGCGGTTGTGGGGTTGAAGCCGGCGCTAACCCGCGATGTCGGGGTAGGTGCGCAGGATCTCCTCGTACTCCTCGCTTATCTCCGCCCAGGTACGGCTACCGGTGTCCATCGCGATGTCGAGGAACTTGAGCCGCCCCAGACACTGGTTCGCCTCCGAGAGTCGCTCTCCCAGCTTGAGCTGCTGGTTGAGGCCCACGGAGACGGTAGTAGCAAATCCGAAGACGGCGCCCACGATGCAGGCCATGCGCCACCCGGGGATGCCCTCGCCGACGACGGGGCCACCAGCGGCGGTCACCCCGGTGACCAGAGTCGAGACGCCGGAGTTGAAGACGCCGAAGACGAGGAGGCGAGTGTTGGTGCCTTTCAGCCGTGAGGCGTGTCGCTCCGCCTTGTCAAGGCTCTGTCTGATCCGGCGGGCCAATGCGTCGTGGTTCTGCTGCGATTCCTGGTTCATTTTGACCTCCTGGCCTCGATCTGGCGATCCAGGCCGAGCGACGTTCTGTGCGGCGATCCAGTTTGAGCGAAATTTCGTGCGGTGATCCAGGCCAGACAAGTTGAGCGGTCGGGACAGGTCAGCCCCAGGCCGGGCAGAATTGGGTCTGTCGATTCGGACCGGACGAGGCCCGGTCCATTGAACCGCGTGTTCACCTTTCGCAGCCGCGAGGCGTGCCGCGCCGTCGGCAAGGTGATTACGTCCTCGATTCAGTCATCTCTCGATAGAGAAACCATTCCCCACGCCCCTCGCCCGCCCCCTTGGGTGCCCGGTCGTAGTAGAGGTCGAAGACGCGACCCCGTTCCGTCCGCACGCGGTAGTGGTCCCGGCCGACGCCCCAGGAGCCGCGGCGTTGGGCCGCCGCCGCGTGGGATGGGCGCATGTTGCGGGCCATACGGCCGCGACGACCGTAATCGTGCCACTCTTTGAGGATGTCGACAATGACGTGGGTTTCGCCCTGCCAGACGAAGCAGTCCGGGCAGCCAGGCTTCTTGGTGAGGGCGGGCGCCTCGTCGAACCGGACGGCGATGGGCTCGCCGATGAAGCGGATCGGTTTCACGTCGCAGCCTCTCTCTTTCCAATCTCCATCTAAGAAATTGTAGCACAGGTAGGGCAGTTGTACTACCAGAGAAGATACGTTTCTGCCGTGACTGGCTGGATTCACAGGATGGACACAATGGGGGACCTTCTTCGATGAGACTGGCAGTTCGGACGATGTCGGCAGGACGCCCGTAGGAGTGCCGGACCGGTGAACTGATCTGACCCCGGGAAAGCGAACGCGGAAATTAGCGAGTTGGGGTATAATGCTGCTCCTATATTGGGAAGGATCGGCATAGGCAATGATCGAGATAATCTGTCCCAACTGCGGCGAACTTATCCTTGACGCCCCCGCGTGCCCTGTGTGCGACTGGGAGCGGGCGGACGAGAAGTTGGATCTCGACGTCTATGAGAGAGAAGGGAAACACGCCGACGCCGCCGCATATGCTCTCCGAGGAGAGTTCACAGAAGCAGCGACCCTCTTCGAGGAGAAGCTCAACCGACCGAGGGGCGCAGCGCAGCTGTACGAGCGGGCCGAGCTGCCCCGCAAAGCTGCTGCGCTTTGGGAGCAGGTGGGGGAACTGAGGCGCGCTCGCGATCTCTATCGCGACGCCGATGATAAGGTAAGCCTGGTCAGGATGCTGGTGCGGATGGGGGAGCCCCTTCAAGCAGCCAGGGTCTACGAGGAAATCGACGATCTTGAGGAGGCAGCCCGCCTATACGACCGATTCGGCGACCGAGCCAGGGCCGCCGAGCTGTACCTCCAACTCGATCAGCCCTGGAAAGCGATCGCCATCCAGGTCTCCATAGGTCACTGGGAACGGCATGTGGAGGCTCTGATCGCAGAGGGGCGACTCGCCGAGGCAGCGCGCGTTCTCGAGGCGCACGACGTGCTGGCCTGGGCAGCCGAGCTTTACGCGGATGCCGGAGACGCCGAGAGCGCGCTGCGCGTCGAACGGAAGCGGGGCCAATGGGAGAAGGTGGCTGAGCTGGCGTTTCGCCTGGGCGACTACGAGCAGGAGGCGACGGCATACCAGCAGTTAGGGGATGCGCAGCGGGCGGCCGAGGCCCGCAGGCGGGCGGCGGGGCAGGAGGACGAATAGGCGGATCGAAGGGTGTGGCGCGAGCCCGCCGATGTAGGTCCACGCACGGGCACGGTTCTCGGCGCCGGCCGCGTGCAAGACGCGCCCACAGATCGCCGTGGTCGACGCCACTTCGAACATAGGATCGATGGCTGACATCGAATTCCCGTTTCGCCCTGTACCAGGCGCTGTTCTCCACCAGGGCGCACAGCTCATCGAACTGTCCGGCGAGGAACAGGTGCTCCGCCAGATGTCGCTGGGTATACTCGTCGATCATCCGATCTTGTCCACACCTGCGTTCGGTCACTCATCCACCGTTGGCTTTCCCAGCTAGCGGGTCCGATCCTGAGCGAGAAATGAGGATAGTAGCAGGTGTCGCGGCGTCTCTTTTCCGGTGTCCGCCGACCGGATTGTAGCACAGGTTTCATCGCTACACGAGCGGGAAGCCTCGGTAGCGGGTTTGAGGGCTGGGATCATCGCCAGCTCCGAAGGCCGGTGTCGGAGAAGGTCCGGATCTGGCGATCCAGACCGAGCAGAAACGGCCAGGGATTCGGACTGGGCAGAGCCAGACCGAGGGGCTTCACAAGACCCTGAGGATCGAAGGTATCTTACCTCCGGGTCGAACAGATTTTCGGAGATTCGTCTACGCGTCCTCGCTTGCGGAGCTCTCGGGAGGACGGGCGGAGTCCTCGGCAGCTGCCTCGAAGATAGCACGCAGGGAGGCATAGCAGATAACCTTCAAGAATCGATTTTCAGCGGGAGGCACGTCGCGGTGTAAGGCCACGAGGGCGCCGTCAGCCCACCGGGCCGCCTTCTCTTCCCCGGCCTCGGTCAGACGCCGACGGTAGTCCTGCAGCTCGTCCACAAGCTGGTCGATGCGTTCCTGGGTGTAGACCTCGGGCACCATCTCCTTGATTACCGCCACAAACGCATCGAGAACCCTTTCCTGGACGACCGGAGCGGGCTCCCGGCCCGCGCTCACGGCCTCTCGCGTCGCCTCGATCATCGGTCCGACGCGGTCCATCAGCTGGGGCAGCCAGGGCCCCACCTCTTCGACGGAGAGGAGGAGGGACTCGGCGTCATCGCGCTTGAAAAGCTCTACTGCTTCGTCTTCCAGTTGGAGTAGCCGCGCTTCGGCTCCCTCGTACTGCGCCCGATGGGCCTCATAGAAGGCCTCCATACGCGCCTTCTTCCTGGGATCCTTCATAACTTCCCGAGCAAGCGCGTGGAGGTCCGCGACGCTCCCCTGGCGGGCCACCGAGCGGTCGATGCCCAGTTCTTTCAGCAAGGCCTGCTGCTCGTCTATTCTCCGACGCAGCCACTCGTCATAGGCAAGCTGGAACATGACGAACATGAAGGGGTTGCCCTCTTCGCTCACCTCGATCAGCCGGAAGGCGGAGTACTGGATCAGCCAGGCATCGCGCCAGCGCCTGGCGTCGACGTATTCCGGGAGGGCCATAAGCAGCCGTTTGGCCAGGCGGAACCGCTGCTCCTCATCACCGGCCAGGTGGACGGTGGCAGCGACAACCGTCTTCATATCCGCGTCGTCGAGCTCACCGCCAACCTGGGTAGGGTATCCTACGGCCTCGAACGCGCGCTCCAGGTCGTCGGCGGTGTACCGCAGAAAGGCGAACCGCTTCCGGGAGAAGAGACGGTGCGCGTGGTCCATCGCGGACTCGACGTCCGCCATCATCTTCTCGAACTCAGCGCGGTGTTCCTCCAGGGCCTCGCCCGCGGCCTCAATCTCGTCACCCATTGCCTGGTAGGCCACGAGTTCCTCGAGCCTGTCCGCCTGCTCCTCCAGCTCTCGGGCCTCGTCCTGTGACAGATTCCGCGTCGCCCGCCGAGTCAGGCGGCGGATTGAACCCAATAGGCCCTGGGACTCTCGAACAGGCAGCGGAGGAGACGAGACCATCCGTGATCTGCTACGGCGCTGGTCCTGGCGCAGGCAGCAGTGTTTGTACTTCTTGCCGCTGCCACAGGGGCAGGGATCGTTCCTTCCAACTTTGTTAGCGGTCACGCAATCTCGCTTTCACTCGACGACGCTCAGGTTGTCCAGCCCCCTATGCCTCAGCCCCCAACACTCCCAGCAGATCCTTCGGAAACCGAATCATGCCCCGCTCCCCGGCGGCCTCCCACAACTGCCGGTCGAACGTCGCCACCGTCACGCTCTGGCCCATGCCGTCCTGCCACAGCAGTGCTGATGCCAGGTGAACCGCGTCATATCCCCGGAGGCCCAGCTCCCACGCCAGTTCATCGGCGCGCGCCACGAGCACCTCTGTGGCCTGCACGCGCACTAGATTGGCCCATTCGCTACGGAAGACCTGGAGAGCCGAGGCCGCCTCCTGGCGGGTCAACGCGCCAATGCGGACGGCTTTACCTAAAGCCGCTGACGTCTCCGCCCGGCTGATGAGTGACGTACCGACGACCTCCGCTCCAGCAATAGCTTCAGCCACCTCGCGAGTCCCGGGCTCGGCGACGTACCGCTTGACGAGTGCACTGGCATCCAGATAAAGGATCATGGATTCACCTTACGCAGCTTCACTCTCGATCCTCCACAAGCAGGTCGGCCACGCTCCGGTCGCCCCGCGCCTGAGCCACCGGTGCTAACGGCTTCAGTTTCTGTCTGTTCCACGCGATCAGCCCAGCATCTCTCAAGCTATCGAGTTGCGCCTCGGTGCGTTGCGTGATCGGCACAATACGTCCGATGGGCTCACCATGTCGGGTAATGGTCACCGTCTGCCCGGCCTCGACCTGGCGCAGATACCTGCTTAGATGCGCTTTTAGGTCCCGGATTCCCGCTTCAGTCATATCGCCCTCCCTCTAATGTAGTTACATTATACCTTAAGTAACTACAACAGGAAAGTCAGGATCAGGTCTCTGATTCTCATCACTCACGCACCCCAAATCGTTGACACCCCTCTCTCGTTATGATATACTGGTTTTGCCGGTTGGCAAGCTGCTTCTGTACGGGCAGTTCAAGCTCGCCGTCCCCTCATCGGAGATCGTCGTCGTCCCTGTATTGGACGGGCCTGTCTGTTGCGGCAACCCAGTTCGCCTGGCGACCTCCCATCTCTATCGCAAGCCACAGACCCCAGGGAGAACCCGTCCTCCTACCGCAGGCCCGCTCGCACTGCACCGGACAAGAAGGAGGTGGTATCCAGTATCCGAATTCGGTGTTCCACGTGAGGTGCTAAGATCTGACCAAGTGATGCGTTTTCTCCGGACGGTTCCCGGAGGAATATACCCAAAGCGAAAAGGAGCGACCGACAATGGATCGTTTTACCAAGAAGTTAGGCATTCTCCTCAGCATCTTGTGCGTGGCCGTGCTGCTGGTGCCGTCCAGCGTGCTGGCCAAACCGGCAACCGATCAGGGGCCATGGTGGATCGTTGAACCGGAGGAGGAAAACCCCTCCCCTTACTATGATTCAATCCTCTACTCGGAGATCGCGCCCCGGCTGCGCGAGATCGAGACGAACAGCAACCGCGTCAAAGTCGACGTCATCGGCCAGTCCGCCGGTGGCCGAGACCTGTTCCTGGTCACCCTCTCGGCGCCCGAAGCCATGGGCCGTCTGGGCAGGTACCAGGCAATCCGCAACACTATGCTGAAGGACCCGGAGAAGGCGCAAGAGATGATCGACAAGTTCGGTGATTTCAAGGTGCCCTTCTTCATCAACGGGAGCATCCACGGCAACGAATACCCGGGAACCGATGCAGCGATCCGGTTGATCGAGACGCTGGCCTATGACGACAGCGAGGAGGTTCGGGCAATCCTCGACAACGTGATCCTGCTGGTGAACGTCGTCCAGAACCCGGATGGCCGGGTTCTGGGGACACGAAGGAATGCCAACAACTTCGATATCAACCGCGACTTCTTCACCCAGTCCCAACCCGAAAGCCAGATCACGGCGCGCATCTTCGCCGAGTGGAACCCGATGGTGGTGCTTGACCTGCACGGGTTTGTCAATCCCATGTTGATCGAGCCCTGCACGCCCCCTCACAACCCCAACTATGAGTACGACCTATACATCAAATGGGCCCTGGCTCAAGCTGAGACCATGGAAACCGAGTTGGTTGCCCAAACCGATGAGACTACGGCGCTCATTCCCTACCGGGACTTCGGCCTCGGTTGGGACGACTGGCCACCAAGCTACACCCCGATGTTCGCCATGTACCACGGCGCCTATGGCCACACGCTGGAGACGCCCCATCGCGATGAGCGCGGCGTGGACGCCCACTATGCGGCCGTCTGGGGCGCGCTGAAGTTCGTCGTTGAGAACAAGAACGAGATGGTCCACGACCAGATCGAGATCTTCCGGCGGGGATTCCTCGATCTCCTGCAGCAGCCCATACCCCCTGAGCTACTGCCTACCTACCCTCAATATCAGGAGCTGATCATCCAGGACTTCCCCGCGGCCTACGTCATCCCCCAGGGTGCCCCGTTCCAGGTGAGCCCGCACCAGCCCGCCAGGCTGGTCGACTTCTTGCTGTACAACGACGTCCAGGTAGAGCAGGCGAGCCAGGGCTTTACCCTCGACGGGGTGGACTACCCGAAAGGGACCTACGTGGTGTGGCTGGATCAGCCCAAGCGCGGCCTGGCCAACGTCATCCTGGAGGCTGGCCTCGACCTATCCGACATACCAGGCCTCTACTTCTACTCACCGCCGTCCGTATGGAGCCACCCCCTCCTGTGGGGCGTCCACCAGGCGGTGATGGAGGAGGAGATAGACATCAAGACGCATACGATCAATAACGCGGACCCGCCGCAAGGCTCATCGGAAGGCGGAAAGGCTGGCGCCTACGCTTACGTACCGACCAGCATCGCAGCCTTCCAGGCGACCAACGACCTGCTGGCCCGGGGCGTGGACCTCTATCGGGCGTCCGAACCTTTTGACGACAAGGCCCGCCACTTCGGCGCCGGGACCATCGTCCTGCCGGCCGATCCTGCGCTGGCCAACGAGATGGCCAACGGCTACGCCCTCGACGTCTTTGCTCTGAAGGACATACCAGCCGGTGCGGTGCCTATGGTCGAGCAACGCGTCGCCGTCTATTCCGACGAGGGCACCAGCCACGCGCTGAAGACGCTCGGATTCGACTTCGACGAGGTGGGACGAGGTGATCTGAACGCAGGCGAGCTGGCAGATTACGACGTCTTCATCAACCTCGGCCTCAGGTGGTCCCGGCTGAGCGACGATGGACGGTCGTACGTGCAGGACTGGTTTGCGAGCGGTGGCGACTACGTCGGGCTGGGCTACCGGGGCCGGGCGATCGACTTCGCCGTCGACGCCGGCTGGGTCGACGTGGACTACGGGTACACGGGCGGCAACGCCATTGTGAAGATCGACTACGACCCGGACGACTCAGTGGCGGCTGGCTTCGCTGAGGATGGCTATGCCTTCGTCTACCGTTCGGTCTGGTTCACCAACTGGGATGGTCTGGAGATCTCGGCGCGCGTGGACGATGGTGATTTCCTGGTTTCCGGCTACTGGGAGGACTGGCAGACCAGCGGGGCGGACGGCCAACCCATCATCGTGCACGATGCTGATGGTGATTCCGACGTGACGTTAATCGGCTTCGATGCCGACTTCCGGGGCCACCCGGAGAACACCTTCCGCATCCTGGGCAACGCCGTCTACAACGGCCTCGACTAGACGAGCGTATAGCGGCAAGCACCCCCAGGCTTGCTTCTGGGGGTGCTTGCTCTTCGGCAGGCTATGCGAGAAGGTGGTGTGTAGCACCGCTGTCAACAGACACCCGATCACTAGATCCACGTTCTACGAATCATCCAGTAGCCGCAGCAGATCATCCGAGAAAGCGTCCATCCCACGATCCTTCGCTGCCTCCCACAACTGCCGGGGGAACGTCGCCGCCGTCACCCCCTCACCTATGCTGCCCCGCCAAGGCAAAACCGGCGCCTTGTGCACCGCGTCATGTCCCCCAGTCCCAGATCGGACGCCAATTCATCGGTGGGGGTTGCGAGCACCTATCTGGCCTGCCTACGCACCCCTTGCCAGCACTGGCCCAGTCGACACCTCTCTCTGAACCACCACACCTGGCCCCGAAGGCTGGCCAGGTGCAATGCAGCGGACGCCTGACCGGCAGCTCAGTAGAATCGGTCTTTTGATGTACGTGGGACCACGTTAGACGTGGTCCTTTTGTCCGAGGGAGGACAAGGCATTGCGCCGATGTGGAGCGGGTCAGCCTCGATTATCATGGTGCTCGTCGAAGCGTGGAGACACTCGTCGGCCCTGGATAACGCTCCTCGGTTCGTGTCTCTGCAAAAGACTCGTAGCTGAAACAAGGGTCGGGCCGGTTGAACACAGAGTCAGTGAATAGGAGGATATCCCCTATGGTAAGACAATCAGCGTTGGCGCAGTTCGTCGGGATTTCGCTCGTCGTGCTGGTCCTGATCGGTCTGGCGAGCGGGGCGACGGCCCAGGAACCGGTCAGTGTGCAGCTGGATCCGGTGGGCGAGTCCGGGGTCAGCGGCACTGCCACGCTGAACGCCGCCGGTGAAGGAACGGACTTCACGCTCGACGTCGAGGGGCTGGCCGCGGGAATGGAGGCACAGGCGACCATGCAGGCCGGCACCTGCGAAATGCCGAGCGCCAGCTTCGCGACGCTACCGGTCCTCACGGCCGATGCAACGGGCTCGGCCACGGCGACGGGCGCGGTGCTCTTCCGCGGGACGGAGGACGTGGCCCTGGCGACGATGGCCGACGGCGAGCACATCATCGCCATCCAGGCGGACGGGGAAGTCGTGGCCTGTGGCGTGATCCCGGCGCTGTCGTCGGCCCCAACCGCTCCAACGCTGCCGGCGACGAGCGGGATTCCAGTCTCGCTCGTTGCCATCGGAGCGGGCATCCTGGGCTGGCTGCCATTTCTGCGGGTGCGTTCCTCTGGCGAGAAAGGCACAGAGGGGGAGCAAGTTAACGTAAGGGCACGGGGACAGAGGGTTGAAGCGGGCAAAGAGGGAGCCGGCTCACTTCCTCGCCGTGAGCCGGCTCCCAACCCGGGCCAACTCTGTTGGCCTTGCCTCCCCCACTTCGCAGGGGCAGGGAAGCGTCGTCTGAAACCTGCCCGTAATCGCCTGCCGCGCTCCTGCCAAAGAGCGACAGCGTCGGTCTGTCAGTGAGAGCTGGGGCGAATCATGTGATCCGCCCCAACTGTGCGAGGGCTATGGTGCACTACGCAACACCAGAGGTAGGAAAATCTGCTTTGGATTGTAGAGAATACTGCCGATCGTCGGACCTACCGATTCGTTGTCGGATTCGTCTTTGAAGAGGACGTAGACCTGGGCAAGCTCGCCAGGGTCCGCCTCCAACGTCCAGGGGACATCCTGGGCAAAGGCTTGCCAGCTCGCGCCTGACAGGGACGGATCGTTGCTGATCTTCATCTCATCGATATCGGCGAAGGCTTCGGGTCCCCAGTCATCAGGGGGGGCAGCGAACGACAGGGTGACAGCCAATCCAGTGGTCTCCAAGGCGCCGCTGTTGACGATGACTAACGCCTCTGGCGGTATAGGATCAACTGTCGAGGTGACGACCTCGCTGTCGAGCACCCTCGACCAGTGGTTTTCGCCGTCGATGGCTACGAGGCGGTATACGTAGGAGCTTCCCAGTACGACGGTCGTATCCGTGTACACGCCGGTGAGCGGTAGCTCAGGAACGATCAGCTGCCAGGGGCTCGACGCGCGATAGAGGGACATCTTCACGTACTCAGATTTGACGTCGTAGGTCAGAACGACGTCCCCGCCCGTAACCGGCTCGGCTTCGAAGAAATCGGGGGCGACAATCTCGTCGTCGGCCGGATCCAGGGGATCCTGGGTATGGAACACCTCGCTGCCGTCGTGTTCTCCCCCGCCATCGGAGTCGGAGTTATTCGGATCGGTTCCGGCATAGTACTCGTCGCTGTTGGTGAGAATGTCCAGATCCGGGTCGGCCGTCGGATCGGTCACGTTGTTCTCGTCCTCCCAGTTATCGGGGAGCCCATCGCCATCGGTGTCGTCGGCTTCTAGGATCGAGAAGGCACCCTGAGTCTCTCGACGGATACCCCCCTGACCGTTGACGAGGAGGTCAACCCGGTAGCTGCCTTCATCATTAGGCGCCGGATCTTCGACCCCTCTCTCTCCCGGCGGGGGAGGCACGTCATTCGCCTGGTTCCCCAGGGTGTAGAGTCCCTGATACAAGCCACCGCCTGTATGTTGCAGAGGCACCGTCTGCGTCATGCCATTAGGAGCAGTCACGCC
>Ga0207752_1001025_pt1 | contig 13006 bp, 8 predicted proteins | sample Pon2CUnioCityCA_6_FD_187272 | JGI IMG/M metagenome (GOLD analysis project Ga0207752, IMG submission 187272) | Marine sediment microbial community from Union City, CA, USA - Pond 2C Sediment 2 (SPAdes) | ecosystem: Environmental > Aquatic > Marine > Intertidal zone > Salt pond sediment ... | reverse complement strand
GCCTCCGGGCGGCGGATTCCCCAGCCGCCAATATCGGCTGACAAATCATGGCGCCGGTTTGCCGGCGTGACCGGGAGAATAGACATTGCTATTGCTGGATAAAATCGACAACCCGGCCGATCTCAAGCAGCTTTCCAGAGAGGAACTGCCGGCGCTGGCCGCAGAAATCCGGGAAACCATCGTTTCGGTGGTTTCGCAAACCGGCGGGCACTTGGCGCCGAGCCTCGGCGCAGTCGAGCTGGCCATCGCCATTCACTACGTGTTCGAGGCGCCCAAAGACCGAATCATCTGGGACGTGGGACACCAGGCATACGCACACAAGCTTCTGACCGGTCGCCGCGGACAGTTTGCCACCCTTCGCCAGCTGGGTGGAATTTCAGGCTTTACCCGAATGAAGGAAAGTCCCTACGACGGATTTTCCACCGGCCACAGCAGCACCTCCATCTCTGCCGGCCTCGGGATGACCTGCGCCCGGCACCTGACCAAGACCGAAGGAAAGGTCATCGCCGTGATCGGAGACGGATCGATGACCGCGGGGCTGGCCTACGAGGGGCTCAACCAGGCCGGGGACCAGAAAAAAGACCTGATCGTCATCCTCAACGACAACGACATGTCCATCGCCCACAATGTGGGAGCGATCTCTTCCTTGCTCAGCCGCACCTTTTCCGCCCGTCGGCTGCAAAATCTGAAAAAAGAATTCGGCGATTTTCTCCGTTCACTTCCCAAAATCGGCGACGACATCTACCAGATTGCCAAACGCTCGGAAGATTCCTTCAAGACGTTCATCACGCCGGGAATGCTTTTCGAGGCCTTCAATTTTGATTATTTCGGCCCCATCAACGGCCACAACCTGGGGCATCTAATCGATATCTTGAACAATATCAAAAAATTCGATGAACCGGTGCTGCTCCATGTCACCACCAAAAAGGGAAAAGGCTATCCCCCGGCCGAGGAAAATCCGGTTCATTTCCACGGCATCGGCTGCTTCGACGCTGAAACGGGCAACTGCATCGATCATCCCAGCAAACACCCGACCTACACTCAAATTTTCGGTCGGACCATGGCAGAACTCGGCCAAGCAAACGAGAAGATCGTGGCCGTCACAGCGGCGATGCCCGAGGGAACCGGCCTGGTGGAATTTTCCGAAAAATTTCCCGATCGCTTTTTCGACGTCGGCATTGCCGAGCAGCACGGAGTGACGTTTGCCGCGGGCATGGCCGTCGAGGGCTTCCGGCCGGTGGTGGCCATCTACTCGACTTTTTTGCAGCGGGCCTACGACCAGATTCTCCACGACGTTTGTATCGAGGCGCTGCCGGTGGTGTTTGCCCTGGACCGGGGCGGCATCGTCGGAGAAGACGGCGCCACCCACAACGGGCTCTTTGATCTGTCCTACCTCAGGAGCCTGCCCAACATGGTCGTCATGGCGCCCCGGGACGAAAACGAGCTCAGAAGGATGCTCTACACGGCCGTCGACCACGATGGTCCCATCGCGGTTCGATATCCGCGGGGAAGCGGAACCGGCTGCCCCTTGGACGAAACGATTCTTCCCATAGAGATCGGCCGGTCCGACGTGTTGAAAACCGGGGAGGATCTGCTGATTCTCGCCGTCGGATATCCGGTGAACGACGCGCTGGAAGCCGCCGGAAATCTTGAAAAGGAAGGGATCAGCGCCGCTGTGGTCGACTGCCGCTTTGTCAAGCCCCTGGACGCGGATCGGATCCTCCCCCTCGCCCGCAAGATCCCCCGCATCCTTACCATCGAAGAAAACATCCTCCAGGGCGGGTTCGGCAGCGCCGTGCTGGAGTGCCTGATGGACGCCGGGCTTTCCGGGGTGGCTGTCAGGCGGATCGGCATTCCGGACGCCTTTGTGGAGCACGGCTCCCAGGCGCTGCTGCGGGCCAAATACGGTCTGGATGCGGCCGGAATTACCACGGAGGCACGTGACTTCGTAAAGCACGAAATCCGAAATCCGAAATCCGAAACAGGTTCGAAATTCAAATGACCCAAAAAAAAAGGCTTCCCCCTGTGCGGGAGGTGTTCTCACTGTCTGGTTTTCGCGGCAGCGATCTTATCATGAAAAAAGAGCGTTTAGATCGGCTGATGGTGGAAAAAGGTCTGGCAGACAGCCGCCGGCGTGCCCAGGCCATGATCATGGCCGGCACCGTCCTGGTCGACCGTGTGCCGGTGGACAAACCCGGCACCCGGCTTGCGGTCGATGCGGTCATCGACGTCAAGGGAGACGAGATCGCCTACGTCAGCCGAGGCGGGCTGAAGCTGGACGCCGCGCTGGACGCGTTTGACATCGATGTCGAGCGGCGGTTCTGCCTGGACGTCGGCGCCTCCACCGGCGGTTTCACCGACTGCCTGCTGCAGCGAGGGGCCTCGCAGGTCTTTGCCGTCGACGTAGGCTACGGGCAGATGGCCTGGAAACTGCGCCAAGACCCCCGGGTGACGGTCATCGAGCGTGTAAACATCCGGCATATGCCGGAAGACCGCCTGCCCTGCCCCGTCGATCTGGCCGTCATCGACGTATCATTCATCTCCTTGCGGATTGTCGTGCCGGCCGTGCTGCGCTTTCTTCGGGCCGGCGGCACCATCGCTGCACTGATCAAACCCCAGTTCGAGGTCGGCAAAGGAAACGTGGGCAAAGGCGGCGTGGTTCGGGATCCGGCCCGGCACCAGCAGGTGCTCACGGAACTGGGCGGTTTTTTCTCCAGCCTCGGCCTTGCGTGCAGCGATCCTTTCCCCTCCCCCATTTTGGGTCCCAAGGGGAACCGGGAATTTTTCATTCGGCTGGACCGTTATTCGGCAGCTGCAAGCATCGGGGAATAATCAAATACGCTTATACAGAATCCTCCGGCCTTGGACCGCCGGAGGCCGATGGGTATCAGCTCTCCAGCCGGCCAAAACTCGCCGGCAAGGCCGCGTAAAGACGGCCGCTGATCAGAATGCAGAAAAAGGTCAGCGGCAAACGGGAATCCCTACAGAAATCCAGGTGTTTGCGTTACGGCCGTCTTAACGCGGCCTAACCTGCTCAAACAGTTGCCCGGCTTCCGATCTGACACCCATCGGCCTCCGGCTCAGGCTTCCTGGAGTTTTATGGAGAGTCGCGCAATCAAATTTCAAAACTCTTTTTGTTTTCCGGCGGCGAAGCCGCCTCAGAGGTTAAATTCGCGAGGCGAATTTAACCTCTTGCATTTTGAAGCATTCAATAATAGTAGAGATAAATTTCGGTGCAAAGATGATTCGCACCGGCTGCCGACCTGGCCGCTCGATGATATAAACGGATTTGCCAACCCACGCATTCATCCCGATTCCGGGTATGAAAATATGCCACAGAGAGGAGTTGAATGGTTGAAATGATTGAAAGCTTGAGAAACATTGCCTTGGTTTCCCACGGCGGCGCAGGAAAAACTTCTCTGGCCGAAGTCATGCTCTACAAGGGGGGCGTGACCAATCGAATCGGCCGTGTAGAAGACGGAAATACCGCCATGGACTTCGAACCGGAAGAGCTCAAGCGGCAGTCGAGCATCAGCAGTGCGTTTCACCAGCTTCCCTGGAAGAAACACACCATCAGCCTGGTCGACACGCCCGGAGATCAAAACTTCTTCACCGATACCAAGTTTTGCATTCAGGCGGCGGACGGTATTCTGGTGCTGGTCGACGCGGTCGACGGCGTCAAGGTCCAGACCGAACAGGGATGGGAGCTTGCCGCCGAGTTCGGCCAGCCCTGCGTGCTGTTCATCAACAAGCTTGACCGGGAGCGGGCGGACTTCCGCAGGGCCTTTGACGAGGCCTCCCAGATCCTTGAAGGTCCGAAGCCGATGATCGTGCAGCTCCCGATCGGATCGGAAGCCGAGCTAAAGGGCGTGGTCGACCTCATCCAGAACAAGGCCTTCGTCTATGACGAAAACGGCAATGCCACGGAAACCGACATCCCGGCGGACATGAAGGAGCTGGTGGAAACCGAACGCGAAACCTTTATCGAAAACGTGGCCGAAGCAGACGACGCCCTGGTGGAAAAATACCTGGAGGGCGAATCGCTCACCGACGAGGAAATCCGCGCTGCGCTTCGAAAAGGAACCCTGGATCGGTCCCTGGCCCCGGTTCTATGCGGCTCGGTCACCCGGAATATCGGGATCGACCTGCTTCTTGATTTCATTGCAGCGGTCATGCCCTCTCCGGTGGATCGAGGGCCCAAAGAAGGCGTCGATGCGGCCACCGGGGAAACCGTGGAGCGGGCCCCGGATCCAAGCGCCCCGTTTTCGGGTTTTGTTTTCAAGACCGTTGCCGACCCATTTGCCGGAAGGCTTTCCATTTTCCGGATCGTGTCCGGAAAGCTCGGCTCCGACGGCACGTTCTACAACAGCGCCCGGGAGACCAAGGAGCGCTTCAACCAGCTGCTTCAACCCGCCGGCAAGGAGCAGAAACAGATCAGCGAAGCCGGGCCCGGACAAATCGTGGCCGTGGCCAAACTCAAGGAAACAAAGACCGGTGACACCCTCTGCGACGACTCCGCCCGGGTGAAATTCAAGGCGGTGGAGCCCATGCCCGCGCTCATCAGCTTTGCCATCGAGCCCAAATCCCAGGGGGACGAAGACAAAATTTTCTCTTCCATGGCCAAGCTGCTCGAAGAGGACATGGCGCTTTCCCTGGAGCGAAAGGCCGACACCAAGGAGCTGCTTCTCTCGGGTCAGGGCCAGGTGCACATCGAGTCTGCGGTGGAAAAGCTCAAACGAAAGTACAATGTCGAGGTGCTGCTCAAACCGCCGAAGGTCCCCTACCGCGAAACCATTAAAAAAAGCGCCCGGGTCCAGGGCCGGCACAAGAAGCAAACCGGGGGCCACGGTCAGTTCGGCGACTGCTGGATCCAGATGGAGCCCCTGCCGAGGGGGGAAGGCTACGAATTCGTGGACGCCATCGTGGGCGGCGCCATCCCCAAGACATACATCCCGGCGGTGGACAAGGGGATCCAGGAAGCGGCCGTAAAAGGGGTCCAGGCCGGCTATCCGGTCGTCGACTTCAAGGTGACCCTCGACGACGGTTCCTACCATGCCGTAGACTCATCGGAAATGGCCTTCAAAATCGCCGGCTCCCTGGCGTTTAAAAAAGCAGTGCAGCAGGCCAATCCGGTTCTGCTGGAGCCGATCATGGAAATCACCATCGTCACCCCCGAGGAATACATGGGCGACATCATGGGAGACCTGAACGGAAAGCGCGGCCGGGTGCTGGGCATGGACAGCAAGGGGAAAAACCAGATCATCAAAGCCCACGTGCCCATGGCCGAGTTTTTGACCTATGCGCCGGATCTTCGTTCCATGACCGGTGGCCGGGGCATGTTCACGATGGAATTCTCCCACTACGACGAAGTGCCGGCCCAGCTGGCGCAAAAGATCATCGAGGCCGCTCAAAAAGAGTAAATAAACGCGCTACGCGCGTTTATTTACAGTGAGCGGCTTTGCCGCCTTACAAAATGTAAAGCGCCGCTTCGGCATTGCTGCCCGGAACGGCGCTTTTCGTTTCCCACCCCTTGGTTGGCAGACGGGGTTTTGCTGCAGCCGGCTTGTCCACCCCGATACGGCTGCCTGTTATTTTTGTTGCTCAAAGCTTTTAAAATCGCGCGAGCGATTTTAAAAGCCCGCAATGGCGGACGGCGGCCTGATCGAGCATCTGATTGAGCCCGTCTTGGCCCGGTGGAAAGAATCCCAGCGACCGCTGCCAGGTTTTTTCATCCTCCATGCACAGATACAGCGTAATATCGGGAGCATGGGCCCGGATCGCCTCGGCCACCTCCCGGTAGAGGCTGATCCGCAGCGGACTGAAGTAGCGCATCTTTCCGTCCAGACCGGGGACAAATTCGCCGTAGATGATTTTCGATCGGGGAAACCGCCGCTCGACGACCGCCTTGAGCGCCGGCATGAACCGGAAGGTGCCCATGCTGATCCAGACGACGGCCGAAGAAGGAATCCGGGCAAACAGCCGGTCCACTACCTGCCGGTACTCTGCTTTGCAGCCTTCGTAGATCATCATGGGGTCGAAATGAAACGCCAGCGGATACCCCCGTTCGGCGCATTTGGCGGCTGCCGTCAGACGGGCCTCCAGAGACGCCGTGCTGCGCTCCTCTTCGGCGATGATCCGCTCCGTGTTGAGAGACCACGCCATGATGGTCTTTTCACCATGCTCCCGGTCCAGGAGCCGTTCCACGGCGGCGGTCTTGGTCTTGAGTTCCAGGACCGCACGGTCTTGGCCGGCAAAGGTATCGATCAGATCCCTGCAAAGCGGCGTCCAGCGCTCCCAGATCAGGCTGTCGGTAAATTCTCCGGTCCCGATCCGGCTGATCCGTTCCTCGGCGAAGAGCCGGGCCAGTTCGCGGTGCATGTCGTCGTGGTTGACAAAGAACTGAAGAACCGGGGGGTGGAAATAGGATTGGAGGATGCAATAGGCGCAATCCATCACGCAGTAGGTGCCCACGTGCAGAATGCGATACCCGCAGCAGGTATAATTTCGGGTTCCCGGACAGTTCCGGACGAAAGGGCCGCGGTTTTGCGTCAGGAAAAGGACCTGCTTTCCCCGGCTCACCGGATCGTTCGCCTTCAGCACCGCATCGTAGACCGCTTGGCTGTCCTCGACGATCGACGTCCGGGCCCCGTCGATCCGGCGAACGATGTCTTTGACGGCCGGGCGATGTGCCATCGAAGATTCGATATAGATCCGGCCGACCGGCAATGGACTATCCGGATACCAGCCGGCAGATCAGCCGGCAGGCGCGGTCCATGTGGATATGGCTCATGTTCAACACCAGGTGATACAGCATGGGGTCGTCGTAGTCTTCCCGCCCGAACTTGCGGTACAGGTTGGCCCGCCGCCGATCTTCCATGTTGACCACCTTGACCGCCCGGGATGGGTTCAGTTCGTAGTGCTCCTCCATGAACCGGACGCGGTCCGCCTTGTCTCCGACCAGCAGAACGTGAAAGGCGTCGGCGGCATCGCGCAGGATGTATTGGCTCCCCCGTCCGAGAATGACCGCATCACCCTCGTCTGCGATCTGCCGGATGATCTGGCCCAGCAAATCGAGGTAGATCTCCTCATCGATGTAGCCGCGCTCATCGTCGAGGATCCGGTCGATCAGACCCCGGGAAACCAACCCGGAAACGAATCTGAGTACACGCCCGCCGGCCTCTTTTTCAATGGAATAGACCCAATTGTCCGACACGCGCGCCTTTTCGGCCACCTTCTGGATCAGCTCCTTGTCGAGGAATGGAAAGCCCAACTGCTCGGCCACGGCCCGGCCTAGGGTTCTTCCGCCCGCCCCAAACTGCCTGGAAATGGTGATGACCGCCATGGCTGTCTCCTGAGTGGGAACGGGGTTGATTCGTTAAATAGTCGAATGGTCAAGTGGGAAAAACCAGAGCCCCGATAACCAATTCCACCAATCGACGAATCAACCATTCGACGAATCGACCAACCAACCAAATATCACCCAATCCCGGTAAAATCAAAACCTAACTTTGTTTGAAACTTTTCGATCCGTTTGAAGATCTCCTTGAGCATGGTCTGTTCCAAACGGGAGAGCTTCTTGGGATTGATGTAATTGTCGGGCGTTTTGCCCTCTTCGAGCACCGCCGCCACCTGGCGAACGAATCGAAGCTGCATCAAGAAGCTATAGCCCTGGTCGAGTTCGTTGTAGTCCTGCCAGGTCAGCACCTTTTTTAGTTGAAGCTGATGCAGCCGCTCCTGGGTGTTGGTTTGTTCGATGCGCTGGTTGAGGGCATAGATCCGTGCAAAATCGACGATCGGCTGCATGGCGCTTTTAATATCGAAGGCATTGCGGTGTTCTCCTTTCGACTCGACGACGAAATTGCGAAAAAACCCGATGGGCGGCTTGAAATGGAGTGAATTTTCCGTCAGGTTACGGAAAAAGCCGGCCCACCCCGAGAGCGCGGAGAACATGTGCCGATGAAGCTCATCGATGAGCTCGGCGTCGCCGAACCCGCTCCGGAGGTCGAAAAAAATGCTTGCCTGAAGCAGTGATTCTCCTTCCGCCTTCCGGATCCAGGATGAGAAATAGTCCTTCCACACCGACAACGGCTGGCACCACTTCGGATTCTGGGCCATGATCCCGCCGTCGCAAAACGCATAGCCGGAGCTGTCGAGCCAAGTGCAGACCGTTTCACCGAATTTCAGGAAGTATTTTTCGACCTCTTTTTTTCGGTCTGCGGCAACGTCTTCGTAGACGATCGCGTTGTCCTGGTCGGTCTTTAGGGTCTGCTCCCGCCGTCCCTCGCTTCCCAATATCATGAACGCAAATTTGCAAGGAGGGGAGCCCAAATCGGCGAGGGCGAAATCGATGAGGCGTTTGAGAACGGCGTCTGCAATGGTGCTGACCAGGGCGGTGACGTTGCGGGCCTTGGCCCCGCTGTGAATCAGGTTCTGCACGATTCTCGGCAACCGCTGGTGTTTGTCGAAGATCTCTTCGGCAGCCGAGGCGTTGGTGATCTCCCGCAGCAAAAAGAAAGGAGATTGCCCCTGGGCGGTGAGCAGGTCGCTGTTGGTCACGATCCCGACCACGTCTCCGGCGCTGTTGGTGACCGCCAGATGCTTGATATTGTGCCGCATCATTTCCATGAGGGCTTCAAATACCAAGGTTTTTTGGCTGACCGCGTAAAGCGTTTCGGACATGATGTCGGCCACCGGTTTTTCGATGTCGTAGCCGGCGGCAATGACCTTTCTGCGCAGATCGTTGTCGGTCACCACCCCCACATACCGGCCGGCCTCGTTCCGGACAAAAATCGAACTGCAGCTTCGGCGGCTCATTTCCTGAGCCACCTCCCGGATCGATGTTTCCTGGCTGCTCGATACGATGTCTTTGGTAAACAGTGTCGCAACCGGCTGGTGAAAGAACTCGATTCCCTCTTCTCTGACAGGCGAGGGCGAGGTGCGGGTAATGATGTCGGCGTAAGTGCGGTTGAGCATCCGTTTGCCGAAGGTGTCCGTGAAATAATCGGAAAAGGCCTCGTAGCGCTGGCAAAGATCGAGAAACGTATTTTTGGAAAGGGTGTAAAACGTGGTGTCTTCCTGGGTTCGGCAGGTCCTCACCGGCACTCCGTCGTTGACCAGTATTGAAATCCCGCCGAACAGGTCTCCTTCTCCGAGCAGCCCGCTGAGCTTTTTTTCATTTTTTTCCTCGAAATATCGCTCGGCCGCCCCTTTCTGGATGATATACAGCCGGTCCATCTTGCCCCGGCCCTGAACATAGAGAACGGTTCCCTTGGGATGCCGGGCCATGGAGAGCTGGGCGGCAATTTTTTCAAGCTCTTCTTCAGGCAGAAAGGAAAAGGGAACGACGCCGGACAAAAACAAAAACGCTTGGCTGGCCGAGACCACGGCCGCATAAGACTCGTCTCTCATCCGCCGGGTAAAGGTGTCGACAAAATGACGGTGAAAGCTTTTGTGCTCCGCACACAGTTCGAGAAACTCCCGCTTCGGGATCCGGTAAACTTCGGCGTTCTGCTTGACCGTGACCGAGCGAAAGGAGATGCCCTGGTTCATGAGAATCGAAATGCCTCCGAAAATATCGTCCTTTTTGAGCAGGCCGCTGAGAAATTTTTCTCCATCCTGGTCGTAATAGATTTCCAGGGAGCCGGTTTTGACGATGTAGACATGATCGATGCGGGTTTTGTTCTGGACCGAAAGATCCGTTCCCGCACCAAAGGCCGCTTCGGTGATCACGTCAGCCAAACGCTTTTTTATGCTCTCGGAAAGAAGGGAAAAGGGGACGATTTTTTCCAGGGTATTGTTCAGCTTTGCTTTATCCATCAGTACTTTTTCCGCGCATAGAAGGTTTTCTGCGATGCCTCCCGCGCCTGTTTCAGGGTGTGGATGCCGTTTTTGGCCAAAATCGAAACCTGCTTCAAAAAAACCTCCGCCGTCGCAATGGCGTCGCCCAGGGCGGTGTGCCGCCCCACGATGCTGATCCCCATCCGATCGGCGATGTCTTCCAGGTTGTGGCTGCTGTGGGCCGGATGGACCGCCGCCGACAGCAAAAGGGTGTCGAGCACCGGGTTGATGAACTGAACTCCGGTGGTCGATTCCTTGAGCTGGAGCATTTTCATGTCGAAAGCGGCATTGTGGGCCACAAGGATCGTGCCTTCGGCAAAGCGGTGAAACCGGGGCAGCACCTGGTCGATGGTCGGCTGATCCTCCAGCATTTCAGCCTGGATGCCGTGGACCCGGATCGACTCCCGGCTCATCCAGCGCTTGGGGTTGACAAGCTGGTCGAAGTATTCGTCCCGAAGCAGCCGTCCGTTGACGATGCGAACCGCCCCGATGGAAATGATTTCATCTCCCTCGGCCGGATTCAACCCGGTGGTCTCGGTGTCGAAAACCGTGTAGGCCAGCTCCCGCAGCAGGCATTCGTCCAGCTCCGGATCCTGACCGGCTTGATTGAACAGGTCGAAATCGTAGAACTCCGGACGGCTGTCGGGCAGAATCGTGATGTTCCGGATCTTTTCCGGTTCACAGATTTCCGGCGCCGGGAGCATGATCCGCAGACACGCGCCGCCGGGTGCTTTTTTGGTGCTTCGGGACCAGAGGTCCGCATCATGGTGGCGGAGGACGGTTTTCAAAGACAGGGGAAACCGTTCCGATTCCACGGAGAGGATGTCTTGTTCCCACCTTCGCAGCAGGTCTCCTGGAATCGGCTTTCCGTCCCACCGAATGTCCAAGTTGACCAGTCGTTTGATTTGCTCGGCTTGCAAGGTGAACCTGAAAGAGCCCTCGGCTTTGCCGATTCGCTGGATGAGAAAAAGAAACGCCGTCATCAGCGAGTAGTTGTCGATGCGCACCTCGATGTCCTGGTCGGCTTCGGCGATATCGATACGAACGGCCAGCCGCTGGTCGGCTTTTTTCCGGACTGTCTCTAAAAAATCAGAGGCCCGGGTGCGCACCAGGGGCCAGCGCGTCTCGATGTGCTCGGCCAGTTCGTCAGTGCTCTGATCCAGCAGGTCCCCCAGCGCTTCTGCCTCGCGCTGGATGATTCGTTCAAAGCGGTCCCGCTGGCCGGGCGCCATCTGCGGGTACTCCAGAATCGCCTCGATGGCCGACCGAATGCTGGCCGCAGAGGCCCGGGACCGCCGGGTCAGGGCGTCGATCATCAGGCCCATCCGGCTTTCTTTTTCCAACTCCCGGGTGATGTCGAAAATAATCAGGATGAATCCGGTCAACTTCCGGCCGGCGCTGAGCACAGGGACCGCTTCGAACCTGAAAAGACGCTCGTCTTTACCGATGAACACGAAGGTCGAGACGATATTGCCCTCTTGCCGCTCTAGCTTTTCGGCGATCTCATCCAGGGCGTGGACAATCAGGTTCTTTTCGACCAGGCTGAAAATGGATCGGCCCAGTCCGATGAAAGACTGATGCTTTTCGGCCGCGGACTCCGAAGTGGCCTTGCCGGCCAGGATTGCCTTGGCCTGCCGGTTGTACAGAAGGATTTGGCCTTCGCTGTTGCAGATCACCACCCCTTCGGGCAGCTCCGCCATGAAGGCGGCCAGGATGTTCTTTTCCTCTTCGGCCTCTGTTTTGGCCCGTTGGATCCGTTCTTCGACGCTGCCTCGGATTTGGTCGTACCGGTCTGCCAGCTCATTGATCTCCCCGGCCAGTTCGATCAGGTCCGCGCTTCCCTCGGGCTGAATACGGTGTCCGGGGTTGGCGGAGTTGATCAGGGCGGCTTCTTCCTTCACCCGGACCAGGGGGAGGATATAGATGTGAAAAATGCCGTCGAGAAGGAAGCCGATGCCGGCAAGGCCGAGGAACACCGCGGCAAACAGGTATCCGAATTTTTTCTTGGCGATCTGCAGCAGCAGGGTCTTTTGCGCCGGGTCGAGCTCGCGCCAGAAAATGATGGTCAGGCTGGCGAGAATCACCAGGATCAGCCCGAAGGAGATCGATGCGAACCACCAGAATTTGTTTCCCGCCCTCATTTCAACAGCTCGTTGACCCTTGCCACGATTTCCCGGTTGGAAAACGGTTTGGTGATGTAGGCGTCGGCGCCCATGGCCATTCCCTTGGCCATGTCTACATCACGGCCGAGGGCCGAGACAAGCACGATTTTGGTCTCTTTGAGCTCCGGGTCTTCCCGGAGCATCTGGCAGACCTCCAGGCCGTTGACCCCGGGCAGCATGATGTCCAGCAGAACCAGGTCGGGCCGGAACCGCTCCATCAAGTCGATGGCCGCCTCTCCGCTCTCGGCGATTTTCACCTGGTAGCCGTTTTGTTCCATGAGGAATTGGAGGGGAACGACGATATTCGGTTCATCGTCGACGATCAGAATCTTTCGGGATCGATCCATGAAGTGTTCCCGAAAAAATGGGTGCGGAGTTGGTTGGATCCGGCGGACCGGGGCAATGGGCCGCCCCGGTCCGCCGTCGATTCTCCATCCGGATCGGCTATCCGAAGAGACCGATGCCGAACGCGGCTGTCCATAGAATGGAGAACGCGACCAGAATGATCATCCAGATGTCTTCCTTTTTCATGATCGCTACCTCCTTTTAGGCTTCCTTGACGACGATATTGATTTCCTTTTCCGCGCGCTCGAGCTGCTCATCGGTGATGGTGGACATCTCCGCCTTGAAGCAGAGGCCCCACATCATGATGATGCCCAGGATCCACCAGAAGATCTGCCAGGACCACAGCGGCGGAAATCCGGCAAACGAAAACGCGCTGTTGCCGAGGATGCAGGCCGGGCCGATGGCAAAGAAGAACCACACGGGCACGATGATCTTCATGGCGTTTCGCCACTTTTGCCCTGACGCGCTGGGGCTGTCGATGCTGTCGATCCATTGACGCATCTCGGCCTGTCGTTCGATGGTTTCGGGCTTGTCCTTGAACCCGAGGGCGCGGCACAGGTAGGCCACTGCCAGACCGACGCCGGTGCCCCAGGCCGCCGAGTGGATCGTCAGCGGGTACCGGATCTCCGGGATGCCGTAGGTGACATAGACCGCAACCATGC
>Ga0207752_1001024_pt1 | contig 13025 bp, 11 predicted proteins | sample Pon2CUnioCityCA_6_FD_187272 | JGI IMG/M metagenome (GOLD analysis project Ga0207752, IMG submission 187272) | Marine sediment microbial community from Union City, CA, USA - Pond 2C Sediment 2 (SPAdes) | ecosystem: Environmental > Aquatic > Marine > Intertidal zone > Salt pond sediment ... | reverse complement strand
CCCGCCGATATGCTCTTTAAGGATGAACTGCAAGATTGGTCGAGTAAAATTAACGTCTTGCTGTCAGCCGACCAAGTAAACCGGCAATCTTCTCTTAAAGTTCACGAAGGCCTTGTGACCGGACTTTTCGATCAACTGGATGTCCCGCTGGCAGATACGATTACTTTTACCTGCGGGCCTCAGATAATGATGAAGTTTGTCGCCGCGGGACTCATCCTAAACGGGCAAAAACCAGGCGATATATATGTATCTCTCGAAAGACGCATGAAATGCGGTATAGGGCATTGCGGCCATTGCCAAATAGGAGCCAAATATGTCTGCAAGGACGGGCCGGTTTTCTGCCTGCCAGATATCAGAAAATATGCGGATGTGCTTTTGTAAATTTGAAATATGAAAAAAAACAAGCCGAAAATCGGAATATTCAAATATAGCTGCTGTGCAGGCTGTGAATTCCAGTTGATTTACTTTCAGAAATATATAATGGAAGTATTCGAGGCAGCAGAAATCACTTACTGCAAAATGCTGCGATCCGGGGGGAATGAAAACGGGCCTTTCGATATCGCCCTGATCGAAGGAGCTATAACCGAACAATGGCAGGCTGAGCAGCTCAAGAAAGTCCGTTCCGCCAGCAAATACCTGATTCCGATAGGTTCCTGTGCGGTCTGCGGCGGCGTCCCGGCCATAAAAAATACCGAGCAAGAATACGAGGTTCAAAAGAGAGTCTATGAAGATACATCGGTTATTCATTCGGTAAAGACTCACTCTATCGACCAGTATGTCAAGGTCGATGGATATATAAAAGGCTGCCCGATGGGAGTGCGTGATTTGACCGAAATGGTGATATCGCTGCTGATGGAGAAAAGACCTGACTACCTGGAATACTGCGTGTGCGTTGAGTGTAAGCTCAAAGGAAATATCTGCGTCCTTGTTAGCTATGGTGAGCCTTGTATGGGCCCGGTTACAAATGCAGGCTGCGGCGCTCTTTGTCCATCTCACAATCGTGGCTGTTACGGCTGCTGGGGACCTATGAAAGACGCCAACTCCAGAGCACTTGCAGAGCAGTTTAAAAAAATGGGCCTTAGCAAAGAAGACATAAACCGCAGGTTTACCGAGTTTGGTCAGCCTGCGAACGAATGGAAAGCGGGACAGATCGGATTATGACAACTAAGAAGAAGATTGAAGTCGATTATCTGGCGAGGGTCGAAGGAGAAACATCAATTCTGGTTCAACTTGACCACGCCCCGGCGATAAAGTTGAAAATATTCGAGCCACCCAGGTTTTTTGAAGGTTTCCTGGTGGGAAGAAAGTATGACGAAGTAGGTGATATCGTTTCGCGAATATGCGGGATATGCCCGGTTTCACATATGACAACGGCCATCCAGGCGGTTGAAAACGCTATGGGTATAGAGGTAAGCGAACAAACCGTAGTTTTACGCAAGCTCATGTCTATAAGCCAGATAGTCGCCAGTCACTTGATCCATCTGTATATGCTGGCTATGCCGGACTATTACGGCTACGCCGGCATTGTCGATATGCAAAAGAAATTTAGTAAACAAATCGCAAACCTGATGAAAATGAAAGAGGTGATGAACAAGCTGACCGGTCTTATCGGTGGCAGAGCGCTTCATCCGGTCACGCATATACCGGGAGGCTTTACGGCAATACCTTCTAACGAGGCATTAGCCTCTATGTTGGAAGAGCTCAAGGCAATCAGGCCGCTGGCAAAACAAGTTGTAAAGGATGTTTCACGATTCAACATACCGGATTTCCATTCCGATTCCGAATATGTCGCACTGACAAACGAGCGAGAATATGCTGTCAACGAAGGAAAGATTGTTTCAACAAAAGGTCTGAATATCGCTGTGGAAGATTATTACGAGGCCTTCGATGAATCTCAAGTTAGTTACGCCTTTGCAAAAAAATCCGTACTTAAAGAAAGAACTTCATTTATGGTGGGAGCCCTTGCCCGGCTTAACAACAAATTCGACCGACTTCAAAGCGAGACAAAAACCGCGGCAAACGAAATCGGCTTCGAAATTCCGAGCAATAATCCTTTCCATAACAATCTCGCTCAAAGCCTCGAGGTTGTCGACGGCATTAAAAGATGTATACAATTGATAGATTCCAACCAGTTTAAAGATGGGGACTTTCGTGTTAAGGTCAGACCCGGCGCCGGCGGCTCTGTAACCGAGGCCCCGAGAGGCCTGCTTTTTCACTGGTACAAGATAAACAGAAAAGGTATTTTAGAAAAGGCCAATATTGTGACGCCGACTTCGCATAACTTTCACAACATCGAAAAGGACCTGAAAAAATTGGTCAACGAAAACAAAGACGAGGACAGAGACCGGATTCGACTTTTGTGCGAACAACTGGTGCGAGCTTATGATCCCTGCTTTTCGTGCTCGGTTCATTGACGCTTATTTATGAAAAAAAACTGGGAACATTATTCACACACGGCGGATATGGGGATACGCGGTTTCGGCAGAACTATGGAAGAGGCCTTTGCCGCCGCTGCTACGGCCATGGTCGCGATAAGTGTCGATCCGGAAAGAGTTGAACAAAAACAAAAAGTGGACATTGGTTGTGAACAAACGGATAAGGAATTATTATTGATCGAATGGCTAAACAGCATATTGTACGAGATGGCGACGCGAAAGATGGTCTTCGGTCGATTTGAAGTCCACGTAGAAGATGAGCGCCTGACTGGTAAAGCATGGGGAGAGAAGCTGGATATAAAAAAACACGATCCCGGCGTGGAAATCAAAGGGACATCGTATTCCGATCTGAAAGTCATCGAAAGGAATGGAAAGTGGACGGCGCAATGCATTATTGATATTTAGGACTATGATTCAAGAGGGTTAGTAAAGATATGGAAAAACCGCAAAGACATTCAGGCTGTCGGTGGGTCATCGAACCAAACGAGAATATGAGAGTGCCTTTTATTATGTACGGGGACGATGCTATTATAAAGCACTTGGATGAAAAGGTTTATGAACAGGGCATGAACGTTGCGAGGTTGCCGGGCATTGTAAAGGCTTCCTATGCCATGCCAGATGCGCACTGGGGATACGGTTTTCCAATAGGCGGAGTCGCGGCCTTCGATCCGGATAAGGGAGGCGTCGTCTCCGCCGGCGGTGTGGGTTTCGACATATCCTGTGGTGTGCGAACCGTCTTGACCGGCCTTGATCGCGATGATATCGAGCCGGCGAAGAATAAGCTTGCCGACGAGTTGTTCCGTCGCATTCCCGCCGGTCTGGGCAAAGAAGGAAAACTTCGACTTTCAAAGCACGAAATAGACGAGATGCTGGCCGGGGGAGCACGATGGGCCGTAGAGCGTGGATTCGGCACCCAGCATGACCTGATCCGCACCGAAGAAGACGGTTGCGCCGCCGGGGCGAAATCTCAGTTTGTCTCAGACAAGGCCAAAGAAAGGCAGAAAGCGGAAGTCGGAACCCTCGGCTCGGGAAATCATTATCTTGAAGTACAGGAGGTTATTGAAGTTTATGATAGAAAAACAGCTCAAGCTTTCGGGATAGACCTCGGCGATATCGTAGTGGCGATTCATTGCGGTTCGAGAGGGCTCGGTCACCAGATCGCCACCGATTTTCTTCCGAAAATGCTTCAAGCGGCCAGAGAGGCTGGAATTGCCCTGCCCGAACGAGATCTGGCCTGCGCACCGATAAACTCGGATGTCGGGCAAAAATACCTTGGTGCTATGCGAGCGGGGATCAACTGCGCGCTGGCGAACCGCCAGGTGCTGATGCATCTGGTGCGTAAGGTTTTCGAGAAAGTTCTTCCAAAGGCCGATTTGAGGCTCCTTTATGATGTTTCTCATAATACATGCAAGCAGGAAGAGCACAAAATCGACGGCAAGACCAGCAAGCTCTATGTCCATCGAAAAGGAGCCACCCGCGCCTTCGGTCCCGGGCACGCTTCATTGGCTGAGGATATAAGGGCGGCAGGGCAGCCTGTTTTGATCGGGGGGACTATGGGAACCTTCTCCTATATCCTGGCGGGAATGCAGACAAGCGAAGAGCTGTGCTTTAGCTCTTGCTCGCACGGGGCCGGCAGAGCCATGAGCAGAAAACAGGCCAAGAAGAAATGGAGAGGCAGCGAAATTGTAAAATCGCTGGCTAATAAAGGCATCATTATTAAAAGTCGTTCCTACCGGGGAATAGCCGAAGAAGCACCGAATGCATACAAAGATGTCGACGATGTCGTAGATGCGACGGAAAAGGCAAAACTGGCCAAAAAAGTTGCAAAGCTGGCGCCAATTATTTGCGTCAAAGGCTGATGTTGTATTGGACAAAAAAACAAAATCAAACAGAACGTACCGAAGAAGTTCAAAAAAATGAGATTATGATGGATAATGGAACAACGAAAAAGCAGGCAATGCTATATGAGAAACTGGAAGATGGAAAGGTACATTGTTATCTTTGCTCCCACCACTGCCTAATAGCTCCATCAAAGAAGGGATTCTGTAATGTAAGAGAGAATGTGGACGGCACGCTGTTTACACATTCCTATGGCCAAGTCATATCCCAGGCGGTGGATCCCATCGAGAAGAAACCGCTGTTTCATTTTTTACCCGGATCGAGGGCTTTTTCTATTGCTGCCATTGGATGCAATTTTCGCTGCGAATTCTGCCAGAATTGGCAAATCTCACAGGTTGACGAGGCTGAAAAGCTCGGCTTCGAGGCGTATGACATGTCCCCCGAAGATATCGTCAAGCAAGCCCGGGCGCAGAATTGCAAGACTATTGCATACACATACACAGAGCCGACGATATTTTTCGAATATGCCTATGATACCGCCGTACTGGCCAGGCAAGAAGGTCTTTACAACTGCTTCGTAACGAATGGTTATATGACAAAAGAGGCCCTTGATACCATCAGGCCCTTTTTAGATGCGGCAAATGTCGATTTGAAAAGCTTCAACGATGAATTTTACAAACGGCGCTGCAAGGCGAGATTGCAGCCCGTGCTGGATTCGATTGCTTATATGAAGGAGCTGGGCATCTGGCTCGAGGTAACTACTCTAATCATTCCCGGCCAGAATGACTCTGAACAGGAGCTGAGCGAGATTGCCCGTTTCCTTGCCCGGATAGATGTAAATATTCCGTGGCACATAAGCAGGTTCTTCCCGACATATCACTTTACTGATATGCCGCCCACGGCACTGGATTCTCTTAGAAAAGCCAAGGGGATAGGAGAAAGGCACGGTCTGCGTTTCGTCTACTTAGGTAATGTACCTGAGGCGTCTGATACAGTCTGCTACAACTGTAAAGAACTGTTTGTTAGCCGGCCCTATGCATCTGCAGGACAGCCAAAGATACGGGATGGCAAATGTAGTAAATGCGGCGAACAAATTGACGGAGTATGGAGCGATTGATTATATTTGTATTACCCAAAATGGCTAAATCGGCCGCTTAACTGTTTGAAAATTGGGCCACTTTCTTAAGATCCTGCCTTATTTTATCTTTTATTTTTGGAAATCTCATGGCCGCCGCCGGATGGTACGTTACAAGAAAAGTACGTCCATCCTTCTTGAAAGTTTGGCCGTGAAGGTTACTCAGATTTTCTTTTTTCCCTAACATCTGCCTTAACGGCACCTTACCCAGAAGGACGATGAGCTTTGGGTCGATGAGCGATATCTGCCGGTCGAGCCAGGCTTTACGGCACATTTCAAGCTCCTTGGCGTGTGGAGTCCGGTTCTTCGGCGGGCGGCATTTCACACTTGAGGTAGTATAAAGACTGCTTCGAGTTATGCCCACACCGTCCATGAGTCTGTCGAGAAATTGGCCGGAATGTCCGACAAAAGGGCGGCCCTGCTTATCCTCATCTTTACCGGGAGCCTCACCGACGAAAAGAATGTTTGCCTGAACCGGACCTTCGCCTGGAACAGCGTGTGTTCGGTGTCGATGCAGCGGGCATTTCCGGCATCGACGAATGCCCATGATTAACCGATGAAGTTCTTTTTCTCTGGCGGTTGTCTTCATTTCTCTTGGCTCCGATAGTGCCAGCATAAACGCCCGGTAAGCATTTTGCCAGCCTATATTAAGGAAAACTCTTATTTCTTTCCTATGGCTGAGGTAGTAAAAATTTAAAATCTGTCGTGCAGAAGTGCAAGGTACTTAGAAAATTCAAAAAAACTTCAATAAAGGAGCATTAAAATGTTTACAAAGACAAAGGAAGTTAGTCAGGAATGTGCAAAGGATATTTTTTGCGGCGTAAACATCGTTGAAGATACCGAAAAAGCAAGCGATTTGGCCAAAAAACATCTACCGGTTATTTCTACCCCGGAAAGTGTTGAAAAAGGTGAGTGTTTTGAGGTAACCGTTGAGGTGGGCAAGCTTTTAGAGCATCCGAACGAACCCGGACATTTTATCGAATTCATCGAGCTGTATGTAGACGATACGTATCTTGCGAGGATGGATTATACTGCAAAAACCACCTGCCCGGTTATGAAGACTTATGTATCCCTGGAGCATGATTACAACAAGATTCGTGCCTTTGTCAGGTGCAATCTTCATGGCACATGGGAAAATGAAGTTCCCATTAAGGTAACCGGATAATCAGTGCGAAAGAAAGGAGAATTAAACAATGCCGGAATTTACCAATCCTTTCAGCGGCGTAACGCCGGACCGGAAGCTTACCGATTCGGAGCTAGCGCGTGCATTGCGGCTAGATTTAGCCGCCGAAGAAGAGGCCGTGCATATATATGAAGCTCATGCAGACGCCACTGATAACAAACTTGCCAGGAAGGTATTAAAAGACATTGCCGATGAAGAGCGTGTTCATGTCGGTGAATTTCAAAGGCTAATAAACATTCTGCTCAAAGACGAAGAAGGTTTTCTCGCCGAAGGTGCCGAAGAAGTCAATGAAATGGCTAATGAAAAAGCCGCCGAAGAAGCGGAAGCGAAAAGTGAAGAGTCCACTTTGGAAACAGCAAAAGAAATACCGACAGTGGGAGATCTGAAGCACTAAAATCTAACTATTATAAAAATCTTAGGAGACTATGAATGTCTGAAAAGTTTTTACATAGAGACGATGCTCCCTTCGGTCAGGAAGTATGGGAGAAAATCGACAAGACAGTAGTCGCAGCAGCCACGGGCCAGTTGTCTGGCCGAAAGCTCCTGCACACGCAAGGTCCTTATGGCCTCGGGCTGAAGAGCTTACCAATCGGAGACAAACCAGTTGACGAGAAAAGCTCGGGCGATGCAACAATCACAGCTCCCTGTGTAACGCCGCTGGCTATGATCAGTAGTGAATTCTCCCTGCATGTTCGCGATATCGCGGCCTTCGAGCAGTCGGACCTGCCGCTCGATCTGGCTGATGCCGCTAAAGCAGCGACAGACTGCGCCCGGCAGGAGGACAATCTGGTCTTTAACGGCTCCAAGCCTCTGGGGCTAAAAGGGTTGGTTAATATGGACGGAGTTCGCTCGCTGAAGCTGGAATCCTGGGACCAGGTCGGCAGCGCTGCTGAAGATATCATCCGGGCGGTCACAGCACTTGACGAGGCCGGCTTTCATGGACCATACACTCTGGCCCTGGCGCCAAAACTTTACAACCTTCTTTTCCGGCGATATCCGCAGGGAAACGCAACGGAACTGGAGCATGTCAAACAAATTATTACCGATGGTATTGTTAAGGCCCCAGCTCTACGGACGGCGGGAATATTATTGTGCACATCCGGTCCTTTTGCTAATATCGTTTTAGGTCAGGATATCATGACCAGTTTTGTAGGGCCGGCCGGAAGTGAATATGAGTTTCTGGTTTCAGAAAGTGTTGCTTTACGGCTTACCCAGCCGGAGGCCGTTTGTATCCTGAAATAAAACGCTGCAATACTTGCCGATACGGCAAAACTAAGGTTCTTGGAAGATATCGTATATTACATTAATGACGCTTAAGTTTAATGAGTGCTGTCGGAAAGACTAACCATCTTCAAAATTCTGGAAAACGATAACTAATGGCTAACAAAGACCAAAAGTATCTGGAGCTTGAAAACAAAGATTGGCTTGCTTCTCTGGAAGATGTTTACCAAAGTGAAGGACCGGAGAGAGTCCACGATTTGCTTAGTCGCCTGCATCAAAGCGCCCAAAAGTACGGCGTGCAAATTCGCTCTGTTGGAACCACTCCATACGTTAATACAATCCCTGTGGACCAGCAGCCTCCATATCCGGGCCGAAGAGAAATAGAACGCCGGATTAAAAGTATGATCCGCTGGAACGCAATGGCCATGGTGGTGCGCGCCAATAGAGAAGAAAGCGGCATCGGAGGCCATATTTCCACTTACGCTTCGGCAGCTACCCTTTTTGAAGTCGGATTTAACCACTTCTTCAGGGCGGCAAACGAAGAGCAGGATGGCGATATTATTTATTTCCAGGGCCATGCCTCCCCTGGTATTTACGCCAGAGCATTTTTAGAAGGCCGCTTATCCGGTTTCGATCTGGAAAACTTCAGACGGGAACTAAAGCCCAATGGGGGTTTGCCTTCATATCCTCATCCGAGATTGATGCCGGATTTCTGGCAGTATCCAACCGTGTCGATGGGTTTATCTCCCATTATGGCAATTTACCAGGCCCGGTTCAATAGATATCTCGAAAACAGGGCGATTAAGGAGCCGTCAGACCAGAAGATCTGGGCTTTTTTGGGCGACGGCGAGATGGACGAGCCGGAAAGTCTGGGTGCCGTCAGCCTTGCCGGCAGAGATAAGCTGGACAATCTGATTTTCGTTATAAACTGCAATTTACAACGGCTGGATGGTCCCGTACGCGGCAACGGGAAGATTATTCAGGAGTTGGAAGGAGTTTTTACCGGTGCCGGCTGGAACGTAATCAAGGTCATCTGGGGTTCTGATCTGGATATGTTGCTGGAAAAAGATGATAATGGTCTTTTGGCCAAACGAATGGAGGAAGTTCCGGACGGACAATATCAAAAGTATGCCGTCTCCGGCGGCGATTACATTCGCAAGGATTTTTTCGGGAAATATCCACAGTTACTGGATATGGTGAAAAACTACTCCGACGAACAGTTGGAAAAGCTCAGACGCGGCGGCCATGATCCGGTCAAGGTTTATGCCGCGTATAGGGCTGCCGTGGAAAACAAAGGCTCGCCGACGGTTATTCTGGCACAGACTATAAAGGGCTATGGCCTGGGAGAAGCCGGTGAGGGCAGAAACGTAACACATCAGCAAAAGAAACTAAACCAGCAGGAATTGCTCGAATTCAGGGGTAGATTCGGCATTCCTGTGCCGGATGGGGAAGTACAAGAGGCGCCTTTTTATAGGCCGGGTGATGACACTGAGGAGATTAAGTACTTACACAAATGCAGAAAGAAATTGGGCGGATATGTCCCCGGACGAACTGTTAATATCGAACCGATAAAAACACCATCGCGCGAATTGTTCGAGGAATTCTATAAAGGAAGCAAAGACCGCCAGGTGGCGACAACAATGGTAATGGTAAGGATGTTATCCAAGCTGCTAAAAGACAAAGATATTGGCAAGCTTATCGTCCCCATCGTGCCGGATGAGGCGCGTACGTTCGGGATGGAGGCCCTGTTCAGGCAAGCAGGCATTTATTCCGCCGTAGGTCAATTATATGAGCCGGTGGATAAGGAGAGTCTTCTCTACTATAACGAGCAAAAGGACGGGGCAATCCTTGAAGAAGGTATAACCGAGTCCGGTTCAATGGCCTCGTTCATTGCCGCCGGAACGTCTTACGCCACTCACGGAATTAATATGATTCCTTTCTTTTTATTCTATTCGATATTTGGTTGTCACCGTATGTTCGACCTGATCTGGGCGGCGGGCGATGCCATGGCAAAGGGTTTTCTGGTAGGCGGGATATCGGGAAAGACAACGCTTTCCGGCGAGGGTTTGCAGCACCAGGACGGCCACAGCCATCATTTCTATTACTCGGTGCCTAATCTAAAGGCTTACGATCCGGCTTTTGCCTACGAGTTAGCTGTAATTGTTCAGGAAGGCATCCATAGAATGTACGAGAAGCAGGAAAACATCTTCTACTATGTTACTATGATGAATGAATTCTATGAAATGCCGCCCATGCCGAAAGGTGTTAAAGAAGGCATCTTGAAAGGAATATACAAATATAAATCGTCTTCTGAGACAAACAAGCCAAAAGTAAATCTTTTAGGCAGCGGTGCTGTTCTCAACGAAGTTATCAAAGCTCAGAAGGTACTGGAATCAGATTACGGGGTATCGGCGGATTGCTGGAGCGTTACCAGTTATAAGGAGCTTTATACCGATGGTATGGAAACCGACCGTTGGAATATGCTGCATCCGAAAGAAAAACAAAAAGTCTGTTACGTGCAGGAATGCTTTGACAAGGAAGATGCCGTTTTTGTCGCGGCCACGGATTATTTAAAAACGCTGCCGTGCTCTATCGCGAAATGGCTGCCGGGCAGGCTGGTTGCACTTGGCACCGACGGTTACGGCCGAAGTGACGGCAGAGCAGGCTTGAGAGACTATTTCGAAGTGGATGCCCGTTTTATTGTTCTGGCAGCTCTTCAGGCGCTGGCTGCTGACGGCAAGATCGACAGCCAAATCTGCGAAGAAGCACTTAAAGATATGCATATAAACCCCGATAAGATTAGCCCTGTTTCGGTATAGCAGGAATGTCGAAGGAGAAATGTTCATGATCGAGGAAATAAGACTGCCGGAGATTTCCGAGAATGTAGATACAGGCGATGTGATAAATGTTCTCGTAAAGGTCGACGACTATATTGAAAAAGATCAATCAGTCGTTGAGCTGGAAACAGAAAAGGCGGCCTTCGAAGTGCCATCGCCGTTCAAGGGAAGAGTATCGGAGATCAGCGTTAAAGAGGGAGACAGCGTAAAAGTGGGCCAGGTAATTTTGAAGGTCGATACCGAAGCGGAAAAGAAAGAAGAAAAGCCAAAAGAAGCCGGCCAGAAACCTCCCGAAGAAGAAAAAGGAAGAGAAGAAGAAAAAGGCAAGAAAGAGCCTTCCGATAAACAGCAGCCGCCCGAAAAGAAACTTCAAGAACCGCAGGAGGAACCGGAGAAGCGAATAGAAGAAACGGAAAAGCAAAAAGATATCCCATCGGAACCCGAAGCAACAAAACAGACCGAGAAACCTAAAGAAAAACCGGAAGCCGGCAAAGCTGTACCGGCAGCACCTTCAGTCCGTCAGTTAGCTCGCGAATTGGGGATAGATATTCACAAAGTCACTGGTACCGATAAGACAGGCAGAATTACGGCGGATGATGTGAAAGAATATGCCAGAAACATTATAAAAGGCGGAACCGCAAAGCCAGCGGAGATAAAGGCCAAACCTCTACCGGATTTCACAAAATGGGGCGAAATCGAGCGCAAAAAAATAACCACTACCCGCAAAAAAATTGCAGCTACCTTGACATACACCTGGTCGAATGTGCCCCAGGTTACCCAGTACGACCAGGCTGATATAACAAGTCTCGAAGAGTCGCGGAAGCAATATTCGAACAAATCTGAAAAAGACGGTACGAAACTGACAATTACCTCCATAACCCTCAAGGTTGCCGCATTGGCATTGAAGGAATTTCCAAAGTTCAATTCCAGCTTCAATCCGGAAAACAACGAAATTATATATAAAAAATACTTTCATATTTCTGTTGCCGTAGAAACTGACCGCGGCCTTTTGGTCCCTGTTATACGAGATGTGGATAAAAAGAATATTGTGCAGTTATCCGCCGAATTGAGTGACTTAGCCCAAAAAACCCGGGAGCACAAAGTAAGACCTGAAGAAATGGTTGGCGGCAATTTCACCATATCAAATCTTGGCGGCATAGGCGGCACTAACTTCGCACCCATAATATACTGGCCTCAGGTCGCCATTTTGGGAATTGCGCGAGCAGCACGGCAGCCTGTCTACAAAGAAGGACGGATAGAGCCTCGTTTGATTTTACCGCTTTCGATTTCCTATGACCACAGGATCATTGACGGGGCTGAGGGATTGATTTTCCTTCGCTGGATTGTCAAGCATCTGGAAAATCCTCTTTTGTTGGCCATGGAGGAGCAAATCTGATTTCGGTTTCGGATATGGCAAATAAAAATCGAGAACTTGTAATAATCGGAGCAGGGCCGGGCGGTTACGCCGCGGCGTTCCGTGCGGCTGATTTAGGCGTTAAGGTTACACTCATTGACAAAGAAGAAAATCCGGGAGGCGTCTGTCTGTACCGGGGCTGTATCCCCTCCAAAGCGTTACTGCATGCAGCAAAAATCATAAAAGATGCCCAACAGGCAAAAAATTGGGGAGTTAATTTCGGCCCGCCTGAAATTGATATAGATCAACTGCGGGAATGGAAAAACGGCATCGTTTCCAAACTGGCCAAAGGTCTCAGAGGACTTTGTAAAAAAAGGAAAATCGAATATATACAAGGTACCGCAGAATTTATAAGCAATAATAAAATAAGGATTAAGCACGTTAGTAGTGATGAGGTTGAAGAAACCGAGTTCGAAAACGCCGTTATTGCGACGGGGGCACAAAGTATTACCTTGCCAAATATTTCTATGGACTCGGAATACATAATAGACTCAACCGACTCTTTAGGGTTAAAGGATATTCCCGAGTCTATGCTGGTTATCGGGGGCGGATATATCGGTTTGGAGCAGGCCAATATTTACGCCAGACTCGGAAGCAGGGTCTCTGTCGTTGAGATGACATCACAATTGCTGCCCGGCACCGACCAGGATCTTGTTTCGGTTCTCACAAAACATCTCAGCGGGTGTTTCGACCAGATCCTGCTGAACACCAAAGTTTCCAAAGTTGAAAAAAGTGATGACAAAGGAATAAAAGTGCGGTTCGAAGGAAAGGACCAAAAACCAGGCGAGCAGACTTATAATAAAGTGTTAGTTGCGGTAGGGCGCAAACCTAATACAAAACAGATAAAAACAGAGAATGCTGGTATCGAACTCGACGAGAAGGGATTTATTCCGGTCGATGACCAAAGGCGGACTAAAAATAAAAATATTTTCGCCGTAGGCGACGTTACAGGAGACCCGCA
>Ga0207752_1001023_pt1 | contig 13025 bp, 9 predicted proteins | sample Pon2CUnioCityCA_6_FD_187272 | JGI IMG/M metagenome (GOLD analysis project Ga0207752, IMG submission 187272) | Marine sediment microbial community from Union City, CA, USA - Pond 2C Sediment 2 (SPAdes) | ecosystem: Environmental > Aquatic > Marine > Intertidal zone > Salt pond sediment ... | reverse complement strand
AGGGAGGTAAGACATGCCACGGAATATCGACGCCCTGATCTGGCGAGCGTTCACCGATGCAGGTTTCCGCAAGGGGTTGCTCAACGGCGGTCGCCCCGAGCTCGTGGACGCGATGGACCTGACGGCGGAGGAGAAGGAAGCCGTGCTTTCGGTGGAGGCCGACTCACTGGAGGCCTTCGCGGGGGCTCTCTGTCAATCCTATTCGGATCTTGGTCTTGGACAGGGCTGCAATCTGGTTTAGGTAGCCTTAGGTAGTCTTTCATTGGAGGTCTAATATGTCACAAGCGACGCTGAAGCGATTGATCGGCACTGCTCTGGTCGATCGCGAATTTTGTGACGGCCTGATGAACGGGAAGCGGCGCACGCTTCTAGCCGACTTCAATCTCACCACAGAGGAACACGACGTCGTCGCATCCTCGGAGGCGGAGTCCGTCCAGGAGCTTGCCAGCTCCGTTCACGATTGGCTCAAAGACCAAGAGACTCTGATTCCTTCACGTATGGACTGCCCGACAGTCCAAGCTCTATAGGTGCCTCGTGCTCGAGCTGCGTTATATGTTCAATCCCGAGGAACAAGCGTATCTGGGTGAGGTACCCTTAGGCCTGGAGGGGTTCCTGGCCGAAAGCCTGGCATATGGACTGCTTCAGGCTTGCGGCATCGAAGGGCCCCCTGTGCCGGTTCGGACGATGATCCGGGCCCCTCATCCGGTCTTTGAGCGCTTAAGTCTCTTGGAGTTGAACCTGGGTCTATACGACGCAGCTTACCGGTCCCTGCTCAACGGCTCGCGGTTGATCGCCGTCGATCTGGATCAGCCACCGGTCGTCCAGCGGGCGGCTATGGCGAGGGAGCTCTACGTCGCCTTCTGCCGCTCTCAGCGCGCGGCCGAGCTGCATTGGCCTGGCCGCGAGCATCCCCGAGCCTACAGCGATTTCTTCGCCCGCTGCCTGCTGATGCCGGCTGCTTGGGTGAAGCAGATCCGTGACAGATCTCGCTCATTAGAGGAGATGGCTGCCATCTTTGGTGTTTCGACCCAGATGATGGTTGACAGGCTGCGAGAGTTGGACTTGGACCGTCCCGAGTAAAGCCACCTCGAACACACATTTTCGAGGCCCTGTAGCGTAGCACGCCGTAGCTGCCGGAAATTCGCCAGAATCCGGATAGCTACGGCGCGTTATTTCTGCCCCCGGTGTGATACTTCTCCGCCTATTCCGATTGCCGTCACGCTGGCTACTGGGTACAATTCACGCTGAAGATGCTGACTGGATGGACCGGGCCGCGAGCTGGACGTCTGGCGCTCGTCGCGTTTCTGATGACGCTGGGTCTCGTCGCCTGTTTCTCTCCCTATGACGCCACCTGGGAGCGCGTACAAGAGACGCAGGTTCTCCGCGTGGGCATGGACGCGAGCTTCCCCCCGTTTGAAGCTGTTGCGGCCGATGGCTCACTGGTCGGGTTCGACGTCGATCTCGCCCGTGAGGTTAGTCAGCGACTAGGTGTGGAACCCCACTTCGTCGCGAATCTCCCCTACGACGGCCTTTATGATGCCCTGACGGCCGGTCGCGTCGACGTTGTGATCTCTGCCCTGGTCGTCAACCCAGCTCGCACGGCCGATTTCGCCTACTCTAGTCCCTATTTCGACGCTGGACACGTCCTCGTGGTTCGCCAAAGAGAGCAAACCATTCGCTCAGCGGGAGACCTGAGCAATCGGAGCCTCGCTGTCGTCCTCGGAACGCCAGGCGATCAGGAAGCACGAGAGCGGGCTCGCCGCTCGAGCGATCTCGTCGTCGTCCAGTATCCGACGCCGGCGCACGCCCTGGATGCGGTCAGGATAGGAGAGGCGGATGCGGCCCTGGTAGATCATGTTTCGGCTCTGCAGGCAATCGGCGCGGGGAGCCCTCTGACTATCGTCGGAGAGCCCGTCGTGGAGACTTCATACGCCGCGGCAGTCCGTGACGATAGCCAGCGCTTGTTGAGAGGGATCAACAGCGCCCTCACCGCGATGGAGGACGATGGTACGTTGGACAGACTGGTGACCGAGTGGCTGAAGGATGAGCGGTAGATCAAGGAGTCAGGACCGAACAGTCAGAGGTGACATAGGTGAGACAGGCGGAATATCGCTGGGCCCTAGGGGAGACGGACGCCGTTCGGCAGCAGCAGACGATCGTCTGGCAGCGGTCTTCCTTCACTATCCACCGCATCAAGGCGCAGTTTCGTGTCCGGATCGTACCACCCGACGACCAGGTCGTAGTGTCCTGCCGGCGCATCCTCCACTGTGACCTCCACCTCATCAGAGATGACCTCGCCGGGGGCCCATAGCCCTGTGGGATAGGTGAACCCCCTGGGCATCTCGTCCACCTGCCTCACGGGTCGTCCGCTCTCCGGATCCGCCAGGTGGACGAAGAACATATAGTGCTGATCGGGTGTGGTCAGTGCCCGCCAGTGGAGCGTGAGGTCGATGCTCTCCCGATCCTGCTCAAGGTCGTATCCGGCCAATTCGATCATACTGCCGAAACGGGCTCCCACCTGTTGATCCATTGGTGGTAGCGTCCAGACCCGTTTTCTGTCCCGAATCTCGATGGGTGCGGGATGAGTGTATGAACCAAGCGCGGCGCCGTTTGCTGGATCTCGCAGCGTGAGTGATACGGTGTAGGCGCCTGCAGAAGCAGTCGTCGGCACCTGTAGACTCGTCCGTCCTGCGATCCAGGCGTCTGCGGGCCAGTCGAGTGGCGAGGACCCCGGAGCCAGAGGCTGTGTGCTGGTAATGCTTGTCTCGGGGGTCTCCAACCGCCATTCAACCCGGTAGTCCTTCGAAGGATCTCTGATAGTCACCCAGTACGCCACAGCCTGTATCTCGTCACCTTGCCAGGCACTTCGCGGCATCTCCAGGCGGCTCAATGCAAGCTCTTCCCCCAGACGAGCGAGAATCGGTGCGTCTGGTCGCTTGACGACCTGGGTTAAGGGAACAGTCGTTGTGTACCTGCCGACGCTCTCCCAGGTAGTCACGCGGTATAGATCGATCGTAAGGACGTAATCATCGCCTGGCGGCACACCAGGGTCCAGTGCGGGGGCGTGTTGGTCACGTATCACTCGATCGACCGGCCACAGACTGGTCGGCAGGAAGCCGTGGCCAGGTTGGGTGTCATATCCCTCTCGCTGTCCTTGGCGCAGCCACTCTCTGCCCGATGTATCGGTCAGGCTCAGGCTGAGACCGTAGTTAGCCCCTATGCGTTCAGCAGCGGACCAATCAAGTTGGACGCCAAGTTGATCCGGAGTGGTTTGCGTCGCATCCACGCGGTGGAGTCTTGCCGCTTTTTCGGCGAAGGTTGCGAGCACTGGCTCTCCGACGGCACTGACGCCATCACTCACCCAGACCGGGCGCAAGGTGATGGTCGGCTCGTGTCCAATCTGGGGAAGGTAAAGCCCGGGAGTGGCATTCGAAGGAATAAGAAGGTGAGTTGTCGCCTGCCCATTGGTATCGTTATGCTCATCGAACCTCAGGGTAGCTTGCGCCAAAGGTGGCACCGCCTCGTCTCGGATCGCTGCCGGCGAGACCAGACGCAGCTCGATCTCTGCCTTTGTAGTGATTGCTGCTGCGCCGTCGTCCGTCGCCCAGTCCAACGTTACCCGCAGCGTCTCTCCTGGAGCCACTCTCTCTCTGTCGTAGCTGTAGCCGGGGATGCGCCAGCCGTTGAGTCTAATACCATCTGGATTGTGATGGAGATAGGGCAGCTCTTCAAAATCCATTGTCAGATCACGTTCTCCCGCCACGGTTACGCGGGGGTGGAGAAGCAGCAGCAATACAACAGCGGAGGCGAAGGGCACGTAAGAGACCACGGACTGCGCGTTGCCGGATGAAGTCCTACCAGGTGCCCTCTCGGAGTCGGCTTCCTCGTCTGTTCTGCTCCCCTGCTCTTCCGTTCTGCGCCATACACGACTGATCCCGATGCCGAGCACCGCCAGGGCTGTGACTAGCGATACTATCTCGCACCATCGCCGCAGCAGTGTTCGACCTAAACGAATCTCGACGGTGTGCGCCCCAGATGGCACGTTCAAGCTGAGGTATCCGGAGCCAGGTGCGGGTCTGACCTCCACCGGCGTGCCATCTACAGAGGCTTGCCATCCGGGCCAATAGTAGAGGGGGAAGGCTACGATCGACCCGCCTTCTCCCGCCTCCACCTCCCAGACACGAGCGGTTGGCTGTCGCTCCAGCCTTGTTGCATGCGAAACCTCTCCGTCGACGACGAGGGCGCGAGGCTCGGCATCGGGTGCAAATAGACCCGGTCCTGTGTACGGGCGAGGCTTTACTCCGCGTGGGAGATACTCGTGGCGAATAGTGGAGCCGACATTGCCGGTGAATAGCTCGTAGAGCTGCAACCGCTCGGCGGTGACCTCGTCGGCTCGGATCGGGAGGTATTCGGGTTCAAGGCCACAGAGCCCTGTCACGGCCAATAGAGCTCCCAGAATGACCACCCCGGTCCAGGACGCCGCGCGGGTTGAGCGTCCTGCGAGAGGGAACACGAGAGCGCCTGTGATCAGTGCTGTGAAGAGGGCCTGCACCGAGAGGAAGCGCCAAGGGAACTGGATCATCCGCAAGAGAGGGAGATGATCCCACAGCGGATGCGAGAGGGGCGTAATGAGCCAGGTACTCAAAAGCAATCCCAGTGCTCCAAAGGCTAGGACCGCATAATCGGGTTGCGGAGATTGCGTGTTCAGCCGGGTGCGGAGCTGTGACGCCTTATCGGGGAGGCGATATTTCCGGCGGATGTAGCTCCCCCCGACAACCAGGACCCCCGTTGATGCCAGAATAGCCTGGACCAAGCCCATTGCAAAGGGGGACCCGTCGTCGCGTCCGGTGGCGTAGTCGAAGAGGGGCGTCTCCTGCACGAGATTGACGCCACGGAAGTGATTGCCGTAGAAGAAGTACCCGGTCGTCTGCACGTCTAGCTGAACGTACTTCGTCTCATAGAGGGCGGGCAGCCAGAACCAGGATGAAAGCAGCAAAGCAATCACCAGCGGTAGAATGAGCAATGACGAATGAGACAGAACTCTGTCGAATCCACGCGCTGAACCGCGAGCCACAAAACGCCAGATATAAAACACCACGTAGAGCAGAGCAAAGGGGGAGAAGATGAGGGCGGAGACGTTATGGGTGACAATCAGACCAGCGTAGGCAAGGGCCGGGAGTAGAGCCCGCGGCAGGGTAGGTCGCCGGGCCAGCCGATCTAACCCCCAGAGGATCAGTGGGTAGAAGGCGAAGGCCGCGAATTCCGAAAGGGAATCCCCCCGCACGTATACGTTGACCAGATGGAATGGAGCTAACGCGTAGGCTATGGCCGCAAGCCAGGCCCCTGCTCGACTGCGAAGAATCCTCTCGGCCCAGTGGTACATGGTCAGGGCCGCTGCTGCGAAGAAGAGGGTTTGGGTCAGCTTAATTGCTGTGAGGATGTTCAGACCGGCAAGCGTGAGGCCTGCGGCGACGTAGTACGGCAGCGCCGCATAGTAACTGAAGAAGGGATAGCCAAAACCGTAGGCAGCGTCTGGCATCCACCGCGCCGGAAACACCCCGCTGCGCAGATTGGCCGCAAGCTGATGCGCGCGCAGCAATAAGAAGGGGCTGTCGCCTCCGCCGCGCGTGTTCAGTAGCCCTGGTCCCCAGACGGGCCGCGCTGCGATCAGTGATATTAGCAGAAGCGTCGCCAGGGCGAGGGACTTCTCCCAGGCGACGCTTCTTGAAGAGGCACTCATCCTTAGGGCCTGCCCCGGTAGGAGAAGACCCGTGGGGCGTCTCGACTAGTAACGCCGGCGACGACTCAGCACGAAGAGCACCGCGATTGCGCCAGCCAGAACGAGGACGAGGACTCCTGCCACCCGGGCGACGGTGACGAGCACGTTCCCCAGCAGAGGGCTCTGGTCCGTGTCCCCTGTGCTCTCGTCATCTGGAGAGGTGGCCTCGGTGCTCTCTTGGCCTGTCTCATCGGGGTTTGCTGCTGCTTCCGTTCGAACGTTTCCGAACTGGAAGTCAAAGCTTGTACCTTCGCTAAGTGCCACGTTCTGCTCAGGCAGGCCCGTCGCCTCATAGCCGGCCGGCGCCTGTTCAATGACGCGGTACGATCCTGGGGCCAGCCCGGTGAAACAGTACGGTTCGCTGACGCCGTCTGTCGAGTATTCCCCCACCACGCCCGAGGCGTTGGCCACGGTGAAGTTCACGTTGGGAAGTAACTCTTCGGTGTCCGAATCTCGAACCGTATCGCCGTTTCGGTCGTGGAAGGCGAGCACACAGAGCGAGGCACCTTCGGTTTCGTCCGAGGGTGCTGATGTCGGTTCAGGCTCCGTGCCTGTCTCGCCACCCTCAGTACTCGTCTCGCCCTCGCCTTCGGGTGTCGCTGTTGGAGGCTCTGGGAGCGGGGTGGCGGTGGCAGCCTCACCCGACACCGAGATGACGAGCTCCTGTCCCGTGCGGATCAGGTTGTTCGAACCGATTGAACCGGCATTGAGATCGAGAAGCTGATCGACAGTCACGCCGTACTCGAGTGCGATGCTTGATAGGGTGTCGCCGCTCTGCACCACGTGCACGATCGACCCGTCTGGTCGCGGGGTCGACGTGGGAAGCGGAGTGGGAGAGGGGCCCGGAGTAGGTGTCGGAGGCTCTGGCAGCGGCGTGTTGGTGGGAGGCACTCCTGGTGACGTTGTCACGAGGCTTGCATCGTCCCAATAAGCATCCAGATGCTGTAGCGGCCACTTGGTCTTTGATCGTAGGATGACGGTGACACTCCCATTTGGACCTACCGTCGCCGTAACTGGCCCGATTCTCCTATACTCGTCGGGTGAAGACTGCTCCTGGCTCCACACGACGTTGGATGAGAACGGATCAGCTGCGCCGTTAGGTTCAATTCCGACCTGGAATGTCATATTCCACGGATCTCCGCACGATAAGCCCTGGTTGGTTTCTTCGCAACTCCACCCGTGGGCGTAAGCCGAGGCCTGTACCGTCGCCCCTGGCTCCAGTCCGTTCACTACCTGGTAGAATCCGCCGTCATGGTTGCGGTAATATGTGAAGAACAGAGTCGCGTACTTGCCGTTGTTGATCCTCGCTGGCGGCCCGACAAACGGCGCCACGTTTGGGATAGTCTTCACCTCCGGTTGCCCGTAGCCGTCGCCTTTCCGCCACCAGGTAACCCATCCCTGTGGCGTGAAGATGTTGTCATGGACGGATCCATCGTGTGTCTTGCGGGTCCAGTTATCATCACACCAACCCTCCCTTGAGGTGGGAGCGCAGGTAATTCCCTCGAACCCTGGATTCTGCAGCAAGTTAGTACCTGTCTGAAGTATTCGAGAGCCGTCGGGTGCGGCGTGGGAAAGGACTGGTGCCATTCCCAGTAACATCGTCATCAGAAGGACAGCCGTCAACATGCGTTTCCTGGTCATCGATCCCTCCTCAAAGGTACGTCCTGCTTGGGGTACTGCAGTCTTGCTTGCTATTCTGGCCGTACATGGGAGGCACTTGCCACACCCCAACCGGCCCACATGTGTTTCAAGCGTTTCTTACTCGCTTCCTAACGCGGTGCGTGATTATACCAGCCTTGAGGCTCTATGCAACGTCCACCTGCTTTCACTTGGGGTCTTGCCTCTCAAGATGTCTGTGGCGTCATGGAGGCGCGCCATCCGTGACGGGAAGCGACACCTGGGTGCCCAACGGGGTGCCATCAGGGTGGCGTGCTTCAAGTTGCTCCATCGTCGGCCAGACGTACAGGCTAACCAGGAGCCTGGTATGGTTCAGTTCATCTTCACCGACTTTCAGGATATGCTTGTCCAAGATGAGGTCGTCAGGCCGCCAGAGTCCCGTGGGATAGTAGCCGTCGCCCGGTTCCCCGTCATCCTGCACCACCAACTTACCATCGTCAACCAGGTGCACGGAGACGGTGTAGTCTTCTCCAGGCCTGCCCAGCGATAGCCATTCCAGCGTTACTTCCCAGGCTTGATCGCTTTTCTCGATCGCGTAGTCAATCAACGCAATTTGGTCGCCGAAGTTGGCAATGGCGTTGGTGATCGTCGAGGGATGCGTAGCTGGCGTAAAGGCATAGCTCACGTAGGATACGTAAGTTCTCTCCTCCAAATCTCCGCGCGTCAGCGGACCAACGTGTGGCGTTATGCGGCTGTTCCGTGGTAGAGCGCTCACGTAGGCCTCCAGGCCGTCATGGGGCCAGACTACCAGCATCCCGGGCGTGCTCGGCGAGGGCGGGGAATCTGAAGGGAATACCCGGATCTGTTCAGTCGCCGAGACGAGGAAACCAGTCGAGGCCCATTCATTCCACACCCTCCGGTCCACGTAGACCTGGCGGTCCACTTTGGGGGGTATGCGCCGTGCCACCATCCCATCCCCATCCCAGCCGGTGCCCAGGAAGGTATTGACGTCAGCCGCCAAATCAGCAGCGGCTGCTTCGAAGGCGTACCGGATCTCTAGTCTGACGGGGTAGCAGTGAAAATAGTCCCGCCCCGTTGTTACCAGGCTGACCAGCAGCACGCCACTCATCAGCACGGACGACCAGGTTTGCCATCCTCGCCTCTCCATCCAGGTCCCAGCTGCGTCGAGTCCCACGGCCGGGAGCACAACTAGAAACGGGAGCACCCCGACGGCTCGCAGAAAGTGGGGCGCGTCCTCGGCCAGCCAGGTGGGAATCAGCATCAGCCCCACCCACGTTAGTGTCAGCACCGCTCCCTTCTCTCGAGACCGCGCCCGGGCAGCAGTCAGGCCCGTGCCCAGGACCATCGCGACCGCCATAAGCGGATCAAAAACGGGCCGCCCTGGCAGATTGTGCCGGGGGATCGTGTCCCCGCGGACGAAGAACATACCAAGGGTGCTGAACAGCTGATGGATCAGGGTGCCCGGCAGATCCCCACCATTGATCAGCGGGTTGAATACCGAGACCTGGCCTGGCCTCCCTGTAACCGCTTCCCAGTCATTTAGAGCGTATATACCGAGCGGGAGCAGCATCACGAGCATGCCGACCGCGAAATAGACAGCTCCTGGCCACAGTCGTTCTTTTTCTCCGGTCAGTAGCAGGTAGACCGTGAACGCGAGCACGACGACAAGAGTGAATCTGGCCGCCACGTATGTGTAGAAGCAAAGGCCGTAAAGGCTTCCGGCCAGCAGCCAGGCGCCTCGACGTCGCGAAGAGAATGCGCGTCCACTTGCCCACACCGTCAATGCGATCGTCAAAGGTAGCGTGACGGCGCGAAACCCAACCCGGCTGAGATGAACGTGCCAGTAGGTCGTTGCGATAATTGCTGCGCTTAGGATCGCGATGCGCCGGCTGAACCAGGCACGGACCATCAAATACGTGGCCGGAACTGTTAGCGTGCCATAGATCGCTGCCGCAAGACGCAGCGCACCGGGAGTGCGACCCAACGCCCCGATTGTGGCGGCAACCAGGTAGATAAACAGGGGTTCGCGCCCCCGGTTGGCTGCGAAGTATACGGCGTGCTCCCCCTCCAGGACTCGCAGTGCGTCCAGACCGTTAAAAGCTTCGTCGTGGTAGAGGCCCGGAGGAATGTCTGCCAGGAGGAGAAGTCGCAGTGCCGCTGCCAGCGCCGTGAGAGCCATGACCGCTCCCCAACTCAACGTACGTTCGCTCCAGCGGCTGAACAAGGTCTTACCGTCTGCTGGTTTCGTCAATGCGCGGCGATTATAGCACGCTGAAGGAGCCTGTCAATGAGGCCTTGATTTATACTTTGCAGAACTCGCCAGTCTTTGTGTTTGCAATTTAATCGTGCGGGTGGTAGAATGGACGCAATATGCAAGGGGTATCAAGCTCAATACCTTGGACCCTCTTCAACGACGGGCTTTTTACGGAGATACAATCGCCTCGGTTTGCGTTTCGGTATACGGGCGGTTCCCCCTGACGCCAGCCGGGTCAACAATCTGTACGGAGGTGCCACGATGTTTCGCGAGAAGATACAGGAGAAACACGACGAACTGACACCCAGTTTCCGGAAGCTTGCTGATTTTATCCAAAACAACGAACTCGATGCTGCCTTCATGACCGCCACTGAACTCGCTAACCGCTTGGGCGTCGATGCCGCTACAGTAGTCCGCTTTGCCCAGGAGCTTGGATACAGCGGCTTCCGCGAATTGAGCAAAGAGATACAGGAGGTCGTGCGGGCGGACTTGAAAGCCTCCTACACGGTCGATCTGGACGCTCCCGAAGATCTCGATCTCTTCCGCGGTCTGCTGGTCAACGAGAAGCATAATCTAGAGTTGGCTCAAGATCGATTGACAGAACAGGTAGATTCGTTGCTGCCTGCCCTTCTCAGTGCAGACCGAATCTGGGTCGTAGGACAGGGCCATTGTGCGCACCTGGCGGGGCTGTGCGCTGACGCACTACGAGAAGTTGGTTCGCCGGCAGTCGCTATTGCGCCTGATCCCCTGGCGGCAGCCACAAACTTGAAGGAGATGGGCGAGGGAGATGTCGTCATTGGCTTCTCGCTGACCGGCATGGATCTTGACACGGCAAACGTGATCAATTTCGCTCGCGAGCGCGGTGCTGGGACTTTTGTCTTTACCGCGTCGCCGGTTTCGGCGGCGGCCCTGGAGGCCGAGACGTCGATCATTTGTCCTGGACCTACTCAGACAGATGTTCCCTCGTTCACAGGCTTGGCGGCTATGATCGTCGTGGTTGTGACAGCTTTTGCGGTTCGGCATCCCGAAGAGGCTGAGACGATGACGGGCGCGGTGAGACAGAGCTACCAACAGTTGTTGGACAAGCAAGAGGAGATTGTATCGGAGCTCAACGTCGAGGATCTATGGCGTCAGTTCTAGGGTATAGTTGATCTGCGACGCCCGCTCGTCTATTGAGAACGGGCCGACGATGGTGTGTTGGTCTGATGAAGACCCGGCGGGAGCCGGGTCTTCGCACTAAATCCGTCTCTTAACAGAGCAGCACGCATCACGAACCCACGTCGTGGTGCAGCAAAGGGCCCCGCTCCGGCCTCTCACGGAGCGGGGCTTTGATTCAAATACGATTAGAATAGAGAGACTAAGGAGGGCCATTTCGCTCGAGTTGGATCGCGGGTTGGGGCCAGATGACCCAAACCTGGATCCAGCTCAAGGGCAGGGATTTGGCAATCGGGTCAAGTGACCTCCGGGAGCGATTGTGTCTGTACTGAGGTCCTAAACTCGCTCTCTCAGCCAGGTGACCAGAAGGTTGAGATCTACGTCTACCTGGTCACCAGACTTCATGTCTCGCACCGCGGCCTTCCCGCTGTCCAGCTCGTTTTCTCCGAGAATGATTGTGTACCGCACTTCGCGCTTGTCCGCCTCGCGGAGCTGACTTCTCAGCCCACGTTCTCGCCCCATCGCGAAATATACACCTACATCCGCCCGCCGAAGTTCCGCCATTAGCTCGAGGCACTTCTTTCGGGGCGCTCGGCCAAGATAGGCCAGGAATATGTCAGGCCTCGCTGGAGCAGGGGGCTTGACGCCCAATTCGTTCATCATAATGATGATGCGCTCCAGCCCCACAGCTACGCCCACGCCTGGGGTCTCTGGACCACCAAGGAGTTCGGCCAGGCCGTCGTACCTGCCCCCGCCGCAGAGTGCGCTTTGCGCGCCGATACCAGATGCCCAGACCTCAAAAACTGTCTTGGTATAGTAGTCCAGGCCTCGTACGAGCCGGTGGTTGAGGACGTAGCGCCGGTCGAGCAGGTCCAAGTATTCGCGCAGGCTGGAGAAGTGCTCGGCGCATTCCTCGCACAGGTAATCTATGATTCGCGGGGCTTTCTCAAGGATGGGTTGGCATTGCTCTTCCTTGCAGTCGAGCACGCGCAGCGGGCTCCGTTCCAGCCGTCGCTGGCAATCCTCGCAGATCTCTCCGTCGTGTTTCTCGTAGTACGTCTTCAGCGCCTTGACGTACGTCGGTCGGCAACGCGGACAGCCCGTGGAGTTCAACTGGAATTCTAAGTCGCGGAACCCGAGTCCTGCGTAGAGGTCCCAGACCAGCGTCATAATCTCCAGGTCAGCTGCCGGGTCCTGCTCGCCCAGGATCTCAGCGTTGAACTGAGTGAATTGGCGATAACGTCCCGCCTGGGGGCGATCGTAGCGGAAGGTCGGACCAATAGAATAGAGCTTCTGGGGCTTCACCTCGACGTGGAGTCCATTCTCGATGTACGCTCGAACCACCCCCGCAGTGAACTCCGGACGGAGTGTCAGATCACGTCCCCCTTTGTCGACAAAGGTGTACATCTCCTTATCCACGACATCGGTGCCCTGACCAATTCCTCTTGCGAATACCTCCGTCGCTTCGAAAATAGGCGTGTCAATGCGCTCAAAGCCGGCCAGTTCTGCGAGATGCTTGCTCAGGCTTCGCACGCGGTTCCAATAAGGTTGGTCCTCTGGGAGGATATCCTGGGTTCCAGGTGGGCGTTGGTAGCTAGGCACGAGATTCTCCTTCAAAGTCTGCGGTTTCGTCAAGAAACTCACTAGATCCGAAATCGCTCCGAGAGACTGTCAGTCGGGGTCGCTGGTTCCAGGCTGAACAGAATTCGGTCTACTGAGACTGAGCGGTTGCCCCGGGCAATCGCCTCGGCAAATGCATGCTGTGTCTATTATAGTCACCATGGTAGGTTTCGCCAGTTTCGTATTGAGGCGCCAAGTCGACGAGATGGCCTGTCGGCTCCGTAATCTGGGGCAGGGGTGCTCAAGAGACGGATTGAACCATCTCGGTCGGGGACCTGGATGCGGGTTATGCTCGATCCCAATCGCTGGCCCAGCGAGGTCGATCTGGAATGTAGACCGTGATAGCGAGGATCTCTTCCTTGCCGGTGTATTCGCAGACGACGTGGATCTGGAGATCAAAATTGGCGGTTGGTCCCACGATCAGCACGCGCTGTCTATTCGGATAGTGCTCGAGGATCTCGCCGTTGAAGATAGCGTAGAAGATGTCCCTGGCGCGTAGGCTCTCTTTGTAGGCCTCGTACAGGGCGTGTTCGGTAAGCCGCATCATATCGTGACGTGCTAGCAGACCGGCGACATCCG
>Ga0207752_1001022_pt1 | contig 13036 bp, 13 predicted proteins | sample Pon2CUnioCityCA_6_FD_187272 | JGI IMG/M metagenome (GOLD analysis project Ga0207752, IMG submission 187272) | Marine sediment microbial community from Union City, CA, USA - Pond 2C Sediment 2 (SPAdes) | ecosystem: Environmental > Aquatic > Marine > Intertidal zone > Salt pond sediment ... | reverse complement strand
CATGATATTTATTTAAAGATCAAAGTATTACTCATATTTTGGTAGGGAAATTAGCTTATAGAAACCCACTAATCTGAATATTTCTGAAATACACTTATTATTTTAAGTTTCGAGTTTTTGCACAAACCAGTTATAACTTGCAACACAGGTTACAGTATTTTCAATATCTTTAATTACAACATCAACACAAATAGTGGCACGACCTTTTTTGCTAAATTGAGCGCTAAATTTTTCAACAGATTCATCAGCAACGGATGAATATGCCAGGATGGTTTTTACTGCAGGCTTTTTAAACTTGATGGTTGCATCGCGTAGAACAGGTATGACTTTTCCAGCCAGGTCAGGGAAAAGTGTTTGTAAGTATTCACCACTGGCTGTTTCAGCTAAAGTAAATTGTGCGCTGGCATGAATGGTTGCCAGGTGGTTATGTGTGTCATCGCTAAAGGCAAGTTCTAATTCACCCGTTGAAGATTGCGTGATGCCCACTTTTTTAACAAATGGAATTTCGGTAACGTCCATATTTATCCTTGTCTTATGATTTTCTTAATTTTATCCTTCGATAGATTACCATTTGAATAAGAAAAATACACGCGATAGCGGTTGCCACGGGAAAGAGCATCGTTGTCAGTGAATAATGTTCTAATGCAACCGTAGCTACCAGGTTACGACAAGCGATAAGCGTATAGAAGGTTAACTGCTCTTCATCCGGATAGCTGTAAGCTTTACGTAATGTAGGTGCAAAGCCGAGTAGATCAACAGTCGTTAATATTACTACAGCCCATAAAGGATTTGATGTGATATACCAGAAAGGGATGGCGCTCATCGCCATAATGAAAAATACCCAGTCTTTTTTAACAATCATGTGATCAGATTTTTTCAGGTAAGCCAGGATCGCTACAAAAAATGTAATGATGCCTGAAACGCCAATCGGCCAGGCACCTGCGCCGCCACCATCGGCTAACTGGGCAAGAAAAATAATAAACGTAACAGAAGCCCATATCACCCAGGAAAAGGCATGCGGCTGAGTTTTATTTCGAAGAATTGAACTGATATATGGAACAAACGCGATAAACGTTAAGGCAATGGCAATACTGCTGAGTAGTTCTTTGGACATACTTAACTCATGTTATAGATCACCATACCAATGGCTATCAGAGTAGCAAAATAGATAAAAAACCTGCCGAGGTTGGCATTACCCCTGTGTTCATTTTTATAGCGTAATTTTAACGCTTCAACTTCGCTATTATTAAGTCCCGTGCAGTGACTGCACTGTGAATATTTCCTTGGGTAGCGAAGCTGGCAGCGTGGACATTTTCGGGTAATAACAATTCGCGGTGGAATGAACATCCCGTTATTCGGACTTCTTTTTTAATTGTTCATTTAAAATAATTAAAAAGACAAAATTCAGACCCAGCAAAACAAGAATAGCTAATAACGCGTTGGTATATTTCTCTGCCGAATAATTATGAATACGTTTGTCATTTTTGCTACTGTTTACGTACTCAATATATGAGCTTTTTGCTGCATCAAGTGTGGTCAGGCTGTTAATTTTCTGTATCTTTTCCTGGTAGAGTTGTTCATTTTTGCTCGGTGCAATATCAGTGTGCTCAGTATACATCCAGGAGAATGCCAGTCCTGAAAGAAGCAAAGCGATGATATTAATAATTTGTAAACCTTTACGAATCATATTCTGAATACCTGGTAATTAATTATATTTAAAATCATTAGTCCGCCATCTTTTTCATTAAGCGTACTGCCATCCAGATTAGCATAAATGCAGCAGCCACCAAAACGAACCATAAAATCCAGTGTTGCCAGTTTATTTCTTTTTCTTTTGGTTGCAACATTTGTTTATTAACCGGGCGCATAGTATCGGATAACAGGACAGCCGTACTGATCATGTTTTCATTGCTTAAGCCGTTTTTATTCAGGTTCGGGAGTAACTGGTTAGCATTAACATTAACCGGTTTTACCCGTGTGCTGCCCCAGGCAACGCGGTAAGGTGCTTCACCACGGGCAACAAAGACAAGTGTTTGTGGATACCATGAGAGTTTTACTTTAGGAAAGCCCGTGCCGATACCACCACCTTGTTGGTCAAATTTTAATAACCACTGCGTGTCACGGTTAGCGTAAATATTTACCGTAGACTGTTCGATATTGGTGCCGTTAACAGTGAGGCGGTATAACAAGGCTGATCCACGATGGCGCCATTCTTCTTCGTCATTTGATCGTGATAATACTTTTACTCTTACAACCGTATTATTATCAGGTAATTTAACATCGAGTGTACGTGCCAGTGTTTTTAACCCGGGGTTAAATGTAAATTCACCTTCTTCATTTGTTTTCTTTAAGGTGACAGTTTTCCAGTTTTTAATTCTTTTATACGAAGATTGTGTATGAAAAACCTGGATGCTATCGACTTCAAGGCCCGGTTTTTGATCTTCAAAACGCAGTCGCAGGTAGTTTGTTTTTGCTACGGGTAGCTTAATCGTTTTATCGGTTAACTTATGATTTTGATAAGCCATGTTAACCAGAGTTTTACCGCTAGCGACAAATTGCCAGTGTTCAAGGTTATGGCTTTTAGATATTCTGAGTTTGCGAATAAATGATTCGTTGCCCGGGTTTTTCCAGTTAATAATAATTTTACTGATGGGTTTATCCCATTTTCGTAAATCTAACAGGTAACCTGATAAATGCTGGTCTTTATTATTCCCAGGTAAGTGGGATTTGATATTAATGATTTCGCCGCCCGGGCCTCGTTGAATATTTAAACTCAGATCAGAACCGGGTTGTCCGCTTTGCTGGTAAAGCGGGAAGAAAGGAACGTTTGCTTTCTCGACTTTTTCATTTTGTTCAATTTTGGTATTGCGTAAACCGTGTGGCACAACCTGGCCTTCACCATTTAATACCCGCAGGTCACCCAGGTCAGGACGGGTAATCGTTTCATAAACGACAGTGGGCACTTCAAGTTCATAAAAGGGTGTATTCTCAGTGGTATCGGTTTCTGCGATATAGGCAAAATCATGCTGGCCTATTGCCAGTAAAAGCTTCGGCAGAGCAAGCGTGCATAACAAAAGAGAGAGTTTAAGCTTCATCCTGATTTTCCTTATCTTTACTTTGTGCCGGGGGTACCGGTGAGAAATAACCTACCACTAACAGTAACAAACCAACAGAGATAAACGAAACAATCCGTTCCACGGTTCCGGTATTCGCCAGGTCAAACATAAAGAGTTTAACCACCACCGCGGCCATTACAATAGCCCCGGCAATCCAGATATGACGCAAGTGTTTCTTTGCACCAAGCATCATGCAGGATAAACCGGTCACACTCCATAAAATAGCAAGCCCCGTTTGCACCAGGCGTGAGCGTGTCATATCAGACAGGTCAAAATCAATATGCCAGGCATGATGCGCCAGTCTTAACCACATGGTATTTAGCCAGAGGAAAACAGCAATGGCTAAAATGAGCTGGCTATGATCAAAGCGCCAGCGTTTTGCCGGTTCCTGTTTATGCCAGTCTTCAAAACTCAGCGGTAAACGTAACCAGTAGGTTATGGCAATGACCTGGAGTGCAAGTACGATATCCAGCGGATTGATAAACGGTAAGTAGGTAAGCGGTCTTGCATTACCATCGTTAAAAATATTCATCAGGATAAACCAGGCACCAATACCTATACCGAGTGGTTTAATGGCATCAACCTGGTAGGTAGCCTGGTGCTTAACAACCGGCCAGCTTAATTTATGCCCCTGCACATACATCAACATCATGAAGAGTGTTGGGATAATCCCGGTCATAATAAGTGGCCAGGTATCCGCACCGACAACATAATGATCAACCTGCCAGGCCGCTTCAGTGGTGAATAAAAGAATGATGAACCAGAAACCAAACATGTGCAGTAACTTTGTATGGCGTGTTGCTTGTTCATCATATTGTTTCAGGATCCAGAAGTGTGCCGATAGCGCCAGTCCCCAACCAATAATATTCCAGTTAGCGAAGGGATGTTCATTTTCAAAAAAGACATAAGGGAAAAGTAAATATAAAGCCGGCAACAACAGCAATACCGGTATACGCAGCTCAGCCCAGTCTTTCTTATTTTTAATCCACTGAAATAAGGTCGCAGAAAAAGTGGCAAACAGAACAAGTGCAATTGGTTCATAACGATAGTTAAAATAATCTTCAATTTCATGAATACCAGCACCCGTCCACCAGATCAAACCCCATACTAAAAACGGAACAGATAAATGTTTTTCCTGAGGGATAAGCAGGGAGGTGCCATCATCTTTTTTAGAATCATGATTAATCTTTAACTGGTAGGCAATAAAAATACCTGAGAGTGAAATGATCAAGGCACCAATATAAACATGGTTCAGAATAAAGAGCGTGTCACTTGGTGTATAAGTAAACGAGCTCAGGTAGGTATAAGCACTGGCCAGTTGTAACGCGTAACCGAGTAAGCGCGGTAATAAGCGCGACTGGCGACAACCGACCCAGATAGCCGCGGCACCTTCTAATGCCCATGTTCCCGCGGTCCAGCTGGCATCAAGTGCAAACGGAATGGCCAGCGTGGCAAACATCACGCCCAGCGCAACAAAGGCTTCGCAAATTAAACGGAACTCCGCGGTTAGCCTGTTCCATAAAATCGTTGCCAGGCCAATATAAAAAGCCGAGAGCACAATAGCGCTCCAGGCCAATGCGTATTCAATGTGATGCACCATGCCCGCCTGTAAACCAAATCCAACTAACGGCACGCCAAAGACCAGGGTGCTATCAACATAGCCCTTGAGTTGTACAGGCTGCTTGATAGCAAATAACACCGAGATGCCAACATAGAGTAAATAAAAAGCAATCAGGAAAGGCTCTGTTTTGGAAAAGTCTGCATGGGTGTAGGAATTCAAACCCCAGGCGGTAGCTACTGCAAACGTGAATATAAAGCCGAGTACATTGAGCATACGCCATGATTTGAACCAGGCAATACCAAAGATGCCGAGGTTAAGTACAAGGTAATAACTGAACAGGGCAACATAGTTACCGCTTCCGGTAGAGGTGAGTATCGGCGCAAGGAAACCACCACTTAAACCGAGCACGGCAAGTGCGCGCGAGTTTTGTAAAACCGCAAGCGCCGCCGAGAACGCGGCAAAGACAAATAAAATTGCAAAGGCAAAGGTAGGTGGTAACAGGTCATATAAACGTAGCGCGGAAAAGACAGTGAGGTATAACACCGCCAACGCGCCGCCTTGCATAACTAACGCGTAAGCGGTTTTCTTCTCGCGTAAGCGCCAACCGATAACGAGCATAACAATACCGACCAGCGCGATACCGGCGAGGCGTAACTCGATAGGAAAGGTTGTACGTTCCGCGGCGTATTTAACGAGAAAAGCGATACCAAAGAATAAAACGGTAACCCCGACTTTGACGATAATATTGCCGCTAGTGAAAAAGTTTTTAACCCAGTTTATCGCATGATCAATGGGCATCGGTAACGGCGGCGGGGTATAAGGTTCTTCCTTATAGGGTTCATTCAGGCTAATGGGGATAGGCTTAAGCTCTTCTGGTTTTTGAGTTTCTGTTTCAGAAGGGGGAGTTACTGCAACCGGTTCTTTTGCTTTCGTTGTTTCTTCAGTAACATCTTTAGCTGCCTGGGTCGTTTCTTTAGCAGGAGATTTTTCAGTAGCAGCTTCGGGCCTGGCTGTTTCAGGTTTAACTTCGGTATAAGATTGAATGCTGTCTTTAAGGTTAGTTAATTCTTGCTGTAATTTTTTAACCTTGTTTTCCGTGTTAATCCAGGCGCCGATGGCAAAGCCTGCAATGGCGCCATAAAGCCAACCACCATGTCGGCCTAAAATAGAACCTATTAACAACCCGGCTATCGCCAATACGATTTGCATAATACTCTCCTGCCTAATCCTTTATGCTTATAGTGTTATCTCACCCTGTAAAAACTTTACTGCGGTTCCTGCAATGCTAATACGTTCACCCAGATCTTCACAAAAAACTTCGCCGCCTCGTTTTGAAACCTGTTTCGCATGTAGTTGATTTTTACCAAGCTTGTTTTTCCAGTAAGGTGCCAGTTGCGTATAAGCTGAACCGGTCACCGGATCTTCATCAATGCCATACTTCGGAGCAAAGAAGCGGCTAATAAAATCATATTTTTCAGAACGCGCGGTAATAATCACACCTCGGCGTTTAATATCTTTTAATAATTCCAGCTTTGGCTGTGCATTGAGTATTTCATCTTCGGTATTAAATACGAGGATGTAATCTTCTGCCTCAAGACACTCTATTGGTTTAATTGAAAAAGCGTGCTCCAGTTCAGGAGGTAAGTCACAGTTTGTGGCAGGTTGTGTCGGAAAGTCCATTTCTAAAAGATCGTCATTTTTCTTTACCGTTAATATCCCTGATCGTGAATCAAATGAAATACTGTCACCCTGGTAATCGAACTCGTTAAAAATTACGTATGCCGTGGCGAGCGTGGCGTGACCACAGAGATCTACTTCTGTTGTCGGGGTAAACCAGCGAATATGAAAACCCTTAGGCGTCATAACATAAAAGGCCGTTTCTGAAAGATTATTTTCTGCGGCAATGGATAATAAAACATCATCATCCAGCCATGATTTTAATGGACAAATGGCGGCGGGGTTGCCTTCAAAGGTTTTGCTGGCAAAAGCATCGACCTGGTAAATGGGTAACTTCATTGTTTTTATACTTCTTCCTTAATTCTTATTTTTTGAAACTTTCTTAACCTAAAAATTTTCGAACTATGGCAACATGGCGCCGACTAGCTTCCAGTTTTTCATCGACATCTTTTAACTCGGTTAGGTAATGGCCTTGCTGATCTTTTCGTATCGCCACCAGTTGCTGCTTTGAAACCAGGGCATTGCGATGGATGCGAATAAAGTTTTCTTCAAACCGAGATTCAAGACTCTTTAAAGATTCCTCGATGATGACTTCTCCACCACGGTACTTAACGGTGACATACTTGTGTTCAGCCTGGAAATAAAAAATATCATCAAGATCAATTTTTCTGACACCGCTGTGAATGCGTACACTAAGGTAGGTTTCTTTAGTTTCAGCATTACCAGGCTGAATACTTTGCAACTGTACACGGTTAAGGCGCCTGGCAGACTGGATTGCTTTTTCCAGCTTTTCTTTACGCACCGGTTTTAACAGGTAGGCAATGGCATGTGATTCAAAGGCATCCAGTGCGTATTCATCATAGGCAGTAGTAAAAATAATCGCCGGTGGAGTTTCGAGTTGTGAAAGTTTTGCAGCGGCTTCGATGCCATCCATGCCGGGCATGCGAATATCAAGCAAGACAATATCCGGGTTATGTTTTTCAGTTTGTTCTAACGCCACCAGGCCATTCTCGGCTTCAAGAATTTCACAGTCCATCTCTGTGTCAGCATTTATTTCGTTAAGCTGGCGTTGTAAACGCTCACGCGCTAAAGACTCATCATCAACGATCAAAATCTTCATGACTCTCTACCTGTTCAGGGCGTTCATAAGGAAATTGCAAAGACACCTGGTAACTATCATCTGTTTCACTGATCTCAAGTTTACCGCGGTGAGCATACAGCGCACTTAAGCGTTCACGAACATTATCCTGCGCTATCTGGTTACCGCGTTGGCGTTGTTGTGAATGATTTTGTGGTAATGAATTGCTTAAGCTAAAGATAATTTGTTTATCCGCCAACTCGCCTTTAATTTTTATAGCGCCACCCTCGGTCTGTGATTCAATACCGTGGTAAATCGCATTCTCGAGCAACGGTTGCAGTAACAGGGCCGGCACCTGGGCATCATCGGGGACATCGAGTTCCCAGTCCACTTTTAAACGATCACCCAAGCGCAGTTGTTCAATTTCAATATAACGTTGGCAAAGCTCGAGTTCTTCTTCAAGGCTGACCTGCTTGCGTGCATCACTTAAGCTGATGCGAAATAAATCGGCCAGGTTCTCAACCGCGGTTTCGGCTTTAACCGGATCGCTACGGGTTAGCGAAGCGATCGTGTTCATGCTGTTAAAAAGAAAATGTGGACGGATACGTGATTGCAGCGCCTGTACCCGGGACTCGGTTTCAGCTCGCACGTTGCGGCGCCACTGGTTTTGAATATAAAAATAACGCAGTACCGGGCCGGTTAAGATCGCGCCCATGGCAATATTGCGTAGGAAAAAGTGTAAATGCCAGCCAGGTGGATAGAGCTCAATGGACTGGGCATAAATAAAGTAATAAGTCAGTTCAGTAATGATGGCAATAATCGTCAGCACAATAACGTAACTGATAATACCTGCCTTGATATTTGAATAGCGCTTGAGATAGGTCCGGGCAATACAAAGGATGGAGCAACTGGTCAGGGCACACCATTGTACGAAGAGTGAAATCAGGCCAAGCTGATACCAACGTTCGGTCAACGCGACATTCATCGGTGCCAGTGCCAGGAAAAAGGCAAAGAGTTCGGCAATGAGCACAACAAAAAAGACCGCGCGAATTTCGCACAAATTCGGTAGAAAAAGGTTATCGATGTCAGCGTCAGTCTTAGGCAAAATAGTCTTTTTATTTTTATTTATTAATACAGTATAGCACTCCTTTTATATATACACGCTGGGCGTCACGCGGGCAACACGTTATACTTCTGATTTACGATATTTACCTAAAACCAGCAACAGGCACCGAAAAGCATGAGCGACACTAGCAATCAGTCAGGCAAAAATAATCCGGCAGATAAACTCTGGGGTGGGCGATTTACCGCACCGACCAATGAATTTGTTGAAGTCTTTACCGCGTCTGTCGGGTTTGATCAGCGCATGTACAAGCAGGACATTACCGGCTCAATCGCCCATGCACGTATGCTTGAACACGTGGGTGTGTTAACCGCGGATGAATGTACGGCCATTGTTGATGGCTTGAATGAAATCATTATCGATATTGAGTCGGGTCAGTTTGCCTGGTCCACTGAACTTGAAGACGTGCATATGAATATTGAAGCGCGTCTTACCGATCGCATCGGCATTACCGGTAAAAAATTACACACTGGCCGTTCACGTAACGACCAGGTCGCCACCGATATTCGTTTATACCTGCGTGATGAAGTGGACATGATTGATGCTGAATTAAAACGCTTACTTGAAGGGCTGCTCAGCCTTGCTGAACGTGAAGCCGAGACCATTATGCCGGGCTTTACCCATTTACAAACTGCACAACCAGTCAGCTTTGGTCACCACATGCTGGCCTGGTGTGAAATGCTGGTGCGTGATCGTGAACGTTTAGCCGATTGTCGTAAGCGTATTAATGTGATGCCACTCGGTAGTGCTGCACTCGCGGGTACAACTTATCCTATTGACCGTGAATTCACGGCCAAAGAACTCGGCTTTGATGGTATCTGTGAAAATTCACTCGATGGTGTCAGTGATCGTGACTTTGCGATTGAACTGGTTTCCGTTTCATCCACTATCATGATGCACCTTTCACGCTTCTCTGAAGAGCTGGTGTTATGGGCCTCGGCACAATTTAACTTTGTTGATCTCGGTGACAGCTTCTGCACCGGTTCAAGCATTATGCCGCAAAAGAAAAACCCGGATGTGCCCGAGTTAGTGCGCGGTAAAACAGGGCGTATTTATGGTCACCTCATGAGTCTGCTGACTTTAATGAAGAGCCAGCCTTTAGCTTACAACAAGGATAACCAGGAAGATAAAGAACCGTTGTTTGACACGGTCGATAACTTGAAAGGTTGTTTACGTTTATATGCCGACATGATGCCGCAAATCGAAGTGAAAAAAGAAAACATGTATGCCGCGGCTAAAAGTGGTTTCTCAACCGCAACCGACCTGGCGGATTACCTGGTAAGAAAAGGCATGCCGTTTAGAGATGCGCATGAAGTAGTCGGTCAATCGGTTGCTTACGGTGTTGAAACGAATAAAGACTTATCTGAAATGTCTTTAGATGAATTGAAGAAATTCTCAGAGATTATTGAGCCAGACGTGTTTGAAGTTTTAACACTTGAAGGTTCAGTTGCCGCACGTAACCATCGTGGTGGTACCGCACCTGAACAGGTTAAAAAACAGGTTGCGCGGTTAAAGAAAGAGATTTAAGTATAAGAACTAAAAATAATAAAGGGAGCAGACCTGATTTATAATACCTCAAATCAAGTTTGCCCCCTTACCCAGTTATTCTTGAATGGGTAATTATATGATTCACATTGTCGTATAACCAACAACACTTGTAATTAATGGTTTTCCATTAATTAATTCATATGTAACTTCTTCTTTAGACTCACCAGCTACATGCTGTCCCTGGACGGTCATTGACTCTTTAACATCGGCAGTTACATATGCTTTACCACCTTTAATCTTAATTTTTACATTTGATCGACTATATTTGTAATTAGTGTACATTGACCACCCTTGTTTTAGCATGGTGATGTATTGTTCCTTGGAAGGTTTCATAACCTGAGTTTTACCTTGTACATTAATATTCATAGTTATAGTAACGCTATCACTTAGCGCTTTTGAGACTTCTTTCGCATTAAGGTTTACAACAGCATTGTCGATTTTTGCCATTGCACTTCTAACAGATTCTTCCGTTAGGTTTGCGGCAAATGAAATAGTTGAAACAGAAAGGCTAAAAATTAAAAAACATGCTTTTATTATATTTGTCATTATTTTCCCCAGGTATTATTAAAAATGTAAAAACTTAATCAGAATTTAACAAACTGAAATTATTGTTTTTGTAGTTAAAGTAAAAAAGTAAGTTATGCTTATTTTTTATTAATGAATTGAATCTTCCCTCCACCTATATTTGTCATCTGATTTTATGCTTAAATTTTGCATATAAGTATGAGCCAGGTCACAAATAATAAATAATCTGTGTCAGAGACCAATTTTATTAGTTTGCATAAGGGATGAATGTATAAGGTGAAAGCAACATCTTTCACCTGAATATTATCAAGTAAACTTAGTTGTACGGCTTTGATTTTGAACTCATGTACGTACTGCTATGTTCGTCTTGGCTTGGTATATCTTGGCATTTTTACACTCCATCCTTAGTTAGATTGAAACACTGAAAAACAGGTGTTTTTAAGTGTTAACGCGGCAATCTCAAGTTTTAGCCCCTTAATCATGGGATTGCTTCAGTCATTTTATTCCATCGCAATGACGTGGTTTTACTCTAGAATTTATGGTTATTTTGTTAAGTTGTTGTTTTTGATCGTTTTTTTAATTGTTTTTGTGGGGATACCTCAGGCTCCGACTCCTTTTAGTTATTAAGCGTACAATTGTGAAGTATCTGCAAAAATCAGGTAGTCGTTAATTTTACCGTTATCGATTTTAAATATATTTGAGAACGGAACGGATAAAGTCGAAGTGTCATGACGTGTATAAGTAACCATGCCATGACAAATAGCCCCACCCGGAACTTCCCAGCTATCAATAATGTCATGCTTTAGTGATTTTATTGAATCAAAGAAGCCACTTACAAATTTGCTTATAGCATCAACCCCATCTACCGCGGGCATATTGCCAAAGCGAAAAGAACAATCCTCAGCGAGGAAAGATGAAAAATTTTCTACGTTTTTCTCATCGATTGATGAGAACAAATCAATAATCTTATTTTGAACTGACAATTTCGTAACCTCTTTATAATATTATGAGTTGTGGAGTGGTTTATACTGCCTTGCTTCCCGTTTGAATGCATTGTTAGCCGTTATCTTCTTCATATGGAAATTTTGCATGACCATATCTGTGAACAAGAATAGCAATTGTTATTATTAATATGGCACCAGAAACAGCTAGCATATGCCAGACATCCATATTTTTCATATCTAAAATTAAGTATCGAGCCAGTGCCACAATAGCAATATACAAAGGCATACGAACAGGGAGCTTTCCAGACTCAAGGTATATTGCAACCATTGCGAGAACTTCTAAATAAATAAAGAGCAATAATAAGTCTGCTAAGGTAACAGTTTTCGCTGAAATCATTGAGGTGATTTCAATACTAACAGCTATCACCGTTGCTATTGCAATTATTATTAGCCCGATGTTTTCTGCAAAGACAATTGCTCTTTTACCAAGTTTATTCATTTGCATTTTTAAATTCCAAATTTGTAATACATCTTACGATTGAGTTAACGGGCTCGAGAAAGCAAGCGTGAGCGCAGCTTTTGAGAGTTCGGCAGGTTTGAAAAACCTGCGTAGTTAAACGGCTTGTTAGAGTTTTTAATTATATACATTGTCCGTTCAAACAACCGATTAAAAAAACAATATACCAAAGTATAACAAATGCTATTGGTATGCTAATAATTGACGCAATTAATTTAGAGAATCTTTTGTTGAATTGGTGCTTATAAATACCAATTAAACCAGTACAAATTCCCAAAGCAACGCCGAAAATAACAAAGTATGTGTGACTAAGAATGTTTGAATAATGTAGCTGAGTGATGAAAGTAGCAATGATAATCGGCGCAACAAAAATTACGAGAAGGTTAATTCGGTTTTTGTTTGCTACTAAGTTATTCATGGTTTTTGTAACTCTAACAATTAATTAGATAGATCTCTGTAATTAACCTTATTAGGTAGACGTCCGCCTAATTCGTTTATCATTTTTGTTTAATGCATATTATCGTATCAGGCAAAGTCAGTACTGGCGAGGTCTTTAAAAGAAAATTCAGCTTTGTAAGGAGGAAATTTAAAAAACAAACACAGAAACACCTCACTTTAAACCATATAATTTTTCTAATTAATTGCAGTTATAAAGGGCTCATTCACCATAATGGTGCAAGTGAGATGGATGTGAAAGATGTACGGACTCGGAATTAAAATAAAATATATTTATATTCCGAACCCTTGATGATTTTATTGAAGTGCGTCTCGTGCTTTTTTCATTAACAAGGTCAGGTCATCACCTTTTGCCCATTCTGCATGAGAGCAATTGAAACTGATTTTATAATCAGCCGGTAACTCTTCGGGCATTTTCAGTTCTTCCAGGTTTTTTTCTTTCATGGCGGAAATTTCCATGTATAAGATGTTTTCCTGTGTGCAGTAATTTT
>Ga0207752_1001021_pt1 | contig 13037 bp, 11 predicted proteins | sample Pon2CUnioCityCA_6_FD_187272 | JGI IMG/M metagenome (GOLD analysis project Ga0207752, IMG submission 187272) | Marine sediment microbial community from Union City, CA, USA - Pond 2C Sediment 2 (SPAdes) | ecosystem: Environmental > Aquatic > Marine > Intertidal zone > Salt pond sediment ... | reverse complement strand
CAGGCACTCGTCGGCGGCGACGGCAGCCGCGCTCCCGCCGCTGGATCCGCCGGGTACGCGCTCCAGGTCCCACGGGTTACGGGTGGTAAAGAATGCGGAGTTCTCGGTGGAAGAGCCCATCGCGAATTCGTCGGTGTTGGTCTTGCCCAGGAGTACCGCACCAGTGGCCTTCATGCGCGCCACAGCCGTCGCGTCGTAGGGCGGGACGAAGCTCTCCAGGATCCGGGAGCCGCAGGTAGTGTGGACGCCCTTCGTGCACAGGATGTCTTTGATGGCCAGCGGAATGCCCAGCAGCGGCGTGTCTTCCCCCGCGGCCCGGCGCTCGTCAGCCGCATGGGCCTGTGCCAGCGCGTCCTCTGGTGTCAACGTCAAATATGCCTTCACGGCATTGTCCACTGCCGTGATGCGCTTCAGCACCGCCTTGGTCAGTTCGACCGCCGAAACCTCGCCGGCGGCCAGGCGGTCGTGAGCTTCGCGGATCGTCAATTGATGGAGTTTCACGGGGCCTCCGTTTAATCCAACACCGCCGGTACTTTGAAGCAGCCCTCTTCGGCGGCAGGGGCGTTGGCCAGGATGTCCTCGCGGGAGGACGGCTGCCTGGGCTCATCGCGGCGCATCACGCTGCGCAGCGGCAGGACGGTCGCCGTCGGCGCGATTGCCTCTGTGTCTAGTTCCTGCAGTCGCTCGAAATACTCCAGGATGGCCGACAGCTGCTCTTGATACAGTGCTTGCTCCTCGTCGCTGAGCGCCAACCTGGCCAGCGTGGCGATGTGTTGGACTTCTTCCCGGCTTAGTTTCATCGTATACCTCGTATTGGATGTCGACGTGCAAGAAGCCAAGGTGCATATACCACGGCGATTATAGCATCGTTGGGGAAGGGGAGCAAACCTGCACCGGGGCTGTGTGTTCTGAGCAGGTCAATATCCGGTGCCAGGCAAATTTGTGACGCAATACTCCCTGACTTATAGAGCACGGGTTCGCCTCCCTTGCTCCCAGCCCTCGTCTCGAGGGCGTCCCATGCAGGACGGTGTTCGACATAAAGCATTCTCGAGTTGGGGGCTCGGAGCGAGAAGGACGTTCGCTCCTTTCCGGCAAACGTGTTATAATGTCAAACTGCTTGATATAGATCACCATGAGAGGTGCAAACCTTGGGCTTGGGAAGTCTGTTTGATCCAGATCGACTCGTTACCTTGGCAATCCTGTTCCTGACGAGTATGCCGATCCATGAATGGGCCCACGCCTGGGCGGCCTACCAACTGGGGGATGACACGGCCGCCCTGCGCGGTCGCCTGACGATCAATCCGTTAGCCCACCTGGATCCAATCGGGACGTTGTCATTGGTTTTCTTCGGCTTTGGATGGGGGAAGCCGGTGCCTGTGAGCCCCTATCGACTGCGTGGAAACAGGCGCGCCAGCTGGGCGCTGGTGAGCGCGGCCGGTCCATTCTCTAACCTGGTTCTGGCCATGCTGGCTGCCATTCCGTTCCGATTGCGGTGGTTGAGCCCGTATGCCGGTAGTGGTTCCGCGATCAGCTTGCAGGGTGTTCTAATCCAGTTCATCCTGATCAACTTGAGTCTGCTGCTCTTCAACTTGATTCCTGTCCCGCCGCTCGACGGTTCCCGTATTCTGGCTTGGCTGCTGCCGTCGCGGTGGGCTGATGCGCTGGATCGACTGGAGCGCTATGGGGGTATGGGGTTGATGCTGATCCTGTACCTGCTGTCAAGACTAGGGGTGTTCAGTCTCATCATATGGCCGATGATGCGTTTCCTGATCCAGGCGCTGGGGGTGTACTGAAGCCTGGGATGTTGAGGGCAGTCTGCTACCGGGTGGGGCAGTTTCTCCGCGCGTTGACCGCCGGGGTGTCAGAAAACGAGGCGGAACAGGCGATGCACGTTCTGACGCCGGAAGCGCGCAGGCTCTTCCGGCGCCAGGCTGTTCAGGATCAGCGTCACGCCCTGGCCGTGTATCGAGCCCTCCGCCGGTCAGGTCATACCGACCATCGGCTCTTGGCAGCAGCGCTGCTGCACGACGTGGGCAAAGCCGACGCTCGGCTCCCTGCGTGGCAGCGGGCGGTGATTGTTCTGATGGACCGCTTGGCACCGCGTATCCTGGCCCGACTGGGGCAGGAAGATGCCCATGGTCGTCTGTTGAGCCTGGCGGAAGGCCGGCGTCGCCCCTTCGTCGTCCATGCCCGGCACCCGCAGGTTGGGGCGCGCTGGGCTCGCGAGGCTGGCTGCTCGTCGCTCACCGTTGCCCTCATACGTCGGCACCACGATGAATTGACGGCTGCGTCATTCCCCGTGTCCATCAAGGAGCGGGAGGAGCATCGATGGTTGGTCGCACTCCAGGCCGCCGATAACGAGAACTAGCACCGCTCGGCGCCCTAGATGTACTGCACAGCCGTGTGGAAGGAAAACGCCATTATGGATTTTGACCGAGTTGCCATCATTGGCACCGATTGCATCAGTGTCTCCATTGCCTTGGGGTTGAAGGCTCAGTCTGAGCCTCCGATGATCGTCGGCTATGACCCCAAACCTGTGACCAGCAAGCTGGCACGGAGCAGGGGCGCCTTTGATCGGGTCGAGCGCCGGCCAGGTCGGGCTTGTCGGGACGTCGATCTGGTCGTTGTTGCCGCGCCGCTCGCCTCGATCCGCGAGACGCTCGCTGCGATCGCGCCTCATCTTCGACCTGGCTGCCTTGTCACCGATATTGCGCGTCTGAAGACCCCGGTGATGCGCTGGGCCGAGGAACTGTTGCCCAAGGACGTCCACTTCGTTGGCGGTCACCCTGTGCCCAACCCGGCCGTCGTCGGGTCCATGTCCCTGGAGGGGCCAGAGGCCGCCAGTCCTGATCTGCTGAGGGATGCGCTGTATTGCCTCACAACGTCGCCAGGCAGCTCCAGCGCAGTGGTCGATGCCTTTGCCGGACTGATTACGGCGCTTGGCGCGCATCCGTTCTTCATCGACGTCACCGAGCACGACGGACTCCAGTCTGGCGTCGAAGGGTTGCCGGACCTGATGGCTGTCGCGCTGTTGCGGGCCACGGCGGATACGCCGGGATGGCGGGAGATGTGCAAGTTCGCGGACTACCCCTTCGCGGCCACCACCGCGACCGCCGATGCGGCTGGTGAGCGCCACACCGCCGTCTTCCTCAACCGTGAGCACGTCCTGCGCCGGCTCAACGTGCTGGTGAGTGAGCTCATGCACCTGCGCGACTTGCTGACCCAAGATGACGCGGAGGGGCTGGAGGAGGCATTCACCGCCGCCGCTGCAGGACGGGCCCGCTGGATCGAGGAGCGGCAGCAGGGTATGTGGGTCAGAGAGCGTGCCACCAGTCTGGAAGATGTGCCCAGCGCTGGCGACCAGTTCAGAAGGATGATCTTGGGGGATCTTCTGAGCGAGCGGCTGCAGGATAAGTCGGATCACCCCCGCAAGGAATAACGACTCATTTCGACACCATCTTGCCGGGCCAGGCACATTGACTGAAGGTTACCGCGTACTGATGATCGCGCCCACGTCCTTCTTCTCCGATTACGGGGGCCATATACGCATCCTGGAGGAGGCGCGGGTACTACAAAAACTGGGACATCGGGTCACCATCGTTACCTATTATCTGGGGCGCGACCTGCCTGACCTGGAGATTGTGCGCACGCGGCCCACGCCCTGGCGCGCCGATTACGAAGTCGGCTCTTCCCTGCATAAAGTTGCATTTGACGTCTTCTTGGGCTGGACAGGTCTGAAGGCCGTGCTGCGCCGGCGCTTCGACATCGTCCACGGTCATATGCACGAGGGAGCCCTCATCGGCTATTTCCTGAGCCGTCTGCAGCGAGTGCCGCTGGTAGCGGACTTTCAGGGCAGCTTGACCAGCGAGATGGTGGACCATCACTTTCTCAACTCAGAAGGGCCGTTTTATCGCTGGGCGAGGCTGCTGGAGCTGCGCATCGCTCATCTGCCTGATGCTATCGTCACCAGTTCCCAACTGTGTGCTCGCGTGCTCGAACGCGACTTCAATTGTAGGTCCTGCCGTGTATACCCGCTGCCGGATTGTGTCGATCTGGACGTCTTCCGACCCGGCGTGCTCACGCCTGAGGAGATCGTAGCACGCCGGGCAGCCCTGGGTATCCCTCCCGGTCACCCTGTCGTTGTCTACCTGGGGCTTCTCGCCGACTACCAGGGTACGCCGCTGCTCGTGCAGGCTGCGAAGCTCCTCAAGCAGCGCGGGGTAGATGTGCACTTCCTGATCATGGGGTTCCCCGCCGTCTCCACCTATCGCCGCATGGCTTCGGATCTGGGAGTGGCCGACCGGGTCACCTTCACCGGCAAGGTACCCTACGACGAGGCCCCGGCCCACCTGGCGCTGGGTGACGTTGCTGTGGCCCCCAAACTCTCCGAGACTGAGGGCGCTGGCAAGATCCTGAACTATATGGCCATGGCATTGCCCTCCGTCGCCTTCGACACCCCGGTCAGCCGGGAGTATCTGGGCACACTGGGCGTTTATGCAGGGTCATCGGGCGATCTGGCCGCTCTGGCCGACGCGATATCCGGGCTCCTGGGCGATCCGCGGAGGCGTGTTGAACTAGGGCAGAAACTGCGGGCGCGGGTTGCCCGTCACTTCTCTTGGGACCGCGCTGGACGGCACCTGTTGAGCATCTATCGCAGGGTGCTGGAATCTGAGAAATATAGTGGGAGAGCCAACCTCATATGACACGCCTACGAGAATTGTGGGACTACCGTGAGCTGATCCGCAGCCTGGTCTCCCGTGACCTGAAGGTGCGTTATCGCAACTCGGTCCTGGGTATCGCCTGGTCTTGGGCCCATCCGTTGCTGATGATGCTGGTCTATACCATGGTCTTCAACTTCCTGGCTGGCCGTTCAGATCTGGACAACTTTCATATTTTCGTCCTGTGTGCACTGCTACCCTGGAATTTCTTCTCCGCTTCCGTTAGTGAGGCTACTACCAGCATCGTGAGCAATGGCCATTTGATCAAGAAAGTTTACTTCCCACGCGAGATCCTGCCTATCTCGATTGTCATATCCAACCTGGTGAATTTCGTGATTGCCTTGCCCGTCTTCTTCGCGTTGGCGCTTGTCTCCGGCGCTCGCGTCACGGCGTGGGCGCTGTTGCTGCCCATTCCTATCCTGGTACAGTTGGCCTTCAGTGTAGGGATATGTCTGACCCTCGCCACCCTCGACGTCTTCTATCGTGATACACAGGTTATCATAGGGGTGCTGATGATGGCCTGGTTTTTTGTCACGCCAATATTCTATCCCATCACGCAGGTGCCGCTAGAGGCCCAAGTCTTTGGCGTCACGTTCAATGCTCAACTGTGGCTGCGCCGCCTGAACCCGATGGCCTCGATCATCGCCTCCTATCGCGATCTGCTCTATAGGGGTGCCCCGACCGGTCTCGATTTTCTGCTGCGCACTGCTGCTACCGCGCTGATCACGCTCGTCGTCGGCTACGTGGTGTTCCTGCGCTACAGTTCCCGCTTCGGTGAGGAGGTGTAGCGGTCGGCAGATGCGAGCAACTCATCCTGTCTTTGTGCCATGAAGCCCGATCGATTCACCGATGTAGCTGTTTTTTCTCCAGCCAAGCCGTCGGCCCCTGGCGTAGTTGAGCATGCCTTCACATATCACCTGCCGGACGAACTCCACGGCCGCCTGGAGGCAGGCTGCCTGGTCGTTGTGCCTTTTGGAACCCGGCGACTGTATGGGATCGCCCTTGCCCTCAGCGAACAGAGTCCCGTTCCCGAGACCCGCCCGGTCGAGTCGTTGGTGGATCCCAGGCCTGTCCTCACGCCCGCTCAGATTGCGCTGGCTCGGTGGATGAGCCGGGAGGTTCTGGCCCCGCTCTCGGAATGCCTGAAAGCGATGCTCCCACCGGGGGTGGTCGGCTACACCGACGTGTTGATTGCCCTCAACCCCGATGCTCCTGCCGATGCGGCCAACACCGAGGCCCAGGCTGCGTTGCTGGCGTTGCTCCGCCGCCGTGGCCCGCTGCGTGGGGCTCGCATAAGCGCTGCCCTGCGCGGCACCGACTGGCGCCCTGCCGCTCAACAGCTCTCCGATCGAGGTGTTCTCGCCCGCGAATCGTTCCTGGCACCGCCCCGTGCCCGCCCCAAGCGGGTGCGAACCGCGAGGTTCATTCCCTCCACCGACGTGGACGCAGCGCTGGCAGGCCTGCGCAGTGAGTTGTACCCACCCATCATCGAGTTCCTGCGGGCCGAGGGTAACCCGGTGGACGTAAACTGGGTCTACGCCGAGACCGGTTGCACCCGCTATCACCTGGACAAACTGGCCGAGCGTGGCGTAGTCGCCCTGGGGTTCGAGGAGGTGTGGCGCGATCCCCTGGAGGGCCAGATCTTCGTCCCTACCACGCCCCCGCCCCTCACGTCCGACCAGCAGGCCGTCTGGGAACCCATCGAGTCCGCATTATGCAATCCGCGAGCTGCAGCCTGCGATTCGCAATCGCCCACCTTCCTTCTCCACGGGGTGACCGGCTCCGGCAAGACCGAGATCTACCTGCGCGCCGTCGCCACGGTGCTGGCGCAGGGGCGGCGTGCCATCGTCCTCGTCCCCGAAATCTCGCTCACTCCCCAGACGGTGGCCCGCTTCGCCGCGCGCTTCCCCGACCGCGTCGCTGTAGTGCACAGCGCGCTCACCGAGGGCGAGCGGTATGACACCTGGCGGCGCGCCCGAGCTGGCCTGGTGGATATCGTCATTGGCCCCCGTTCAGCGTTGTTCTCTCCACTTTCGTCGCTGGGCTTGATCGTCCTGGACGAAGAGCACGACGCCAGCTACAAGCAGGAAGCGCCGCGCCCCCGCTACCACGCGCGCGACGCGGCCATCGAACTGGCCCGCGGGACCGGCGCGGCGGTCATCCTTGGCTCGGCGACGCCCAGCCTCGAATCCTACGCCCGCGCTCAGCGCGGCGAGTTTACGTTGTTGGAGATGCCACGCCGCATCATGGGTCACACCCGCCGCCTGCGCGACCTCCAGGATCGCTACCACGTTCCGCGCATCCACTACCACGTCCTGCGCGATGGCCCTGCCGAGGCCCGCTATCGACCGCTGCCGCCGGTGCAAATCGTGGATCTGCGGGCTGAGCTGCGCGCCGGCAACCGTTCCATTTTCAGCCGTGCCCTGCAGCAGGCTATGGATGAGGCCCTGGGTCGGGGTGAACAGGTGATCTTGTTTCTCAATCGCCGGGGGACCTCCACCTTCGTCCTCTGCCGCGACTGTGGGACCGTCCTGCGCTGCCCGCGCTGCGACGTCCCGCTGACCTATCACAGCCCGCACGTCCACCTGGTGTGCCATTACTGCAACCACCGCCAGCCCCAGCCTGAAAGCTGCCCTCATTGTGGGAGCAAGCGTATCCGCTATTTCGGCCTGGGAACGGAGCGGGTGGAGGCGACCGTGCGGGAGCGCTGGCCGGACGCTCGCATCCTGCGCTGGGATCGCGACACCGCCCGCACGCACGCCGCGCACACGACCATCCTTCAGCGCTTCGTCGATGGCGCTGCCGACGTGCTCGTCGGCACGCAGATGATCGCCAAGGGGCTCGACTTGCCTTTGGTGACCGTCGTCGGTGTCATCTCGGCCGACACTGCGCTCAACCTGCCCGACTTCCGCTCCAGCGAGCGCACCTTCCAGTTGCTGGCCCAGGTGGCCGGGCGCGCCGGCCGGGGGTTGCTCGGCGGGCGGGTCGTCCTCCAGACGTACAACCCCGACCACTACGCCGTCGTCGCTGCGTCTGCTCACGACTACGGTGCGTTTGCCGCGCGGGAACTGGCCTTCCGTCGCGACCAGGGCTACCCGCCGTACCGCCGCCTGGTGAAGCTGGTCTACGAAGACGCCAGCCCTTCCCGTGCCCGGGCCAGGGCCGAGGAAGTGGCGGAGATGTTACGAGGCGTGCTGGCCCAATGGGGGCTGCCTGCGACCGACCTGATCGGCCCGGCCCCCCCATTCTTTGCCCGCTTGCGAGGTCGATACCGCTGGCAGGTGCTCCTGCGCCACTCCAATCCGGCCGAGCTTCTCCGCGCCGTGCAGATTCCCCCCGGGTGGCGGGTGGACGTGGATCCGGTGAGCGTCCTGTAGCGACAGCTGCAGAAAGGCAAACGCCCGGGCCACCGAGTGGCCCGGGCGTCGTCGTATCCCTTTCTCAGCCGGATGTAGCGCCTACTTCCACAGCGTGACCACCATCGTGTGCATCACGCATACGTCGGACCCGTACCCTGCGCTCGGGCTGGGTTGGCCCTGGCCCATGATCGTTTCCTCCAGGCACATCGTTATCGAGTGATCGGGCGTACTGGTGTCCGTGATCTTCACTCCTGCGAAACCAACGATGTGATAGTAATCTGCCCCCTGCATGCCCGTGCACGCGTCTGGGTCATCGGGATACGGCTCAGCGATGTCTGGCGAGTCTCCATCGCAGTCCGGGAATGCATCGTAGACCGGCACGTAGATGAGCTCGTTCATCGGGGCCACGTTGATCACGTCCTGTTCGGTGCCGGGCTTGGCGTGGACGTAATCCCCGTTGTAGCAGCCTGCGCTCCAGAAGCAGTCGGCGTACAGCATGTTGTGCCAGCCGTTTTCCATCCAGTCCTTGAGCTGACCGGCGGGGTTGCTCGACAAGGCCCGGGGGAAGCTGTCCGCCTCGGTGTTGTTCCAGACGTAGGCCAGGTTCAGCCAGCCCCGGTGTTGGGTTTGGCCGCCGGTGTAGGTAACGTTGCACTCATCTTGGTCGCAGTTCCCGAAGCTGATGTCGAAGCAGTCTCCCTCGTCGAGGGCACTTACGACCGGGTGCGGTATCCCGAACGGCCGCACCCCACCGCCCATGAGTGGCCGGCCCGTCATCGCCAGCGCAGGAGCCGAGGCCCCGGCTGTGTCTATACCAACCAACGACACAAAATACGTCGGGCGGGTGATCTTGGTTGTCGCTGAGACACCGGTGGCGCCGTTCGGTATGGAGCCCCCCCCCACGCGTCCCAGATCCACCTCGTCAAAGTTGACGTAGTCCGCCACCACGTTGTCGTTGATCCCGTTGCCGGCCGTAGCATCGGTGTCGGGCACACCGTTCTTCTCCGCGTACTTATTGACCTCCGCGGCAATGGCCGCGTCGTCCGCTCCTTCGCCGCAGATTGCCTTGGCCAGCAGGCGTGTGCCGGCCAGCGCCGCCGCGTCGGCGGCGTTCTGCATGCGCCGGCGTTCGAGAAACACCATGCCCCCGTCGATCGCCAGCCCCGCTACGATCAGCAGGCCGATCAGCGCAAAGACCACGATAACCAGCGCTTGTCCGCGTTCTCTGTGTTCTGCGTGCATTGACTCCATCTCTGTATACCTCGCTTTCCCCGCTACAGTTCGCCGGCCAGGATCGCCTCTTGAGCGACGCCGCGCAGTGGCAGCACGCCCCCGGGCACGATGGCGTTGATGAAGGGCGTCGCCAAGGTGAAGGAGTAACTGACCGTCACAGTGATCGGCGCACCTGACGCCACGGTTGGGCAATCGATTTGCACTGCGTTAGGGTCGACCTGGACTAGCCCCTTGCTGGCCTCCTGGGCGCGCTTGAGAACCTCGCCCCTGCTGCTCGGCTCAGGGTGGATGGCGGCGTAAGCCGCTCCCTCGGCCGCAGCGTCCGTGACCGACACGTAGGCGTAGTACAGCCTCCCCAGATCCAGCACCCCCGCCAGGATGATGATCAAGACCGGAAGGACCAGTGCCATCTCGAGCAGACTCTGTCCGTTTTCTTTCTCTTGCCGACGGTGCTTCATTCTCAAATCCTCCTAACCTGTTGCCGAAAAGTAGCTCGAGGCGGACCACAGTCCGCCGTTGGATTGTGATTCGACGGGCACGTCCATTCCACCACATGCCCGGTGGGTCAAGATGTCCGAGTGTACAACACCTGCCCGTCCTCGGCGTCCACGAGCAGTGCAAGCAGCCCCTGGCTTTCGGGATCCATCGCCACGATAGACCACACGGGCTTCCCCCCGTCCCCCGCCGCCAGGTGCAGGTCGACCACCGCCCGCGGATGCTCGTCGAGAAACGTCCGACCCTCGCACGCCAGGAACGCCAGCAGCGCATCCCTGGGGCCTGCTGCCTGCCAGGCTCCCTCGGCCAGGGCGGTTGGAGCATTCCACACCTGCGTCTGGTTGACCACCCGCGCCTCCCCGGCGTTCACGATCACGTCGAGCGAACGGCCTTCCGCCGGTGAGTAGAACACGAACGTCCAATTGACGGTCCCGTCGAGCAACACGCTCTCGCTCACCCCGTGCCACTGGGTTGACGCGGATACGAGCCGCGCGTCTCCTGACTGCGCCTGTGCTGCTTCGTGGGCCTGCCCATAGGCATCCCACAGATCGACCGTCGCTGGTCGCGCAGCTGGCGACGTAGTCCTCGTGGATGCCTTGACACCAAGCACGTTGCCCCATAGCAGATATCCCAGCAGCAGGAGATAGCCAATCCCCAGGCCCACCACCGGCACCGCCAGCAGCCAATTCACCTTGTCCTTGTCTATCCTCATCCCTGGTTCCTCGCTACAATTGGCAAATAGACCTTGTTTAGGGCGCCGGAGTGAAAGATTTGGTAATTGTCGATCACGCTGCTGCCCATTGCTGATTTGTGCTCCTGCCATACGCTGTGCAGTCGTCCTGACGCGTCAAACGCGATGGATGGAGAAATCGAAATCTCGTCAGAATCACCGCTGTGCGACACGTTCTGTGGTGCTGACCACGACTCCCCTCCATCCTCGGAGCAGCTCAGCAACACATCCTCCGCCAGCCCGCCCGCGCGGAAACCGTGCCAGGCCACACAAACCTCGACCTGGTCGTCCTTCTCGAACAGGGTCAGACTGGGAGCGGTGTAGGTTGGATTGTCCTGATTGACCCTCATAGGGACATCATCGATCCGGATCGCAGGAGAGATCCACTGGCTGGCGGCTGCGTCGTAGCGCATGTAGCGTACATATTGATCCTGGTCCTTCAAACCCCCTGCCCCGACCACTTCTCCCCAGACGACGTGCAGGTTTCCCCTGGAATCTGCTCCGATGGCAGGGTAGACCAGCTCTGTGTTACCTGTGGAGAGTATGTGAGCGGGCGACCAGTCCACCTTGGCATCGTTTATCTCCCCATGACTATATATAATCGTCCACTCTTGTAAGACAAAGTCCTTTTCCTGCCAGACGACGTGCAGCGTTTCTTCATCTGGTCCTATGGCCAGTACCGGGAACCATGGGCCAAGGGTAGCCGTAGATGTATGGATGGCGGTAGCCGTCGGCCATGCCGTCGCCGCCAGCGGGCGCGAGGCGTGCAGGATGTTCGCTCCGGCGTTGAACACCACGTGCAGCCTGCCTGCGCCAGCAGCTAGGCGTGGTCCTGTGCTACTCAGTGAGACAGGGCTTGGAATTTGGCGTGCACCTCCGGCTCCGACCTGGGCCTCGTAGATTGCGTCGCTCACTCCACCCACCGTGAGCTGATCGACCCATGCGACGTAGGCTTGGCTCCCGACGATGTGCACGTCAGGCAACGCCGAGTGCAGCACAGTCTCGGCAATCGCCTCCCGTGCCGACCAGGTGCGTCCATAGTCGTGTGAACGGCGGAGATAGATGTTCCGTGTTGCTTCTGTTGATTCCTGGTCGCTCCAGGCGACGAAGATCTGTCCCGATTGGCCAGCCGCGATAGACGGTTGCCAGGCTTTGTTTGTCTCGCTGTCGGATATATTCGTCGGGTCGGTGCCCACCCACTCCGGGTCACCGCTGGCGGCGTACACGCCCACCGCTGTACCGATCACCAACAGTAAGACGATCCACACTAGTTGCCAGCAGTTTGAGCGCGCACACTTGCTCGTCTCGGGCGACAGCGTTTCTAGTAGCGAGTTGAGTCTGTCTCGATACACGGTATCTCCTGTGGTCAGTCCCTGTACAAGATGATGAGGAGCACGGTCGTCTTATTATCATCGACGACGACTCCGTCCAACGTGCGTGAGTACCGGACGCCGTCGATCCAGGTCTCGCCGATCACCGTGTAGATGCCCGCCGGCAGATCGGAAAGCGCGTACTTGGCCGTGTCGTCGGACGTGGTGGAGGCGATCACCTGGCCTTCTTCGTCCAGGCATCGTACGTCGGTGCGCCCGTGTGGCACGGGGAAACCTGTCATTGAGACCCACGTCTCGCCCGCGATGGTCCCTGATCCCGAAGGCGGGGTCGGCGGAGGCTCACCCTCCTGGGAGACTTCTACCGCGACTGGACTGGAGTCGTTGTTCGTCTCGTCGGTCTCGCTCACCTGGTCCCACGAGTCGGCCGAGGCCCAGATCGTGTAGGTGCCCGTCATTTCGAAGCCGTTCTGCACTGTGACGGTGAGCGTGGTGCTGTCGCCGACGCCCAGGCCGCTCACGGCCGCCCACGCGATGCCTGTTGCCTGCGGGTCTGGCTGGGAGGCGTAAAGGTCTACCCAGAACAGGTTGTTGACCGGCCGGGTGCCCTGGTTTTCCACCGCCACCCTGAAGGCCAGCGGCTGGTAGGTCGCTAGCTCTGCAGGCGTCAGCAGACTCAGGTCGGTGACCACCAGGTCGGGCGCCGGGCACGGCGATTTGAGGGAAGCGAAGATTTCAGGGATCTTCGAGTTGAAGGCACTCAACTCGTGTGTCTCTCCTGTCACGTCGACTGCGATCTGCGCTTCCCATTGTGCTGGCTTGGTATCGGCGTCGAAGAAGCTTGCATCGGTGCCGTCCCACCTGAGCGTGATGTCGTCGTTACTGTTCTGATAGATCCAGTTGTATCCGTTCACGGTGATCGTCATTAGGCCAGAGGGACCGCATTGCGGCGAGATGACGATGTAGGCGTCGGTGGTGCATGCCTCGACTGTGGCCGCAGCGGATTCTCCGTACCCGCTCACCTCCACCCTCTGTCCCGCCTGCAGCGGCTGGCCCGCCGACAGGGTGAAGGTGAAGTTCCCATTCGCGTCGACCGTCACGCTGTCCTGGTAGCCGGTCTCCAGGACGTGCAGCGTGACCGTCTTGTCCGGCTCGGCCGTGCCGGTGACCCCGT
>Ga0207752_1001019_pt1 | contig 13037 bp, 12 predicted proteins | sample Pon2CUnioCityCA_6_FD_187272 | JGI IMG/M metagenome (GOLD analysis project Ga0207752, IMG submission 187272) | Marine sediment microbial community from Union City, CA, USA - Pond 2C Sediment 2 (SPAdes) | ecosystem: Environmental > Aquatic > Marine > Intertidal zone > Salt pond sediment ... | reverse complement strand
AGAGATCCAAAAACAACTTCACGAATTTTCCGTCAAGGAAAATCTTTCTCGTAAAAGAACAATCCAGGCCCTTTTATACAATAATTTTCTCAATGGCGATTGGAAACGTCAGCATTTCTACAAACCCACTCAGGAACAATTATCTCAAATCGCTCTTTATGAATGGGATCATGATGACAATTTCAACAGCATCATGAACAGGAGCCAGGGAACGGTCGATCTGACCAGAGCGTTTGATAAATGTACTTTACCCACCCTTATACTGGAAGGCAAATATGACCTCACCTGGGGCAAGAAAAAGCCTGAAATTCTAAAAGCCAATCACCCCAATGCTAAGATGATTTTGTTTGAAAACGCAGGCCATGGAATTTATAATGAAGAGCCGCAAAAATTTTTCTCTGTACTTAAAGATTTCATCAAAAATCTCACTGGAGAAATTCCGGAAAAGGAAATTTCCATTTACAAAACCTCTCTTGAAGCATGGCGGAAAAAGCAGGAAGCATCTCTGGATCACAGGGTTATATCAATGAGTTGGGGATGGCATTCCAGTCAGAAACTTGCTCAAAGATACTCAAGAGAAATGCTGGAAAAGCTTCAAGACCTCACCAGTTTTCTCAGAACCGGTTTTGCTCTTTATGATGTGGAAAATTATAAAGAAGCTTTGTTTGTGTTTGAAAGGATGCAGCAGGAGGCTGCAGTACTGGGCGAAGAAAATCATGTGGCTATAGCACTAATTTGGCAGGGACATATGCTTGATTTGCTGGAAAACAGAGACGAAGCTATTAACCGGTATCATCTTGTAGCTGATATGAATCTTAACGTAACATGGATGCATAGCCAGTATGGCCTGAAATATTCACTCAGTCCCTATGCTAGAAAACGGATGGAAGAACCTTTTGGACGTATAGAAAACCGCACTATTGATTGATCAATTTATCTGTAATTGAAGCAGGACTGGTAACTTCTTAGAAACGTGATTTTTATATTAAAATTGTCCATCTAAGCTTAAAATAAAGGGGAAATATCAGTCTATATATAAGGAAACAAACAAAAAACCATGGTCCGTCCCCCAAATTCCCCAAATCCCCCAAATTCCCCAAATTCCCAACTTTTGCTTTGTTGCCACAAAAAAGGCGGTTTTTACTTGACAGGATTTTTTTAGAGTCATAAACTGATAATTCATGTCAAAAATCCTAAAAACAAACAGAATTAATTTCCCGTTAAATACCATTAAATATATCAAATTTATTATTATTCCACCCGGAGGCATTATATGAAAACTATTAATCTATCCGACGTAAAAGACAAGGTAAAAGCAATTGTCCAGAAAGCTAATTTTGAGCTTCAAGATGACGTGATGAAGGTCATTGAGGAGATGGAAAAAAAAGAGGAATCCCCTGCCGGAAAAGCTGTTTTCGAACAGATCAAACAAAACGCTCAGATCGCCAAAGACGAAAAATTAGGTTTATGTCAGGATACGGGACTGGCTGTTTTTTTTGTGGAACTCGGTGAAGACGTTCGTTTCAACCGGGACGACGGACTGGAAAGCCTGAGAGATGCCATCACTCAAGGCACCAAAGAAGGATATGAAGAGGGATATTTGAGAAAATCAGTGGTCGCAGACCCGATCCGCCGGAAAAACACAGGCGACAACACGCCCGCTTATATTCACTGGGAACTTGACAAAGGAGACCATTTCAAAGTCCAGTTCGTGGCTAAAGGCGGCGGCGCTGAGAACATGAGCCAGGTCAGAATGTTCGCTCCGGCCGCTGGGAAAGAAGGGATAGAAGACTTTGTGGTGGAAGCCATAGAGACCGGAGGATCAAATCCCTGTCCTCCTACAATAGTGGGAGTGGGATTAGGTGGAAATTTCGAATACTCGGCTCTGTTAGCAAAAAAGGCTTTGCTGAGAAAGCCGCTCGGCACTCACAATCCTGATCCGTTCTATGCAGACATGGAGAAAAGGCTTCTGGAAAGAATCAACAACCTCGGGATCGGTCCCCAGGGAATGGGCGGAAGGATCACATCACTGGCTGTCCACATAGAGGCCTTCCCCTGCCATATCGCTTCCATGCCCGCTGCCGTCAATGTCCAGTGTCATTCGCACAGAGTGCTCTCTTTTGAATTGTAAATGAAAGTAAAAAGTGAAATCTTTTTCAAATTCTGAACATTCAGCAACCTCCATAAGGGAGGATGTATGATTTATATTCAAAATAATAACATTTATAAACTAATATATGGAGGACATTATGCCTGCAAAAGGTTATGTTGAAATCGATATTGAAAGGTGTAAAGGATGTGATTTGTGCGTCCTCAGCTGCCCAACAAACTGTCTGGCATTAAACACATCTGACACCAACAGCTATGGTCTTCAATATGCTTATCTAAAAGAGGAGGATGACTGCATTGCCTGTATGAACTGTTCTGTGATTTGTCCTGATGCGGCCATCACAGTTTACAAAAAAGAAGACCAACCGAAACAGAGGAGTTAACAATGGGTGAACAAAGATTAATGAAAGGTAATGAAGCCCTTGGCGAAGCAGCCATAAGGGCCGGCCTTCAGGGCTATTTCGGATACCCGATAACACCTCAGTCAGAAGTCATGGAGTATCTGGCCCAGCAGGAACCCCACCACAATTATGTTTTTCTTCAAGCGGAAAGCGAAGTGGCGGCCGTCAATATGATGTACGGAGCCGGAGGAGCCGGAGCCCGGATCATGACCACCACATCTTCCCCGGGATTCTCCCTGATGCAGGAAGGCGTCTCATATATAGCTTGTGCTGAGATTCCCTGTCTTTTCTGTAATGTGGTCCGCGGAGGCCCGGGACTGGGGACCATACAGCCCAGCCAGAGCGACTACTTCCAGTCCACTAAAGGCGGAGGCCACGGTGATTATCACACCATAGTGCTCACTCCAAACTCCGTTCAGGAGATGGTAGATTTCGTCTACCTGGGATTCGAGCTCGCAGATAAATACAGAACACCTGTGACCATATTGACAGACGGAGCCATAGGACAGATGATGGAAAAAGTCGAACTTCCTGATCCCATTGAATACAAACCAGACAAACCCTGGGCTACCACCGGGAAAACAAAAGACAGGGAGCGAAATATTCTGACATCCCTTTATATCCAATCCGAAACCATGGAGAAAAAGAACCAGAAGCTCCAAAAAAAATATGAAAAGATCAAACAGAATGAAGTCCGCTTTGACGAATACAAAACAGAAGATGCGGAAATCATCATTGTCTCTTTCGGGCTCACATCCAGAGTTACCAGAAAATCCGTGGATATCGGCCGTGCTCAGGGAATGAAAATAGGGCTTTTCAGGCCTCAGACCGTATGGCCTTTTCCTTATGAAAAACTCAGTGAGCATGCGGATAAGGACAGAGTGAAATTTTTCATATCTGTTGAGATGAACGCAGGACAGATGGTGGAAGATGTCAAGCTGGCAGTATGCGGTAAAAAACCGGTTCACTTCTACGGGCGCATGGGAGGTATTGTTCCCGATTCCTACGAAGTCATCGAGCAAATAAAGAAGATCAAGGAGTGATATCATGAAAAAAGGATACAATCTTATTTATAAAAGGCCGCAAACTCTGACAAAAACTCGAATCAACTACTGCCCGGGATGTTTTCACTCCACCATGCACAAACTTCTTATGGAAGTCGTAGAGGAAATGGACATCCAGGAAAAAACAGTAGGGGTCTGCCCCGTCGGATGCTCGGTGTTTGCCTATAACTATATGAATGTGGACATGCAGGAAGCGGCTCACGGCAGAGCCGCTGCCGTAGCTACGGGTATCAAACGCATGCTTCCCGACAGATACGTTTTCTCTTACCAGGGCGACGGTGACCTGGCTGCTATCGGAACAGCGGAGACTCTTCACGCATGCAACCGGGGTGAAAACTTCACTTTTATTTTCATTAACAACGGCATCTACGGTATGACGGGCGGTCAGATGGCGCCCACCACTCTGGAAGGGCAAAAGACCACCACGTCCCCCTATGGAAGGGACCCGGAAAAGATTGGACTCCCCCTAAAAATGGCAGAGATCGTGTCCCAGTTCGAAAGGGTGGCGTATGTGGAAAGGGTGAGCTGCAACACGCCGGCAAACACAAGAAAAGCGAAAAAAGCGCTGCGCAATGCCTTTGAATATCAAGGGAAAAAGCTGGGAACAACCTTTATTGAAGTGGCATCAAACTGTCCCTCCGGCTGGAAAATGACTCCCGAGGAATCATTAAAGTGGCTTGAGGAAAGAGTTATTCCCTACTACCCGTTAAAAGTCTTTAAGAAACCTGATAAGAAGGAGGTATAGATGTTAAAGGAAATGGTATTTGCCGGATTCGGAGGTCAGGGTGTGCTTTCTATGGGAACACTCATTGCTTATGCGGCCATGAAAGAGGGAAAAGAAGTGAGCTGGTTTCCTTCCTATGGGCCTGAAATGAGAGGCGGGACTGCCAACTGCATGGTCAATGTCAGTGATGAGGACATATCATCTCCCATTGATACGGAATTTGACATTGCTGCTGTGTTTAACATACCTTCTTTGGAAAAATTTGAGCCAAGAGTTAAAAAAGGCGGGATACTCATCTGGGAGAGCAGTGTTATAAAAAAAGGGCCTACCCGAAAGGATATCCATTCCTATGCTGTACCGGCCATAAGGATAGCCACTGATAAACTGAAAAACATAAAAGTCATGAATATGGTGGCAATGGGGGCCCTGCTTAAAATTACCCAGATCGTCAAAAAAGAGTCTGTTTTTAACGCCCTAAAAGGAACGCTGCCTGAAAGATACCACCACCTGCTTCCTCTGAACAAAAAAGCCCTGGATATGGGTATGGATATGATCAAAACAAAGTAGAAATACTATGGGGACATCCCATTAGGTACCACCCTATAAACTGGATTATTGGGACAGCTCCAGAAAATATTTTTCCAGGAGTGTCTTGTCCATATAGCCGACGTGTTTGTGCCGGATCTTTCCCTCCCGGTCGATGATAAAAGTAACAGGAATATACTGACCCGGCTGGTAATCCTGAATAAACTGCTGCGTTCCCATGGCCATAGGATAGTTAATTTCATATTTCTCTATAAATTTCTTAACGACTTTGACTCCCTGCCTGTCTAAGGAGATGCCCAGTATTTCCATTCCCTTTTCATTATAGGCTGCATAGGATTCCACAAAACCGGGTATCTCTTCCCTGCATGGAGGGCACCAGGTAGCCCAGAAATTGATAAACAACACCTTGCCATTAAAATCATCCAGAGTGATTTCATTGCCGTTTAGGTCTTTAAGAATAAAATCAGGCGCAGCAGGAAACCCGTCTTCACTGCTCATAACAGGATGTATTTGAACAACGATTAACAGAAGAGCAACCATCACTGCTGATAAAAATAACCGTGTTTTCATGCGTAACTCCTGGAGAAATTTTATACTATATAATTACGATATTAATTATAGGATATATCTCTTTGAAAATCAACTCAAAAAATTTACCATCATCCGTTTACTGTTAGTTACCACTTATATACAATCGCAGCCCAGGTGAAGCCTGCCCCGAATGCGACCATAACAATATCAGAACCTTTCTTCAGCTTCCCTTCTTCCTTAAGTTCATGAAGTCCTATGGGTATTGTGGCCACAGACATGTTCCCGTACTTATGTATATTGGAAAACACCTTTTCCTCGGGAAGCTTCAATCTTCTTCCCGTTGCCTGGATGATGCGGATATTCGCCTGATGGGGAATCAAATAATCAATGCCCTCTTTCTTTATCCCGGCTTTCTTCAATGCCATAAGCGCTGCTTCTCCCATGCGCTTCACAGCATGTTTGAACACCTCATTGCCTTTCATTTGTAAATAATGAAGTCCCTCATCAACCGTTTGATGCGAAGCTGGATGCCTCACCCCTCCTCCAGGAAGAATGAGAAGTTCACCCAGATTCCCGTCTGCCTTCCAGTAAGAGGAAAGCATGCCGCTTTCATCCTCAGATTTTTCTAGAACAGCTGCAGCCGCCCCGTCTCCGAACAGAACACAGGTATTGCGGTCTTTCCAATTGGTTACTTTGGAAAGGCATTCAGTGCCTATGAGCAGGATTCTTCTCACCGTGCCCGTCAGAATAAGGCCTTCAGCCACGATCATTCCGTATAAAAAACCGGTGCATCCTGCGGATAAATCAAAGGCAGGCGCATGGTCAGCTTTCAATCCCTTCTGAACCCAGGTAGCTGTCGATGGGAATATCGTATCGGGAGTGGATGTTGCAACAAGGACCATATCAACGTCCTTAACAGCAAGCCCTGCGTCTTTAATAGCTCTCTGCCCTGCCATAATAGCCATATCAGCCGTGGTCTCATCGGGAGCGGTTATGTGCCTTTCCTTTATTCCCGACCTTGTGGTTATCCATTCGTCAGAAGTGTCCACCATTTTCTCGAGGTCTTTATTTGTTAAAATCTTTTCCGGGACATACATGCCTGTTCCCATTATCTTTATGCGCTCAGCTCTTTTTGTCTCCATTTTGACTCCGAATGAGGCTTATAAATAGTATAGTCTATTCAAAATACATATAATTTGCAAATAATAAAAAAGAAATATAAAATTCAAAAAAAATGCTCAAATCTTCACTCAAATTCCCGTTTGTTTTCCTTGTATGCGCCCTCATGTTCTTTTCTATAAAATCCCAAGCACAGCTTGTTATGGGACAGTATGAGGATGAAGCTCCGTTCAGGACATGGAATATCTTCGGTCTTCTCACCGGAGTCTCCTTAAGCATGGGAGGCGCCCACTATGCTTATGCATCTGACCTTTCCACAGCACTGACTAATCCTTCCCAATTGAGCCGAATGCCCGGCTTGACTGTCCTTACAAACGGCTCTTTAGACAATGCGACCTTTTTTAAATATTCCCTCGTTAATACGGGTCCGATGACCACTTCTGGAAACTCTTCTCAAGTGCTTTATTCTCTGGATTTTGGGGGCATCTCAGTGAATATGAACGGATGGGGACTGGCTTTGAGCACATGCATACTGGAACATTATGACAGACCACCTATCTATTACACGTACCCGGAGCGAGGCTCTGTTTACTACATAGTAGACCTTGAACAAACCGGATTGTTAAGAAATATAAACCTGGCCGTATCCAAAAATCTTGGGAGCCGGATTTTCATCGGATTGGGCTTTAACTTTGTAACAGGGGACATCAACAAGTCTTTGAGAGAAGATAATTACGGAGGCACTGTCATTATGACAGATGAAAAATCCCACAAACTGAAGGGATTTTATCTGAATGGAGGTCTGACATTCAAAATATCCGAAGCTCTGCAGGCCGCAGCTGTTTTCAGGACCCCCTATAAAAAATCAAGCGACAGCGAAAGCCTTCTCCGGTATGATGTGACTTTTATTGACACAGATATCCGGATCGAATCCAAGGATGATTCAAGTTTTATGCAGCCTTTGATCATTGGAGCCGGCATAAACTACCAATTTTCTGAAAAATTCAGAGCTGCTGCAGACGCTACTTTTTTCAACTGGTCACAATACAAAGTCACACTCTTCGGAGAAGAACGGCAGAGAGATTTCAAGGATATTGTCTGTTTTGGAACCGGGATCGAATACAAGACCGCCGCCAGACTATTCGGCCTTCCCGTCGATATGCCTGTGTGGCTGGGTTTTCATTACGACCCTCAGCCAATGAAAGATCCCGCCTCCCGATACTTCTCTGTCACATTCGGATCCGGTCTGGAGTTAGACCGTTTTTATTTCCATGCAGGCGCTTCACTGGGATATGAAAACGGATCGGGCGACCATTTGAGAGGAAGGCGGATTGCCCTGACCATAGGGTACAGGAGCAGGGGAAAATGATGAAATTGAAATTTGGGGATTGCTTCACTCCCTTCATGTCATTGCGAGTCTTCGAAGAAGATGAAGCAATCTCATCCAGATACATAACAAAACGAGTCTGCCGCGTCGCTTTGCTCCTGGCAATGACCCTTTTTCTCGGCTCCTGCGTAACTCCCCCCGTTCGTGGGTCAGACATACTCGTCGTCCGGCTCCGCCGGATACCCTCGAAAAGCCTCATCCGAAGGCTAAATCTTCAATGTCGTTTTAGCAATTCCCAAATTTCATTAAGTAAAACAAAAGGATGAAAAATGAAAAAGATTGTGATTGTATGCTTAGTGATATTAATGGCGGCTTCTCCTTTGTTGGCTCAGTATTCAGGGGAGAACGACATCATAAGCATCCATAAGACACCTGATGTCATAAAGGCACTAAAAGGCATGAATCTGGATATCCTCTTTCAGGAAAAAGAGAAAATATATATCATCGCGGGCATCAAAGACCTTATCAAATTACAGGAAGCCGGAATCGCCTATTCTCTCGAGACGCACAGGTTTGCTGGCCAGAGTGCACAGAGCCCCGCTGCTCAGGGCGGCATCAACGGAGATTATCACTCTTACCTTGAGCTTGAACAAGACCTTTTTCTCCTTGAAAGCTCCTTCCCCCAGCTTGCAAAAGTCCAAACCATAGGGACGTCCCATGAACAGCGCCAACTTTATGCCCTGAAAATAAGCGCCCGTGTGCATCAGGAAGAAAACGAAGCAAAAATCATTCTCCTCGGATGCCACCATGCCAGAGAATGGATTTCTGTTGAGGTCCCTTATCTGACAGGAAAGCATCTTTTGGAAAATTATGCCTCTGACTCAGAGATTAGAAGTCTCCTCAATCAAAGCGAAATCTGGATAATCCCCCTTGTCAATCCTGACGGGCTTGTCTACAGCATTTACACCTACAGATACTGGCGCAAAAACAGGCGCAACAATGGAGACGGAACGTACGGTGTGGATCCGAACAGGAACTACGGCTATAAATGGGGCTGTGACGACATCGGCTCCAGCCCGGACTCTTACTCTCCTGTTTACAGAGGGCCGGCTCCTTTTTCCGAACCTGAAACACAGGCTGTAAGAGATTTTGTCACGGGAAAAAATTTCCAGGTCCTTGTCACTTATCATAATTACTCCCAGGTCATCCTTTATCCATGGGGATATACCGAGAACCCTTCCCCCCTGGATGTCCTGATGCACGATATGGCCGAGTATATGGCCGCTAGGATGGAAGAGGTCAACGGGACCCTTTATGATTTCGGAAGAGCCGGAGATGCGCTCTATATCACTAACGGGGATACCACGGACTGGGTCCTTGGCGTTTTCGGAGTCCCTTCTTTTACCATAGAACTTCCTCCCGTAGATATATTATCAGGAGGATTTTACAACAGTGAACAGGATATCATCCCCATTTTTCAGGAAAATCTTCCTGCTGTTCTGTATCTAATGGACTGGGCCATCGAGAAACATTCCCAGACAGCCCCGCATCCTCCCCCTTTCATACCGGAATCCCCCCACAATAAATTAAAAGAAGTCATAAAGAAATAATACGGGGACGTCCCATTAGGTACCACCCTATAGAATCCCGCTTATGTACGCGGCTTACTACCAGAATGCGATCTTCCCTTGTCCTGCCTCATTGGAACCCACTCATAGAGGGACTTATATCTGCAGGATTGCGGTGGTGTATTAAATGGAAATAGTTCAGAGGAAGACAATCTGGAATATTTTTTAATACCCAACGGATTCATTAATATAGGGTGGTACCTAATGGAGCGTCCCCTATAACCTTGACAAATCCGAACCAATCAGGAAGAATAGCAGTTTCCCTATGAAAAGGATGCAGACACTACAAAATGGCAAAATTGCTCGCAAGTATTTTTCCTAACCAGGAAATCCCCCCGAGCACTACAGAAGGACTCCCCTTCTGGATATTCTGGTTTATGCTCTGCATCATTCTCCTGCTTCTCGCTTTTATTTTCTTAAGAGATAAAGATCTCCGCAAAAAACTCAATATGTTCTTTATGGGATTTAAGAAAAAGATCAAGAAGATCCGGCTCCAGCAGATGTTAAAAAGAGAGCAGCAAAAAATCAAAAACACTCTGCTTGAACTCGGCAGGACAGTCTGGTCCCAAAGCATAAAGGTCCCTTCCTCAGAATCACTATCAAAACAAATCCTCAGCCTTGAAGACCAAATCGGAGAGCTCGAAGAAGAAAAAAATGAATCCATATCCAAAATAGAGGGGCTTAATAAAGATTTCGAAAGTTTCAAGAAAAAACAGGGAAAAAGCGAAGAGGAAGTCAAAAATAAAATCGCACCCAAACGTCAAGACATTCAGGACATTCAGAGAAAAGAAAAGGAAATTGAATCTGAAATCACCCAAAAGCACTTTATCATGGAAGAAACAGCCAAAAAAATCACACTGTCAAAAAAAGAACTTCTAGAACTGGAAAACAATACCGAAACAAATAAAGAGGAAAAAAAATCCAAAATAAAAAACCTTGAAGACACTCTAAAAGAATGGCAGGAAAAGAAAAACAGCATGGATGCTCAAATAAAAAACCTGGTAAAACACTACCCGTCAGTAAAAGCTGTTAATGGCATTGATATTACCTTACAAGCCGGAATTTGTTTTGGCCTGTTAGGACCTAATGGTGCAGGTAAAACCACTACGGTTGAAATCCTCGAAGGCATTATTAATGCCACTTCTGGAGAAATTTTATATAAAGGCCAACCACTTGGTGACCAGTTTCGAAAAGAAGCGGGCATCATGTTCCAGTCTACAGCCCTGCAGGACTTCATTACTGTTCGTGAAACACTGGAAATGTTTGCCAAGTTTTATCCTGAGCATGTAGATCTTGATGAACTTATATTACGTTGTAACCTGACTGAATACATTGACCAGGATAATCGTCAACTGTCAGGCGGGCAAAGACAACGTTTGCTTCTGGCAATTGCGCTCGTCAATAACCCGGATATTATTTTTCTTGATGAACCTACCACCGGGCTTGATCCACAGGCGCGGCGAAATTTCTGGGATTTAATTAATGATATTAAAGCTGAAGGTAAAACGATTGTTTTAACCACGCATTACATGGATGAAGCATATGTTTTATGTGATGAGATTGCGATCATGGATCATGGTAAAATCATAGCGCAGGGAACACCTAAAACATTACTTCAGGATAACTTTAATGATGTGATTTTACAGTTACCTTACTCTGAGTTAAAAGATATCGATTTATCTGGATTCTCTACACACGAACATGATGGCCTGATTGAAATCACAACCTGTGATGTTAATGATGTTGTTGAAAAGTTATTAAAAGACAATGTTTCCTTATCGCATTTACAAATCAGGCCCCGAACACTGGATGACCTGTTTCTTGAGCTTACAGGAAAGGAATTAAGGGCGTAATCCATGTTTTCAATTAAACGTTTCCTGGCTTTACTTTCAACACGAAATAAAGAGTTTTTTCGTGATCGTTCTTCACTAGCATGGAATATTCTAATGCCGGTGTTAATCGTGGCAGGTTTTGCTTTTGCTTTTTCAGGTGATATCGGTAAAGAATTTAAAGTCGGTGTCATTAACGAACAATCAGCAACGAGTGCGGCTCAAGTTTTTATTCAGCTAAAATATATCGATTTTTATAATATTGATTCTACTGAAAAAGAAAAATTGCGTGCAATTGAAAAAGTACAACGCCACCAGGTTGACCTGGTTCTGGATGCTCAAACTCAGCAATACTGGATAAATACCGAGTCACCAAAAGGCTACCTTGTTGAAAAAATATTGTTAGGCACTAAAGAAAATAGCTTCAGCAAGCAAACTGTGAGTGGAAAACAAATACGCTATATCGATTGGGTGATTCCAGGAATCTTATCCATGAATATGATGTTTAGTGCATTGTTCGGCGTAGGTTTCGTTATTGTACGTTACAGAAAAAATGGCATGCTTAAACGATTAAAGGCTACACCAATAACGGCGTTTGAATATCTATCAGCACAAGTGGCGTCACGCATAATGTTAATCATGGTAGTTACGGCTTTTGTATTCTACGGTACCAACTTCTTTGTCGATTTTGTTATGAATGGTTCACATTTGGCCCTATTTTTTGTTTTTGCACTGGGTGCCTTAAGTATGATCAGTCTTGGTTTAATCATCGCTGCCCGGATCTCAAGCGAAGAGACAGCAGGGGGCTTACTTAACTTGTTTAGTTGGCCGATGATGTTTTTCTCGGGAGTTTGGTTCTCGCTTGAAGGCGCTGCACCTATAATGCAAAATATTGCTGAAATATTTCCTTTAACCCACGTCACCACGGCAGCGCGCGCCATAATGATTGATGGAGCTGAACTGATTGATCTTAGTTATCATTTAATCGTGTTAACGGCTCAAAGTGTCGTGTTTATGTTATTTGGGGCCTGGTTCTTTAAATGGGAATGACGAGAGATGGGAGTTTACGGACTAAAACAATAGTTATATAAGATAAAACTTTCACTAATAATAAATATTAGTTAACATAATTTAAATAATGATTCTTAAAATAAAGTAAATGAAATGGCTTATATTCTTGTTATTGATGACAACGCAGTAATTCGTGATATTGTAAAGTTTACTTTACAAAATCATTATTCTGTTACCCTGGCGGATGATGGGAAGGAAGGTCTTAAGCTGGCAGAATCTTCACGTTTTGATCTCATCATTACAGATGTCAGTATGCCAGATATGAGTGGGCTGGAAGTTATAAAAGAACTTCGGAAGATGGAGTCATACAGTTCTACTCCTATCTTAGTGTTAACCGCGAACATGGATGATTATAAAGAAAAATCGAAAGAATCTGGAGCAACAGGTTGGATTGTAAAACCTTTTGAGCCTGGAAGGTTATTGGAAACAGTTGATGGCGTTTTAAAAAATACAACCTAATGTTATATTGTTATCTGAATTTGCATAATTTATATTAATAAAAAAAGCCCCTTTAAAGGGGCTTTTTGTTTTATAAACTAACGTTTATTTAACTTCGATTTTTGCTTTGTTACGTAATTTCATTACGTATTCTTGTAAACGTTTGTTTTGGATTGCTGGACGAATTTGCTCTTTTACATCTTCAAACTTTGGTAACTCACGTTTGCGTGAATCTTCCAGTTTAATGATG
>Ga0207752_1001018_pt1 | contig 13047 bp, 10 predicted proteins | sample Pon2CUnioCityCA_6_FD_187272 | JGI IMG/M metagenome (GOLD analysis project Ga0207752, IMG submission 187272) | Marine sediment microbial community from Union City, CA, USA - Pond 2C Sediment 2 (SPAdes) | ecosystem: Environmental > Aquatic > Marine > Intertidal zone > Salt pond sediment ... | reverse complement strand
CTCCTTGGCTTGGTCCCGATACTTGTTGTCGTATTCAATCTGGTCCCCTACCTTGCCTGTGTGACAGCGGGGTGAGCGCAGTTCGGTCGCCCAGGCCTCGGGCTGTCGTCCTTAACGGCGCTGTCGCTGGCGTGGGAATCCTGTGCCTGAGCATCAGACTGTGGACACCGCCCAACATATCTGACTTACGCCACGGTTGACGAGTGCCCTGTTCAGGGTATGATGTGGATAAACGCTGACCTTGGTCTTTCGGCATCGGTACCGTCAGTCTCGTGCCAGATGGAGGTTGAGCCATGAGGGAGATACTGTTCGTCCGCGTCGCGCTCGGGTCTATCCTGATCCTGGCTGCCTCGCCCTGCCTGTCTGCTGAGCCGCCTACGACGAATGAGGCGAGCAAGTACCTGAACGCCGTGCGGGAGTTCGCCGACAACGTGCTCAAGTACGGCCGGGATACCTATGGCCCCAAGCACACGCCGCTCTTCGTCGACGGCCTGAATATCCACACCCACGAGCCGGTTGAGTGGATTGCGCCCAACGGCGACAGGTGGATTCTCTCGAATCTCGCCTCTCAGCAGAACCTGTTCCGTACGCTGGACGGCCTCACCGCGATAACCGGCGATCCCAAGTACAAACAGGCAGCGGTGGACGCGATCAAGTATGCCTTTGAAAACCTGCGCAGCCCGAACGGGTTCTTGTACTGGGGTGGACATAGCGCTTACGACGCAATGGCGGACAAATCATGTGGAAGAGGGATCCACGAGTTCAAATCGCTCTACCCATACTACGAGTTGATGTGGGAAGTCAACCCCCGAGTGACACGACAGTTCATTGAATCATTCTGGTCTGGCCATGTTCTAGATTGGTCGAATCTGCATATGGACCGCCACTGCTACAACATGACGCAGCCACTACGGAGACCGTGGGACTATGAATACAAGGAAGGTCCAGTCTTCTTTGGTGGCCATGGATTCGACATGATACACGCGGCGAGTGATCTATTCTATGCGGCCGCGTGGCTCACAAAACTCTCCGGCGACCAAGTACCTCTTGTTTGGGGTAAACGATTAGCCCAACGATATGTAGAAGCGAGAAATCCCAAGACTGGGATAAGCCCGCTTGGATTCAATGCGAAATTGACCTCACATACGTACGACTTTCCCCATCCCAATTTCTCCAACCAAGCTATCTGGGCGGATAATCAGTACTACTACATGCCAACTCCGGGTGTCATCGTCAGCCCTATTACCAGGGTATGGCTGTGCCAACTCCTTCTCAGCGAAACATCCGGCTCGGCAGGAGAAGACTTCATGAAGTGGGCCCATGACGAACTCACGGCTATCGGCAAAAGGTGCTATGATAAGCAGAAAAACGTTTATGTACCTATCTCTGAAGATGGAACTTCAAGAGAAGGGTATGTTTGCGCGGACAATGGACCGTTAGGCCCCAAAGGTTCGAAGCTGATGGCACTTCCAGCCATTCCGTATGATTTTTTGGCCTACGCAGCAGCCTATCGCATAACACAGGACAAATTCATGTGGGATATGGCGCGCAGTATCGCCCTTGGGAATAGGTACGGTGATATCGCTGCGTCTCCGACAGAAGAGCCGCACTTGAACTACGATTCGAGCACAGCAGATCCCTATGGTCTTCTGGGCTTCTTGGAATTGTACCGGGCAAGCGGAAACGCTACGGTCCTCAGGATGGCTCAGCACGTCGCGGATACGATGTTGGCCGAGCGATTCCGCAAGGGCTTCTTTGTGGGCGGCGACAATCTCGTGTTCTCCAGGTTCGACGCCATCGACTCACTCGCCTTGCTGCATCTTTATGCGGCCGCAAAGGGACGAACAGACGTGCAGATTCCTCGGGCTTGGTGCGGCACTTCTTTCTTCGACTGTCCCTATCGACACAAAGAAGAGGTTATCGACAATATGATCTACGCTCAGACAGAGGCTTTCCTTCCTTTGTCTCTCCAAGAGGCGGCGGCTATGGGCAATCTTGGCTTGGTCGAGTCTCTTATTGAGAAGGAGATTGACGTTGACGGCGTAGAGGACACTTTTCGCAAGACTGCTCTTCACTACGCGTCGATCAACGGCCACAGAGAAATCGCGGAGCTTCTCCTCGCCAATGGTGCTGACGTCAATGCGAAAGACAGCTTTCCCGGCGCCACCCCTTTGCACTACGCAGCCGACAAAGGCTATAAGGAGATAGTTGAGCTGTTGCTCGCCAAGGGTGCCGATGTCGATGCGAAACGAGGATATCCTGCGGGCGACACACCTCTGCATTCGGCTGCAAGGGCTGCGCATAGTGAGATCGTCGAACTGCTGGCTGAGAAAGGTGCCGATGTCAACGCGAAGAATGAGGAAGGCCGTACGCCACTGCACCTGGCGGCGCTTCAGGGTCACATGGAGATTGTTCAATCTCTTCTTGATCACGGTGCTAACGTGAATGCCGCGGACAACCGTGGTGTGACTCCCTTGATTCTGGCCCGGCGAAGAGGGCATGCTGAGGTCGTAGAGCTGTGGATGAAGGCGGCAGAAAAGCAGAAGGCAATCGACGAGAAGAAGACTATCGAGGAAGGCCCTCCCGCACAGATATCCATCCATGAGGCTGCCCAGTCCGGGAGCATGGAAAGGATCGCAGCGCTTCTGAAACAGGGCGCTGCCATCAATGCGAAAGACGCGAAGGGCATGACGCCGCTGCTGCTGGCCATCTCCGGTAAACACCCTGAGGTAGCGAGGTTCCTTATCGATGCCGGAGCGGATGTCAATACCCCAAACAGACAGGGCCTGAGCCCACTACTCGCCGCGGTGGGAAGTGGGGATGCGGAGACGGTGAGACTCCTCCTGGGAAAAGGGGCGAATGTCAACGCGAAGCATGCGCGAACCGGCTATACGGCCTTGCATTGGGCTATAATGATGGACAGCGAGAAACTGACGAAGTTGCTACTGGCGGCCGGAGCGGATGTCCGTGCCAAGGGTAACTCGGGCGAAACGGTTTTGGATGTCGCGGCGTATGGCGCGTCGCCTGCCATAGGAGAACTGCTGGCAGCACACGGCGCAGAAATCACCTCTCTGCACACTGCGGCGTATCTGGGCGATTTGGCAAGAGTGCAGGCGTTCGTCGATGGAGGCGTCGCAGTCGATGAGAAAAGAGATATGAGTGAACGCACAGCTCTATACTGCGCAGCCGCGGGTGGACGCACGCAGGTCGTAGACTATCTCATCGGTAGGGGCTCGCGTGTAGACATCCAGGATAGAATGGGCCAGACGCCGTTGCACTTTGCAGCGCATGCAGGCCATATGGGGGTTGTACAAGTGCTCCTTGATAGGGGTGCTGACGCAGATACAAAGGACGGACGTGGCCGGACCGCTAAGGACCTATCACAAGAAGCGGGGCACACGGAAATCGTAGATTTGCTGAACAAGCGCCTCCTGACGCCCGCGAGCATCGATAAGAATCAGCCGGGCAAGCGGACGGAGGCTATTGACGCAAACCAGCCGACACGCCTTCTCTTCAACGCGGTCAAGGCCGGCGATATCGACCAAGTAAAGGAACAGATTGCGAACGGAGCGGACGTGAATGCCAAGGACTCAACTGGCCGGATGCCTATTCACTATGCTGCTGCAAACAACAACAAGGCCATCACCGAGTGTATGGGTGCGCTAGCGGTACGACCTGGCAGTTTTGAAGGCAAAGAACTTGAGAAAGTCAAAAGACTTCTATCTGAAGGCCTGAACGCGAATGCCCGACCGGAGGCTGGCAATACCTTGTTACACTATGCGGCCCAGACAGGTTATGTATACGTGGCCGCATATCTGATCGTCCATGGCGCCACTGTTGATGTTAAGAATGAGTCAGGTCATACGGCTCTCGACGCGGCGCTCCAATGGAGAGAGCCGACGATGGCTCTTCTCCTCCTGGACGCCGGGGCGGCGGCCACCGAGAAAGGTAGAAGGGATATCTTGCTGCAGGCGGCAGGACAAACCGGCCGGTATGGCAATGGGAGAGCGCGATATGAGAATAGTAATCAGATGGCTGGGGCATCAGGCAGATCAGATTCACAGCACGATATTGCCATTTCCAAGACATTAGCAGTGAACGCATGCATACAGGGAGATGTAGTTCCCATCACAGTGACGGTCGACAATCGTGGCCGTCAAGACGAGTCCACCAAGGCCATACTGTCCGATGACAAGGTTGTTCTTTCAGTTCGGCAAGTCAAGCTGGGTGCATCTGATCGCAATGGATCGGAGGGCACGCCTGACCTTGTCTTTGATCCTGAGAACATAGGTCGAAACGTCTTTGGCCAACAGGTGAGTATCGGGGGTGACGTAAACGGAGATGGTTTTGGCGATGTGCTGATTGGCGCGTGGGGCTGGGAGAATAATCGTGGTCGAGCTTATCTCTACTTTGGCGGTCCACAGATGGACCCTGTCGCCGATGTCATCTTCACCGGCAAGCGTGAAGGCGATGGGTTTGCCAATCAGTCTGGTGTGTTTGGCGACGTCAACAATGATGGTTATGATGATGTGGTCATAGGGGCCATAGGGGTGGCGAATGGCGGGGTCCACGATGGGTATGTCAACGTGTATTTCGGTGGACCTCACATGGACAGCATAGCGGACATCACTCTGTATCCGCCAGACGCTGGTCGTAGAGGAGGGTTTGGCTTTGTTGCCTCTGGCGATATAGATAAGGATGGGTATTGTGACATCGTGGTGGGTGAGCCTTGGTCTAAACGTGTATCCCTTTTCTGGGGCGGCGACCCAATGAGCACAAGCACCAATGTCGTCTTTGAATGTACTGACAATGCCTTTCCTTTCAGTCACAGGATGGCCGTCGGCGGGGACGTTAACGGGGATGGATATAATGACATTATCATTGGTGCGCGGGAAGGTGACTCGAACACACCAGGGCGAGCGTACTTGTATTGTGGAAGCAGCAAGCAGAAAATGGATACCGACTGCGATTGCTTCTTCCGGGGCGAAACTCCAAGGAGCAATTTCGGTTCAGCTGTTGATATCTTCGATATTGACAACGACGGATATGATGATGTGATTATTGCCGCCCGTTTTGCCGCTCGCGGACGGGGGCGAGTATATGTCTATTGGGGCGGCGCGGACTTCGATGGAAGCGAACCTGGTGTGGTCTTTGAATGCAACGACGTGAGTTGGATGGGAGAATATCTTCAAGCCGGCCACATCAATGGCGATCTCTATGGCGATATCTTGGTGGGTGGCTGGCTGTATCCTGGTGGTCAATACCGCCATGGTCGCGCTTATGTGTTCTGTGGTAATTCCAAGGACGCCATCGACACGGATTGCGATTATGTATTCGAAGGGGAAGGCCGTACGGAAGACTGGTTCGGCGCCAAGCTCGGCATAGGTGATGTAAATAATGATGGCTATCCTGACGCGTTAATCGGAGCTTGGGGAGCGAATCACTGGGCCGGAAGAGCCTACCTCTTCTATGGACCTTTCAGCGCTACCACCAACATCACCTTCAGCTGGGACACGACCAACGCCTCGATTGGCAAACACACCCTCAAGGTGGAAATCCCGCCCGTTCCGGGAGAGCAGAACACCGAGGACAATGTCAAGACCGTGACCATCGAGGTCAAAGCCATGGAGCCATAGGCTGTGAGGTGCTGGTGGCGGGAGCGGGATGCGACACGGAGGACATGAAGAACCGGGTGAGTTGGTTGACATGCCAAACAGAGACGACAGGAGAGATATGCGGTCTTCGAGTGACGTCAGGATCAGGTCGATGGCGGCACGCCGCCGCTGGATGTGTTTTGTGTTCTGTTCGCTAGCCGGCATCCTGTGGGTGGGCGCGACAAATGTGTCGGACTCGGGAACGGCGTCTGGGACGCCAGGCGTGATTCAGGGCGTTCCGGGCCCCCTCCGCCACTCTGAGGTGGTCTTTATGTATGCCGCCTCCGACGAGGCATATCGGGCCTACGATGCCACCTTTGTCGGTTGGGGCGGGGCCGACACGGCAGAAAGGGTCAAACGCCATCACGATCTGGGCGTTCGCTGCACCGGCTCGATGTGGTGCCTGACGGCCGGGGCGGAGACCATCCACAAGGACCCCAAGCTGCGAGCCGCCTGTGCGGTGGATATCGAGGGCAATCCCGTGGAGGTGCCCTGGCTGTTCGATCACACGTACCAGGGCACGAAGACCTATTTCGGCTGCACAAATCATCCGGATTTCCAGAAGCTGTGCCGTGAGCGGGTCCGCCAGGTCATGGCGGGCCAGGCAGATGGACTGCACGTGGACGACCACTTGGGAACAGCCGGCGCCGCGTGGTGGCAAGGCGGCGGGTTCTGTGATTATTGCATGAAGGGCTTTCGCGATTACCTCAAGGACCATGCCACGAAAGAGCAGCTCCAGCAGGCCGGCGTAGAGCAGATCGACGACTTCGACTACCGCGCGCTTGTTCGCAGACATGCCACGACCCGTCAGGAATACAAGAAGGTCCAGAGCCGGATTCCTTTGATGGACCTGTTCCTTCGGTTCCACGCAGAGGCTGCTGCCGAGCACACGCGGCAGTTGGGGCAGTTGGCGGCAGAGGTGGCGGGCCGGCCGGTGTTGCTCAGCGCCAATGCGTGTCTGCCGAATAGGACCCACACCCACGTTGTGAAATATCTCACGCACGTGATCTGCGAAGTAGGCCAGAATGCCTCGGCGGGAACGAGCCGAATCGATCACGCCATCGAGGCATACGAGTTGGTCGCCAGCCTGGGCAAGCCGATGGCGGCCACCGCATCGGGCCAGGATTGGGCGTTTGTCAAGCAGAACAGTTGTGAAGAGCTCGTTCGCTTCTGGATCGCCTTGGCCTATGCGCACGGCCAGCGGTTCATGGTGCCGCATCCACAGCGTCAGTGGTGCTTCAACAACGAGCTCGGGACCCATTGGTACGCCGCACCGATCGAGGCATACGCTCCGATCTATCGCTTCATTCGCGCGAATGCGGATTGCTTCGACGGGTTCGAGACGGTCGACATCAAGGACCGCACGCCCGACACTCCCGCCAATGTGCTAGTCACCGTTCGCAAGAAGAGCGGGTCCAATCAGGTCGTACTGCACGTGCTCAATCGAGACTATGATTCCCAGGCCAAGGGCATGAGATCGCTCTCGAATGTAGACGTGTTTGTGGAGAAGTCCCTCGTTTCACCGACGAAGTCCCAGGCCAGGCTGCTCTCCTACGATAGACCTCCGCAGCAGGTGGACCTGGCGCAGAGTGCCGACACGGTCAGGGTTCGGATCCCACAGCTGCGATTGTGGACGGTGGTCGTATTGGAATAGGGCCCTAAGGGCATGGACCCACACGACTTTGTGCCGCATGCCGGGTGACGAGGGTCAATTCCCCCTGTTCGCCGGCGCCGTGAAGAGGTCATTGGACACGAAGATGGCGATGTAGTGGTATGTCCCGGTAATCATCTCGCAGCGGACCAGGACCCATCCGGCCTCGGCGGCCTGTTGGATCAGAAGGCCAGGGCACCAGGCATGCTCTCGACCGCCCTCATCTGCGAGCTTGGGGTAGCGCTCGATGACACAGAGACGCCCTGTGGGCCGGATCACCTTCTGCAGATGCCGCAGGTAGCTGACGTGATTGGACAGATGGTGATATGTCTTTGAGAGGAACGCCAGGTCACAGGAGTTTTCGGGAAGGCCGGTGCTGTCCATCGGGCACAGATATGGCTTGATCTGCGGCACGTCGGCGAACTGTCTTTTCATCCTCTCGACCATCTGCTGTTGGACCTCTGCGGCGTGAATGGCGCCCTCGGCGCCCACGCAGCCGGCCATCTGGCGAGACCACCAGCCGTCCCCCGCGCCGATGTCCACCACAACATCGCCCGGCCTCAGATCCAGTTCTTGCAGTATGTAGTCGCTCTTGTCCCGGTACGGATACCGGCCGCCCGCTGCGCCAGCATGCCGGCGGGGATCGACAATCCGGGTACTCGTGCCGGAATCGGCGATCGTGGTCATAGTTGCGGCGGCCACGGCAAGCACTATGAATAGAAACAAACGCCGTTGCATCGCAGGGCTCCTACCTGTGGTTGCGGTTTCGAACAGGAACATGCAGCCGGACGATTATAGCATACGTGGCCCACGCAGCAAATGCAGGAGCACGTCGTCCTCTCGGACCCAGACCGCCGGTCGGCGAGTTACGGCCGGCTCACCTTTCTCGCTGGCGCCTGCGTCCGGCATGACATTCGGTTGTTGAACCTTCGCTTCAGGCAGGTCAGGAGGTAGAATGGCCCGTGGAGCTTGCTCCTGCGGTCGCAATCGCTTTGTGCGTCTACCGGGGCCGCGCCGGTGCCGGTCATTGCCGGCGGGTTCGCGGAGATCGGTACTGCGAGTCCGTCGTCATCCCCCATCCTTGCTCACCTGTCCGAGAACGCCCCTGAGGCGGTCCCACTCATCGAGGAAGCCCTTCATATGCTCTTTGCCGTTCTGGGCTATCTCCGCCTCGATCATGTCCCTGACGAGTTTCTGTTCCTGCTCATACTGCTGGGCCGTGAAATGGCCTCCGAAATAGGCGATTCTCAGCCACAGGAGATAGGTCGTCAGAGCATCGCACTCGTTGTAGGCAATGATCTTATCGAGATTCCCCTCCAGCCAGAGGAACGCGACTTGCTCGCCATCGACATCCATCTTGCCGGGGATACCGGACAGTGTGGCGATCTCATTGAGGGAGGGCGTGGTCTTGCCCCAGCCGCCGATCACGTCCTTGAGGTCGACGCTGGCTTCCGAGTTGCGACTGTCAAAGTAGTCATCGCCTTCCCATGGCTTGTTGGGGCGCTTGCAGAAGTCCGGCATGGACAGGCCCAGGACCACTCCTCTCTGGATCATGGCCTTGAGATCCGCTGACGTGGAATTGAAGCCTACAAGCTGTGGCTTGTACTGCCCGGCCTTTGTCAGGAACGTGCCGACAACATGGCGCTCGTCTATCTGCGTGAGATCCCCGCTCTTGCGTGGCAGGGATAACAGATGAAGCTTCACATCGGAGCCTTCCTGGCGTCTCTCAACGGCGGCGATGGAGACGATCCGACACAGAACCGTCTTGAGGTAGGGCGTGGGGTCTTCTTCGGTTGCTCCTCCCTTCTGCCACATGACGCGGAAGACATCCTTGTCGGGTAGATCGGCCGGCAGCTTGTACAATAGCCGGCCGGCCAGTGGATCGGGAATCCATTCTGCGTCAAAGGCCCACACTCTGTTTCTGACGGTCTTGAACATGATCATCTCTCTCTACGATCAGCGTCTGGTTCTCATCGTCTATCATCGGAACAACGCCGAACAAGGGATAACAATGCCGAAGAGAAGGATCTGTCAACAACAAATCCTCTCCGCAAGGTCCTGCAGCGTCGAGCATGACGACCGGGCAGTCGATGCGATGTTGACGAGATGCCAGATGACAACGGACGGGACAGTCGCTGTCAACGCCGGCTATATTGTGGCCTTGACTACCGGTACTTGCCCCGGGGGCGATAGGTTTGTCTGCCATGGTACATGTGTTCCAGCCTCTCATGGAGCCGCTGCTGCCAGTTGCGGCCGCTGATATCCCGCCTGGTCAACAGCGCGGCGGGCACCTGATTCTCGCTGTAGACGCGGGTCTTTCGCTGGTAGGCATGTCCACGGGGGTCAGCGAAGTAGTCCAAGGACAGCCCCGCATACGTGGGTAGGAAGAAATCCACATACTCGATACATCGATGACCGTTCTCGACCACGAGCGTCGGCTGCTTGTAGTAGAAGGGGATGCCATAGCTGGTCAGCATATCCGCAATCGAGCGTTCGGCCTCGGAACTGTAGGCGGGGCGTCTCTCAGTTCCGTGGTTCCCTATTGGATTGAGGAGCTTCATGTCTGTTCCACCTGCTTGGCCCCGGCGGCAACCTGCCTGGCAACAGCTGCGAGTTTTGCCTCCGTCCGCTCGATGATCTTGAAGAGATGGCCGTTGTGCTTCTGGAGCCTTTCGGCATGCTTGATGCAGTCCACGAGTCCTCGGTGGTCGTGACGTGCGGCGTGCTCTTGAGCCTTCTTCGTCAATTCGCGAATGCGTTTCTCGTTCTCGGCAACGGCCTGGTCGAGCCTCTCCAACCGAGTGTCGATGCCGATGATTTGGTTGTAGCCGGCGGTCAGTTCGGCCGCGGCTCTCTTCTTCGCTGGCGTCGGGAGCCTGGCAAAGACGTGGCGGGTCTCCTGCAATCGGGCGACATGGCCGTTCCTGATCTGGCGCGCCTTGGCGCGCAGCTGTGCCATTCGTTCGGTCAGGTACCCTTCGGCCGGGAGCATCTTCTTGATCTGTTGTGCGATGTCTGCCGCTTCGTCAGGGCGGTCTCTCAGGGTTCTCGAGCGTTCCTTGATCCCGTTGAGCCGCCTTTCTATGGCGTGGGAGAGGTGCCGCTCACGGAACAGTCTCGACATGTCGGGCGTGGTCTCGCGAGGCTCTAGTCGCACGCGCGTCAACGCTGGGTGGCCATGGTGATGGTGCAGGAAAGCGATCACGCCTATGATCAGGGCGATGGGCACCAGCGTCTGAATGATCTGGCCGGCGATTGGGAGGCGCAGGCCGAGGACCTCGGCGATGAGAATACTCGCCCCCAGCGCGATAGCCGCCCCGGCCCAGGATCCGCCAACCTGGCGGATCGACTGGTACATGACAAAGGCCAGGATGATGATGGCAAAGCCGACAGCAGTCGGCCCGAGGTTTCTGATGGAGAGGTCATTTGCCTGCTCCCACCACACGAGGCCGATAGAAAGAGCAAAGCCAATCGCTGCGGACATCGCGATCGCCGGCCGCTGTTTCTCGAAGCGTTTGGCCAGGACAGCATAGGCCAAGGCGGTGAAGAAGGCGAACGCCAATACGAAGTCCGGCCACAGGCTCTCAACTGTGCCGGCCTCCAACCAGTCCTCCAGGGATGTCGGTGGTCTCATGGAGGACCCAAGGGGGCCGCTCCTATATATACTTATCGCTTCTGCGGGGCCGGCCCGGGCCGTTCCCCGCGTTTGAAATGGCAACCTTTATATAGTCCGGCCCCTGACAGGTATCGCGGAGGTGATCGCATATGTCAGCAGGAAGACCACACAAGTGCCCCTATTGTGGCGGCACAGACACGACCAGCAAAGGGGCTCGCAAGACCAAGACCATGGGAATCCGCAGAATCCGATGCTGTAAGGGATGCGGCAGAAGGTTTACGCCTAAGAGCCAGAAGTCCGTTCAGGCCGAGACCCCAAAGCTTACTCAGCCTGAAGCCTCGGAATCCAAGGAGGCCGAGGTGACACCACCAGTCGAGCCCTGCGTGACAGGACCGGCTGACCCACAGCCGCCAACGTCCGTCGCATTCGTGGAACCCAGCGATGAACATCCGCGTTTTGGCCTGTGAGATGGCGGAGGCTGTGCAAGCCTTCATGGAGAAGGCCCGCCGGTTCTTCTATAGCGCGACGCTGGTTGGCCATCGTTGCCCGAGCTGCAATGGCTCCTTAACGATGCTATCGGAGGGCGAATGCCGCTGTGTTTCATGTGGTGAGCAATTCGATCCGACCATGGCGTTTCAGCGATGTGCGGCCTGCGGCGGCATCCCTATACTCCGAGTCCGAAGATACCAGTGTCAGGACTGCGGTGGTGATGTTGTCTCGACGTTCCTGTTCGATGGCCTCGTCTTCGACAGGGAGTATTTTCGTGTGAAGATGCTCGAATCTCGACAGCGAAGGAGAGAGCTCCGCGAGCGCGTCCGACAAATGCTGGCCGAGAGCCACTCCGGGGTTCTGTCTCTGGAGCAGGCCGATCTGCATGCCGTGCCTGGACTGGTTGAGGCACTCAATGCCTTGACCGTCGGCGTTGGTAACGCCTCTTCCGTTGTGCCCAGTGTCGAGTTCGACCTCAGACAATACGAGAACCACGTACGAGCCCATATCCACGACTACCCGCTGAGTCTGACGTCGATCCCACCGCTGGATCAGAATGGACGCCGGGACCTCATCTGGCGGTTCATTGCTGTCATCTTCCTGGCCCATGCGGGTGTGGCGGATGTCTGGCAGGAAGGCCCCGATGTCATGGTGACCAAACATGAAACTGACGGAGAAGGACAAGACATTTCTGGAAAACCTGAAGGCCCTGATGGAGTCGAAGGACCTGTGGGTCGAGCTGAGGCCTGCTGAGCCCGGTTACATGGTCCTGAAAGGGACCTACGGCGAGAAGATTCACAAGACCTTCCGCATGACCCGCCAGGGTGTCCGCTGGCGCTTCCACCGGCTGTTCAACCATGTCTATGTGGAGGCGTTCGAGACGATTCTATTTCTGGAGAAGGTTTTCGGTACCGAGCTTCGCGAGCATGCGATCCAGATCAGCCGGCAGCGATACAGGATGCGCCAGGAGGCCGTATCACGGGGTCTTCAAGACGCCCAACGTCCGGCGCGCAAAAGAGAACATTTATAAACTCCGTGTCACTACCACCCGGTAGATTCCTCCATCGTGAGCCATCATCATGCAACGCGCACCGCTTGCAGTGGGAAGATCCGCACACAAAAGCTTCCGGGGCAACACCCGCGTCATTGTGAAGCGATTCCCGACGAGAAACACGGATTGGCGAAAAGCCAGCCGAAGATTGAGATAGAGATCGTTCTGTAGTCCTTGAAGCGACCATTTGTCGGCAAGAGACTCTGTGAATTGTCCTGAGTTCTGCACGCAGACATACCCATGATGCGAGCAGGCAGAGCGCTACGATTCGCGCTCTTGGCTGTCACCAAGCCACGAGCCTTCCTGTGAAACCCGGCACGAACTCACGGCCGGATCCATATATTCGTTGCGAGCCCTCGGGTCTTCCGGGGGCTTTTTTCATGCGCACAGATACGCCCGCCCGTGGAGGCGTGCCTTCGCCATTTCATGGCGGTGAAGACGACGCCATCGCGAGCCAGGCGGCCATTGTCGCAGAGCGCAGTTTGGCAGACTTGCACAACCCGATTCTATACTTGGAGGACGAAACGGACCCTTCCGACAGCAATTTCATCCCATTGACGCTCAGGTCTTCTGCCTGAGCACCCTC
>Ga0207752_1001017_pt1 | contig 13054 bp, 9 predicted proteins | sample Pon2CUnioCityCA_6_FD_187272 | JGI IMG/M metagenome (GOLD analysis project Ga0207752, IMG submission 187272) | Marine sediment microbial community from Union City, CA, USA - Pond 2C Sediment 2 (SPAdes) | ecosystem: Environmental > Aquatic > Marine > Intertidal zone > Salt pond sediment ... | reverse complement strand
GGGCCTTGTCGAGCACGGCCTTCAGACCGGAGAGCGCGTTGACGGTGACGTCGAACAGATCCTGGTTGTCGCGCATGATGTCGAGGTCGTAGTCGGGCACGATGCCGAACACTTCGAGCACCTGATCGAGCATGCTGCGATGCTGTGCGGTAACCGCCACCTCGACCTGCAGGCGATCAGCGAACTCGCTGCGCGCCAGCTTAATCAATGGTGCGAATTTGATCGCTTCCGGCCGGGTGCCGAACACACAGAGAATCTTCTTCCGGGTCTGCTGACTCATTCGCTCGCTCTGGTCCGTTGCTGCAATATGCAGATTGTCCTAGACAATTTCCTTCACCGCCGCCAGCCATATCGCAAAATAGATCAGCCCCATGCCACCGACGATCATCTTCACATCGAGGTTCGTCATGCGCGATGGTGGCAGCGTCTCGCAGTTTTTCTGGCCGATCAGGTAGGCCGCGGCACACAAGCCAAACACCAGGTAGAGCAGGTCCAGCTCCATCACCACGAAGAAGGTGCAAGCGGCGTAGCCAACCAGCATCGACTGCAGCGCGCGCCCCGACTGGCGCAGCGGTTCGGGGAGGTCGTGGCGCTCCTGCGCCAACCGCCAGGTACCGACAAAGGAAAACCACATCAGTGCAATGAACACGAAATAGCCGGGCAGGCCCAGCTCAGCGAAGTTCTGCACGTAATTGTTATGCGCGATCAACTTCAGATCTGTGTGGCTGGCGAACATACCACGACCGACGCCGAAGATCGGACTTTCCCGCAACATGGCCATGCCCTGCTCCCAAAGCCAGGTGCGCTGGCCAGCGGATTCCTCCTCCGAGGAGACCATCGACATGCGCGATGGTGCGAAGGCGAGAAAACCACCCACCAGTACCGCAGCAATGCCTGCAATATGCGGCCTGAACAGCTTGGCGCGGAAGTAATAGCCCGTTCCCACCAGCACGGAAAGCACCGCACCGCGCGAATTGGTGTAGTAGATTGAGGTGAAGAACGCCAGCATTAACCCCACCCCGAAAATACGCGCGAAAAAGCTCTGCTCACGGCCAAATATACGCTCCATCGCCAATCCGGCAAGCATCACAAATAGCAAACCGAAGACGTTGGGGCCGTCCCAGTCCCCGTACCAGCGCACGCGAACCACATCGTAGCCCGGATAAGGCGTCTGCCCGCCCCAGCTGAATCCGGTCGTGCCCTGAAGAATCGCCTGATAGGCGATGAAAGCGCCCACCAGCAGAATGAAGGTCAGCGTGCGCCGAAGCTTATCCACCGTATTCACGTTGAGCACGATCATGAAATAAACCATGACGCGCTTGAGGAACGTCACGAACTGCTCCCAACCGAAGGCGAAGCCCTCGTTGTAGGTCGAGGCGATAAAGATGATGCCCAGATAGACGAACATCAGCCGGTTCTGTACCAGCGGATAGCGATTGAAATCCCGACCGTTGGTCGCCAGGCCAACGAGGATGCCCGCAGGAATGATCAGAAACGCGGTGGGCACGCCGATCAGCCCCGGCACCCAGTCCTGGGGGCGGACGAACATGGCGACGATGTACAGGTAGACGAACAGCATGCTGGCGACCGTTTACCGGGCGCGGGCGCCCGAATCTGTTGAGTGGAATATGCGCTGCACGCAGCGCGGGTCAGTGCGCCCGCCGTGGCCCACGGCAGTGATGCCAGGGCGGGTAGCAGCGTGCGATCAGTCCTCTGGCGGCGACAATGCCGCGGTGCTCAAAGCAGGTAATCGACGCGTACGCCGATAACGTTTTCCTCGTACTCTTGCTGCGGAACGGTGCTCTCGCGCTGGTTACGCCGCAGCTCTCCACTCATCCGCAGCCGCCGCGTCATCTGGCGCTCGACACCCGCCGAGACGACATACTCATCATCTTCGCGGCCGAGGCTGCTGAACTCGCTGCGGTCGTAGCGACCGGTAATCGACAGATCGGTCAACGGTGCGATCTCGGTGCGAAAGTTGGCAAGGACACCCACGGCGTCCTCATCCGGCAGTACAACATCCTCGAAATCCAGCTCGCGGGCATAAGCTCGCAAATGCACCTCGGTGAAGGTCGCGCGGTAGTCATAGGAAACCCCAAGGCGGCGCTCATAAAAAACATTGGAGCGCGCCGCAAGCAAGGGTGCCGCCAGTCCGATATCATCGCGAGCGCGATCTGAAAATCTTTGTTCGTAGGCGACGGTGTAGCTACTGCGAGAATTGGCCTGCCACACGGCGATCGCTTCGGCAATAGTGCCACTGCTGCTGACGCCATTGTCGCGGTTCACGTAGCTGCCACCAATGGATAGGCTGTAGTTGCCGCGACTAAATTCGCTGCGATAAATGGCAGCCAGATCATGCTGGTCAAAATCAGTATTGACGGTATCGTCGCCGTAATCAACATAGAGCACGTCGTAACTACCAGCGATGCTGCTGAGCGACGACAGGCGATGCACCAGTTCGGCATTGCCAGCCAGGCGATTGCTATCGAACTCGGTGCGATCTTCGTATTCGTTGATGTAGCGGCCGCTGAGTTCGAGGCGATCCTGGGGCGTCAGCTGGGTGGTGAAATCCGGCCCAATACGCAGCGAATTGCGCACCTGGCGGTTGTCAGCATTGCCGCGACCGAGGGAATTGATACGATCGCTGCGCATATAATTTTCAACCACCCAGTCGAGGCGCTGAGGAATGGCTACATATCGAAAGCTCATGTCCGCACTGCCAAAGATGCGATCATCCTGAGTGCCTTCGGTGTGGTACAGAGCTTCGAGATTGGCATCGATTAACGTCTCTGTACGGCTGGTACGATCGTTGTACAGCAACTGGTAGCCGACTACGTTGGTCAGCTCTTCCTCTGGCGCGCTAGCCGCCTGGTTGATGTTGTCGGAAAGTTCCGCACGGTAGTAGACGCTGTGCTCGATCTCCGCCGACCAGACCGGCATTGTGACCGCGCAGCCTGCCAGTAGCGCGGTAGCGGGGCGCAAGCGCGCCCGCGCGCTTAGTAGCGTGAGTTTCAAAATCGGATCTCCCTGTGAATGGCGGGTTTATTATTGGCGCCCACTGAATACCGGTCCGCGGCCCTGCACTGACGCTGATTAGCCACATACCGCGACTGTAGCGATACCGGCGCGCGCAATCCGCGCCATGGCATTGTTCAGGCCGGTTCGTCGTTCATCACCAGACCGAACAGCTTGCCCCTGTCGATGGAATCGATAGCGGCGTTGATCTGCGCCTCAGTCACCTTGGCGTAGGGCACGACGATAATCACCCGATCGCAGAGTTCAGCGAGAATGCTGGCATCGGCAGATTCACCAATCGGCGGCGCATCGAGAACGATATAGCGGTCGCGGTAGCGTTGCTGTGCGGTGTGCAGAAACTTGCGCATGCGCACCGAACTAAAATATTCAGAGGTGGTCTCGATACGCCGCCCGGCCGGCACCAGGCGCAGGCGCCTGACCCCCGCCGGGTAGATGATCTGATCCAGATCCGGCAGCTTGTTGTCGAGCAAGTCGGCCAGGCCGGCGTCCGCATTCAGCTTGAACATCTTCGCCAGAGACGGATCGCGCAGGTTGCAGTCAACCAGCATGCTGGTGCGGCTCTCTTCCATGGCGATCGAGGTGGCCAGATTGGCGGCCACGTAGCTGCCCCCGCCACCGCTGTGGATCGAGGTCACCATGGTGATGAAGTTCGACTTGCGCGCAGTCTGCAACAACTTGGTGCGCAGGTGGCGGAAGCGGTTGAGCGTCTCACGATCCGCCATGTTGGCGTGGATGATGCGGCTCTGATCGAGCACGTGCCCGGGCAGGGTTCGCGGCTCGTCCATCTTGGCGATCTGCCGGCTACGCGCAGCGAGCACTTCGAGATCGGTGCCGATGTTATTGCCTTTCTCGACCGTGGTCGGCAGGCTCTTCTCCGCGTCGCCGCCGGCCTCGCTACGGCCCTCGCCGCGACCTGGGTCGACATCGTGTCGAGCGGCGCTCTCTTCAGCCGCGGCCGCAGCCGCGCTGGCGTTGCGCTCGAGCTGCTCTTTGCGCTTTTCGAGGATGCTGTCAGTCGTCATATCGCCACTCCGATGGTCGGCAACCACTCCATGGGGGCGCCGGTAATTTTCATCCAGCCCACCATCCCATAGGCACAGAGCACAGCGACCACCACCACGGCGGCCAGCAGGATCCCGCCCTGACGGGCAGCGCGTTCGCCCCGGCTCATCATGTGGTGAAAACTGGCCACCACGGGTACGCCGGTGCGCTCGGCGAGGATCTCCTCGCTACGGATGCGCGGGTCGATCTGCAGCAGCGCGAAGACCAGTCCCAGCGGCACGGCGAGGCCGAGCAGCGGGCCAATCAGCGCAAAGTGCAGGAATCGCAGGCCTACCGGCAGAAGCGGCAGATTGGCTGGCTCCTGTACCTTGAAGGTCAGACCCTTCTGATCCATCTCCAGGTTTAGCGACACATGAGCCTTCTCGCGGCGGCTCAGCAGCTCCCGGTAAAGCTGGCGGTTGACCTCGTAATCACGGGTCAGTTCAGCCAGTTCTGTCTCGGAGAGCTCGATGCGGCTGGCGCGTGCGCCCTCCGCCTGCAGCAGCTGCCGATTGTGATCGATGCGATTGCGCAGGGTCAGGATGTTGGTTTCTTCGGTGGCCAGCTGGCGCTTGATCTCATCGTAGAGCACGCTGGTACGCAGACCGTCTTCACCCTCGGGCGACATGTACACCAGACCACTCGCTGAAGGGTCTTCTTCGGCGGCGGATTGCAGATCGGCGATCTGGTTCTTCAGGCGCACGATGTCCGGGTAGGTATCCAGATAGCTCAGGCGCAACGTGTCCAACTGCCCTTGCAGCTGGCGGATGCGATCGTAGATCTCGTTCTTGCGCATCATATTGGCGGTCAGTACCGCCTCGCCGGAAAGCTGGCTCTGCAGTGCATCGCGCTTGATAGTGGCCTCTTCGAGCTGCAGCTCCAGATCCTGGGTAGCGCGGCGCAGACCGACAATGCGCTGGTTGACCTCGTTCTGGCTGCCCGGACGGGCATCCACGTTGGCGGTGCGGAAATCCTTCAATCGCTCTTCGGCGCGCCGCAGCTTGGCGTGGTATTCCTGAACCTGCGAATCGATGAATTCATAGGCCTCGCGGGTCTCCTCCTTCTTCGCTTCAGCACTGAGGCTCATGAACAGTTCGGCGAAGCGCTTGGTAGTCACGTAGGCGCGCTCCGGATTGCTATCGCGGTATTCGATCAGAATCAGGTTTGGCCCGACCTTGTCTATCAGCGAGCGCCCCTGGATCTCCCGAACCAGCTTCTCGCGCTCCACCAGCGAGGTGTTTTCATCCACCCAGCCACCGGCGTCGAGAATCTCGTTCATCACCGCGCGGGTGAAGAGCAGATCCGAGGCATTGCGCGCCAGATCGACCACACTGGTGGCCTCCGCGGCGCCCTGCATCAGCGGGCGGATAATATTGGACTCATCGAACAGGATGGTCGTTGAGGACACGTAGGTCTTCGGCCAGTACAGGCCGGCGGTGAGCACCGCCAGGCTGACCAGGGCGAACAGTGACACCACGAGGCCCTTGCGATTGGAGGCTTCCTTGAGGATCAGCCTCACGAGCGCCATTAGATCCATTGTTGCAGCTTCCCCTGAGTTTAGAAGGTGCGTTCGGGAACGGTGATCACGTCGCCCGGGCGCAGCAGATAGTTGGTTTCCAGCGCGCCCTGCTTGAGGATCTGTTCGAGCATCACCGGCACCGGCCGGTTTTCACCTTGCAGTTCACGATAGAGCGTCGTGCGATCCGGGTCGGCAAACTCGTTCACACCACCGGATTCGAGAACCGCGTCGAGTATCGTCATTCCCTGGCGATAGGGCACTGAGATCTGGTTGCGCACCGCACCGGTGACGCGCACCCTTGACAGATACTGATGGCTCACCAGCCGGGTCAGCACCACGGTGACCTGCGGGTCACGGATGTACTGGGAGAGCTTGGCGCGAACGATGTCGGCTACCTGCTCGGGGGTGTGGCCGCTGGCCTGCACGTCGCCGATCAGCGGCACCGAGATCTTGCCATCAGGGCGCACCGGCACGCCGACCGACAGATCGGGGTTGCGCCACACGGTCACTTGCAAAACATCATCCACGCCGATCTGGTAGACATCGATCAGTTCGGAAACCATTTCTCGGGAATTCAGTTCGGCCAGTTCGGCGTCGCTGAGTTTGGTCGCACCCCTTTGCCCCCCGCCGCAGCCGACGAGTATCAATACCAGAAAGAATGCGGTCAGTTGCTTGATCGGCATAAGTTGTTCCTCTGAACTGGTTCGCTGCCAAGATGCTTCTTGAGCCGTGTGTAGTGATGTTGAAAATCTGGTCTTGGGCGACTGCCGCCCCGTTCCATCTGCACCGCAGACTAAGAGCTATACCCTGTCAAATCCTTAACAGTGGTCACACAACCCGTCAGGTACTTGACGCAATTGTGCGGAAATTCCGTTTGTGGACATGCCTTTCCACGCGCCAGTGACAAACGCCACTACGCCGCGCATCGGCGCGGCGTAGTGGCACTGGCGGCGGTCGCTGGGCGATGGCCTCATACGCCGTAGTAATCGCGGTACCAATCGACAAAGCGCGCCACACCAGTCTCGATCGGGGTGTCCGGTTTGTAGCCCACATCGCGCACCAGATCGCTGACATCAGCGTAGGTATCTGGTACGTCGCCCGGCTGCAGCGGCAGCAGGTTGCGCTGCGCTTTTTTGCCCAGGCACTCCTCGAGCACTTCGATGTAACGCAACAGCTCCACCGGGCTGTTGTTGCCGATGTTGTACAGGCGATAGGGCGCGGCGCTGGTAGCCGCATCGGGTGCGTCACCGGACCACTGGGGGTCCGCGCTGGCGACGCGATCCAGCGCCCGTGTGACGCCCTCGACGATATCTTCGACGAAGGTGAAGTCGCGCTTGTGGTTGCCGTAATTGAATACATCGATGGGTTCGCCGGCCAGTATCTTGCGTGTGAACAGGAACAGCGCCATGTCCGGCCGACCCCAGGGGCCGTACACCGTGAAGAAGCGCAATCCGGTTGTCGGCAGCTGGAACAGGGAACTGTAGGTGTGCGCCATCAGCTCATTGCACTTCTTGGTCGCCGCGTAGAGGCTGATCGGGTGATCGACGTTGCCGTGCACCGAGAACGGGAAGTTGGTGTTGGCGCCGTACACCGAGCTGGTCGAGGCGTAGACCAGATGCTCGACCGCATTGTGCCGACAGCCTTCGAGGATATTGAGAAAACCGGTGACGTTGCTATCGACGTAGCAGTGCGGGTTCTCCAGCGAGTAGCGCACCCCCGCCTGGGCGGCAAGATTGACCACGCGCTGCGGCTGGTGGGCGCGAAACAGCTCTTCGATGGTGGCGCGGTCCTCAAGGTCGGCGCGGACATCGGTGAAGCTGTCGAAATCGGTCAGCCAGCCGAGGCGGGCCTTTTTCAGCTCGACGTCGTAGTAGTCATTGAGATTATCGATGCCGATGACTTCATCGCCGCGCTGCAGCAGTTTTTTTGCCAGATGCGAGCCGATGAACCCGGCGGTGCCAGTGATCAGTACTTTCATGTCTTGTTGATTCCTAGGGCTTTCGGGTTTCGGGGCCTACAGGCGCGCGTCGACCACGTCTTTGGGTAGCAGGGATTTGACGTCGAAGAGCACGCTGTCACCGCGCCCCAGGGCGCGGATGCCGTCGGCGCCCATCTCCAGGAATTGCTGGTGGCCAACCGCCAGCACGATGGCATCGTAGCTGCCGGGCTGCGGCTCACCGATCAGCTCGATGCCATACTCATCGCGCGCCTCGTCGGCATCCACCCAGGGATCATAGACATCCACCTTGGCGTGGTAGTTGGCGAACTCCTGCATGATGTCGACCACCCGCGTATTGCGCAGATCCGGGCAGTTCTCCTTGAATGCCAGCCCCATCATCAGCACGTTGGCGCCGGCGACGTGAATGCGCCGACGCAGCATCATCTTGATCACGCTCTCGGCCACGTAGGCGCCCATGCCATCGTTGATCATGCGCCCGGAGAGGATCACCTGCGGGTGGTAGCCGATGGCCTGCGCCTTGTGCGTCAGGTAGTAGGGATCGACGCTGATGCAATGCCCGCCCACCAGCCCCGGCCGGAAGGGCAGGAAGTTCCATTTGGTGCCGGCGGCTTCGAGCACTTCAACCGTATCGATACCGAGGCGATTGAAAATCAGCGCCAATTCATTGACCAGTGCAATATTGATATCGCGCTGGGTGTTCTCGATCACCTTGGCCGCCTCGGCCACGGCAATGCTCGACGCCTTGTGGGTGCCCGCGACCACCACGCTGCGATACAGCTGATCGACGAACTCGGCGATCTCCGGCGTGGAGCCGGAAGTCACCTTGGTGATGGTGGTGACGCGGTGTTCCTTGTCACCCGGATTGATGCGCTCCGGGCTGTAGCCCAGGTAGAAGCCCTCGTTCAGCGCCAGACCCGACTCGCGGGCCAGAATCGGCGCACAGACCTCTTCGGTGGCGCCCGGATAAACGGTCGACTCGTAGATCACCACGTCGCCGCGCTTGAGGACCTTGCCCACCGCGGTGCTGGCGCCGATCAACGGCGAGAAATCCGGCCGCTTGTGATCGTCGATCGGCGTTGGCACGGTGACCACGTAGACATTGCTATCGGCAATCGCCTCCAGCTCGCAGGCGTAGTCGAGTCGCTCGGCGGTGGCCAGCTCGGCCGACTCGACCTCCAGCGTCGAATCGTGCCCGGCGCGCAGCTCGGCGACACGCTCGCGGTTGATGTCGAAACCGACGGTGGCAAACTGCTTGCCGAATTCGACTGCCAGCGGCAGCCCCACATAACCCAGGCCGACGACCGCGATCCTGATATCTTCTTTATCGAGCATAATTGTCCCATGTTCCATTGCGGGCACCGTCGAACCGCGCGACGCACGACCAGCGTCGCGTCACACCAGCACCCCAGCGTTGAGAGTAGAAATCCTGCGTCACAGCCGCCGCGAGCGCGCGCTTAATCGACCCGCAGAGGATCGAGCGGTGAGCTGTACCAATCCGTGACCAAATCGTCGCGAAAGTAAATTTTTGAAATGCCGTAGTCCCAGGTATCTTCTTCACGCAGCATCGGCTCACCCTGGATCTGCAGTACCCATTTCTTGTGCATGCCGCGGGTGATGCGCGACTTGCCCTTGCCACCGAGGGCATCGCCGGAGCTGCTGCGCTCCTCGCGCCAGTTGTCGCTGCGCGACGATGAGCGCGAAGCACTGTCGCGCACACTCTTCTCCAGCTCCTCCCCGCGATTCACTATCGAGCGCTCATCCCAGCTCTGCAGAGACATCCCGTAGACGATGAAAAACACCGCCAGCAACAGCACCACCATCCAGGTCAGCCGGTTGCTGCGGCGCTCGCGCGGACGGCGCCGTGGCGGCGGCGGGCTCGGCGGCACATAGGGCTCAAAATCGTCATCGCCATCGCCCGCGTAGGCGAAGTCATCGCCGCCGAAATCATCATCGAAGAAACCCACCTCCGGCATCATGCCAACTTCATTGTAGTAGGTGGAAATCGCCTGGTAGGCGATGCTGACATCCTTGAATTTGGCCTCGGCGCTCTCGCGGATGCCCTCGATATCCGGCAGCCGATCCGGGTGCCAGATAGCGACCTTCTTGCGGTAGGCGGCGCGCACATCGCGCCACTCACAGTCCGGACGCAGACCCAAAATGCGGTAATAACGGGCGTAGTCGTGTTCGGTATCCATCAACGGGTCAATGCTCTGCAGCGCCCTCGGCGCAGGTAGTGATCATTTTCGACGGCCATCGATTCTACGCCTACTGCTGCCGGACTTGGGACAAACGCTGGCGCAGCGCCTGTGATTCCGGATGCGCGTCAAGCGCCGCACTGAGCACCGCCTCACCCTCGGCGCGACGCCCAAATTCGGCCAGCAGCCAGCCGTAGGTATCCGCGACATCCGGGTTGTCGGCAGCCAGCTCATAAGCGCGGCGCGCATAATCCAGCGCCCGCCGATCACCGCGCTCGTGGTAGAGCCAGGCGATATTATTCAATGCCACGGCGTCGTCCGGGGTCAGCCCCAGCAAGATGCGATAGTGGCTCAGCGCCATCTCGCCGTCACCTTTGGCCATCGCCGCCGCGGCCGCGAGGCGGCGCACCGGCAGATCGTCTGGCGCCACGCCCAGCCAGTCCTGCAGCGGCGTCAGCGCAGCGTCCGCCTGCCCTGCGCGCAACAGCGCGGCGGCATAGCGCAACAGAGTGTCGCGATCCTCGCGCAGCTCCCAGGCGTGACGAAAAGCCTGCGACGCCGCCAGCGCATCGCCGCGCGCCAGCCACAACTCACCATCCAGGGCATAGGCTCGCGCCCCGCCGCCGGGCAGCTGGCGGATGCGGTCGATCTGCACTTGCGCGCGCTCAAAAGCGCCGTCGCGCAGATAGCCGCGGGCCAGCACTTCCAGCGCCGGCAGATGGCTGCGCTCGATCTCCAGCGCAGCCTCGGCCTGCGCCAGCGCGTCGCTCAATCGGCCCTCGCCGAGAGCCAGTCGCGCCAGGCCCGTGCGCGCGTGAACGTAGAGCGCCTCGCCCGGCGCATACGCCCGGTACAGCTCCGATGCCTGCTCGACGCGGCCACTGCCGCGCAGCGCAGTGGCCAGATAATCCAGCGCCCGGGCATCGTCCGGCCGACTGCGGCGCCAGCGCAGGGCGATCGCCTCCAGGCTCCCCCAGTCGCCGCGCGCGGCACTCGCCGCGGCCAATGCGCGCAGCGCCGGCTGCGACTCCTGCAAAGACTCCAGCAGCTCGTCGCGCTGGCGATCGGGAGCGTCTTCGGCCGACAGCAGAGCGGCGAGACGCCGCGCGAGCACATCGCTCTCCGCGGCATCGGCCGGCGAGCGCAGCAGCTCGGCGAATTGTTGCGCCGCCGCGGCGCGCTCACCGCTATCGAGCAACAACTCGGCCAGATAGCGCCGCGCCGCGCGCTGTCGCGGCCGCTCTTTCAGCAGCGCCTGCAGCACTGATCGGGCGCGCGCCACATCACCGCTGCGATGCGCCTGCACCGCCACCGCAAAGCGCTGCGCCGGCGTAGCACCCGCGCTGTCGCGCCACTGGGCGAGATGCCGCTGCGCGTCGTCGTCGCGCCCGGCGTCAGCCAGCGCCGCGGCCATCAGCGCCTGCACCGGCTCCTGCCGCTCGCCGCGCGCCAGCGTGTGGCGCAACAGTTCCACAGCGCGTCGCGACTCACCGGCGCGCAGGTAGAGCCGCGCCACGCGCGCCTCTCCAGACCAGTCGCCATCGACCCTGGTGGCGGCGGCGGCGAGGCTGTCCAGCGCCGCCTGGCGCGCGCCACTGCGCAGTTGCGCATCGGCCAGCAACAGCTGCAGCTCGACATCGCCGGCATCCAATTGCACCGCGCCGCGCAGCGCTGTGGCCGCGGCGCGAGGGCGATCCAGCTCCAGTTGCACGACCGCCAAAAGCTTCACAGCCAGCACATTATCCGGATCTAGCGCATGCAGTTTTTCAAGGTACTCCACGGATTCGTGCAAAGCTCCGCGCTCGTAGCTGAGCATGCCGAGCAGAAATAGCGTCGGCGAGTGCCGCGGCGCCTGTCGGTGCAGATTCTCCAGGGTCGCCAGCGCGCCCTCGACATCCTGCGCGCGATAGCGATCGAGGCCGCGCTGGTAATCGGCGAACAACTTGCCGCGGGATTCGCCGAGCAACTCGCGATAACTGCGGTAGGCCTCTTCCACCTCGCCCATTTCGACCCTGACGCGGGCGATGCCGCGCACCGCGGTGACCTTGCGCTGCGAGAAGGAATCGCCACCGGACAGCTCGACCACCCGGTGGTAACTATCCAGCGCCTGCTGCAACTGGCCGGCGGAAAACTGCAACGCCCCCTGCAACAGCCAGGCGTCGAGCAGCGCGGCATCCCCCTGCAGCGCCAGCGCGGCCAGTCGCAGCGCACTGGCGCTGTCGCCGCGGCGCTGCGCCAGCTCGGCACGGCGCAGCGCGTGGCGCGGGTGGTTTTCCGGCTCCGGGATGCGCGCCAGCAGGTGCTCCGCCTGAGCCAGCTCACCGCGCATGATGCGCGCGCGCGCGGCACTCAGCAGACGCGCCGCAGAGGTGCCGGCGGGCAGCTTGCCGAGCGCCTCCAGCGCCTCGTCGGGTTTGCGCTCCTCCAGCCAGATATCGGCGATGGCCACCGCGACGCGATCCGCATCGGCGCCGGATTGCGCGGCGCGCTCAAAGGCCAGACGCGCCTCGCGCGGCTCGCCGAGGCGCGCCAGCAGATAGCCGATGCGCAAGTGGGTGTCCGGGTTGTTCCCGGCGTAGCGCAGCGCGCCGCGCAGTTCGATCAGCGCGGCGCGGTACTGCTCGCCGCCCAGATACACATCGGCGCGCTGCAGATGGTTGCGCTCGGCGTTGGCGCGCTCATCCTCACTATCGCAGGCGGTGAGCGCAATCACAGCCAGCAGGCTTGCGGCCAGCAGGCGTTGCAGGGAGTTTCCGGGCATTGTGCTACTCCGCGAAGTGGTTCGCCGGCGCAAGGTGCCGGGCGACGAAGTCACCGAGGCGCGCCGCCGCGGCGCGGCAATCGCCGGCGCAGGCGGCGCTGGCGGCGAACAGCCGCGCGCCGGCGGCGCGCCCGGCGGCAATCTCGCCGAGCGCCGCCAGCTTGGCGGCGGCGGCGCTGGCGCGGCGCGCGCTGCCGACCTCGTACCACCACAGCGCCAGCCGCTGGCGACCGGCGCCATCGACCAGGCGCACCGCGCGCAGCGGCCACGCCAAGTCATCGGCGAGTGCCGGCACTTCTTCAGCGACCCGCCAGCGCAGGCCAGCGACGCGCGCGTCACCCTCGGCGAACAGACCGGCGGCGCCGGCGACACGGGTGTAGCCGGCGAGGTACAGCTCGACCTCACCGCCGTCGGCGGCGCGATAGCGGGCTGCTGCCGCGTAGCGCGGCGCGGCCAGCTGCGGTCGCCAGACATCCGCATCGCCGGCCGGCGACCAGCCCGCGGCGGGCGCCGGCAGCTGCGGCGCAAGCGGCGCCGCGGCG
>Ga0207752_1001016_pt1 | contig 13060 bp, 8 predicted proteins | sample Pon2CUnioCityCA_6_FD_187272 | JGI IMG/M metagenome (GOLD analysis project Ga0207752, IMG submission 187272) | Marine sediment microbial community from Union City, CA, USA - Pond 2C Sediment 2 (SPAdes) | ecosystem: Environmental > Aquatic > Marine > Intertidal zone > Salt pond sediment ... | reverse complement strand
TGATAGTAACAGTGCTGGCTGTGCCCTACTTCTTCGGCGAGGGGCACCAGCTTTTTGTCTGCCGGGTCTGTCCCGCAGGAGCACTCGAAGCGGCGATACCGATTATGGCGGGCCAGGCGATTGCAGGCGAAACAATAATCTGGCCGAGCATACTGAAGCTGACGATTCTTGTTCTGTTTTTAATCGCCATATTCTTTATAAAACGACCGTGGTGCAGAATGTTATGTCCGCTCGGCGCGATATTCTCGCTGTTCAATCGAGTCTCGGCCTTCTTCCTGCGATTCAACGCAGACAAATGCACCCACTGCGAAAGATGTCACAAGTTGTGTGAATACGGCATTGAGCCGGAAAACAGTCCTAACGACCTGCACTGCATACGCTGTCTCGAATGCACCAAATGCGGTCCGGACGCCCTGAATCTGGGCAGCATATTTGAGCAAGCACAGAGTAAGAATGACAAATCCGGCGGCACATAACCATCTGCTCTGCGACTCGGGCGATGTCTACAAAAACCAGCGTAATACCGGCAATTTCTTCTTGAGCCGTTGCAGGCCCTGCTCGGTAACATTGCAACCCTGAAGGTCCATCCACTTCAATTTTGGAATTTTAGACAATTGCTGGAGTCCTTCGTCTGTAATTTTAGCTCCGTGGAGAGTCAAACGCTCCAGGGATTTGAGCTTTGAAATATATCCCAATCCTTCGTCAGTAATATCCAGAGAATACATGGCGTTTCGATCCCTTATGACAATGGCATCGATCGAAAGATTCCTCAGGGATTGCAGGCCGACCATATGCTCGATACAGGCATCGGTTACCTCGGACCGAATGGCCTTCAAGCTCAGGCGCTGTAGCGACGAGAGGCGCCCCAGAGCCTTCCACTCTTCTTCGGTGGGCAGCTTCATATTGGCAAGCTTCAGCACCTGCAATGACGGAAGTTCGGCCAATGCGGCGATGCCCCTGCCGCTAATCTTCGCCGTCTCTATGTCAAGATCCCGCAAAGATTTTATATGCTTCAGTTGTATGAGACCCTCATCGGTCAAACCTCTGCCTAAGGTTAACCGAACCAGCCCGGGCAGCTTTGTCAGCTCGCCGGCGATAGCATCCATCTTACCGGTGTCATCGATGTAAATGTGCTCAAGCGATTTGAACTTTGACAGCAACGACAGTCCTTCTTCGCTGAGAGAATCTCCATCGACCGTTATGCTTTTTAGCGAAGGCAATTTCGACAGAGCCATCAAACCGATTTCTGTGACACCGAAAAGTACGTTTAGCTCTTCAAGATTTTTAAGACCCTCCAGATGAACAAATCCTTTTTCGGTAACTGGAGTGCCATAGAGTCTGAGTTTCTTCAGTTTTGACATATTTTTCAAATAAACCAGACCGGCATCGCTCACCTGGGCCCCTTCGAGGCCAAGATATTCCAAATTTGTAAGACCTGCCAAGTGAGCAAGACCTTTATCAGTGACACCCCGATCTCCGGTTGACAACCATCGCAGGTTTTTGAGGCCGTTTAGGTGCGTAAGCCCCTCGTCGCCCACGCCGGCGCTCAAAGACAGCGACTCCAAAGAAGTGATCTTTCCTACATGAACCATACCGGCATCGGTTGTCGGAGTAAGCCAGAGGTTAAGGCTTTTAAGAGACGGCAAATTCGAGAGATAGGCCAGTTCGTTGTCACCCACATGAGTATTGTCCACGCGAATCCTCTTAAGCGAATTCAATCCGGCCAGATATTTCAATCCCGTGCCGAGTATCCCGCTGTCGCGGAGGTAGATCTCCTGCAATCCCGTCAGGCCAGACAGGTGTTCGAATTCGTCGTCGACGAGCTCAACGCCATAGCAGAAGAGCATCTGCAAATCATTCGGATCCAGTGCGGATAAAGATGACAGGTCTTCGCCGGTATCCTTACTCAAATCAAGTCTCAGAGCCTTGCCCGACGGAACTGTCACGTCACCGGCGGCTTCACAGAGCGGCACCCAATCCGAATAGCTGCTCGTTTCCAGCCTGTCCCAATCCAGCACGTAGAGCATCCCGATGGATCGATCCGGCGGAAAATGTATAACACGAGAATCAGCTTGTTCGGCCCCGGTACAAGTTGCAATGCACAATAGCACAACGGTAATCCAGCTCAATCGTCGCATCGGCTTGACCTTTCACTTATTCGCTTTTAACTTTTCATCCAGTTCAGTTATGGCAAAACCTTCCGCCCGGATAATTTGATTGAGATCACTAAGAATCAACCAGGGTAGCGCGCGAACGCCCCATGCCGAACGTATTTCATTTTCGCCGCCTGTGATCGCTCCAACCGGGAAAGGGATATTGTACTTTTTAATCCATTCATTCAGCGCGTTTTGCTCAACTTTCGAGGCCTGGACGGCAACAATAATTGTATCGTTTTGCTGGATATGGGAAGCTTTCTTGGCGATTTGCATAATACAGTTCCGAGAAGGCCGCTGGTTCATATCGAAAAAGCAAACGAGCATCATCTTATTTTTAGTCTGCCCGGCGGCAAGATCAATATCGATGCCGTCGAATCCGGGCAGGACATTGCCGGCCAGCAGGCTCGGTTCGGATTGTACTATCAGTTCGAAGTCATTAATAACCATACTTTCGTAAAACGCTACGGTCTTTGAAGTCTCACCATACGAAACCTGCCAGACCCGCGGGACATAGTCCCAATCCTTGTCCGACCTGCCGCTACTGGGACGAATCTTCGTTCTTATATGCTCAAAACTAAATCGTCCCTCAGAATCGGTGTCGGCGGTTCGGTCGCGGTCGAATCCGAGATGTGTGTACGATGTACGATCGGTCTGTTCGAGTTTGACCTCGACATTTGCAATAGGTACCTTTTTGCCTTTTTCCAGCCGGAATAGTCGTCCGTTGACCGTCCCGCCCTCGGGAAGTGTGACTTTCAGGTCCTTCTTGCCGGCGGGAATATCGTAGGCAATAATCGCCGCATGGTCGTCCGGCGAGAACCGCAGGTTATACTCGGTGTCTTCTTCCAGTTCGATTGCGAAGCGACCATGTTTATCGGTTGTATCCCTTAGTTTAGAGTAAGAAGAGAAACTCCATGAGAATTTACCATTCTCGTTACGTCTTTTTATGCAGCACACACCGACCGGCACCTCTGCAACCGGCGAGCCGTTTTCGTCGAGAGCCACACCTGCGATAATCTTTTCACCGCTCTGGATGATTTGCTCGTAACTTTTCGTCCCCAAATACTGTAACACCGGGTTTCCCTCACGGACGACAATTTTTATGCCGCTTGCTCCACCATTTGTAATAGCGCGAGCCGATAGGCGCTTTCCACCACGATTGGCGCTGACCCTGATATTGAGCTCGCCCTCGCAAACGGCATCGAATGTGAATTTCCCCTGCAAGTCGGTCTGTGTTCTGAGGTTCTGGGGTTGACCTCCTTCGTAGTTGTAAGATTCGACTCTTGCATTGGCGATGGGATTGCCCTGTGTGTCCACAACGAGGCCTGATACGGCAAGATTTGCCACGGGCAACGTTAATTCTCCTACTTTTAGCAGGTTCTTCAACGCATCGTCGGCATGAACTTCAAGGCGTTTGCTGCCGTATCCAACGGCATTAAAAGTGAGTTCATATCTATGTTCGGCCGGAATCGCTTTGATTTCAAAGTTGCCCTCGGCGTCGGTTCCTATCGACTCACGTGACATTGTAGAGCCCCACATTGTCTGCCGGAGCATAATTCTAATCCGGGCATTATCAATTCCTTTACCATCGGGATTCACAACCTTGCCGATAACAATTACGCCGGGCTTAAGATTTATATCCAGAGTTTTTGCACCTTCAGGAATGGAAACGATAACTGCCTGGTTGCCCTCCACATATCGACAGACAAGAAGCGGCACTTGGCGTTCGTCAACAGCTCTGCCTAAATCCCAGCTCACTTGATATTTTCCTTCAGCATCAGAGCGGGTCTCCCGCCCGCCCATCGGACAGACTTGCAGAGTAGCTCCTTCTATCGGCTCGCCGTTATTATCTCGCACTATACCCGCAATTGTCGGCAGCGGTTTAAGCTTTAATTCAAGACGTTTTGTTACACCTTCTTCGGCAGTGATGGCCTGTTGATTGCGATTACTTGTAAAGCCCTGCTTGTAAGCATCGGGCGATTGGTACACGCCGGGCAAGAGGCGAATTCGACCGACGCCGTCATCCCCCGTTCTCCCGCTATATGATTGCCGGCGCCGCTGATCGTACACATACACCCTGGCTCCTTCGAGAGGTTTATTCATCCCGGACTCGGTGACAAGGACCTCCAGAAGCCCTCCTTTGCAAAGCTCTATCTTTACATCTTTCACGACCTTTCCCGCCTCAGTTGTCACCTCGACCGGGGCGGCGACCCAATCCGGCTGAGCTTCTCGGGGGCGTACAAGCTCCAGTATATATCTGTTCGGAGCAAGGGAACCTATGGTAAATCCCCCATCGGCGTTTGAAACCACCGGCTTGTGCCTGACGTCTGCAAGATCCTGCTCCTTCCTCACCATGACTTCCACACCGGCCATTGGTTTGCCGCTGCTTTTTTCTACGACAACACCCTCAATTTTCGCCTCGACGGGCTGAACCAGTTTGATGTCCTTTTGCCCCGGGGCAAATGATAGTTTCTGGCCAGAATACTGGCGGGATCGGTAAGTACTCACCGTCGCTCTGCCTGCTTTTTTCGCAAGCAGCTCTGCTGTCGCATCCGCAAGCAGGCCGGAGAATACGAATTGACCTGATGCGTCTGTACCGGCCGTAAACAGTTTCATGGCCACCGGCGCGGCCAGACCGGTTTGCCCCTCTCCCTCGCCGACTTTTAAGATGGAAATGTACACCTCGGCGCCGGAAACAGGTTTGCCATTCTCATTGACGACGATTCCCGTCAGATCCTGTGCCAGGCCAGGTTTAATCTCCACTTCTTCGTCCTGCCCCATACGCCAATTACCCACACCCAGACCCAGCGGCTCTTTTTCCGCGATAATATACCCATATCGATAAACGTCGCTTTCGGTACTCACGCTAAAAGAGAACACTCCATCAGCACCGGTTGTCACATCACCTGACAGCTTTGCATCACGTGATGTCGGTGGATCGCCGTAAAACATCTCGAACAAACGAACTTTTGCCCCGGCGATAGGTTCGCCATGCTCGTCCACCACCTTGCCCGTGCAGGTAATTTGGCCGCCTTTCGTATTTTCGCCACTCTGTGCCTGCTCCGAATTCGTAAGAAAAATCAGCGACAGAACCATACATAAAGTTGTTATCCGAATCTTACGCATAATAACTCTCCTTTATGCTATATACTTTTTTTACGATTTTTCCCGGCCTGCTCGCTCAAGTTGATTGCCCAAATCCCCGAATTGAAATCCCTCGGAAACTACCACGTGCTTATTATCCGTGAGAATCAGCCACGGCAGCGACTTTACGCCCCAATTGAAACGTGTTTTCTCCGGATCGCCTTGAATCGTCCCAACCGGGAAGGGAATATTGTTCCTTTTGACCCACTCATTTAGCTTCTCCTCATCAACCTTCGAGGCCTGGACAGCAACGATAATCACTCCTTTCTGCTTGAGCTGCCCGGCTTGTTCGGCAAGCCGGCTGATACACCGCCGGGACGGTCGCTGGTTCATGTCCCAGAAGCAAACCAGGATCATATTGCCTTTTGCTTGTGTGGGTGCCAAATTAACCTTCATTCTGCCCAAGTCCGGCAGCGGTTTACCGACAAGTGACTTTATAAGTGCTGATTTTCCGATCACTCCAAGCTCCAAGTCACCAAGATCCAGCGGTTCGTCACTCCGGCCGCCCGACATCTCGGGGATATTGAAAGGGTGGGTCAGCACACCGATCCTCTCGCCCCAGCGGCTACGCGAATCCGGAGGCGGCCCATAGGCGGTCAGATATACACAGTAGTCTCCGGCGGGAACATCCTCGGCGCGGAATGAGCCATCTTCATCAAACTCCAGAGTTATGATTTTATAGGTACTATTGAATGAAGAAACCCGCAAACGATGATTGGTATATTGCCAATCGAATTTATCCTTAATCATATCGGGGACGATTACTCTGCCGATCACGGGGCGCCCGGTCCCGCCGATTTGGACGCGATTCGTCTGGCCCGGCTTGACTTCAATGCTGAAACTGTGGCTCATGCGTCGAGCACGGTCGCCAATCGGTATCGCCCGCGTGACTATTCCCTCGCCGGGCAGGACGTGAGCAAATGCAAAATGTCCGTCTTTATCCGTTTGTACCTCGTACTCAAAACTTATTCTTGGATGCTCCGTTCCCCGGCGAGATTCCGGCAAGAAGGCGATAAGCTTATCGGCGCCGGGTTGTACGCCGATTCGCAAAGTCCCTTCTATCCGTCCCCAGGCAGATAAGGTAATTGTACGTGAAGCCTTAAATTCCTGCGGCATAATCTTAGCGAATCCCTGCTCACTGAGCACAACGATTGCATAAGGACTGACAGGCGGCACAAAGTGAAATCTACCATTTGCATTGGTCTGCAGAATGAGATTCCGCTCCGACGAGCGGGAGTCAATCCTGCCGTTGACGATTCGCAGCCCGTGTGTTGCTATCACCACATCGGCACCCGTCAAAGGCCTGCCGTCAGGAGATTGTACCAAAACCGTAACGGCGGCGGCCTTGTCCAGCTTGAAATCACGGATTATATTGCTTTGCCGAATTTCACTGGGTCTGATGCAGTCTGACACGGCGGACTGATATCCTTCAGCATCGATGCGAATACGATAGGTAAATATCTCCTGCCTGTATTCCATCTCGTATTGACTGTTCGTAAATGTTCGAACACTATATTTATCCCATTGCGGGGCTCGGCCGTCCTCACGATCAAAACCGTTTGTCACCGTAAATTTGTCGACCGTTTGGCCCGTCTGAGCATCGAGCACTGTGCCGCATACTTTCAACGTCGGCCGCAGTGTAATGGTATATTGATCCTTGCCGGGTTTCATCGGGTAATTTTCAAGCATCATATAGCCCTGCTGACCGATGTCGAAGGTGACCTCGTCGGCCGGGGCGTCTGTAACCTTGAACTTTCCTTCAGCATCCGTTTGGGCCTCCAGATGAAGCCTTCTCCGGTTTTTGCGCCACATTTCGGCACTTATCCGGGCGCCTTCAACGGGCTTGCCGGTCTGATCTGTCACCCTTCCCACAATAATCCTGCCCGGTTCCAGGCGAATCTCAACCGGCGGCATTCCTGCTACTATTGACATAACTTTCAGGTCCGGTGCATATCCCGTAGCCTGCACGGTCCAGATGGCCGCACCGGGTTTCGTATTTGCCTGGTACTGCCCCCGGGTATCAGTCTCGGCGAATGGTTTAGACGAACGCCACCAGTAGCCTTCCGTATCATAAATCTTTGCCCCGGCGATGGGATTGCCCCGTTTGTCGGTGACCCTGCCGGAAACTTCAAGCCCCGCGTTCATCACCATTACAGCACTCAAATCGCGCAGGCTCTCGATCGAGGGCTGCCGCGTGATTGGTAAGGGAATATGACTGGGCCGTAGATTGTCGCTTATGTAGCCGGGATGCGTCAGAAAGATTCTCAATTCATTCTTATCGATCTCGGAAGGCATCTTGTCAAACGTCCATCGTCCGGTTTCATCTGTTTTGATGTCCGTATCGATGGTATTAAAAATCAAAATTTCCACGTGAGCATTTTCCGCAGCATCGGGATCGTCCATTCGATAATACACACCCACCGCCACGCCCTCAATCGGCTCGCCCCGCTCGTTTCGAACCACTCCCCCGATGGTGGTGCTCGGCTCCATCGCTATAGTAAAGACATCCGGCAATTCCGGCGGAGTCGGAATCCCTCTCCACATGATAAACAAAGGGACGAATCCTTCTTTCCGTGGATAGAGCCGAAGCGTTTGTATCTGAAAATCAGGCAGCTTGATCCGGCAGGCACCCTGAGAATCCGTCTTATCATCCCACGATTCCTGCTTGTTGTAATTGTCTGTAGCAACCCTTACCGTCAGATTCACATCCCCCAGCGGCTCCCCGGTTTGCCGGTGGATCGCATAAAATTCCATTACCCGTTCACCGGCCGTACTTTGAATCTGGCTGTCCTGAACTGCACTTGCCTGCCGGTCCTGAGCCCGGGCAGAGTTCGTAAAACTGATCAGCCCGAGGTTAACGCACAGAATTACTATCCGATTTTTGCGCATACCGATCACTTTCCGGCTCTCGCCTTGACTCAATCCCCTCCTGAACGACTAAATTAGGCTTTTGATTTTTTCTTACGGTTTGCTAATCCCGTTGCTGCGACCGCCATAATCACGATGATCGAGACCGGTATCCAATTGTTCCCTCCAGTCGAATCTTCTTTGGTCGTTGCCAGAACTTCGGTCTGCAGATTAGTAGGTGGGCCTTCGACTTTACCGATTGGGGCCTTGGCCGTTGTTATAGCAGGTGCATTTTCGCCCGCTATCGTGTAGGCTTTGCTTTCGATCTTGAATGGTCCTGCCACTTCGACGGTTGCGGTGAATGGTCCGGCTACGTTTTTAGGCTCTCGCCACGAGAGCGAACAGGTGCCGCCTCAGCCATACTGGAAGCTATAAGTGCGGTCATACGCGCCGTCCGCGCTTTTGATATGTACCCTGGGAGCTTGTGGTCGAGCGCCGTTGCGTGTCAATTCGATGTTTTCGCCGGCCCGGCCTTTCATGCTGTGACGAAAGGAATGTGTTCCTCCCCTTTCGGATGCATCAAGGGTGGCGACAATAGGCTCGCCAATCGAAAGTATGGCTTCTTTGCCCTCGGTAATATCAAAGACATTCTTCTCGTTAAGTCCGTTGCCTTCGAGTTTCCAGTTAATTCCCTTATCATCCTGTCGCTCGACCGCCCAGTCGTAGACGCGATATTTTCCAACAGGCAGCAAAGCAACCCCCTTTTCGGGTTTGAGGACAAACAATCCATTCTCGCCATTCGCAGAGAACTGTGTGATCGACTCGGCCAGCTTAACATTGCCAGACTTCACATCCTCGGCCCTGTCAAGTTTAATAAAAGCCCCATCACAGGCAATCTCAGGCCGATACAGAGTACCGTCAACCTCAATGAAATTGCCCACAAAACGTGTATCTCGACTGCCTTTCGGCCCTATCCGAATACGGTCGCTCTTGCCCGATTCGAACGATTTATCATTAAATGTCCCATTCACATTCTGGTCGATGAGTACACAATGCTTCTTCGTCGCCCCAACCGTGATATCGCCTTCATACCACCCGCCTGAAGATGCGTATAAGCTGTTTCGGTTGCTGTAATAATAAAATCGAAAGTTCAAATGATATGTAACCGGCCCGTCTTCGATCTCAAAGATTACTTTCACAGGCCCGAAATACGCGCTTCGCTGGTCCATTCGATATGCTGCGGCGGCGGTTTCATCGTCGAGGCCGCCGTTACCGTTCGAGTCGATATACAACAAGTCATACGGGCCTTGCTTGTGAGTTCGGTCCAGGGCTATCCAGAGCCAGCCGCTCTCGACCATCGGAGTGGGCCACTTGGCAAACAACTGTGTCTGTCCTTTGAACTGTGGCAGCTTCACACCTTTGGGCTGTTCTGTACTTAGCTGCATCGTCTGCGATCCAAATTCGCCCAATATCCGGCCGGCCTCTCGTGATGAGTGATATTGCAGCCACTGCTCATCCTGTGCCGTTACCTGCGACACCAGGAAAAGCAGTCCGATTCCCACTGCGAGCAGAATGTAGATTCTCTTTCTCATTTTCGGTGCCTCCATATACAGTCGATTATTTAGTTGGACTAAGAGCCACTTTTTCCCTCTCCATATAGAATAGGACTTGATTCTTAGATAAATGTTACAGTTTTTTCACAATTTTTGCAATATTTTTTATTTTATAAATCCTTGCCGCACCGCCACTTTTACGTAGAATCCCCCTTTTCGGGTATTTCTGTGCCGGAATTTTGGCCATTAAACCGGCCGGCGCCGGCTTGTTTCGGAGCTTCAGGCATTGCTTTTAAACACAGGCACGCACAGAAACGCTTGCGGAAGAAAGGATTGGCAAATCCCAAAATCATGAAAGGAAAATTGAGCACGTAAAGACCCAGTCCAAATATCAATGCTGCCAAAATAAGCATAAATATCGCCCCGGAAATATCCAGTCCCGATGAAAAAATTATCGAACCGACAATGAGGACTCCAAACATGGCGACTAAACTACCGAGGAGCATCCAAAGAGCCAGCCACAGCAGGAAGCAGATGGGGCGGTACTTTCCTCCGCATAGTCTCCGCGATATAGTTATTGCTACCAGCATCGTAAGAGCCATAAAAATAAACAGGGCTAAGAACATAGTTGTCACGTTCGAGAATTCGGTAGAGTAGGACAAAGTGCCCAAACCTGCGACGATCACCAACGTCACGAAAGACAGCAGAAATCGGATAGCGCCACCAAACCTTACAAAATAATTTATTATTAACCACAAAACTGTCACACCCAAAGTCATAGAATTGAAAATAATACCGAATTGTAGTGCATCCGTGGAATTCATATTAGCGAATTTTATGAAAAGCCACCAAAGGAGGTTCACAATGACCAAAGGTACCAGGATCAATAGGATTTTAATATCGCGATTTGCCTTAGGAGCTACAAACGCGAGAATCAACGCTAACCAAATAACCCATCCGGCCGCAGAGTAATGCCATTTCCAGTCAAAGTGTGCCGCCTCGCCCTGTTGCGGTCCCAACTGGCCGATATCTGCGGAAGGCACGATCTTCAACTTTCCGAACACGGTTGAGGGTACCCGCCACGAGTACGTACATGTGCCGCCTCAGCCAAACTCGAACTCTTCGGCGGCGACTTTTTTCTCACCCTTGAAGACCGTGAACATGGGCTGTTTGCTGGGCGTGACGGCATAAATTTCACCACCCACGCCGGCCAGATTGTAATTGAGTGCTAAGATGGGACCCTGCCGCTCGATTTTCACCGTCTGTTTCAGAGGAGCGCCAACTTTTAATATTGCCTGTTCGTCCTCAGTCACAGTCACCCAATTATACTTCGAAGTACTACGACTACTGTAGGTAAATCCACCCTTCAAACGAACATCCTGAAGTCGATATTCCCCTACGGCGATTTTTATGGTCTCGTCCAGCTCATCGAATTGTTCTGTCTGACCATCTTTTCGCCGCAGAACCAGCCTTTCGATATGCTTTCCCTCCAGCCTCAACTCGCCCTTTGCCGGTTCCTCGGCCAGGCAGCAAGAAACTTCAGAATTCCAGAAAATCAAAGCGATTACGAACGGAATTATTAAGCCGAATTTCAAATCTCGCAAAAGCAGTCCCTTTCGCATTTGATTCATTCCTTGCCTTTCAGTGTATACCAGCGGCCGTTTATTCCCGGTAAATCGTGAACTGGCGTCTTCCGGTTACCTTGCCGTAAAGCTCCTTGATATCGTATACGACCTGGATATTAAATTTCTCTTTGCTGCCGTTGAGTTTTAGCTCTTTTGGCACTCGCCACGAGTACCCGCATGAGCCGTCTCAACCGAAGGGCATGATGCCCTCGGCGACCTTTTCACCGCCGGCCCGTTTGATCAGAACCTTCGGATCAAGAGACACACGCGTCTGCTGCTGGTCATATAGGCGGCGAATCATGATATCCAGTTCCGGATCAATTAAGACGGCTTTAACCTGCAATTCTTCGCCCAGTTTGATGCTGTAATCCTTCGCCGGCGAAGCAAACATCACATCCGGTTCGTTCGAGAAATCCAGCACGAAAGGCTTGTCCTTGCGGATCTTGATTCCATAAACTTTAAGCTCGGAACTGTGGCCGAAGGGCTTACCGTCAGCGTGATAATTGTTCGAAACGCTGATACGCAAATTGCCAAACTTAATTGTAAGAAAAGCCGGCATGTAGTCACCCTCCGGCAGACGACAGCTCTTTGTCGGCTCCGGAAAGCCATCTTTCAATCCTCCCCCAACTGCTACGGCAGTATCTTCGGAACGCAATGAACCTTGAATCGTCACATCCTGAAGATCGCGAGCGCCCGCACCGACCTCGAACGTGCCCAGGGCGCCCTCGTAAAGCCGTGCAAACAACTTGTCACCGGTCGGCGTCGCAGCAAAGCGATAGTATTGTCCGCCGATAACATGCATGGAATTTAGATCGTCCGCGCCCCACCAGCGCGGAGGATGCTGGGGATCGCCTTTCGGCATCAAACAGAAAACGCAGCCGGGCTGATCAAACGGTGTGCCGACCGAATAGCTATATCCAAGCAGAGCATCATACTCAGCCCCGCCAAGATTGATCCGGCCTTTGTGTACCTTTGTGGCGACAAAGCTAAGCTGGGCACGTCCATTGTTGCGGACCATTAATCGGGGCATAATCTCAATAGCTCGATTGCTGCCGGAACCAAGTTCAAAAGTCAAATCAAAACTATCGAAACAAACTTCCTGCATAGTGGATGAGTACTTCAGCAAAGCTCCATCGGGTGGGCTTTTCATGGCTTTCAACGGTTCTTCATCCGTCAGGTCAAGATCACCGTTTCGGTCGAAATAGAGCAGGTCGTAACCGGTTCCAATCCCCCCAGCCTCGTCAATCGCAAAATGATATCCGCCTGACGAGCGAGACCCGGCAGGACTCCCACGAAAGCGGATTGAGCCATAAAGAGGCTTGCCCGATTTGAATACGGGATACTTGCCCCCGCCACGGCGATCATTACACATAGTAGTCTGACCTCTGATAAAATCCCGTGACACAGAAGCCAAATCGAAGACGGTAACCTCATGCATGTCGAAGGAGAATTCCTTGACTTGTCCTTCACTGCCAACCTCTTTCTTCTGGTCATCGCCGTTAACATCTTCTTTCTTCTGCTTGCATCCGAACGCAAGTAACATTACAAGCAGGCATACCATCGTGAGAATGCCGGGACGTGAAATACTCGAAAAAAACGCTTTTGCTCTCATAATCGAGCTCCTTTATCATAAAAGAGATGATTCAAAGCAATTGCCCTTGGGTCGGATATTCTAATCCATATTATATAAGATGGCCGGATGAGTCAAGTGTTACACGAAATCTGAAAATATTTTCCG
>Ga0207752_1001015_pt1 | contig 13063 bp, 11 predicted proteins | sample Pon2CUnioCityCA_6_FD_187272 | JGI IMG/M metagenome (GOLD analysis project Ga0207752, IMG submission 187272) | Marine sediment microbial community from Union City, CA, USA - Pond 2C Sediment 2 (SPAdes) | ecosystem: Environmental > Aquatic > Marine > Intertidal zone > Salt pond sediment ... | reverse complement strand
AGCAGCCACAATAACACCTGCCAAGGCAACCAACAACATCAAAATAACTTTTGTTTTACCTTCTCTTTCAGCAGGGGCTGCTAACCCGTTGGATTCAACAGCAGGTGTCCTCTTTTTTGCCATGAAATATGTGTTGGCTACAAAAGTTGCCAACAGGATTATGCCGACAACTGGGCTTGCCACATTAAAGATTACCAGAAGAAGAGGAATCAAAGACGTGATGAAGAGGATGTCGGTAAGATCGGACAAAAGGTTTGTGCAGCATGTTTTGAGGTATCCCATTATTCCTAATATTCCTAGAACGGCTCCGATGTTGAACACATTTGAGCCCAGAATATCGCCTATGCTTATTCCAGCTTCACCTTCAAGAATGGCGAAGAGTGCTACAATTATTTCAGGCACCGAAGTTAAGGTGGCGAGAAGGATAAATCCTGCAGACATCTCGCTTAAGCCAGTTAACTCGATAAGTTTCTCTATGGCTTTTATGGTGTAGTGACTAGAAAAAGCCAAAACAACTAATGACGCAACAAGGATTAACAGCTGGACTATGAGATCATCAAGCACAAGATTAAACCCAAAATAATCTGCTAACAGGCGTTACATATGCTTTGCTAAAAAGCTCTATCTGGCTACAAAACAAAAAATAACAGAACAACTTATCCAAAAAAAAGAGAGGGGGAGAATTAGGTTCTGGCGGCTGCCTTCTCCAGAGCAACAACTCCGGGCAGCTGCTTCCCCATGAGAAACTCTATCAATGCGCCTCCTGCAGTGCTCACGTAGGACATTTTGTCAGCTAATCCCAATTTTTCTACGGCAGCGACCGTGTGTCCTCCGCCAACAAGAGAGAAACCCTCAGAATCTGCTACCGCCTCAAGAACAATTTGGGAGCCCTTCTTGAACTCTGGATTCTCGAATACGCCCACGGGACCACTGACCACTATTGTTTTGGCTTTCAGTATTATGTCAGCGAATTTCTTTGCGGTTTTTGTTCCGATGTCAAAGATTGGATAGTCTGTGGGGAGTTCGTCAACAGTTATCTCCTTTCGTTTCTGGTCCACTTCCATAGCCAAATCCACGGGAACTACAATCGCCCCGGGATATTGGTTCATTAGTTCCTTTATGCCCGGCACTAGACCCATCAGTTCCTTCTTCTCCAAGAACTGCATGTTCGGTTTCCCTAGGTCCGCACCGGTGGCTACCAGAAAAATGTGGCCTATAACACCGCCAGTTAGAACTTGGTCCGCTATGTCATTCTTTAGCACATACCGTGATATATCCAACGAGTCGTCACCTTTTGCTCCGCCAATCACAAAGACGGAGGGTTTTTCAGGAGATTCCAGAACCTTGCCCAAAGCCTTGAGTTCACGTTCCATTATTCTGCCAGCAGCACTGGGCAAAACAGCGGTGAAACCAACCATTGACACGTGAGCTCTGTGAGCCGCAGCAAACGCGTCATTAATGAAAACGTCTGCCAAAGGAGCCAAGTTCTTCACGAACTCGGTTTTAGCGTGCTCCTCAGGAGTCCCCTTACTTTGCTCGTATGGGAGACCTCGAACGTTTCCTAAGACCAGAACTTCTCCGCTCTTCAACGCCTTGATGGCATTCTGGGCAGCTTCTCCCAAAACATCATCCACATACTTCACGGGCATGTTCAATGCTTTGCCGAGAAGCTCAGCATGCTGATTCAGGGGGATGAAGTCTGCGTCTCCAGGTCTGCCTTGGTGGGCTAAGATTACGGTTTTTGCGCCTTTTTTGACCAGTTCGCTGATTGTTGCGTCTGCGTGGGCGCGGATTCTTTTATCATTAATGATCTGCTTGGTTTTTGGGTCAAGTGGCGAGTTAAAGTCCACTCGCACAAGGACTGTTTTATCTTTTAGATTGAAATCATCTATTGTCAAGAATTTTGGCATTTTATCACCTATCTAAAAAAAGGAAAAGGGTTGGATTTGAGATTTGTGTTGTTTTCCGGTTTAGGCCATCTTGCAGATTTTTTCGATCATCCGTGCCATCTTAGCGGAGTAGCCCCACTCGTTGTCATACCAGACAAGGACTTTAACCAAGTTTCCCATGACCATAGTTAATGGTCCGTCTACGATGGCTGAGTTACTATTGTTTATCAAATCCGATGAAACCAGTGGCTCCTCACTATAGGCTAGGACGCCTTTCAGTTTTCCTTCGGCTGCCTTCTTGAACGCTGCGTTGACTTCATCTACTGTGGTTTCTTTTTTCAGTACCGCCACCAAGTCAACTATAGAGACGTCGGGTATTGGAACACGCATAGCCATGCCGTTCAGTTTTCCATTAAGTACGGGAAGGGCTAAACCAACTGCTTTGGCTGCGCCTGTTGTTGTTGGAATCATGTTGAAGGCTGCTGATCTGGCTCGCCTAAGGTCCTTGTGTTGCATGTCTAAAAGTCTCTGATCATTGGTTACAGCATGAATTGTAGTCATGAGACCTTTTTCGACTCCAAAGGTGTCATTGAGAACTTTTGCCGCTGGCGCCAAACAGTTAGTAGTGCATGAAGCCAACGAGATTATGTTATGCTCTTTCGGATCATAGAGGTCATCATTTACTCCGTAAACCACTGTCAGGTCAGCGCTGGTTGCGGGACTCATCGGCGCGGAGACAAGAACTTTCTCTGCTCCGGCTTCCAAGTGTTTTGCGGCTGCGTCTCTTGCTCTGAATCTTCCTGTTGATTCAACTGCTACGTAGACGCCCATTTCTTTCCAAGGTAGTTTCGCGGGGTCTGGTTGTGCCAAAATTTTCAATTCTTTGCCGTCAACAACAAGGGCTCCTTCTTTGACTTTTACATCGAAGGGGAATTTGCCGTGGACAGTGTCGTTTTTCAGTAGATGCGCTAATGTTTTGGCGTCAGTTAGGTCGTTTACTGCTACAAAGTTTATGTCTGCATCTGTTTCAAGGGCTGCTCGGTAAAGGAGCCTCCCAATTCTTCCAAATCCATTTATTGCTGCATTCACCATTTTAGTCACCTTTATTCTGGATTGCATTGTAATGAGTTATATAATATTAACTTTATTGCATTCTTTAAAATCAAGAAAAAAGAAACGTAGCGGGAGCAAAAAAACCCGCGAATGTTCGTTGCTTATGCGAGCTTTTCGAGAACCTTATCGGCCTTTATCTTGTGGCTTCTAAGCGCCAACTCCTCAGGGGCTACACCCAGAGCCAAAGCAATAAGTTCCGAATAGTGAATGATCGGCATGTCATAGACCTCTTTGAACTTCGCTTTCACTTGGAGCTGTCCTATGTCTAAGGCAACGAAACAGAAAGGACATAGAGTGCTGATGCAGTCAGCGCCTGCCTTGGTTGTTTTTACTAGTTTGTCTCTGGCGAGGCTAAGTGCTGTGTCGTCAGAGATGCCTTTCAGCAGACCTCCACAGCACTTCAACTTGTCGCGGTACTCAACGCTTTCTGCACCCAGAGCCTCAATTAGGTTTTCGAAGATTGTTGGTCGCTCAGGGTCATCTAGCTGTAGCAGTTTGCTGGGTCTAAGGGAGTGGCATCCATAGAATGGTGCTACTTTCAGTTTGCTTAGGGGCTTAACGACTTTTTCTTTGATTTTTTCAAGCCCAATTTCTTCCATCAGGACTTGAAGGAAATGTTTCACTTCGATTGTGCCCTTGAACTCTTTACCGACTTCTGCTAGGATTTCGTTAATGTGTGCCTTCAGTTTCTTGTCTTTCTTTAGGGCCGCGTTAGCCATTGCAAGAGACTCGAAACAGCCGTTACACAAGGCAACAATGTCCAATCCCGCTTCTTCGGCTAAGCAGATGTTGTAGGCTGCTACGGCTTGGCTGCTTTCCAAATTAATAGACTGGATGGGCGGAGGGCAACAGCAAGTGAAGTTGTCTAAGTCTACAAGTTCGACGCCTAGCTTTTCAAGAGTTTTTCTTGCTGACAGTTCGTAGTTTGGTTGTCGTGCAGGTATTGTGCATCCGAGGAATAGAACGTAGCTTTTCATTTTGACTCCTCCGTCTTTTCTGGTTTAGTAAAGCCAGTTGCAGAGAGAATCTTGTTCAAGTCGTCTACGCCCACCGGTTTAAGGGGCGGTAACCCGTATTCTTCGCGTTTCTTTTCCACGAACTTGGAAATCTGAACAATCCGTCCCTCAGCAATGAGAGCTGACGCAAAGTCGGAGTAAATGTTTGGTGAGTGCCCAGCTTCTAGTGCGATGTTCCTCAGAGCGTAAATTAAGTCGGCGATCTCAACGTTTTGGGGGCACCTTTCTTGGCAGTTGAAGCATGAGCAGCACTGCCATATGGCGTCTCTGGAGAGCACTTCTTCCTTCGCGCCTAAGAGAGATAGTTTGATGATTTCTCGGGGATTAAAGCTGGAGTCAAGTCTGGCTACTGGACAGCTGCTGGCGCAGGTTCCACACTGGTAACATGCAGTCAAGGTTTCTCCGCCATGACGGCTCGTAACCTCGTCAGAGAAGGATATTGTAGTTTTTTCCGTTTTTTGTGTCATCATGTTTCGCCTCCTTCAGTAACCATCAACTTTAATGGACCCAGCTTAGTCACCCGCTCGGTCATCATCTTTGCAGCCTCCGCGAACTGGGCGCCTTCAATATACACCATCTTGAACATCTCTAGCCTTTCTGGCTCTATTCCGTATTCCTTCAGCAGTACCTTGGCACTGTCCATCTTCTTCTCAGCATTCTCACTGCCCACCTCGTAGTGGCAGCCGTCGCTCTTGCACCCCACCACCATAACGCCTTGGGCGCCAGCTTTGAAGGCTTCAAGAATCTGGTTAACTCGCACTATTCCAGCACATGGAACCTTCATAACCCTCACGTTGGCGGGATATTGCATCTTAGCCATACCTGAAGAGTCAACAGCAGTGTGACCACATTCTTGGCAGCAGATGGCTAGAACCAGAGGCTTCGATGTTCCATTCATTGACATGAGAGCCTTAATCTGGGCTTCCATCTGGTTTGGTCTAGAGTGCCTAAGTTCGATAGCGTTCAGTGGGCAAGTTCCCACACAGACGCCACATCCCTCACAAAGAAGCTCGTTAACCTGAGCAACGAAGTGGTCTTCAGTTGTAGGCTCCAAACTGATGGCGCCATAGGGGCAGATTACTGGACAGAATTCGCAGTCGCCACAGTAGTCCTGATTGATTACGGCTGTTCTTTGGTCCTTGACTATTTTGCCGCTTGTCAAGAACTTGGTTGCTTTCATGGCTGCCGAGTGAGCGTGCAGAGAAGCAGTTGGTGCATCCTTCGGGAAGGTTGCTCCTCCACAGAGGAAAATTCCCTTTTGTTTAGTTTCGGTTGGTCTCAGTTTAGCGTTGTATTCTTTGAAGAAACCGTCCGCTTCCAAATCAAGACCCAGAATTTCAGCAAGTTCCTCGGTTCCTTCAGCGGGTACCATTGCAGAAGCCAAAACAACTAAGTCAGCTTCCAAGTCCAAGAATCGTTTGAGAAGCGCATCCTCAACATCGACAATCAACTTGTCTTTCTCTTCGTCAGCATAAATTTCGGTTGGTCTTCCCTTCACGAATTTTATGCCCATCTCTCTGGCTCGCTCATAGTAGTACTCATGCTCTCTTCCAGTAGTTCGGATGTCTATATAGCAGATAGAAACTTCGGCGTCAGGATTAGCCTCTTTAATCAAAGACGCGTTTTTCAATGAAATCATGCAGCAGATACCTGAACAGTAAGGATTGTATCGCCTGTCTCGCGAACCCGCACATTGAATAAAAACGATTTTCTTGGCGGGCTTGCCGTCTGAAGGTCGAACAATAGCGCCGCCTGTTGGGCCGAAACCGTCAATCATCCTAGCCAATTCCAGATTGGTTATGACGTCTGGGTAATCGTCGTAATGATATTCCTTTATGGCACTGGTATCAAACTCCCTGAACCCGGTGGCAACAACTATGCTGCCCACATTCAAGGTTACCTGCTCAGTTTTCTGATCCAAGTCAATGGCGTTTGTTGGACAAACTTCAACACATTTGGCGCAGTCATGGAACTTGCAGGCGTCCTCGTCAATAACGTAGACTTGCGGGTGAACAGTGGGAACGTTGATGTAGATTGCTTTGCGTTTACTCAGGTTTGCATTGTATTCGTCAGGGGTTTCCACAGGACAAACAGAGACACATTTGTCGCAGGCTACACATTTATCCGCGTCAACATACCGCGGCTTCTTTTCGATTGTAACCTTATAGTTTCCGGGAACGCCCTCAACAGCCACAACCTTAGCGTTCGTCAATATGTTCAGGTTAGGAATTTCGCTGAAGCCTGAACGATACACGCACTTACGGGAAGTATGGGTTATGGTTTTCACGTCAGAAGAGGGAGGCTGAATACAGATAGCGCAGTCGTCGGTTGGGAAGAATCTACCAACACGAGCAGATAAACCACCGAGAAATGGTTGCTTCTCAATCAGATTCACCTCGAAGCCTAAATCCGCCAAGTCAACAGCGGTTTGCATGCCAGCGATGCCTCCGCCAATAATCAGAGCAGATTTTTTGGCTGGAAACTCAATTTTCTCGATGGGTTCAAGAAGCTTTGCCCGTTCAATTGCTGCTAGAAGCATGGCTTTGGCTTTTTCAGTGGCTTCTTTTGGTGTTTTCTGGTGGGGCCATACACAGTGGTCTTTGAGGTCGATTACTTCAACAAGATAGGGGTTGAGACCTGCGTTTTCAACTGCTTGGGCGATGTTTATGTCACTTATTTTTGTTAGACTCTCAGCTACAACGACACGGTTAACTTTTTTGTCTTTTATGGAATCTATGATAGTCTGCAGTCCTTTGCCTCGCCAGAATTCGCTGCCTCTTGCAATAAGAGTTACGTTCGGGACAGTCTTCACAAAGCTTGTTAAAGCATCGAAGTCTAGGATTTCAGATAGCTGTTTTCCGCAGTCAGATAAGAATACTCCAATTTTAGGTTGTTCCATTTTTCATCACCTCATCTTTTTACAGTTTTTATCAGTTGCTTTTCATTGTCAAATATGTTAACTTCTAAGGGCATCTCGCCGATGGCAAAGTGTGTAGCACAGGCGAAGCATGGGTCGTATGCTCTGAACGCCATCTCCACCTTGTTTAACAATCCATCATTGACCTCGCCGTTCTTTATGAGACCCTGCGCAGCATTCTTCACGGACATACAGATGCCCGGCGCGTTATGGGTTGTTGCTACAACCAAGTTGACTTTCTTCGCTAAAGCGTTTTCATCCAACTGGTAATGGTGAATAAGGGTGCCTCTTGCAGCTTCAACTATTCCAACGCCTTCTCCTGGCTTTCCAGGCTTGTTTCTGATGTCCTTGCTGGTTATTTCCTTGTCCGTTATCAGCTCTAGCCCTCTTTCGGTTGCATACAGTAGCTCAATCAGTCTTGCCCAGTGGAAAGCTAAGGTTGCATGAACAGGTCTTCCGCCAAGAGTCTTATACATCCTCTCGTATTCTGCCTGTGCAAGCGGGGTTGCCATACCTTCAGCGGCATTGAGTCTTCCAAGTGGACCGACCCGATATAGACTTGTTTCGGGACCGTCAACGAAGCCTTTCCAGCCAATCTTCTTCAGATATGGAAGTTTAACGTAAGTCCACGGTTCAACATGTTCTTCGATGATGTCCAAGTATTCTTCTGGACCAAATTTCACGAACTCTTTTCCTTGCGTATCAACCACGCGAACTTTGCCGTCATAGAAGTTCACCTTATTGTCCTTGTCGACCGTACCCATGTAGTAGGTCTCCAACTTGTAGGGGTCACTTGTAATCAGGTTCACATAGTCAGCGTTCTTCAGAACAATATCATCGAAAAGTTTCAGGCTGAACTTGGCGAATTCGTGGCAGCTCTTAAGCATGTTTTCGATGTCTTGACGTTCCTCTTCGTTAAGAGACTTAGCTATACCGCCGGGCATAGCAGCACTCACAGGATGAGTTGGTCGCCCTCCGATTATGCCAGTAATTTTTTGTCCATAAGCGCGGTGCTTTATGACCTCGCCGGCGACTTCTAAACCGGCCTTCTCTATTACTCCAAGGATGTTACGTTTAGCGGCGGGAGCGTCAGGTCCCACAACAAAGTCTGGACCTCCCAAGAAGTAGAAGTGAAGTATGTGGTCGTAGATGAAGTAGCCGCAATACTCTAGTTCTCGCAGTTTTTTCGCTGTTTCAGTGGGTTCCACATTGAATGCGGCGTCTAGAGCCTTTGCTCCTGCCATGTGGTGGGCAACTGGGCAGACTCCACAGATTCTGGTTGTTATTATGGGCAGGTCTTCAGCGCGTCTTCCTTCACAGAATTTTTCAAAGCCTCGTAGTTCTGGAACTTGGAAGTACGCATTTTCCACGTTTCCAGCGTCGTTTAGGAATATGGTTATTTTTCCATGTCCTTCCAGTCGAGTGATTGGGTCTATTACTACTTCTTTCATTTCTTCACCTTCCTCCTGAGAATCGAGTTAGCTAACGAATACTTGTAGAATGTTCCTACGGGGTCCACAATCTGCTTAACAACCTCTGAATTGGCTGCGAGGGATGCAATAGCGCTAATAGCTGCAGCACCTTGGTCGTCCACGCGGGGACCTGGACCGCCACAGCCAGTGCAGGGTATGTTAACGTTTGGACATTGAGAACCGCAGCCAGCACGGGTAGCTGGACCCATGCAAATGACGCCTTGATCCAAGAAACAGGTTTTGCCATCGTCCTCAATTTCGTAGATTCTCTTTATTTCAGTGATTTGTGTGTGCTTCTTTTCCCGTGGGCATTCATCACAGACTGACTTGTCTGGCAGGAAGCTTGAACCCTTAGGAGGCAGATTGCCGGTTATGAAAGCATTAAACATGCTCAGTATAGCTGGAATAGGTGGAGGACAGCCGGAAATTGTGTAGTCAACATCCACAGTTTGAGGTAACGTTTTCACAGTGTCATAGAATTCGGGAAGTTCCAGTTCTCCCTCTTTGACTTTGACACGTGTTTTAGGCGTCACTTTTTCTGGGTTTTCAGTTGATTGAGTTTCCAGATAGGCTCGCTCAAAGACAGTGTCTCTATCCCAAAGATTCGCTAGGCTTTTCACACACCCATCGTTGGCGCATGAGCCGAAAGCCACAAGTATCTTTGATTTCTTTCTGAGAAGTTTAGCTATTTTCTCATTTTCTTCTGTTCTTATTGCGCCGTTGAAGAAGCAAGCGTCTATGCTCTTGTCTGGCATAGCTTCAACATCTTTATATTTGATGTCCATTGCTACAGGCCAGAAAACAATGTCAGCAGCTGCAACGACGTCCAAGATTTTTTCGTTAACGTCCAAAACAGCTACTTCGCAGCCTCCACAACTAGCAGCCCAATAGAAAGCAATCTTTAGTTTCTCCTTTCCCATTGGAATCACCGTTTACAAGAAGCTCGATTAAGATGACACGCGTAAATAAAGTTTACTTTTTAAACAAAAATTATGATGAAAAAAAGTTGCCTAGCCCAGTGAAAGGCTAGGCTTGTATCCTAGAAAGGATATGAAAAGAAGGGGGATTATCGAAGTCGTCTCAGTGCCATTTCTGCAGCTAAAACCATCGGCTCCCAGGTTTCGTTAACTGGAGGTGCATAGCAGGTTTCGGCTTTCGCCAGTTCTTGGAGTGTCATTTCGTTTTGGATGGCAAAGGACAAGGCGTTTATGCGTTGTGTTACCTCTTCTTCACCGATGATCTGGGCGCCAATGATCTTTGTGGATTCTTTTTCTGCGATAATCTTGATTCTGATCGGTAATGCTCCGGGGAAGTAGTCGGCTTTTGTTTTGGAAACTATGGTTCCGGTCACGGTTTCTATTCCGGCTCGAGCAGCAAAGAAGTCTGTAAGTCCAGTTCCGCCAATTTCTGTGTCGAACAATCGTGTAATCCAAGAGCCCAAAGCGCCTTTAAATGTGGAGTATCCGCCGGCAGCGTTTATTCCTGCTACTTTTGCCTGTTTCACTGCAGTGGTTCCAAGCTGGCTCATTGTGGGTCTAAGGGTAACAAGGTTTATTGTTTCAGCGCAGTCTCCAGCAGCGTAAATGCCTTTGATGTTTGTTTCCATTCGCATGTTGGTTTTTATGCCCTTTTTTTCTCCAAGTTCTACTCCAGCGTTTTTGGCTAATTCGGTGTTGGCTCTTACGCCAGTGGCTACAACAACAACGTCTGCAGGAATTTCTTCTCCTGCAACACGAACTCCAGTAACTTTGTCGGTTCCAAGGATTTCTTCTGCGCCCTTTCCGACAATGATGTTCATGCCTTTCTCTTCAAGCTTCTTCTGGACGCGGTTAGCCATCTCTTTGTCAAGGAGAACAGGTAGAACGTAAGGAAGGAATTCTACGACAGTGGTTTTTAGTCCTCTTTCAAGGCAGGCTACGGCAACTTCAAGTCCGATAAGCCCAGCGCCTATGATGACTGCTGACTTAGCGGATTCGATTGCTTTGTCGATTTTTTCTCCATCTTCTATGGTTCGAACAACGTAGACTCCCTTCTTTTCTCGTCCTTTTATTGGCGGTATGAAGGGGTCAGCGCCAGTTGTTATCACTAAATTATCATACGAAAGAGTTTCTTTGTTTCCACTCTTGTCCTCTATATTAACAGTTTTCTCTTTTGCATCAACTTTTGTCACCGTAGTCTCCGTTAGAAGGTTCAGTTTCATCATCTTGTAGAATCTTTCCGGAAAGACCAGCAAGTCATCGAAGGTTTTTATGTGTCTACCCAGAACAAAGGGGAGACCGCATCGAGAGTATGCTGTTTTCTTCTCTTTCGTTATCAAAGTTATTTCAGCATTTCTATCCGTTTTCCTAGCTGCAGAAGCCGCATCAAGCCCTGCAGCGTGGGCTCCAATAATAACTATTTTTCGGGTCATTTTTAATCCTCAACTTCTGATTGTCAGATTATCAGATAATTGTATATTAATCTTATTCTCAGCTGATAGTTCGAGCTAAAAACGGAACAAAAATGCTCTAGCTTTCTTTTGCAAGTGAGTACTTGCGAGTTTTTGCGTTGCTTTCGATTTTGCCGTCGCTGAAGAGCTTCTTTAGAGCATTGTAAGTTTTCTTTTCGGTTTTTTCGAGTTTTTCTGCGACCTCAACAAGGGTCATTGGTTTTTCCGAGAGCAATTTGAGTATATCTTTATGTATTTTGGCCATTATGGATTCCAGCCTATTTGTTTTAACATTAATTGTATATTCCTAGATAAAAAATTTTTAGTGAAAAAAAGTGTCTGGGGCTAACTCTGCTGAGAGCCCCACTTGTTTTCTAAGAGGGAAAACTTGAGACCCTTACCTATAGCTCAGTTAACCCTCTGCTGCGAGTTTTTTGTGCCATTCGACAGCTGCATCGAAGTTCATGATTTCTTTTAGTTCTGCATCTAAGTTTGTTGGGGCTACGATTAAAAGCCATCCTTCACCGTAGGGGTCTTCGTTGACCAGGTCGGGTTTGGCTTCCAGTTCTTCATTTATAGACTCGACTGTGCCGCTTACAGGAGCAACGAGGTCTGAGACTGCTTTCACCGACTCTAGAGTTCCGAAGGGTTCATTTTGAGTTATGGCGTCACCTACGCTGGGTAGTTCGACATATACGATATCGTTGAGTTGTTTTTGGGCGAAATCGATTATTCCAATTTTTACTTTTCCGTTTTCTACCTTTGCCCACAGGTATTCTTTGTGGTAATACAAGTTTTCAGGCACTTCATAGTCTTCTACTTTGACCATAGTTTTCACCTCAGTCAGATACGTTATTGTGATAACTGTTTATCTTAAAAACATAGCGATTCAACCTGAAAAAACTCGATTACATCTACGATAAAAACTAAATCAAGTAGATTATCCCATCGTAGACGAATTTGAGGCTTACCAGAGTAATTGCCACGAGCACAATTTTCCTGAATGTTGATTGGGAAATTTTGCTCACAATTTTTTTGCCTGTGAAAGAACCAGAAATTGCCAACAAGAACAGTATTGGAATGTAATAGTAGAATTGTGGCTGCAGAAATCCGCTGCCGAAGTAAACGGGAATCCTTGTTATGTCCACCGCTAAAGATATGGCTGCTGCTGTTGCGATATACACTGATTTTTCCAAGTTAAACGATGTCAAGAATGCACCCCTCAAGGCTCCGCCAGTTCCTATGAGTCCGGCGAAAAATCCGGATAAACTGCCCCCAACAAAACTATTCTTTTTGCTTGGAGAGAAGGAGATTTCGGGTTTGGATAGAGATGCAAAAGAGAAAACAATGAGGAACACTCCAAGGACAAGTTTCAGCACATCAGATGGGACATACGTAACTAGTAGTGCGCCGAGGAGAGTTAAGAGAACACTCGGCAATCCAAAAATTAGCAGTAATCGTCTATTGAAGCCATGTCGGAAAAACGTTATTCTACCAATGTTTCCAGACATATGGAATATTGCAACCAAAGTTAGCGCTGTTCTGAAATCCAGAAAAAACAACGCAATTGGCAGGAATATTGTGGAAGAACCGAAACCTGCCATGGTGCCTATCAACTCGGCAAAGAATGCGGCTAACCAAAATAATATCTCTTCCATACAGTATCATACGTCTCTCTTCAGATAAAAAATTCATTGGTTATTAACTTAAAAGGGTAGGTTATTCGATTGTTCTCTTGAGTAATTTTGTGGTGGCAAACAAGAAAACAAGAAAAAAGAAAACTTGAACAGCCAAGTCAATGAGAAAAAATTGGATGTTCAATGGACCACCCATCGCTTGACGTAATGAATCCACCGAATAGGTGAGCGGTAATGCGTAAGCCACAGTTTGCAGAGAGGCGGGCATTGTTTCTAAGGGTATGAATACGCCGCAAATGAAAACCATAGCGATACGTACAACCGTTGCTGGTGGCATGGCATCAGGTATGTCCCGGAAAGGCACTGAAAGGAGCAGCCCAAAGACTGAGAACATTAATGATGAGACTAACACCGCAACGAAAAATGGGAGAAGATTAGGCAATGGAGAAAAGGGCAGCATAATCAAGGTGTACACTGCGGAAAGAAATGTGCCGAAGAAGAAGCCGGCAAGAGTTTTGCCAACTATTATTGTAGATAATGAGGTAGGCGCGGTGAGCAGCATTTTGAACGTTCCTGTTCTTCTTTCCAATG
>Ga0207752_1001014_pt1 | contig 13080 bp, 9 predicted proteins | sample Pon2CUnioCityCA_6_FD_187272 | JGI IMG/M metagenome (GOLD analysis project Ga0207752, IMG submission 187272) | Marine sediment microbial community from Union City, CA, USA - Pond 2C Sediment 2 (SPAdes) | ecosystem: Environmental > Aquatic > Marine > Intertidal zone > Salt pond sediment ... | reverse complement strand
CTGCGGAGAATGGGCGCGCCATCCACTTCCTGCTGGAGACAAACCCCGGGCCGGGGCTTGGTCTTCTCACGGCGTATTGGCTGGCGGGCAGGGGTACTGCCAAACAGTCGGCCCCCGGTGCAATCCTGATCCATTTCTTTGGCGGCATCCACGAGATCTACTTCCCTTACGTGCTCGCGCAACCGGTCATGATCGTGGCCATGTGGGCCGGCGGCATCCTGGCCGACCTGTGGTTTGTCATCACGGGCGCGGGCCTGGTCGCTACACCCTCACCGGGATCGATCTTCGCCTACCTGGCGGTGACTCCCCGCGGTCAGCACATTCCCGTCCTCGGCGGTGTGCTCATCGGCGCCGTCGCGTCGTTCCTGGTCGGCTCAGTGCTCCTAAGAGTACTCCCTCAGTCAGACAAGGAGGTGCAAGGCGTCGACCTGAGCGAGTTGAAGTTGAAGGACAGGGAGAGAGAAATGGAAGCGGGGGAAGCAGAGGAAGCCGCGAAAGCAGGAGAAGAAGGAGAGGAAGAAGTCGTCGTGCTGGGCGGGTAACTGGGGACGGAAGCGGAGTCTCAACCCGAGCCCGTTTGCTCCGCATGCGTTGGCGGGATGATCAGCGCCCTGCGGTGCCCAGATCCTTACAGATGTGCTGGGGCCGTCTGCAGAACCCGGTGTTAGGTTCTGGAGACGCCTCCTCTGAAGATTATGCGCAAAACACAAGGGAGGAATGATGACGAAGTCAGTTGCTGCTAAGGATGTCAAGAAGATCGTATTCGCCTGCGAAGCGGGCATGGGCTCCAGTCTGATCGGAGCCAACCAGCTGAAAAAGAAACTTAAGAAGGCGAACTTGGACGTAGAGGTGGAACATAGCCCGGCTCGCGCCATTCCCAAGGATGCCCAGATCGTCATCGCTCACGAAGGATTGGCGAACGTGGCCCGAGAGCAGGCGCCCTGGGCTGTGGTCATCTCCTTCTCCAACTTCGTGGGTAACCCGGTGTATGACCAGCTGGTGAAGGCATTGCAGAGCGGCGTTCGGATCGCCGGGGCTAAGTAGAGCGATGGATATCCTGAAGAAGGAGAACGTCATCCTGAATGCACAGGTTTCCGACAAGACCGAGGCGATCCGGAGATCTGGTCAGATACTGGTCGATCAGGGATACGTGGCACCGGCTTACATCGACGGCATGCTGGGACGTGAGGAGACGATGTCGACATACATCGGCAACGGCGTGGCAATCCCCCACGGCGAATTGGAGGATCGAGAGTATATCTACAGCACCGGGTTGTCGGTGATACAGCTACGGGATGGCATAGAATGGGAACCCGGTGAGGTAGCGCGCCTCGTTGTCGGCATCGCGGCGACGGAAGATGAGCACCTGACCATCCTGTCGAATCTCGCTGACGTGCTGGAGGATTCCGAGGGTGCCGAGGAGCTGGCCACCACGGATGATGCCATGGTGATTATCGAGCGTCTTACCCGCGATGCGGAAGAGGAATAGGAGCAAGGGAGCGAAAAGGCATCGGGCTCGAAACGACCTGAAGGGGGGATAGTCCTATGAAGCAACTCGATTTGGTGCTGCGCAATCCAACCGGTTTGCACGCACGGCCGGCGAAAGTGTTCGTCAACACAGCCAAGCAGTTTGAGTCGGATATCCGGGTGCAGCACGGGGAGAAGACGGTCAATGCGAAGAGTGCGATCTCAATCTTGACCCTGGGCGTCCGATGTGGGGCCGAGATCAGTATCACGGCTGAGGGGGCGGATGCGGATGCGGCTCTGGAGGCGCTGAAGACGGCGGTGGAGAGCGGCCTGGGCGAGGAAGTTGAGCTTCGACCCGAGCCTGAACCGGAGCCCGGGCTTGAGCCCGAGCGCGAACCGGAGCTAGAGCCGACAGTCGAGCCCGGGGAGATGGGAGAAGGTGTGCTCCACGGCGTTGCTGGGGCCCCAGGGATCGCCATTGGACCACTGTTTCATTTCCGCCAGTCGGAGATCGTCATTCACGACGGCTCCTCGAGCCCCGAACAGGAGAGGAAGGACCTTCTATCGGCTATCGAGGCCGCGCAGAGCGAACTCCAGGAGCTGCACGGAGACATGGTCCGGCGCGTTGGGGAGGAAGAGGCCGACATCTTTGAGGCTCACCTGGCGTTGCTGGATGACCCAGAGCTAGTTAAAGCCGCCCTCGAGAGAATAGACGAGGGCGTGGCCGCTGCCAGGGCCTGGCAGGACGTGACGGAAGCCAGTGCCGAGGAGCTGGGCGCGCTGAAGAGCGAGTTGCTGGCGGCGCGTGCCGCGGATGTCCGCGACGTGGGCAGACGGGTGTTGCGCATTCTGACGGGCGCTGACGAGGAGACGCCGCAGCTGCCCGATGAGCCGGTGATTCTCGTGGCCGAGGATCTGTCGCCATCGGACACCGTCGCGCTGGACCTGGACCGCGTGCTGGGTTTCTGCACAGCAGCCGGTGGTCCCAACTCCCACACGGCCATCCTAGCCCGAGCCTTGAGCCTGCCAGCCATCGTCGGCGCCGGATCCGAGGTGTTGGATCTCCAGGCCGGCGGTCAGGCTATTCTCGATGGCGCATCTGGCGTGTTGACCATCGACCCGAATGCTGAGGCATTGGCGGCGGCACGCGAGAAAAAGCGGAAGCGTGAGACTCGTCGTGCGGCAGCCCTTGAGGCGGCGCAGGAGCCAGCCGTCACCCATGATGGCCACCGCATGGAGATCGTGGCCAACATCGGCGGTGTGGCAGAGAGCGAGCAGGCGGCACAGCGTGGCGCAGAGGGTGTGGGGTTGCTGCGAACGGAGTTCCTATTCCTCGATAGGTCGAGCGCTCCGACCGAGGAAGAGCAGTTCGAGGCTTATCGGGACATCGCCCAGGCTCTTGATGGTCAACCCGTCATCGTTCGTACGCTGGACATCGGTGGTGACAAACCTATCCCCTACCTGTCCCTGCCCTACGAGGAGAACCCATTCCTGGGTCAGCGGGGCATCCGGCTCTGCCTGGCCCGTCCGGAGCTGTTGAGAACGCAACTGCGGGCGATCCTGCGGGCCTCTGAGCACGGCTCTCTGCGGATCATGTTTCCTATGATCGCGGATCTGGAGGAGTTGCAGAGGGCTAAGGAACTGGTCGAGGAGGTACGCGCAGGGCTGAACGTCCCACCCGTCGAGATTGGCATCATGATTGAGGTGCCGGCGGCAGCCTTGCTGGCTGAGCGCTTGGCTCAGGAGGTTGACTTCTTCTCCATCGGCACCAATGACCTGACCCAGTACACGATGGCCATGGATCGCACGCATCCCACGCTAGCCGGAAAGGCGGACGGGCTTCATCCGGCAATCCTGCGGCTGGTGGACCAGACGGTGCGCGGAGCACACGCGGCCGATAAGTGGGTTGGCGTGTGCGGGGAGCTCGCTGCGGATCGTCAGGCAGTTCCAATCCTGGTTGGGCTGGGTGTGGACGAGCTCAGCGTCAACGTCCCTGCGGTCCCCATCGTGAAGGCTCAGGTGCGCTCGCTGACGTTCTCAGATACTCGGCGGTTGGCGGAACAGGCATTGACGTGCGGCACGGCTGCTGAGGTGAGGGCCCTGGTCGCTTAGATGGCCCACGGCTGTAGCCCACGACTATTCAGTGGTGAACGTCTATTCAAAGGGGTAAGGTGAATGTCGGACCAAATGTCGGAGAAATTCAACCGGTATCAGTCAGCCGATGCACCGGTGCCCGAGGAGACTTGGGCGTGGAACATGTACGGCGCGGGGGTCGAGAACATTGGCCACGACGGGAAGCCCGAGAAGGTGCCGGTTTTGGAACCGGAGGCGAACCAGCTGCTGGTCCGCGTCGACGCAGTCGGAATGTGTTATTCCGATGTCAAGCTGATCAAGCAGGGGGGGAGCCACCCCAAGTTGTACAATCGAGACCTGACCCAAAACCCGACCCGCCTCGGTCATGAAGCGACGCACACGGTGACTAAGGTAGGGGAAGCGCTCCGAGATCAATTCCATCCGGGACAGCGGTTGGCGCTGCAGCCGGATATCTATCAGGATGGGAAGAGTACGGCGTATGGCTACACCATACCCGGCGGGCTGATACAATTCCATCTGATTGGGCCAGAGGTGCTCGATGCGGATGCAGGATCGTACGTCATCCCGGTCGAGGGAGATGTCGGTTATGCCGAGGCTGCCCTGACGGAGCCCTGGGCGTGTGTGGAAGCCGCCTATACCCAGCGCCGCCGACTGACCCCGAAGAGCGGCGGAACGATGTGGATTGTCGGTCACGCGGATGACTCGAGGGCGTACGAGTTTTCCTCGGGGTTGGATGCTCCGTCAACCATCGTGGTGACCGATGTCCCGGCAAGTCTGCTTCAGCGCGTGCGGGAGGAGGTAGTCGGGCGAGGTGGCAGCCTGGTTGAGCGTAACGGGCTGACGCCGGCTGACTATGAAGATCTCAACGTGGAGCTGGCCGATGGGGCCGGTTTCGATGACATTGTGGTGCTCGACCCGCGTTCCGCCGAGATGGTGAGTGCGGCGGCGAAACTGATCGCGCGTAGGGGCACGTTCAACCTGGTGGGCCGAGAGCCCCTCGATAACTGGGTGGAGATCGACGTCGGAAGGATTCATTACGACTACACCGCCTACGTCGGCAATCCGGGCCCGGACATTGCGGCGTCCTACGGCGAGGAACGAAACCGGTGCGAATTGCGGGCGGGCGGCACGGCGGTCTTCGTCGGCGCCGGCGGTCCGATGGGACAGATGCACGTTCAACGGGCCATCGAGCTGGCCGAAGGACCGAGCCTGCTCATCGCCACGGAGATCAACCCTGAGCGACTGGCGGCCTTGAGGGAGGGCTTCGTGCCGTTGGCGCAGGAGCGGGGCAAGCGCCTAATACCATTCAACCCAGGGGAAGGGGAGGAATCCCTGTACGAGCTCGTTATGCGCGAGGCCGGGGATCGGGGCGCTGACGACGTCGTCGTCTCTGTGCCGGTTGCTCCCTTGATGGCCAGTGCGGCCGAAGTCATGGCCCCTGACGGCATGCTGGTGCTGTTTGCCGGCGTGCCGAATGGCACCTTCGCGCCGCTCGATATGAGCGTCGTCTACTTGCACAACGCGCAGTACACGGGAACCTCCGGCTCAACGCTGGATGACCAACGGATGGTGATTCGGAAGACGGTGGCCGGCGAGCTCTCCCCGAATCGCTCCGTGGGTGCGATCGGGGGCATGGAGGCGGCTCAGGACAGCGTGCGCGCCATGATGGAAGGGGACTATCCAGGGAAGATCGTCGTCTTTCCCCAGATCACGGGGGTGCCCTTGACTGGCCTCTCTGAGTTGAAGGAAACGCTACCTGAGGTTGCGGAGCATCTAGGCCCTGGGGACACCTGGACCTCCGAGGCCGAGCGGGCGCTGATCGAGGAGTACTGGAGACCATGATCTACACGCTAACCCTGAATCCGGCCCTCGACCGCGAGCTTACGGTACCCGATCTCGCCTTTGATGAGGTGCTGCGCGCCACGGCTCTGCGGGTCGACTACGGCGGCAAAGGGTTCAACGTGTCCCGGGCACTGGCTGAGCTGGGCGCGGAGAGCGTGGCCCTGGGTTTCGTCGGCGGCAAGACAGGGGAGAAGCTGGAAGCTGGTCTGGCGTCTCTGGGGATAGCGACGGATTTCACCTGGGTCAGCGAGGAGACGCGAACGAACGTCAGCATCGTCTCCGAGAACCAGCCTCACTACTTGAAGGTGAACGAGTCGGGGCCGACAGTGACGTCCGCCGAACAAGACGCTCTCATAACCCAGGTGGAGACGCTGGCCCGACCTGATGACTGGTGGGTTCTCGCTGGCAGCCTGCCGCCCGGGGCGACAGATACGATCTATGCGGACGTGATTGAGAAGCTCCAGGCTGTTGGAGCGAATGCTATCCTGGATACGAGCGGCCCTCCCTTACGGCATGGGTGCGAGAGTGGACCCTTCGTAGTCAAGCCGAACGCCCGGGAGGCCGGTGAACTGACGGAGAGACAGGTGGAGACGGAGGAGGAAGTCCGCGCCGCAGCACAGTCGATCCATTCCCTGGGTGTGAGACTGGTCCTAATCTCCATGGGGAAAGCCGGTGCGCTCCTTTCAGACGGAGACCACACCTGGCTGGGCGAGCCGCCTGAGGTTGAGGAGCGAAATCCTATCGGAGCAGGGGATGCCTCTGTAGCCGGGTTGGTCTGGGGGCTGAGCCAGGACCTACCGCTACCGGAGGTATTGCGCTGGAGCATGGCAGCGGGGGCGGCGGCGGCGAGCCTCGACGGGACCGCGGTAGGATCTTACGAGCTTATCGAGTCCTTGGTGGAACAGGTGGGCATTAGGGACTAGATAGCGCCTGTGCAGGCAAGCGCAAATCGCTTGCCTTACGGGTGAATTCTGATATCCTCGATAGTTGATCGCAGAGTCCCTGCTTGTCAGGGACTCTGCACATGCTGCTCGGGCCGCCGAGCCGCCCGGGAAGGGGTTGACGTACACAGCGGGAACTGCCACTGAACATCCGAACCAATCGTCACGGAGGATAGCGATGTCTGCACTCACTGAATCGCCTGCATGGCAGGCATTGACCGAGCATCAGCGGGAAATGGCCGGCGTGCACATGCGGTGGCTCTTTGACCGAAATCCTCAGCGCTTCGAGCGGTTCTCACTGAGGATAGGTGACATTCTCTTCGACTACTCGAAGAACCGGATCACCGAGGAGACGATGTCGCTGCTGATGGAGCTGGCCCGAGAGGCTAAGCTGGCTGAACGAATCGAAGCTATGTTCACGGGAGAGAAGATCAACACGACCGAGGATCGGGCCGTGCTCCACGTGGCGCCGCGGAATCGCTCCAACCGTCCGATCCTGGTCGACGGCGAGGACGTGATGCCCGAGGTCAACCGAGTATTGGATAAGATGCGGCGGTTCACCGAGGCGGTGCGCTCCGGCGAGTGGAAAGGGTACACGGGCCAGCGGATCACCGACGTGGTAAACATCGGCATCGGGGGATCCGACCTGGGGCCCAAGATGGTGACGACGGCGCTCCAGCCCTATGGAAAGGCTGGCCTGGAGGTCCATTTTGTCTCCAACGTAGACGGCACGGATCTGGTGGAGACATTGAAACCACTCAGCCCGGAGACGACGCTCTTCCTGGTGGCCTCGAAGAGCTTCACGACACAGGAGACAGTGACCAACGCCCGTTCTGCCCGGGCCTGGCTGCTCGATGCGGTCGACGACGAGACGGCGATCGCGAAGCACTTCGTCGCACTGTCGAACAACGAGAGCGGCGTCGCCGAGTTCGGGATTGATACGGCAAATATGTTTGAGTTCTGGGACTGGGTTGGTGGTCGGTATTCCGTGTGGTCGGCAATCGGGCTGTCCGTCGCCCTGTACCTGGGTATGGACCGCTTTGAGGCGTTCCTCAGCGGCGCGCATCAGGTGGATCTGCATTTCCGCAACGCTCCCTTCGAGAAGAACGTCCCGGTTGTCATGTCCCTGCTTGGCATCTGGTACAACAACTTCTTCGGGGCCGAGACCCACGCCATTCTCCCGTACGACAAATATCTGACCTACTTTCCGGCCTATTTCCAGCAGGGCGATATGGAGAGCAACGGGAAGAGTGTGACGCGGGACGGTGAGTGGGTCGACTACACCACGGGCCCGATCCTCTGGGGGCAGCCGGGCACGAATGGGCAGCATGCGTTCTACCAACTGATTCATCAAGGGACGAAATTGGTGCCGTGCGATTTCCTGGCGGCCGCTCAAAGCCATAATCCTCTCGGCGAACATCATCGGATCCTGCTCTCCAACTTCCTGGCCCAGACCGAGGCGCTGATGAAAGGGAAGACGTCGGAGGAAGTCCGCGCTGAGCTTGTCTCGCAGGGCTACAGTGGTGAGCGCTTGGAGAAGCTGATCCCGGCGAAGACCTTCCCCGGGAATCGGCCGACGAACTCCCTTCTGTACCCGAAGTTAACGCCGGAGGTGCTCGGTTCGCTTATCGCGCTCTACGAGCATAAGATATTTACGCAAGGGGTGATATGGAACATCAACTCGTTCGATCAGATGGGGGTCGAGCTGGGAAAGCAGTTGGCGACGACGGTTCTGCCCGAGCTGGAGGGGGACGAGGAGGTCTCCACACACGACGCCTCGACCAACGGCTTGATCAATGCCTACAAGCGCATTCGATAAGGTGACGGTCATCACGTCAAATCGGAGGGACTATCCATGGTTATGATGCAAGACGTTCTGGGCCTGATCCTCGGCGGGGGCCGGGGTACGCGCCTCTATCCGCTGACCAAGAAACGGGCCAAACCAGCCGTCCCGCTGGCAGGCAAGTATCGTTTGATCGATATCCCGATCAGCAACTGCCTCCACTCGGGCATCAACAAGATCGACATTCTGACTCAGTTCAAGTCGGCCTCGCTCCACCGGCACATCTTCCGGACCTATCATCGTGACAAGTTCACCGAGGGCTGGGTTGAGGTTCTAGCCGCTGAGCAGACTCTGGAGAACACAGAGTGGTATCAGGGTACGGCCGACGCGGTGCGGCAGCAGCTGGTGGAGATTCGCGCCGCGGGGACTGAATACGTGCTCGTATTGGCGGGGGATCATCTCTACCGAATGGACTACAGTAAGTTCCTGGATTTCCACGTCGACACAGGCGCGGATATCACGCTGGCTGTGCAGCCAGTGGGTGCCGAGGCCGCTCCCGCTCTGGGCATTCTCAAACGGAATCCTGATGGCGAGATCGTCAGCTTCACTGAGAAGCCGCCTGCGGACAAACTGGCTGGCCTGGAGAGCATGCCCGATTCGGACAAGCCCTTCATGGCATCGATGGGGATATACGTGTTCTCGACCAGCCTGTTGTTCGAGCTACTGGAAGCGCCAGGCGACGACTTCGGCAAGGAGATCATCCCGGCGGCCCTGCCTCACAGACAGGTGATGGGCTACGTCTTCGACGACTTCTGGGCCGATATTGGAACCATCCGTCGCTTCTACGAGGTCAACCTGGAGCTCGTCTCGCCGGATCCACCGTTCGACCTGAACGCGCCACATCGCCCGGTTTATACTCACGCACGCTTCCTTCCGCCCTGCGAATCGTATGGATCTGAGTTGGACGGCGTGCTGCTCGGGGACGGGTGCCGGGTTTACGACTCCAAGGTCAGGAACTCCGTGATCGGCCTGCGGGGCATCGTGGGTCCCGATGCCGTAGTCGAGTCGTCGGTGATGATGGGTGCTGACTACTACGAGACGGATGAGGATCGAGAGGAGAACGCCAGGCTGGGACGCCCCGATATAGGGATCGGGGAAGGTTCGATCATCGAGTGCGCCATCGTTGACAAGAAGGCCCGCATCGGCCGCGACGTCCACATTCGCCACGTACCCGAGCGGCCCGATGAAGAGCACGAGGACTGGGTCGCAAAGGATGGTTTGGTGATCGTGCCCAAGAGCGCCGTTATCCCGGACGGAACGGTGATATGAGGCTGCGTCCCGCGCGACCCTCCAAACCAATAGAGCACGCCGATTCCGACTTGTCGAAAGCGAGGTGGTCTCTTGGCGCGTGATGCGAAGGCATCCCGGTACTTGATGCTTCTGTCTCAGCATTATCCGTCTATCCAAGCAGCGTCAAAGGCGATCATTGACCTGACGGCCCAGCTCAGCCTGCCCAAGGGAACGGAACATTTCGTTTCCGACGTTCACGGGGAGTACGAAGCCTTCAACCACGTACTCAGGAGCGGCTCGGGCTCCATCCGACGCCGGATTGACGAGATCTTTGGTGATACGTTGATGGAGAGTGAGCGCCGTAACCTGGCCACGCTGATCACTTACCCGGAACAGAAGCTGCCCCTGATCCTGCGGGCGGTGGACGACGAGGATGCCTGGTATAGTGACACGCTGCAGCAACTGCTGAAGGTCTGCCGCTCGGTGATCTCCAAGTATCCCAGGGACCACGTCCAGGCGGTCCTACCGCACCCTTCTGCTGATATCATTGAGGAGCTGCTTTACGCTCAGGAAGACGTGGAGGACAAACAAGACTACTACCGACGCATTATCGAGACCATCATCGCCACGGACAGCGGCGGGACCTTCATCGTCGCCCTGGCCGACCTGATCCAGCGCCTGGCCATCGCGCGGCTCCACGTCGTCGGCGACATCTACGACCGTGGCCCCGGTGCCCACCGGATTATGGACCTCCTCATCGACTATGAGGACGTGGACGTCCAATGGGGCAACCACGACATTCTGTGGATGGGGGCGGCCGCGGGCAGCAAGGCGTGCATCGCCAACGTGATCAGACTCTGCTTGCGGTACGCCAACATGGAGACGCTGGAGCACGGCTACGCCATCAGCCTGCTGCCTCTGGCCTCCTTCGCAGTCGACGTCTACGGGGATGATCCTTGCAGCCGATTCGTGCCGCGGCCCGCGGGTGACGAGGACTACACCGACGACGAGCTCAGGCTGATGGCGCAGATGCACAAGGCGATCACCATCATCCAGCTTAAGCTGGAGGCGCAGATCATCCGACGCCGCCCGCACTATGGGATGGAAGATCGTCTTCTGCTGGACAAGATCGACCACGACGAGGGAACGGTGTCCGTCGCCGGCACGGTTCACCCCCTTCTCGATGTTCATTTCCCGACGGTGAATGCGGATGAGCCCTACGTCTTGACGGCGCGGGAGCAGAGCGTGGTGGAGAAGCTGATACTTTCCTTCACCGGAAGCAGGAGGCTTCAAGAGCACGTCCGGTTCCTGTTTTCCAAGGGGAGCATCTACCTCGTTCACAACGGCAATCTGCTGTACCACGGCTGCATCCCTATGAATGAGGATGGGACGTTCAGGCCATTCCACGTGAACGGAGAGACGTACTCAGCCCGGCGCTTCATGGACCGCGTGGATCGGCTGACGCGCCAAGGCTATTTCGCCACCGACGATCCACTACAGAAGCAGTATGGGATGGATGCCATGTGGTACCTGTGGCAGGGTTCGCAGTCTCCGCTCTTTGGCAAGGACAAGATGGCGACCTTTGAGCGGTATTTCATCGCCGACACATCGACCCACGAGGAGAAGCGAGACCCGTACTACGACCTCCGAGGGCGGGATGATGTGGCCCATCGTATTCTCGAGGCGTTCGGCGTCGATCTGGAAGAGGGCCACATCATCAACGGCCACGTGCCCGTCAGGGTGAAGCAAGGAGAGAGCCCGATCAAGGCGAATGGCCGCCTGATCGTGATCGACGGCGGCTTCTCCAAGGCCTATCAGGGACGGACCGGCATTGCTGGCTACACGTTGGTATACAACTCCTGGGGATTGCTCCTGGCTACCCATCACGCCCTGGCGTCCACTGAGAAGGCCATTGAGGATGAGCTGGACACCGATCCTCAGATGGAGATCGTGGAAAGCAACGACGTCAGGATCCGGGTGGAAGACACGGATCGGGGTCAGGACATTCGACGACGGATCAACGATCTGCAGGCTCTCCTGAGCGGCTACCGGACGGGGCTGATCAAGGAGGAGTAGGCAGCTATCGATGGACACGCATGAGACTGAGAGAGGAGTTTGTGATGGAATACCCCGTATTGCCGATTGAGCAAAAGAAGCGGATTGCGCTGGTCGCCCACGACAACAAGAAGGACGATCTCCTGGCATGGGCCAAGTTCAACGAGGAGTCCCTGGCTCAACACATCGTCTATGCTACCGGCACGACGGGAAAGCTCCTGGAACAAGAACTGAGCATGAATATCGTCACGCTCCAGAGCGGCCCCCTGGGGGGAGACCAGCAGATTGGTGCCAAGATTGCGGAGGGAGAGATCAATTTTGTGATCTTCTTCTGGGACCCGCTTGAGCCTCAGCCCCACGACGTGGACGTGAAGGCGCTGCTGCGAATCGCCGTGGTCTGGAATATCCCCATCGCGTGCAATCGTGCCAGCGCCGATTTCATGTTCTCTTCACACTTGATGAATGAGCGGTATGAGCGTATACTACCTGACTACCAGGAACATAAGGAGCGAGCGATCGCCACGATTGACCAAATCGAATCAGCGTCATCTCAGGCTCCATCCCCGGATGTCGGGGAGTAGCTACACTCGAAGAACTCACTAGCGGAGGTGGATATGAGCGCACACGAACTGGCGGGGAAACCTGCACCACCAGAGCTTCTGGTGAACGTCCCGCGCCTGGTCTCCGCCTACTACACGGACAAGCCGGGGCCGGAGAATCCGGTTCAACGGGTGTCGTTCGGCACCTCGGGTCACCGGGGATCTTCGCTGGAGCGGAGCTTCAACGAGGATCACGTCCTGGCGATGTGCCAGGCAATCTGCGAGATCAGAGCGGCTATGGGTGTGACCGGCCCGCTGTACGCTGGCATGGATACGCACGCTCTGTCGGAGCCGGCGCTGCGGACGGCGATCGAGGTCTTCGCGGCCAACGGGGTAGATCTCTTCATCCAGGAGGGATTCGGCTACACGCCGACGCCGGTGATCTCCCACGCGATTTTGACGTACAATCGAGGCCGGTCGACGGGGCTCGCCGATGGCGTGGTGATCACGCCGTCGCATAACCCGCCAAGCGACGGTGGCTTCAAGTACAATCCCCCGGAGGGCGGTCCGGCTGCCCCCGAGACGACGAGACAGATCGAGCGGCGGGCCAATGCGATCCTGGAAAGTGGGCTGAAAGCGGTCGAGCGGATGGGCCTGGAGCGGGCCCTTAGGGCCGATACTACCCATAGGCACGACTACGTGAGGCCGTACGTGGAGGATCTGGACAACGTTCTGGATATGGAGGCGATCGCGGCCGCCGGTCTCTCTATCGGCGTCGATCCGATGGGCGGGTCGGGCGTGGCTTATTGGGATCCCATCGCCGGGACGTACGGGCTCGATATCGAGGTGGTGAATCGGCGGGTAGACCCGACCTTCTCGTTCATGACGGTGGATCACGACGGGCAGATACGGATGGATCCATCGTCGGAGTACGCGATGGTGGGGTTGCTGGAGCTGGGAGGAAAATTCGATATTGCCTTTGGCAACGACACGGACTACGACCGCCACGGCATCGTCACCCGGGATGGCGGGCTGATGAATCCGAATCATTACCTGGCGGTGGCGGTCT
>Ga0207752_1001013_pt1 | contig 13092 bp, 11 predicted proteins | sample Pon2CUnioCityCA_6_FD_187272 | JGI IMG/M metagenome (GOLD analysis project Ga0207752, IMG submission 187272) | Marine sediment microbial community from Union City, CA, USA - Pond 2C Sediment 2 (SPAdes) | ecosystem: Environmental > Aquatic > Marine > Intertidal zone > Salt pond sediment ... | reverse complement strand
CGCTAAATGGTACAGGGCCAGTCCATCCGATTTGACAATGATGTAATCGTCCAGGTTGCGATTCTCAACGGTGATCTCCCCGCGCAGGCGGTCGCGCATCGTGATGGAACCCTCGTTAGGCATCTTGAACCGGATGACGTGCGGCTCGCCTTGTTCGGCGCGTTGCTGTGCCTCACCCGGGTCCAGGCGGCGGCAGGTTTGGTCGTAACGTGGGGCTTCCTTGCGCTTTTGTTGTTCTTTGCGCACACGTGCTAAACGCTCGGGTGTGCAGAAACAATAATACGCGTGACCGGCCTCGATCAGTTGCCGGGCGTATTGCTGGTAAATTTCTTTGCGCTCCGATTGGCGGTAAGGTGTGTCGGGACCGCCAACGTCGATGCCTTCATCCCATTGGATGCCCAACCAGCGCAAACCTGATTTCAATTCCTCCTCCGCGCCGGGTACGTAGCGTTTGCGATCCGTATCTTCCAGTCTGAGGATGAATTGCCCCCCGGTCTGGCGGGCCAATAAATAATCGTATAAGGCGGTCCGCGCGCCTCCCAGGTGGAGACGTCCGGTGGGGGAAGGTGCAAAACGGACACGGGCTGGTTTGGATGAATTACTCATTCTCTCTCCTGTATTTATGTTGAAAGATGCATTTCAAGAAAGGTTTTTTTATTACTCCTTTCTGGAAAGTATTACAAAAAATCGCGAGAGCGGCGTACTTCGCGATGGATATACCACACAACCATCGCCCGCTCCCCCTGTTTTGGGCGATTTTACCGGTAAAGCCGGCTCGCAGGCGGTTACATTTGGCTGCTTGCGAGTCGATCAGATGAATTATAAGACAAACCGTCTGATATGGTGAAGCCCAATCGTAGCCTGGGATTCGCTAGAATGAGGCGCGCTGGCCCCTCCCGGTTAAAATTCGAGCGTTTTGTGACGCAGAATCACGCTTTCTACCAGCCCAATTCCGATGAGTGATGAAAGCAGTGAACTCCCGCCGTAGCTGATAAATGGCAGCGTCAATCCGGTTGCGGGCAGCATCTTCAGATTCACGCCGATGTTGACAATGGTTTGGAAGGCCAACATGGCTGCCACACCGTAAGCGATCAAGGCCCCAAACGTATCGCGCGACATATGGGCGATGCGCAAGATACGGTAGATCACAAACAGCAGGATCAGCATTATCAATACGGTGCCGATGAACCCGAACTCCTGGGCCATGGCGGAGAAGATGAAGTCTGACCAGCGCACTTTCAGGAAACGAAGCTGCACTTGCGAACCATGCCCATAGCCCTGCCCAAATAACCCGCCTGAACCGATACTGATCAAGGCTTGCTGGATATTGTACGCCTCGCCGTGCGTGGCGTTGGGATCGGGGAAAATAAAGTTCGTGATGCGTTGGAGCTGGTAGGCTTTGATGATTTCGAAACGCACCAGCAGGGGAAAGCTGGCCGCCGCGGTGATCAACCCGCCGCCGCCGAAGATCAGCAGATGCTTTATGCGCAAACCGGCCGCCCACAAAAGTGAGAACCACAGCACAAGCATCAAAATCACGGTGCTCAGATTGGGCTGCAGCAGCACCCACACGACAATTCCCATGGTCATCAGCAGGCTGCGCAGGATCCATTGAGGCTCGTCCATGCGATTCTGGTAGCGGGTAAAGAAGTCCGCCAGCACCAGGATCAGCACAATCTTGGCAATCTCGGAGGGCTGGATCAAGATTGGGCCAACACTGAACCAGCGCGCCGAACCGAACAAGGCATCGCCCACCAGGTAAAGACCTGCCAGCACGACTGCGGTGCCGATGTACAAGCCGCGGCTGATCGAAGCCCACAGATGGTAATCGATGGAAGCCGTGACCAGAACGGCGACGAAGCCGATGACGGCGAAAATGAGTTGGTTTTGATCGGCTCCGGCGGAGGCGATGTTTCCGGCGATAGCCGAGCGGATCATGGGGATACCGAAGATGACCAGCAAGGCGACTGCGCCTAGCAGCCAGAAGTCGAAATGGCGCCAATTGGTTGTTGGATTCTGTCCCATACCTATAAATCTTCAAGACATACGGCCGGTGCAGACCTGATTTTGCCGCCTCGGCTTTATCCTGTCTATCTTTTTAAGTTTGTCCCATGCGCCGCCTGCGCACCGGGCTGAGAGGAATGTCGGCGATCAAGCGCTGCTCGCGCCCTTCTTGGGTCATATCGATGCGCACTGCAGCGGGGTCAATTTCGATGTAACGCGAAATGACTGCGATCAGGTCGTCCTTCAGCGCTTCCATAGCGGCCGGTGAAAGATCGGTGCGATCGTGGATCAGGACCAATTTCATCCGTTCCTTAGCCGTTTGAGCGCTCTTCGATTCTCTACCAAACAGACGGTCTAAGAAACTGCTCATTTAATCACCTCCAGGGCGGATGAAGCGAGTCAGGCGTCCCAAAAATCCGCCCTGCTCTTCCATGGGCAGGAAAGGCACGCTTTCGCCTGCCAGGCGCCGGGCGATATTGCGGAAGGCCATTCCGGCACGGCTTTTTCCATCCAACACGATCGGCAAGCCCCGGTTCGTGCTGGTGACGACGTTCTCGTCGTCGGGGACCATGCCAATTAATTCTATTGCCAATAATTCCAGCACATCCTCAGCGGAGAGCATATCCCCGCGTTTGACCATATCGGCTTTAATGCGGTTAAGGATCAGGCGTGCGGGTCCTTTCTCCTCGGCCTCTACCAACCCGATGATGCGGTCTGCATCGCGCACGGCCGAGATTTCCGGGTTGGTGATTACCAGGACCATGTTGGCAGGAGCCAGGGCGTTGCGAAAACCTCGCTCGATGCCGGCCGGCGAATCTAGCAGCACCCAATCATGGTCCTGGCGCAGTTCGTCGCACAAGCGCATCATATCACTAGGCGAGACTGCGCTTTTATCGCGTGTTTGCGCTGCCGGGATAAGGTACAACTCGGGTAAGCGCTTATCACGGATCATGGCCTGTCGCAGCCGGCAGCGACCTTCAATAACGTCCACCAGATCGTAGACAATGCGGTTTTCCAGGCCGAGCACCACGTCCAGGTTGCGCAGCCCGATGTCTGCGTCGATACAGACCACTCTTTGGCCTTCAGCCGCCAGCGCGGCGCCGATATTGGCGGTGGCAGTAGTTTTTCCTACGCCACCTTTGCCGGATGTGATGGTAACTACTTTTCCTGGCATTTGTCTTGTTCCCGTTTACCTTAATCTTAAAAGCGGTCGATTATGATTGATTGAACCATTCCACATCTTCAGGCGCAGTCCCAGAAGGGAACTGGGCTAAATTTTATCCCACTGCGAAATTCCTCTCGGACAGCCTCGATTGTTCTCGGTGAAACAGATGCCACGATAAATACAATGCCGGTCAGCGCACCTTTTTCGGATTCCAGGGTTCTGCCACCACGCGTCCATCTTTCAGTTTGGCCAACTCCGGATGCGGTTTACCGCGCCGCTGCGGCGTAATGGCAATGGTTTCAGCGATGCGTAGCTGGGTTGGCGAAAGGTCCAGCGCGCATACAATCGCATTTTGATTGCCTTCTGCCCCAGCGTGAACCATACCTCGCAGATGTCCCCAGATGATCACGTCTCCGCCGGCGATGATCTGCGCACCGGGATTTACATCGCCGATGACGACCACGTGCCCGGAGTGTTCCAGGCTGTAGCCGGAGCGCAGCGTGCGCCGCACCAGAATGGCCGGCTCCCCGCCGTGCAGATTGGTCTCCGCCTTGGCCCGGGTGAGCTCAGGACGCGGCTTGGAAATACGCGTCGCCAATCCAAGCGTCTGGGCTGTCTGCACAGTGGTAGGTGAGTTACTCAGCACTGCCCAGAGAGAGATTTCTCGTTCGGAGATTTGATCACGCAATCTCCCCATATCGGCAGCCTTGAGCACGTGGTTGCCTACATCCAGAGCCAGGCGGGCTCCTTTCAAAAACTCGGCTTGCTGATCGAGATGATCGAAAAGCGCTTTCCGGACGGTTTCCCATTCTTCGTCGCTTAGTGTGATCAGCAATCCTTCGCGGATGCCCTTAATCTGTACGGTAGGGCGCATGAATACCTACTTCATCGATGTGTTCTTCGGTGAGAATGGCGCCGCTTGGCGCAGCCGTTCATCACGCATGGCCAATCCAGGGTGCGAATCAGGCGTGATTCATATGGGGGAAATTATAGCATGAACGCACGAGCATATAATTTTCCCTCACAACTCTAATAGGATGCCCCTCGCAATTAGTTGGCCGCCTGGTTCAAGTCAGCGGTCTTGAGTTCAAAATAAGCCTGGATGACCTGTCGCACGATGGGACCCGCAACGGAGGAACCTTCCCCGCCGTTGTAAACGAAAGCAACTACCGCGATTTCGGGGTTCTCGTAGGGCGCGAAGGCTACCGTCCAGGCATGGGATGGCCAGGCGCCCGGTTTGCATAAGTCTTTATCCAGGGCGAATTGGTCGCAATATTCGGCGGTGCCGGTCTTGCCGGCTGCAGAAACGTTGGTGATTTTATCGAAGCCGACCGCGTCGTTGTTTGATAAAGTGCCCTCGGTGACGGCCAGGCGCATGCCTTCGCGCACTTTGTCAATCACCCAGGGTTCTACCGTCTTGTATTCATTGCGCGGTTCGCAGCCTTTGATGGTTGTGGTGTCGAACTCCTGAATCACCGGGTCCTTAGTGACGTCCCATTTCATCTGCGGCCGGAAGGGTTGTACTACGTTGCCTTCGCCGTCCAAAATCTCACGCACCAGGGTAGGCTGCATCAATTTTCCATCGTTAGCGATGGTGGCGGCCGACAAGAGCACTTGGATTGGCGTGGCCAGCACGTAGCCCTGACCCACGCTGGTAATGTAGGTGTCGCCGGTGGACCAGCTCTCTCCGTGCGTGATGCGTTTCCAGGTCGGGTCGGGGATCAAACCATCTTGCTCGTCGGGCAGGCCGACGCCTGGAGCGTCTCCATACCCCAAAGCCCGAGCATAGGTACCCAGCCGGCAGATTCCTAAGCCTTCCGGTACTTCATCCTCCCATCCGCCGCCCAGCTTATAAAAATATACGTTGCTGGAATTGGCCAGGCCGTGCACGAAATCCAGCTCGCCGAAACCGCCGGGGTTGGATTTATAGATCCAGTCGATGAAGTCTTTGGGGTTGCCCGGATCGTTGGCGTAGTATTTCTCGGTGATGACGAGTTTGCCAGGAGTTTTGATAACCTGGTCGGGCGTTACCACGCCTTCGTTCAAGGCGCCTACGGCAGTGGTCAGCTTGAATACCGAACCGGCAGGCAGCACGTCACCGACGGCGTGATTGAGCAGAGGTTTGGAGGGGTCTTTGGTAAGTTGTTCGTAGTAATAAGCCGGTATCAGGCGCGCCATGCGGTTATTCTCGTAGGAGGGATACGAAACCATGGCTAAGATCTCACCGGTGGCGGGATTCATGGCGATGACCACCCCGCTCGAATAGACCAGCTTATCGAAGTATACGTTCCAGGAGTTAATTTCGCGTTCGAATATGGCTTTGGCAGCCTGCTGCAAGCGCAGGTCGATGGTCAGGCGCAAGTTTAAACCCGGTTCTGGAGCAATGGGCGGCTCGATGTCCGAACGCATCACTTGTCCACCGACGTCGATCTCTGATACACGCAGGCCGTTCTTTCCGGCCAGCAAATCCTGGTATTCCAGCTCTAAACCGGCATAGCCCACCTTGTCACGGTTAGGAACCAGGCCTTGATCCTTGAACTCATCTTCGAGATCGGCCGGAATCGGTCCCAGAAAGCCGATGATAGAGGCCGTCAAATCGCCGGTGGGATAATCGCGAATGGGTTGGATGTCAACGGAGATACCCGGCATGTCAACCGCTTTTTCCTGTACGACCATGGCGGTCTCCCAATCGACGTCGCACTTAATCGGCACCGGCTCGTATGGCTTAGAAGTACTGCCATATTCGGCGACCTGGGCGATACCGTGATCTGAAACGCAAGGCACGTACGGGTTTTCCGGGCTCAGTTCTCCGGCGTTGATGGGCATGTCGATCAAGTCCGACAGCTTGCGGAAGATTTCTTCGACTTCACCGGGATCATCGGGCAGGTTGGCTGCCGTGACCGCAACGTTATAGGAAGCAATATTACGTGCCAGAATGGATCCATTGCGGTCGTAAATAATGCCACGCGGGGCAGGCAGATTAATTACATCGGTGCTATTATCCACCGCCTGCGCCATCCAGCGGTCGTGTTGCAGCACCTGCAGGGAAAACAGGCGCACGATAAAAATACCGAAGGCCAAACCGACCACCACCACGAAAATGGTGATTCGCCAGGGCTGCAGGTGGTTATGTAGGTGGGGTGAACCGTTCATAGTTGAGATTCTAAGTAATTTGTCATATTCGATCCAGATAAGCGATTATACCTCTAACTCCTCCGGATAAAGCCAGTTTGCCAGGTCGCTCAGCAGCGCGTAGATCGGAATCGCCAGGACTAAATTTAGAAGCAAACTGGGGATGGTGATCAAATTAAGCGACTCGCGCCAGGGCAATGGGGTGCCCAATAGACGCAAACTTACGAAAGAGATGCCGTGCATCAGCAGTGTTCCGAGTACGGTGGCCACGAACATAGCCAGAATCGGCGCTTGCCAAACCCGGCGGCGCAACAACAAGACGATGCCGACCGTCATCAGGTAACCTGCCAAGGCAGCCACCAGCGGCAAAGCGGAGATGAAGCCGACCAGCAGCCCGGCCAGAATCGCCCAGTGCCAGCCGGTCTCCACGCGTTCTTGCAGCGCCCAGGCTACAACTGCCAGCAGCACCAGATCGGCCGTGCCGTGCAGCAAGGGGATACGGCTGATCACCGCCGACTGCAGCATCAGCAAACCACCCAGAATAGGGATCGCCATCAATATTGCTGTCAAGAGAGGCGACCTTTATCCCGGACCGGGGGCTGCGGGTGTGGGAACCAGGGGCGAGATATCCACCGGCCGGAAATTGGTAATGACCAATACAATTTCCAGGTTGGAAAAGTCGACCACCGGCTGGACGGAGGCGCGTTGGAAGATATCGTAATCCCGGCGGCGCACACCGGTAACCTGGCCGATCAGAATGTCTGCGGGATAATTGCCGCCCAATCCCGAAGTCAGTAAAAGGTCGCCGCTCTGCACGTTGGCCGCTTGTGGGATCATATCCAGGGCGACCTCACCGGTAATCTGTCCCTGCAACACAGCCTGTGCCCGGCTGGGCTCCAGGCGGACATTCACATTCGAGCCGGGATCGGTGATCAACTGCACCCGGGCTGCCTGGGGAGTCACAGCGGCGATGCGCCCGACCAGGCCTTGCTCCGTGACCACCGGCATGCCCCGGCGCAGGTTGTCGTCCGAGCCGCGGTTGATGATCACGTAGCGCAGGAAGGGGTTGGTATCACGCCCGATGACCGAAGCCGCCATGATCCGGTTCTCAGGATGCTCTTGTGCGTATCCCAAAAGAGCGGACAGGATGCGCGTTTCGGAGATCTGCTGGTTCAGCTCGATGATCTCGGTTTCCAATCGGGAAACTTCGGCTTCCAGCTCAGCATTACGCTGGCGCAGGAGCGCCAGGTCTTGCGGCGCCGAAAAGTAGTTCTGAATCGCCTGGTAACGCGTGGCCAACCAGGTTTGGGCAGATATGACAGGGTTCAGGACGACGCGTGTGAGCGGTGTAAGGTAGCCGCCCAGCGCCAATAAGATCAGGGCGACCACCACCACAACCAGGGTGACAGTTTGCAAAGTACGAGGTGTAAATGCCTTCATAAAAATTTACCGCCAGGTCGCGCAGCCCGCCAATTCTGTCTCGGTGAGTGTGTTGGCGCCAATGGCGACTTTGCGGTGATTATCCAATAAAAATCAAATCAGGTGTGGCGCGTGCTGCCACGCTCCAAACCTACCAGTAATCGTCTGAGCGCGTCGTAATTTTCCAGGATCATCCCGGCCCCACGTGCGACACAACTCATGGGGTCTTCGGCCACCCAGACGCGAACTTTTAATTCGTCGATCAAACGTTTGTCCAGGGCCTGCAACAAGGCGCCGCCGCCTGCCAGGGCGATGCCCATGTCCATCAGGTCAGCGACTATTTCTGGGGGGGCTTCGTCCAGCGCGTCCCGGATGGTGTCCACGATAGTCTGCACCGATCCGGAGATGGCCTCGCGGATTTCTACGGAGGAGACCTCGACTGCTTCCGGCAGACCGGTGATCAGGTTGCGGCCGCGCAATTGCATGGTCTTTTCTTCCGACAGATGGTAAGCCGAGCCGATGGCGATCTTGGCTTGTTCGGCCATGCGCTCGCCGATGGCCAGGTTGTACTTATTGCGCATGAATTGCACGATATCCTGGTCCATCTCGTCGCCGGCGACCCGCAGAGAACGTGAAACCACTACGCCGCCCATGGACATGACGGCGACTTCGGAGGTGCCGCCGCCGATGTCGACGATCATGCTGCCGCGAATTTCGGCTACCGGCAGACCGGCGCCTAAAGCCGCCGCCACGGGTTCTTCGATCAGGCCCACTTCCCGGGCGCCGGCCGACATGGCGGCGTCGTATACGGCGCGCTTTTCCACCTCGGTCACGCCTGATGGAATACCGATGACCACCCGCGGCCGGGGCACGGGCACAATGCTCTGTTCGTGAGCTTTTCCGATGAAATATTCCAACATGGACTGGGTGATCTCAAATTCAGAGATCACACCATCCCGTAAAGGTCGCACCGCAATCACGTTTGCCGGTGTGCGCCCAACCATTTCTTTCGCTTCTGCACCGATGGCCAGAGGCTGGCGAGTACGCTTGTCGATTGCGACCCAAGAAGGTTCGTTGATGGTAATGCCTTTCCCGCGCACATTGACCAGGGTATTAGCGGTTCCAAGGTCAATGCCAATGTCCAACGAGAAAAACCCTAATAACCAGTTTAGGGGGTTAAAGGCCAACTTGGGCTCCTTATCGCTTGATGCCGTGATGCAATATCTGGTGATTATTAAAGGGCGATTTGCAATGCCCACCCCTTAAATTCCGCGATGGATTATACCATTGAACCTTTATATCCAAAATAAAGGCAACGGGGTTTCAAGAGCGCGCCACGCTCTTAAAACCCCATTCTACATGAAAATCTACGCTTTTAGAACATCAAATCGTTTATTTTCTGGATAGTCTCTCTCCCCGGACGGAGTTCCTTCTCTCCCAGCCGGTTTAAGGGTTTTTCGGTCAGGTTGTAGATATCGGACAGGGAGGGTTGTTCGGGGTCGATATAGATCAACCCGGTGATCAGGCAATTGCACTCATTGGCCTCTTCCAGCACGCGCAGGGCATCCGAGCGACTGGTAGGATCGTAATCGCGTTCGAGTTTCTTGAGTACCACCGTGGAGCCGTCGTGCATGGTGACTTCCTTGGTTTCCCCTTCCTCGTAATCTACCAGGATGTCTTCAGCGGGCGGCACGTAGGAAAGCTCGTGTAGGGCAACCTCGTGTTCACGGCCCCAGGCGTAAGAGTGCACCGCTTCGTCTTTATTGTTGAAGGTCACACACGGGCTGATGATATCCAGCACGGCGATGCCATCGTGGTGCAGGGCTGCTTTGAGCAACTCGCGCACTTGCTTGGGATCGCCGGCAAAAGAGCGCGCTACGAAGGTTGCGTTGCCTACCAGGGCTTCCCAGGCGATATCCACCGGCATATACGGATTGGTGCCCTGGTTCTTCAACTGCAGGCCTTCCTCTGCCGTGGCGGAGAATTGACCTTTGGTCAATCCATACACCCCGTTGTTCTCGACGATGTACACCAGGCGCATATTACGGCGAATGACGTGTTTGAATTGCCCCATACCGATACTGGCCGTATCCCCGTCGCCGCTCACGCCCAGACCTTTAAGGGTGTGGTCGCCAAACAGCGCGCCAGTCGCGATGGAAGGCATGCGCCCGTGCAAGCTGTTGAAACCAAAAGAGCGGTTCAGGAAGTAGGTCGGACTTTTGCTGGAGCAGCCGATGCCCGAGAATTTAACCACGTCTTCAGGGACGATATCCAAATCGTAGCAAGCTGCAATGATCTGGCTGGCAATCGAGTTATGCCCACAGCCCTGACAAAGGGTGGTCGGGTTACCGCGATAATCACTTTTACTCAGGCCGACCAGGTTTACCTGTAAGCGGCGGCCTGTCGTAGTTTGGTCTGCCATAGTTATTTTGCCTCCTCGGCTTTGATCGTTTCTCTTACTTTCCGGGCTGTCATCGGCAGGCCGTCAGTGTAGGCCACAGAGATCATATTCATTGCCCGGTCAGGGTATTCAAGGGTGAGCAACTGGTGTAGCTGCCCGTCCCGGTTCATTTCAACTACGTAATTGCGTGCATGCTGGTGAATGAAATCTTCCACTTCCTGGCTGAAAGGAATTGCACGCACGCGCATAAAGTCAGTCTTAACGCCCGCTTCAGCCAGTTGGTGGCGGGCTTCTTTGATGGCTGGTTCCGTTGAGCCGAAGGCGATGATCCCGATGCGTGCATCTTCGACCGTATCCACCATCGGTGGGGGGACGACTTCACAGGCATTTTGGTATTTCTGCTTCAGACGACCCAGAAGCTCGACCCAGTTGGCTGCATCTTCGCTGTAACGGGCATTCTCATCGTGCCCGGTGCCGCGGGCGAAATAGGATGCCTCGGGATGGCGGTTGCCGGGCACCGTTCGGTAGGGAATGCCGTCTCCGTCGATATCTTTGTAGCGAGCCCATTCATCCCTGATCTTCTCCAGGTCTTCCTCCCACAGAATTTTGCCGCGGTCCATGGGCTTATCCGGATACTCGAAGGGTGGGGTCATCCACTGATTCATACCGAAATCCAGGTCGCTGAGCACGAAGACGGGCGTTTGCAGGCGTTCGGCGATGTCGAATGCTTTCCAGCCGAATTCGAAACACTCCGTCACGGAACCGGGCAAGAGCACCACTTGTTCGGTGTCGCCGTGGCCCAGGAAATGGATAAATGTCAGGTCGCCCTGAGCGGTGCGTGTAGGCAAGCCTGTACTGGGCCCGACACGCTGCACGTCCCAAATTACCAGAGGCACTTCCGCGAAATAGGCCAGGCCGGCGAATTCGGTCATCAGGCTGATGCCCGGGCCGGATGTAGAGGTCATGGCGCGTAGCCCGGACCAGCCCGCGCCGACTGCCATGCCGATCGCGGCTAACTCATCCTCCGCCTGCACCACTGCGAAGGTATTCTTGCCGGTTTCGGGGTCCTTGCGCAGCTTGGGCAGATATTGAACCAGCGATTCGGCCAGGCTGGAGGCGGGTGTGATGGGGTACCAGGAGATAAACTGCACGCCGCCGTAGATCGATCCCAGAGCGGCGGCGGTGTTGCCGTCCGCCATGATGTAATCATGCGTGGCGTCCATGGGCTCGACCCGGTAAGGGTCTTGCTTTTCCAGGTTATCCCTGGCCCAATCCGCGGCGGTCTGGATGACGTTGAAGTTCAAGTCAATCGGCTTGAGTTTGCCTTTAAAGTGGAAGTCCAGCGCCTGGTAAAGCTTGTCGAGATCGATGCCCAACATGTGCGCCAAAACGCCCACGTAGACCATATTCGCCACGTAGGTACGCAGGCTGGAGGGTGCGTCGGAGTTACGAGAAATATCCTTTACCGGCATGGGATAAGCGACAACGTCATCCCGATTCACTTCGAGTTTAATGTCGTCGGCGTAGAAAAAAGCGCCCCCGGGAACGACCTTTTCCAGGTCTTCAGCGAAGGTGGTTGGATTCATCGCCACCACGATTTCGTGTTCTTCCCGGCGCGCCAGAAAGCCGTCTTTGTTGACCCGGATGGTATACCAGGTGGGCAATCCTTGGATATTGGACGGAAACAGGTTTTTTCCTGAGACCGGGATGCCCATTTTGAACAGGGCTCGCAACAAGGTCAGATTTGAGGTCTGGCTGCCTGAGCCGTTGACCGTTCCGACCGTGATGGAGAAATCATTGACTTGATCGCGGTCCTTGTCCGGCGCGTCCGTGCGTGCCATGGGTTGTTGAACAGACATGGAGTCTCCTTTAGAATTGATAAATCTGGCGTTTGATTTTCTATCACTGGCGCCAGTCAGCTTTTAACAGTTTCTAGATCGTTCTTCTTGAGAGTGTATGGGCGGTGGTAGATCAAATCCTTGTGTTCGACCAAGGCCTGGTAACCGGCTGCAAAGTCTCCAGCCTGCAGGGCGTCTACCATGGTCTGGTGATATTCCCAGACCGTTTGTAAGTACTCGTAATCGGCAAATAAGTTCAGTCCGACGGCTTCGTATGCTTCCCAATAAGCCTCCAGGATGCCCTGGACGAAAATATTGTCCAGGCGGCTAAAGATGCACAGGTGAAGCTGGCGGTGTTCGGCGTGCGGAATGCGAATCGGATTGCCGCGCAATTTTTCCCAGGCCTTGTCCATCAGTCCTTGGAGCGTCCGGTGGTCTTCCGGAGTCAAGCGCGCGACGGCCTGGTTCCAGAAAGCGCCCTCGATGTGATTGCGCAGTTCTGAGAAGGCGTCGAAGTAGCCCCGGTCCAATTGGATGGCGTAAGCCAGGCTTTGGCGCACGGCGGGCAGGAAGTTGTAGGGCAGCCGCCGTATTCCGGTGCGTGGCCTGACTTCCACGAATCCCAGGGCCTCGGCGACTTCCAGTTGTTCGCGCAAACTGGCGACGCTCACGCCCAGCTCCTTGCTCAGATCGTTGAGCGAAGGCAGACGGTTGGTCCGTTCGTGGTTACCATCGCCGTTTCTGGATTCGACCAGGTATTCGAGGAATTCTGAAGATAATTGCATGGGTGGCATAAATACGCTCATCCTTGGGTTGGCGTGCATGGGGCTGTAATGGTGATTCTATTATTAATCGGATTATTCATATCAATCGGATTGTTCGGATAAAAATTCTATCATCCCCAGGCTAATTCGTCAAGCGACGTGCAAATTCTTTTTAATACACAGATACAAATGTAGCGACGCCCCGGTGGGGCGTCGTCATGTTTTAATACCTCTCGATAGAATACGTTTGAAAAAACAGGTGCTGGCTGCCTTGCGACCTGGTGCGAGTGCTGCCTGGAATGCAACGATCTAAACCTGGCAGGTTACGAAGCCTGTCTTTAAGGATGTCCCCCAATTTAACGGTGTCGC
>Ga0207752_1001012_pt1 | contig 13096 bp, 11 predicted proteins | sample Pon2CUnioCityCA_6_FD_187272 | JGI IMG/M metagenome (GOLD analysis project Ga0207752, IMG submission 187272) | Marine sediment microbial community from Union City, CA, USA - Pond 2C Sediment 2 (SPAdes) | ecosystem: Environmental > Aquatic > Marine > Intertidal zone > Salt pond sediment ... | reverse complement strand
CGAGCTCTCGCTGAAGGTAAACTTCACGATGCTCGACGAGCCGCTTCGGAAAGTCGTCGTCTGCCTCGACCCCGAGGAGTTCAAGAGCACCTGGCTGGGCAACAAGAGCATCTATCGTACGCGGATGGCGATGGCCGACGGCGGCGAGCTGATCGTCCTGGCGCCCGGCCTGCGCGAGTTCGGCGAAGACAAGCAGATCGACGCGATGATCCGCAAGTACGGCTACGTCGGCACGGAAAAGCTCCTCCAGCTCGTCCGCGACAACGCGGACCTGCGCGCCAACCTCGGCGCCGCCGCCCACCTCATCCACGGCTCGACTGAAGGCCGCTTCACCGTCACCTACTGCCCCGGCCGTCTGACGAGGGAGGAGATCGAGAGCGTGAACTTCCAGTGCGCGGACCTCGACACGATGCTCGCCCGCTACAACCTGCGCAAGCTCAAGCCCGGCCCCAACACCGTCGCCGGCGAAGAAATCTTCTACATCCCCAACCCCGCCATCGGCCTCTGGTCCACGAGAGCACGGTTCAAGTGAGTCCCGGGAGCGTCTTGATTTGCCCGGATCAGACAGTCATCTTAGGGATGAAAACATCAGACACGGAGCGAATGGCAAAGCTGTCAGTCATTCCGGCAATGAAGTCCAGGACGATCAACTCATTGGCGTCGCCAGCGTCATAGACACTCCTCATGTCCTCGCCGACAAACGCCTCAAGGATTCTGTATACAAGGGGAATGGAATCATCTCGACAAGGTGCGGGATACTCCCTTGACGAAAAGCGATTCGTCCTTTTGAGTTCGGTCAGCAGGTCGTCGAAAAGATACGCGACCGTCTTGCCGGCCTGGACCTTGTAGCCTTCGGCTTTGTCACTATGGTATATGTGCTTGTTGTTGAACTGGATCAATTCGTGAAGCAACTCGCCGAGGTGAGGAGAAATCGCCACGTAGTCTTTCCGATAACTGTTCTTGACCATGTCCTCTACGAACGTACCGATGATCTTGCCGTTCGTACTCCCAAGGTGTTTCTTGAACTTAGAGGGCACCTCGCGTTCCGCGATCAGTCCAACCTCAAGTGCATCTTCTATATCCTTGCCTACATAGGCAATCTTGTCGATCAACCGGACGATACATCCCTCCAGCGTGGCAGGGTTTCCCGCATCCTCACGCGTTCGCACGCGCTCGAGAGTCTTGTCTGCGCTGCCCGGCTCAAGCTTACAGGTCGTGAAATCCTCTCCGCAATGCGAGACAATTCCGTCCCGCACCTCCCACGTCAGATTAAGTCCAGGCCTTTCTCTATCGCGTTTGGCAATCGAATCCACTACGCGCAGACCATATATCTCATGAGAGAACTTGGGCATCAGCCTATCTCTGAGCACCTGATGCTCCTCCTTCTCGAATATGGCAGAGAGGAACTCCTCCCCCTGGTGGCCAAATGGCGGATGGCCGATGTCGTGAGCCAAACCTATTGCTTCGGCCAGGTCCTCATTAAGCCTGAGGCAACGAGCGACAGTCCGAGCAGCCGACGCAACAAACCTAACGTGGTCCATCCTTGTGCTAACGTGGTCATTCTGCGGGAAATAAAAGACCTGGGCCTTGTGTCGCAGGCGACGAAAAGACTGCGAGTAGATAATCCTGTGAACATCCCGCTGAAAATCGGTTCGGAAGTCGTCCTCATCTTGAGGCCTGCGCCTGCCGCGCGTTCCTATGGTTGCGCATGAGCCTGGAAATAATTGCCTTTCGGATCTTCTGAATCGCGACATATCCTCTCCCTAAACAGATTGATGAGTAAGTCAGCAAGGTCATGACCCGACCTGTGGGACGCCAGATAGTCGCTGATTTCTTTGCCGCCCTTCGTTGCAGCCTCGAATTGATTGTCTCGCGCAAGCAGATCATCCTCTGCCACGGCAGAGAACCTCGCGTCGAAGGCTGGTGCAATTCCATCATAGGCAGAAACAATGGAGAAGTCGGAAAGCCCGAGCACCAAAGGATTGCAGTTACCTTCGATCAACGACCTGCTGTCACTGCGAAAAATCACAATCACCTTGTTATTTGCCCACGCAATCCCCGCCTCCACCATCGCACCTTCATCGGGCACGCGACCATTCATATTGAGCAACAGACCACTACAATTGACTACCTGAAACACGTCGAGTGAGAAGATCGCCATATTGAGAATGCTCTGGGCATCTTGCGGTCGAACACCTCTTTCGAGGAAGACAGGGAACAGCCTGGCGAACTCCAAACCGTCTCGCTGGGGCAGGAAGACCGAATAGCCCGCATTCTCCAACACCGAGGCAATTTGCTCCATCTCCTCACGCTCTTTCGGGTTAAAGAGGGGGCCTGCGCAATAGATCTTATACAAGTGTTGCTCCACGGCGTCTCCGGACGAACTATGCTCACGCTATTGGTCTTCCATGCGATCAACCTCAAATACCGGATGACGCCTGAAATGTCAAGATAAAATCCTTCGTCGCCGGAAATGCTCGCCTCGTTCCAATTTTTCTCGATAGGGGCCATGCGTCATCGCTGCAACCATACTCATCGCGTCACGATGAAGCACAGGTCGTAGGGTTGGCCGCGGCCGGCTTTGCTTTTTTCCAGGCCGGCGTTGTCTTCGCCGTCTTCCATGACGCTGTAGAGGAGGTAGCCGGGCTCCGTTCGTTTGTAGCGGATCGGCCGGGCGTCGAAGGGGTCGATCGGGACCTCGTCCAGATACGCCGGCACAAGCTCCGCCAGCTCGTTCGGTACGCTGCCGGTCGCCAGTCGATATCGCTCAATCGCCAGGGCCGCCTTCGCCAGGTCCAGGTGCGCGTGAAGCCGCAGATCGATCTCCCCGATCCGGCCCATCGCTGGCGCCAGCACCTTGATCATGAGGTGCAGGACCGAAAGCTCGTTGAGTTCTTGCTCGATCTCACGCAACCGCGCGACCCGCTCGGTGACGGGAAGTCGAGCCGCCTCGATACAATCGCCCATGTAGTTCAGGATATCGATGAGCCCCCTGCCCTGGATGCCCGGCAGCCGAAACACAAAGCCGCCCCGGCCGGATCCCCCTATTTGCGACGGGTCCCTGGTGTACTCAAGATTGAAGCACCGCTCCATGATCATGGCCTCCGCAAGGTCGAGATCGCCGGCCACGGCTGCAAACGCGTCGTCCAGCTCTTTCAACTGTTCATCCGTGAAGGTGGTCCTGTTCAGGGCCTGCTCCAATCCGCTGACGGTCAGAGCATTGCAGGCGACGCGTACGAGATAACTCACCAACATCGGCTCCCTCCGCAGGGATTTGGCCAATTGCAGCCCGTCGTGGATGTCCCGGACTGCGGCCTCACTGTCTCCTTCGTCCGCATGAGAAACGATGCTTAGCTTCAGCAAGTGTGCACAATGCCGGACGCTCTTGAGTTCCGGCAGCCCGGTCATATAGTCCCAGTTGTACCGGCATTGCTCGAAGCCGGCGGCCTCGTGCAACAGGGCCAGGCACTGCTCGTTCGCCGCCAGACAATCCGCGATGGCCCTGGCCATCGGCTCCGGCAGCGGTTCTCCTCGCTCCGGCAACTTGGCCTTTCCCATAAACGGGACGTTCGCATCATCCGCCGGCGGCACATAGAAGGCAAACGCATCCACGTACACACTCGCGGCGTTTTGCACACCCGCCGGGAGCTGGGTGTACTCGGCCAACTCGACGAAATTCGTGGGATAGCCCTCGGCACGCAGCGCCTCCAATCGCCGCTTGAGCTCATTGTGTCTGAGCGCAACGTGGATGCCGATTGATGCCGCGAGCACGACGAGCGCCGCAAGAATCAGATGCCACCACTTGAACGTGAATCCCGTACTCGGTCTTCCGCTGCCATCGTTCATTCTCTGTACCTCGTATCTGCCTATCGTGTCACGATAAAGCACAGGTCGTAGGGTTTGCCGCGGCCAGCTTGTTCCTTCTCGATACCGCCGTTGTCTTCGCCGTCCTCCGTGATGCTGTAGAGAACGTAGCCACCGTGCACGCGTTTGTAGCGGATGGGCCGGGCGTCGAAGGGGTCGATCGGAACCTCGTCCAAATACGTTGGCACAAGCTCCGCCAGTTCGCTCGGCACGCCGCCGGTCGCCAGCCGATATCGCTCGATCGCCAGGGCCGACTTCGCCAGTTCCAGGTTCGCGTGAAGCCGCAGATCGACTTCTGCGACCCGACACATGTTCGGCGCCAGCAGCTTGACCGTGAGGTGCAGCGCCGAAAGCTCGTTGAGATCTTCCTCGATCTGACGGAATCGCGCTACCCGCTCGGCGAGGGGAAGCCGGGCCGCCTCGATGCAATCTTCCATGTAGTTCAGGGCATCGGTGAGCCCTCTGCGCCGGATGCCCGGCAGCCGGAACACGAGGCCGCGCCAGCCGCGTCCCCCCATTTTCAGCGGGTCCCTGGCGTACTCAAGATTGAAGCACCGCTCCATGATCATGACCTCTGCGAAGTCGAGATTGCCGGCCGTCGCCGCAAACGCCTCCTCCAACTCTTTCAGTTGTTCGTCCGTGAAAGTAGTCCTGTTCAGGGCCTGCTCCAATCCGCCGGCGGTCAGAGCATTGCAGGCGACCCGTACCAGATAGACCAGCAACGTCGGCTCTCTCCGCAGCGAATTGGCCAATTGCAGCCCGTCGTGGATGTCCCGGATTGCGGCGTCGCTATCCCCTTCGTCTGCATGAAGGACGATGCCCAGTTTCACCAACTGTGCACAGTGCCGGAAGCTCGTGAGATCCGGCAGGCCAGTTATGTAGTCTTTGTAGTCCGCGTTGTACCGGCATTGCTCGAAGCCGGCGGCCTCGTGCAACAGGGCCAGGCACTGTTCGTTCCCCGTCAGACAGTCCGCAATGGCCCTGGCCATCGGCTCGGGCAGCGGTTCTCCCCGCTCCGGCGACTTGGCCTTGCCCAGAAACGGAACGTTTGCGTCGTCCGCCGGCCGCACGTAGAGGGCAAACGCATCGACGTACACACTCGCGCCGTTCTGCACGCCGGCCGGGAGCTTCGTGTACTCGGCCAACTCGACGAAATTCGTGGGATAGCCTTCGGCACGCAACGCCTCCAGCCGTCGCTGAAACTCATTATGCCGCAGCGCAACGTGGATGCCGATCGCCGCCGCGAGCACGACGAGCGCCGCAAGGACCAGGTGCCACCACCTGAGCGTGAATCGTGCGCCCGGTTTTCCGCTGGCGTCGTTCATGCTGCCTCCCAACTTGCGATCGCCATTCGTGAGTCCGCCATCGGCCGGATGATACACCCATCCCGCCGGCCGATCAAACCCTATCTTCCGACGCTCGGGAGAGGCCTTCCGTTGGCATTCGCTCTCGTGAAAGGCCCTGCGCAACAGACCCTGGGCCGGAATCGTGTCTAACTATTTTTCGTGGCACGACAGGTCTTCTCTGTCACCCCGAGCGCAGTCGAGGGGTCTGGCTGGGAGTCTGAGGCGGCCTGCGGTCGCGGGCAGATGTCTCGACTACGCTTCGCTCCGCTCGACATGACAACAGAAACGAGCGGCTCGGCTCCACAGGGCGAATGACAGGAGGCCCGCCACGATATCTGGGCACACACCCGGAATCGGGGGCCCGTGAGACGTGATCGAGCGGCCCGAATCAATCGGAGAAACCTCTACCCGGCGGGGCGATCCTGCGGTAATATGGGCAGCCTGTTGATTTGTGAATGGCAGCTTCAACCAAGGAGTACACAATCATGGCACAGGCAGATATCGGATTGATTGGCTTAGCGGTCATGGGGGAGAACCTCATCCTGAATATGGAGAGCAAGGGCTTCACGGTCGCCTGCTTCAATCGGACGGTCTCGAAGGTGGACGCTTTTCTCAGCGGGCGGGCCCAGGGCAAGAACATCATCGGCTGTCACTCCATCGAGGAGCTGGTCGCCAACCTCAAGCGGCCTCGGAAGATCATGCTCATGGTCAAGGCCGGCCAGGCCGTGGACGCGTTCATCGACCGTCTGCTGCCCCACCTCGAGGGTGGTGACATCCTCATCGACGGCGGCAACAGCCATTTCCCCGACACGATCCGCCGGACCGAGTACGTCGAGAGCAAGGGCAAGCTCTACATCGGCACCGGAGTCTCCGGCGGCGAGGAAGGCGCCCTGCGCGGCCCCTCCATCATGCCGGGCGGCTCCCCCCCCGCCTGGGAGCACGTCAAGCCCATCTTCCAGGCCATCTGCGCCAAGACCGACGACGGCGAGCCCTGCTGCGACTGGGTCGGCGAGAACGGCGCCGGGCACTTCGTCAAGATGGTCCATAACGGCATCGAGTACGGCGACATGCAGATGATCTGCGAAGCGTACCAGATGATGAAAGAGGCCCTCGGCATGACCAATCAGGAAATGCACGAGACCTTCGCCGAGTGGAACGAGGGCGAGCTCGACTCCTACCTGATCGAAATCACGCGGGACATCCTCGCCTATAAGGACGAGGACGGCACTGAGGTGATCGACTTGATCCTCGACACGGCGGGCCAGAAAGGCACCGGCAAGTGGACGGCGATCGAAGCGCTGGACCAGGGCCAGCCGTTGACGCTGATCGCCGAGGCGGTGTTCGCCCGCTGTCTGTCGGCCCTGAAAGAGGACCGGGTCAAGGCGGCGAAGGTCCTGCGCGGCCCCAAGGCCCAGTTCCGCGGTGACCGGCAGAAATTCATCAACGACCTGCGCCAGGCGCTCTACGCATCGAAGATCGTCAGCTACGCCCAGGGCTACATGCTGATGCGGGCCGCCGCGGCGGAACACAATTGGAACCTCAACTACGGCGGCATCGCCCTGATGTGGCGCGGCGGCTGCATCATCCGCTCGGTCTTCCTCGGCAGGATCAAGCAGGCCTTCGACAAGAAGCCTAAGCTGGAGAACCTGCTGCTCGATCCGTTCTTCAAGAGCGCGGTCCGCAAGGCGCAGGGCTCGTGGCGGCGTGTGGTGATGACCGCGATCAAGCTGGGCATCCCTGTGCCGGCGATCAGTGCGGCCCTGACCTTCTACGACGGCTACCGCCACGAGCGTCTGCCGGCCAATTTGCTCCAGGCCCAGCGCGACTACTTCGGCGCCCACACGTACGAGCGCGTGGACAAGCCGCGGGGCGAGTTCTTCCACACGAACTGGACCGGACGCGGCGGCGACACCGCTGCTTCGACATACGTCGTCTAACGAACGGAGACGCGACCGATGTACGACAGTCTCCGGATGCAGGGTGTGCAATCGCCGATTATCCCCGTGGTCGGCGAATTGATCCGCGCCAATCCCGGCACGATCTCCCTCGGCCAGGGCGTCGCCTACTACGGCCCGCCGCCGCAGGCCGTCGAAGCCATCGAGCAGTTCTTCGCCGACCCCGAGAACCACAAGTACAAGCTCGTTCAGGGCATCCCGGAGCTGCTCGAAGCCATCGAGAAAAAGCTCGCCGCCGAGAACGGCATCCGCCTCGGCGCGGACCAGCGGATCGTTGTCACCGCCGGCGCTAATATGGGCTTCGTCAACACGGTGCTGGCCATTACCGATCCCGGCGACGAGGTCATCCTGAACCTGCCCTACTACTTCAACCACGAGATGGCAATCACCATCGCCGACTGCAAAGCCGTCTGCCTGCCGACGGACGAGAGCTTCCAGTTGCAGCCCGAAGCGATCGAGCGGGCCATCACCGACCGAACGCGGGCGATCGTCACGATCTCGCCGAACAATCCGACCGGGGCGGTTTACCCGGAAGAGGCGCTGCGCCGAGTCAACGAGATGTGCGCGCGGCACGGCGTCTACCATATCTCCGACGAGGCGTACGAGTACTTCACGTACGACGATGCGAAGCACTTCTCCCCCGGGGCCATCGCAGGCAGCTCGCCGCACACGATCTCGCTGTATTCGCTCTCCAAGGCGTATGGCTTCGCAAGCTGGCGAATCGGCTGGATGGTGATCCCCTCGCGGCTCTTCGAGCCCGTGCGTAAGATTCAGGACACGATCCTCATCTGCCCCCCGGTGGTCTCGCAATGGGCGGCGGCCGGCGCCATGCAAGCGGGCCGGGCCTACTGCCAAGACAAGCTCCGCGAGACGCGTGAGATTCGCCGGCTCGTTCTCGAAAAGCTGAGCGAGATCAACGACCTCGTCACGGTTCCCCGCGCCGACGGCGCTTTTTACCTGCTGCTTCGCATCCATACCGATACGGACCCGATGCTGCTCGCGCAACGTTTGATCGAGGAACACAAGGTCGCAATCATCCCCGGCATGACCTTCGGCGTCCAGAACCAGTGCCTCCTTCGCGTCGCATACGGCGCGTTGCAAAAGGACACCGCCGCCGAAGGCATCGACCGGCTGGTCCGCGGATTGAGACAGATTCTATCAGTCTGAAAGGAATCGGACATGACAGATGAGCTGATCGGGATCATCGGCGGCACGGGGCTGGGCGATGCGCTGGCGGCGCAACTTTCGGGAGCGGAGCTCCGGGAGGTGGAGACGCCGTTCGGCAAGCCGAGCGCACCGGTGCTGTTGGGCAAGATGGGGCGCAGGCGGATCGCCTTTCTGAGCCGGCACGGCCAGGGACACAAGCTCTCGCCGAGCGAGGTGCCGTACGCCGCGAATATCTTCGCGCTCAAGCAGCTTGGCGTGCACGCCGTGATCGCCAGCGGGGCCGTCGGCTCCCTGCAGGACGAGATCGCGCCGGGCGATCTTGTGATCGTCGATCAGTTCATCGATAAGACGTTCAAACGGACCGGCACCTTTTTCTCCGGCTTCGGCGCCGTCCACTGCGAGATGGCCGAACCCGCCTGCTCCCGGCTCCGCGAGACGCTGCGGAACGCCGCCGCTCCGTTGGAGATCACCAGCCACCCGGACGGCACATACGTCTGCATGGAGGGCCCGCAGTTCTCCACGCGGGCCGAATCGCTCATGCATCGCACCTGGGGCGGCGACCTGATCGGCATGACCGCCCTGCCGGAGGCGAAGCTCGCCCGCGAGGCCCAGATGTGCTACGCACTGATCGCGCTGGCCAGCGACTACGACTGCTGGCGGCCGCACGACAAATCAAAAGGCAAGCAGACGCTCCTGCAAGAGATCATCACCAATATGAAGACGGCCACGGACAATTGCCTCGCGTTGATCCGGGCCCTGCTGGCGAGCGAGGAGAGCCTTGTCGATGAGGATTGTCCCTGCCGAAAGAGCCTGGAATTGGCCGTCTGGACGGACCCGAAGCGGATCGAGCCCGCCGAGAGGAAGCGGCTGGCGGTCCTCTTCGAATAGGGCTTGCCGCGCTCAGAGGCCGCACGTATATTGATTCTGAACTCCATTTTGCAGAACTCTTGTTGATTTCAAGGATGAGATCGAAAGGATACTGAGATGCGAACCCGAGCCCTGGGCATCATCGCGGTCGTTGCGGCGTTTTGTGCGGGCTGCCAGCAGCCGGAGACGGCGAATGAGAAGCAGGCCCGTCTGGCGGCCGCGGAGAACATCGAGCTGCGCGAGCAGTTGGCCACCCGGCAGGCGGAGACAGAGGCCCTCCGCCGCAAGCACGCGCAGGAGCTCCAGCGACGGGATGAAGAACTGGCGAAATGCAGGGCCCGCATCGAGACCCTGGAGAAGGACGTCGAGAAGGGCATCGCCGAACGGGTCGAGGCGGTCACCGCGGTCGTGACGAATGAGAACGCCGCCCTGCGTAAGGACAACGAATCGCTGAAGGCCGACGTCGAACGGCTACAGGGCGAGAAGCAGCGCCGGCAAGCTGCGACCAGGAGGCTCAACGCCGAGAGAGAGGAACTCAATGCCGAGATCGTGAGACTGAATGCCGAGATCGAGCAGCTCAAAATCGAAATCGCACGGCTCCAACTGCCGGTCCGGCCCGAGCCGCAGGAGGACCCATAGGCAGTCCCGGCATGCCGGGAATCTTGTCGTGGAGGTGGACGCATGAGTGAACTCGTAGAGGTCTACGTCGCCAGTGACATCACGTTTGCCTACCTGATCAAGGCGCAGCTTGAGGGTGCGGGCATCCCCGTTCACATCGCCAACGAGAACCTCGCCGGCGCGTACTGCCTCGACGGCATGGTCCCCCGCGTCCTCGTCCCCGCAGCCCGCGCCGAAGAAGCCCGGCAGATCATCGAAGAAATGCGGCAAGCCTCAGCGGAACACCCGGACGATCTGAACGACCTCGGCAACGAAGCCGAGGAATATACTGAGGAGCCATAATCCCGCCGGGGACGAACGACCTGTAGGATGAGGCTCCAGCTCATGCTGATCCTCGAGCGACAAACCTCATGTCATGTCTGGTCCTCTCCCGGCCTATTGGGCTCAAGTTCCCACCACAAGCGTGGATAGTCCCGGCCTTCGAGGATCCACCAGATGTCTTCCGTTCCGTTGTTGGTTTCACCGAGGAAGTCCCACCCGGCGTTGACGAATGTGGCGGCCGTCCACAGCTCGGACGTGCTCTTGCCCATACCCCCGCCGCTGGCAGTCTGCCCGCTGGTCTCTTGGTCCCAGAAGGACCCCGTGACCGAGCCGCACTCATGAAATCCCACCAACCCGCCACCATCGATCAGGGCGGATACCCGCCCTGTCGAGTAGCAGTTCGTTATGAAACCCGGATCCTCAAACAGGCTGCTTGGTAGATCCGGCGGGAGGTTACTGATGTCAATCCGCTCGCCATTACGTCCCACCAGACCGCCCACGCTTCCCCATCCGGAAACACTGCCGCTGGCATAGCTGTTCGCTATCGTGCCCAAGTTCATACCCACCAAACCGCCCGTCTGGCTCTGGCCGGTAACGGCGCCGGTTGCCAGACAGCTCATGATGTGGCCCCACCTCTGGCGCCCCACGAGTCCGCCGATGTCGGAGAAGCCTGTGACCGTGCCGGTGGCTTGGCAGTCGCGGATGTCATCGGAGGAGTCGCCCACGAGTCCGCCGGTGGCAAGCAGCCCCGACACGCGTCCGGTCGCATAGCACCGGGTGATCGGGCGAGTACTCTTTCCCGCCAGGCCGCCCGTATTGCTGACGCCATTGACATCACCTTCTGCGTGGCAGTCCATGAGCTGGGCCCCGCTGCCCACCAGTCCACCCGTCTCGTTATTGCCGGTGACCGGACCCGTCGCGTAGCAGTGCGTGACGGCACCGCCGACCAAGCCTCCCAGTCCACCGACTCGTTCCTCTCCGGCAACAGATCCTGTCGCATGGCAATGAGTGATGCTGCCCCAGGCGTCGGTTCCCACCAATCCTCCGACACCAAAGTCGCCGACAACGCGAGCCGCCGCGGAGCAGTCTGTGATTACCCCATAGAAGCTTCGGCCCACCAGGCCACCGACCGAACCCAGGCCGGAGATCGTCCCGCCCTCCACGTGGCAGTCGGTCACGGCCCCCTGGTCGAGATAACCCACGAGCGAGCCCACGTGCCATTCCGCTGGAGCGCTCACATCCGGGCAAAGCAAGCGAATGTTCAAGACACGTGCCTCTTTCCCACGCACGTATCCGAATAGTCCGACATGCCATCGATTCCGGGCCGCACGAGCGAAGTTGGCGACGACCTTACCGTTGCCGTCAAAGACACCCCCATACGGCGTCGCTTCAGCGCCGATGTCGAAGAACTCGATACCCCGGAGATCGATGTCGCCGGCCAGCTTGAAATGGGCCGCCATGAGTGCCGGGTTGTGTCCGATACTGTTCAACTGCTCGGCCGTCGCCACGAGGAACGGGTCCTGCGGCGTGCCTGTGCCGCCCGCGAAAGCCGGCAATGGGGGCCACTGCGACTCATCAACTTGCCACCAGAGCATAGGGTAATGGCTGTCCGGGTTCATCCTCCAGATGTTGCCGGGATCGGTAGAGAATCCCTGGACCGCCCAGCCGGCCGCGACGAACGTGGCGGGGTCCTGCAACTCGGCTGTCGTCTTCCCCACGCCGGACCCGCTCGTCGCCTGCCCGCTGGCCTGCGTATCCCAGAATGACCCCGTCACCCTGCCGGGGGTGGTGTCTTCTCCCATTAGGCCGCCGACCAGTTGGTTTCCTGTGATCGGGCCAACCGCGTAGCAGTCCCTGATATCCGTGCTCCTGTTGTATCCTACCAGCCCGCCGACGCGCCTGTCGCCGGAGACGGCGACGGACGTGTAGCAATTCACGATGGTGTCGCCCATTGTCTCTCCTGCCAAACCACCCACGCGCAGGTCGCCGATGACATTACCCGTGACGCAGCAATTCGCGATGAGACCTTGACTGTCGCCAACCAACCCACCCACGCGCTCCAGGCCATCGATGGTACACTCCTCCACATGGCATTTGTCGATCACGCCGCCCGCATGGCCGACGAGGCCGCCCACCAGGCGCTCGCCCGTGATGCTGCCGCCCCGCACATAGCAGTCGGTGACGGTTCCGTTTGACACACGACCCACGAGCGCGCCCACCCAGCTACCTTTCTCGGCGACGATCACCGGAGAGAGCAACCGCAGGTTCCTGATCTCGGCGTCGAAACCGCTGAGGACCGCGAAGAGCCCCACGCGCGACTGATCGGTGGAATGGCAAGTGAAGTTCGAGATGGCGTGACCATTGCCGTCAAAAACGCCCTCGAAATCTATTTGGCCCTGGCTTCCCGTACGTCCGATGATATGAAACTGCGTCTCGGTGTAGGCGGCCAAATCGATGTCCGCCATGAGTTTGAAATGCTTGCCCCAGTCGTTGGGCTCCGTCCCGATGGTGTTCATCTGCTCGGCGGTATAGACCAGGTACGGATCGTTGGGTTCGCCCGTGCCGCCGCCATAGGAAGCGCCCTGGGACGAAGCTGCTCCGAGCGTGAGAATGGCTACAAGAGCCCACTTGAGAATACCACGTGCACGCATAATCGTACCCTCCACATGGATGGCCCGCCGGCCCAAAACACAACCGCTTTTTCCTGATACGTTCTTATGTTACCAGTTCATTCAGCCGAAGTCAACACATCCAGTCCTCGAGAGAGTGGATTTGTTACACCCTGGTGGAAAAGCGTGACTTTCGCGTGTGCAGATCGGCTGCTGGCGCGGTCCTATACTTCCGCGTAGACGCAGACTTTTCTGACGGCTTCGATGCAGTTGGGCAGGTTCGCCTGGCGGTGGTGTCGCTGCATGGCGGCGGCGACGAGGCCGACGAACATGGGCTGCGGATGCAGCG
>Ga0207752_1001011_pt1 | contig 13106 bp, 15 predicted proteins | sample Pon2CUnioCityCA_6_FD_187272 | JGI IMG/M metagenome (GOLD analysis project Ga0207752, IMG submission 187272) | Marine sediment microbial community from Union City, CA, USA - Pond 2C Sediment 2 (SPAdes) | ecosystem: Environmental > Aquatic > Marine > Intertidal zone > Salt pond sediment ... | reverse complement strand
CCATTCGCGCCTGCCCTGCATAGCTCTGCTCCTGAAGCCGTTGAGCGGCGACCGTGGCAATGCCCTGCTGAGATTCGGACCCCTCGAGCGGTGGTCCGACTTGCAGCATTTCATGACAGCCCGAACACTCCCACCGCTTCTCTTTCCAGTACTGCGCCCCACGACTCACATCGCCAACGGGAAGCTCAGAATGGATATCGCGACCCACGGGGCTGAATATCTCTGTGGAGACAGGCACAGTGGCATTTTCATCCCGCGGCGGTTCAGACGGCTGGACAGTAGGCGTTATCGTCGCATCCGGATACGTAACGTTTGTCCATGATTGCCAGCTGTCCGATGGCCTGCATGCTGTCAGCAACACGGCTGCCATCAGCGATATCAAGAAATATCCCCTTCTTCCAGACATTTCTGCCTCCAATATTTAGACCATATTTGTCTTGTTATGCGATTCTGCTCAAAGAGATATAATTTCCCGCAAGAATCCAGAGCAGATAGAAGCCATGTCCGAATCAAACTTAATCGAATCGACACCCGAGCCGCGCACGCGCGTCTCGCTAGCCGAGGACCTGCGTACACTAGGGCTGGAAGCCGGGATGCTCGTGATCGTGCACAGCTCGTTGAAAGCGCTGGGCTGGGTCAACGGTGGAGCGATGGCAGTCATCCAGGCGCTCCAGGACGTGCTCACCTCAGAAGGCACGCTCGTCATGCCGGCGCACTCCGCCGACCTCTCTGATCCCGCAAAATGGGAAAACCCTCCTGTTCCGCAAGTCTGGTGGGAGACGGTACGCGCCACGATGCCGGCCTACGACCCGCACCGCACGCCCACGCGCGGCATCGGCCAGATACCTGAACTTTTCCGCACCTGGCCGGATGTGCTGCGCAGCGTCCACCCCGCTCATTCGTTCAGCGCGTGGGGACGCCTGGCACAAGTGGTGACCCGTGATCACCTGTTATCGATTGGGCTGGGGCCCTGGTCACCGCTGGACAAGATCTACCAACATGACGGCCATGTGCTGTTGCTCGGCGCCGGGTACGAGAGCAACACATCTCTCCATCTAGCGGAGTACCGTCTCGACTGGATGCCGCACATCAACCAGGGTGCCCCGGTCTTCGTCGACGGAGAAAAAGTGTGGCAGACCTACCAGGATGTCGATGTTAATAGCGACGACTTCGCTGCACTGGGGAAAGCGTTTGAAGCCGAACACCGCGTCTTCATCGGCAAAGTCGGCTCTGCCGAGACACGCCTGTTTCACCAACGACAGGCCGTCGATTTCGCAGAGGCTTGGCTGCAGTCTCACCGGAAGCGCCCCGCTGCAAACTAGCTGCGCCATCCAATAAAAAAGGGCGAGATTCTCACTCGCCCTTCTACATATTTTTCGTATCTGCTTGTTTTTAGCCGCCGAAAATCGCCCCTAACGCCCCGAGCCCACCCAGGAACAAACCGATCACGAGCCGCGCCACGATGTAGAGCCCAAAGCCGAGCACGGCGGTTACAACGGCATTGGTTGTGTCGAATTCCATGGATTCGCGGATGGCGATAACCCCGGCTGCGATCGTAAGCACAAACGCGGCGAGCACTAGCAGCCAGCCAATGCAGGGGATGAAAGCAAAAATACCGATCAAGCCAGGCGCGTTAGCATAAGCCAGGGTCCTGGCCATCTCCGTAACCGTGCTCTTGCCGCCTAGCGCGGTGCCTATGAAATAAGCCAGCACAGCCCAGAGCAGCCAGCCGAAGATCAACGTGTTAGCGATCTGCACGATGAAGGACACGATGGGTCGACCATCGGTCATCGCCGCCCCGATCGATGAGCCGATCGCGGATAACAAAGCCACGGCGATCACGATCATCAGGCCTTCATTGGTGTACTGCTCATCATCCGCCACCTCGCGATATAGCGTCGGGTCGAGGCGAATGGCTCGTATTACTCGATCAATCATCGGTCATCTCCTTTACTATCCATCCTGCGTGTAGTTCCTAGATCTTCTTGATAAAGACACGGTGGTTCTTATAGGCCACTCCGCCGACGTTTTCGAGGTCGGCGCGCATCTGCACCGCCGATTCGGCCACCTGGGTGAGGTCGGCGTGCCTGTATCCTGATTCACGAATCGTCTTTTCCATCTCCGCGTAGAGGATCGCGTTGCCGCCGCGTCCATGATACTCAGGAAGCACCCCGGCGCCATTCAAAGCGATCCACTCCGTCCGGCGCATCTCCAGCAGCAGGTCGATGATCCCAAACGGGAAAAGGCGCCCGCGCGTGCGTTGGATCGCCGCGGATACATCTGCGAAACCAAACAGAAATCCGATGACATCCTCGCCATCGACGATGACTTTTATCAGTCCGGGATCGGCGATCGTGATGATCTCGCTGAGCACATAGTCGATCTCAGCCTCCGTGAGCGGATAGTATTCCCAATTGTTCACAAACGTGTTGTTGTAGGCTCTTCCAATTCTTTTCGCCCAATCTCTTAATTCGCGCTTGCTCGAGAAGCGCTTAACCCGCAGCCCGCTGCGCTTTGCCGCCCACTCGGCGATACGGTGGATGCGCTCGGGTAGTCGAAACTTGCGGGCACTCAGATAGCAGGAGACGAAATCCACTTCCTTGACAAACCCGAGCTCTTGCATGAACTCCGGATAGTAGGGCGGGTTGTAGTTCATCATCGTCATCGCCGGCCGGAATTCGAAGCCCTCCACGAGCATGCCATAGCCGTCAAGTGGTCCAAAACCCTTCGGGCCAACAATCTGAGCTAGCCCGCGCTCTGACGCCCAACTGGAGGCATACTCAAACAGCGCCCGGGCCACATCCAGATCCTCGACACATTCAAAGAAGTAGAACTGGGCTTGCCTGACATCGTGGTATTCGTTGTGAGGTTTGTTCTCAATCAATGCGATGCGCCCGACGACATCACTCTCGCGGATCGCCAGGAAGAACTCCGCGTCCGAGTGCTCGTAGAAGGGGTGCTTATTCGGGTTCATACGCGTGCGCAAATCCATACGGATCGGTGGCACCCACAGCGGATGACCCTCGTATAATCCAAATGGAAATTGGATGAAACGCTGCACCTCAGCCCGCGACTGTGTGTCGACCTGCTGGATGGAAAGCATGGCCACCTCCCGGCGATGTCAGCATCGATTGTAGCACCGCCAGAATCCATCTACAATCACACGACCTGCGATAAGGAGCTCGCCACTATCTATGTTCCCTCGTTTTCTGCGCTGGATTTTTAACTTGCTTTCGGGGTTTCTTGCACATCGAGAGGTCGAAGGGCTCGATAACCTGCCCGAATCCGGCCCTTACATCCTGGCGCTCAACCATCTCAGTTATTTCGACCTGCCATTTGTCTTCGGGCTGATCGGCGGCGAGAACGTTACCGGTTGGGCGGCAGAGAAATACGCGCGCCACCCGATTTTCGGTCCCATCCTTCGCATGGGCAGCGGCATCTTCATCGATCGCGGCGTGGTCGATCGCAGCGCACTTTCAGCAGCTGAAGACTGGCTCTCGCAGGGAAAGATCTTTGGCATGGCGCCGGAAGGCACCCGCAGCAAGGACACCCAGCTGCAACGCGGAAAAACCGGCGTGGCGTACCTTTCCCACCTGACCGGCACGCCGATCGTGCCGATCGGGCTCTTCGGCACGGAGGACACCATCCGCTGTTGGCTGCGCTTGCGCCGGCCGACGTTCCACATGCGCATCGGCGAACCATTCACCCTGCCTCCTCTAGATCCCAAAAACCGCACCGCCAGCCTGCGCCGCGACACGGACGAGATCATGTGCCGCATCGCCGCGCTGCTCCCGCCCGAATACCGCGGCGTGTATGCCGATCATCCACGGCTGCAAGAACTGCTGTAACGATTGTTCTTGATTCACCTCAAAACCGTAAGGGTAATTCATGAATTTCCCTACGGGACAGGGTGGCGACAAACAGCCTCCCTGTCGTCCCCCGCGCGGGTGAGGCGCGTTTCACCCTGGTTTTTCCACCTCTATTGGGATTGCGCCACGACATCACAGCGATACACTTTTAGCACATTTGTTCTATGCGCGGTCCGCCACTAGCTGGCCGCTGCGGAGGTGTTGATATGTATCGCCAAACCGTATCGCCGGCGCTGGCCGACCTGCCGATGCCGGCCAATGACCCCGCCACGCTGCGGGTCTTGCTGCAGCCGCGACTCTCGCTCTTCTGGGGGGCCAGCACGCCCACGCGCGCCCTGCTGGCCTGCCTGACCGTGCTGGCAGCCAAGGGCCACCGCGTGCAGGTTTTCGATGGCGGCAACCGCTTCGACGGTTACTTCATCGCCCGTCTGGCCCGGCGCCTGAGTTCCGATCCACACGCTGTGCTCGAGCGCATCCGCCTCTCGCGGGCCTTCACCTGCTTCCAACTGGCGCAGTTGATCGAGAACGCACCCGCCCTCCCGGCGGATTCCGATTCTGCAGACGGCGCGCACAGCGCGCTCTTTGTTCTCGACCTGCTGAGCACATTTTACGACGAGAGCGTGCCGCTGCGCGATGTCGAGCGCCTGCACACCACGACGGTCACACACCTCAAACGCCTGTCGGCGACAGGTCCAGTGATCGTCGGCGCCCGTGAGCCGCGCGCGCTGGTCAAAGAACGCTGGACTCTGCTGGACCAGCTGCAGGTCGCCGCGGATAACGCCTGGCTGCTGCGCAGCCCGGACATGCCGTCATCGACGACCCAGTTGAACATGTTTTCTTGAGCCGATCGGAAATGGGCGGTCGCCGGGATGAACGCACCTGAAAAACGGCAACCTGATCCCTCCATCGCCGAGCAGACCGCTCATTTCCGGTCCCGTTTTGAGGAGGTTTCATGGGACGCACACTACCATCGATCACGCAGGCATTCCTGAACGAACAGCAGTCGCTGGCGCGCTTCCGGCGCGCACTGCGGCTGGAGGACCAACGCGCTCTGGACGATCTGCTAGGCGCCTCCCGCCGCCATCTCGCCGCGGCGGCCTACGCCTCACATTTACTTCCTTTTGAGGTCATGCTGCTCTCGATGCTCGTCGAGGAGCACAAACAGGTCCTGCGCCTGCAGCAGGAATTAGACGCCCTGAAGGCCCGCGTAGATGCAAACTTGAAGGACAACACCGTCACGGGGAAAATTCATGAGGGCACAAATAACGTAGCGACAATTCATGAATTTGCCCTACAGCAAGAGAATGAAAGAGATCGCGATCCCGGAGGGCCTGCATGACCACGCTCTTCGGGTGGCTGTTCGACGTCTACCCTTCCGGTGACGGCATGACGGTGTGGATCCTCGACCCCGAGGGCCAGGCCCACAAACTGCATGATCGCTTCACGCCGTCCTTCTGCGCCAGCGGTCCACACGAGCGCTTGCGCGTGCTGTGCCTGTGGCTGAAGGACCGTCGCTCCCCGGTCTCGTTCAAGCGCAGCGAGGGCACCGACCTTTTCCTTGACCGTCCGATCGAGGTGCTCGAGGTCGTCGTGCATGTGCCCGCCCAGCTGCCGCGTCTCTTCCGACAGGTCGCCGACGCCTTTCCCGACCTGACCTACTACAACGCCGACATCGGGTTGGCCCAGCGCTACGTGCTGCAGCGCGAGACCTTCCCGCTGGCATACTGCAGCCTGCAGGTCGAAGAGGGGCACATCCAGCAGCTGCAGAACCTCGATTCGCCCTGGGAAATCGATTACGCGCTGCCACCACTGCGGGTCATGTCGCTGCGTCTTGCGGGCGACATGCAGGACCCCGGGCGTGGCCACCGCAGCGACCTGCTCGTCGAGATCGAAGGCCAGGTCACGCGCTTCCCGCGCCGTAAAAGCCGCCAGTTAGTACTGGGTGTGCGTTATCTGCTCGAACGGTACGACCCTGATGTTCTCATCAGCACCTACGGCGACAACTACATCCTGCCGCGCCTGATCGAGCTGGCGCAGCACTACGGCATCCCGCTGCCGCTCAATCGCGACGCGCACATGCGCGTGCAGCGCAAATCGGCTTCTTCCTATTTTTCCTACGGACGCGTCGTCTTTCGCAACGAACAGCACACCCTCCATGGCCGCTGGCACCTGGATGCGCAGAACGCCTTTCTGGCCAACGATTACGGCATCGACGGGATCCTCGAAATCGCCCGCCTATCCGGGCTGCCGCCGCAGATCGTGGCGCGCGTCTCAACCGGCACAGGCATCAGCGCCATGCAGGTCGCTACTGCGCTGCGGCGCGGCGTGCTGGTCCCCTGGCAGAAGCGCCAGCCAGAGGATCTCAAATCCGGCAACGACCTGCTCGCCGCCGACAAAGGCGGTCTGGTCTACACGCCCATCGCCGGGCTGCACGAACATGTCGCCGAACTCGATTTCACCGCCATGTACCCCAGCATCATGGTGCACTTCAACGTTTCGCCCGAGACGGTCGGCTCGCAGTGCTGCCCGGGCGAGCGCATCCCCGAGCTGGGCACGCACATCTGCCGTCACCGCCAGGGGCTTGTGCCCGAGACGCTCGAGCCGCTGCTCGAGAAGCGCGGCAAATACAAGCAGCTCATCCGCGAGTTGCCCGCGGACGACCGGCGCGTGGAGGCTTACAAGCGCCGCTACTCGGCGCACAAGTGGCTGCTGGTGACCTGTTTCGGCTACCTGGGCTACAAGAACGCCCGTTTCGGGCGCATCGAAGCGCATGAGGCCGTGAATGCCTACGGCCGCGAAGTGCTGCTGCAGACCAAGGAAATCGTCGAAACGCAGGGCTTCCGCGTGCTGCACCTGTACGTCGATGGCCTGTGGATCCACAAGCCCGGCGCGCAGGACCGGCCGGATTACGAAGCGCTGCTGGAGACGATCCACGCCCACACCGGCCTGCAGGTCGGGCTGGAGGGCGTCTACCGTTGGTTGGCCTTCCTGCCCTCGCGCACCGAGCCGCGCGTGGCGGTCGCCAACCGCTACTTCGGTGCATTCGAAGACCGCTCGCTGAAGGTGCGCGGCATCGAGGCCCGCCGGCGCGACACGCCAGCATATATCAAGCAAACTCAACTACAGATGCTCGACATCCTGGCTCAAGGCGAGGACGCCGCCGGCTTCCGAGCTTACCTGCCGGAAGCGATGCGCTTCGCCTACCAGCGCCTGCAGTCGCTGCGCGCCGGGCAAGTCGAGCAGCGCGACCTTGTTGTCACCCACCGGCTGTCACGTAAACCCGATGAGTACACCGTGCGCACCGCCGCAGCGCGTGTTGCACAGGAACTCTCTGCGCAGGGCATTGAACTGCATCCTGGCGAGAAGCTCAGGTTTCTGCTCGTGCCTGGCCCAGAGAAAGCGCGTGCCTGGGAATTAGCCGATGAAGACTCGAATTACGACGTGCCGGCTTACACCGAATTACTGCTGCGTGCTATCGAGAGCCTGGTCGCCCCGCTGGGCGTTGGGCGGGGCACGCTCGAAACGTGGCTGCTTGGCAACGTCGGCTATTGGGGACCGCCCGGTGTGCTGCCGCCGGCGGGAATCGACCCGGGTCTGCCACTGCTGGCTGGAGCGCATTACGCATCACCGCTCGGCATCCGGCGGCCATCGGCGCTTGATCGTGATCGCGCCCCGGTGGAGGTGCCGCAGCGCGTGCACCTCCTGGCAGCTTAGTGGCTTGATTGCTTATCAGTATTAAGATGAGGCGGGACAGATGAATCGGTACAACATGCTCTTATGGATCAGTGGATGGGTCGGCCTACTCGCGAACGTCATCACCATCCTGGGCACGCTGGACGATCGCGGCTGGCTTCCCCGGGATCTGGGTGCGGACGGCGCGACGGTCGCGGTCATATTCGTGAGCATGGCATACAGCTTGTGTGTCTGGTCGGTCTGGGTCTGGGGTCGCACGCAGCGCCACCCGCACGCCGGTCCGCCGGGGGTCGCCGCGTTCCTGCTCAACGCGCTGGGCACCCTGCCGCTGCTGACACTGTGGGTCATGATAGTCCTGCCAGAGATGCTCGATATTGATGCGGGCAGCGCCCGCGGCTGGCTGCTTTCGCTGGCCGTTGCATGGACGCTCAGCCCGTTTGTCGCCCTGGCGCTCAGATTCGTAGGCGCTTCGTTAGGTCCATACTTCATTAAGGATAGGTACGACAAAGATGAAACCGGGAACAAATAAGCGGTTGCGTATCCGGGGCCAGCGAAGTCACAAGCTCATGATGAATGTCACTACTTTGATAAAGAACTGAAACACCTGCGCTGATGTCCCGTTATCCGAAATGGGGGATCGCTACGCGGCTTGCCTTCACAACCCGTATCGAATCTGCTTTTGAACCGTCTTAAGGATGATTGATGCCATCACAGGAGAATGTCTGGCTGGACGCGGCGCGGCGGTTTGACCAACAGGCGCTTGCCGCGATCTATGACGCCTACAGCGATGAACTCTATCGTTACGCGTTCCGTTTGATCGGCGACGTCGCGCGCGCCGAGGACCTGATGAGTGAAACCTTCAGCCGGCTCCTGAGAGCCCTCGAGCGCGGTGGAGGACCCAAGACTCATCTGCGAGCCTATCTCTATCGCACCACGCACAATCTGGCGATGGACCAGCTTCGGCAGTCGAAGAAAGAGTTGATCGAAGAGACTGTCGAACCACAGGTGGACCATGGTATTCGAAACCCAGAACAATCTGTGGAACTCAAGTTCGAGAGAGAGCAGGCTATGTCTATGCTCAATGACCTGACCGAAGAACAGCGACAAGTCATCATCTTGAAGTTCTTTCAGGGCATGGACAACGAAGAGGTCGCCGCCACAACGGAAAAGACAGTCGGAGCAGTCAAAGGGCTGCAGCACAGAGCCTTAAACTCGCTGCGGCGCGCCTTCGAGGCTCTCCAGTCTGAAACGGAGCAAGCAGCATGAACGACTCTGATGAGCGAATGAACCGGGCACTTGAACGCTTCCTTGAGAACGGTGTATTGAGCAAGGAACTCGAAGGACATATTGCATCACTGCACGCGCTCAAATCGCTTGAACAAGTGCCTGACCGCGATCTTCGGCGCGCCAGACGAATACGTCACAAGTATCTCGCGGAAGCGGCAGCGTTAAATTCGGCCGTATCTCCCAGGCGAAATAGCCGTCTTAATGGGTGGATGTCGATATTTCGAAAGGAGCGTTCATTTATGTTTGCAATCGCAAGGATCATCACCATCGCGGCGATTTTGCTGGGCGGCACCGCCGGCACCGCCTTCGCAGCCCAGGAGAGCCTGCCCGATCAGGCGCTGTACCCGGTAAAGACACTGATTGAGGATCTCCGCCTGGAGCTGATCAACGACCCGCAGGCTGAGTTTGACCTGTTGATGAAGTTCCTTGAAGAGCGCTTTGCCGAGATTCAGACGATGGCTCAGAACGGAGACCCAATCGGCGAGGTCGTTCAGAACCGCCTGCAAAAGCAGCTTCAATCTGCGTTCCAGAACGCAGCGGAACTCGATGATCCGGAACTGCTGCAAGCGATGGAGCGCGTCCGTGAACAGAGCCGCATCCAGCTAAATATCCTGAACGAACTTAAATCGGGTAACGGTGATGGACCACAGAGCAACTTAGAAGTTGCCGAACAGGCGGTCATCCGCTCCCAGATTCAGGCTGAAGGTGCCCTGGATGATCCTACTACACTGCGCAACAGATACGGTGCAGAGCGGAATGAAGACGCACCCGACCAGCCAGAAGTGAACCCGCCGGGTGGGGGACAGGGCGGCCCGGCTGACGGATCGGGCGACGGAGATGGATCGGATTCATCTGGTTTCGGCGACGGCAACTTCGGCACCCCTGGCCCACGGCGCAACGGGCAAACCAAATAGGTACCTCCGTTCCCCCAAGGGACAAATGCTTGTGTGGCCGGCGGGCACAGACCTGCCGGCCACAACGCTTTAATGCATGCTCACATCCTTACACCTGTGTGAGTACGCCTGAATCTGGTTGACGATTCCTTGCCTGTCATGGTATCATCCGCGCGTTGTAGAAACGCCCGATTTCGTGCGTTCTATGTGTTTAATAAGGATCGGAGGGGCAGGAGATCAGCGCATCAGACTTTCGAATAAACGATGAAATTCGCGCCAGAGAGGTACGCCTCATTGACGCGGACGGAGAAAACAAGGGCGTCGTATCCATTGATGAGGCCATCAGGACGGCACAACAAGCCGATCTGGATCTCGTAGAGGTCGCACCAAACTCCGATCCACCTGTGTGCCGGGTGCTTGATTACGGAAAATTCCTATACGAGAAAGCCAAGAAAGACCGTGAAGCCCGGAAATCACAAACCAAGGTCGAGGTCAAAGAAATCCGATTACGGCCAAAGACCTCTGAGCACCACCGTGGTTTTAAAGTCCGGGATGCCCGACGCTGGCTGAATGAAGGCAAGAAAGTCAAAGTACGAATTCGTTTCCGAGGGCGCGAAATTCATTACCCGGAAATAGCCCTCGAAGATTTACAATCGATCGCTGAAGAATTGTCGGATGTGGGAGCCATCGAGCAGGCGCCCATGATGGAAGGGCGCACGATGCTCATGATGCTGACCCCTTTGAAATCCTGATAAGCGACGATCACAGGAAAATTTAACTGCAGGATGACGTCCCCGCGGACAGCAGGATCGTCCGCGGGCCTGCGTCCTGAGCGGGCGAACGCGCCGCATTGCTTGATTCGTAAGGTAAGAGAGGAACTGATTCATGGCACGCAAGAAGAAAAAAGGTAAATACAAACTGAAGACCCACAAGGCGACTGCAAAGCGCTTTAAGATCACCGGTTCGGGCAAAGTTATGCGCACCAAAGGCGCGCAGAGCCACTTGCGCCGCAAGAAATCGGCGCGCGTGAAACGCCAGTATACGGAAATGCAGCCTGTGGGCTCAAAGAAGATCGCCAAGCGAGTGCGCCGTTTAGCCCCGTACCTCAATAAGTACAAGGCTAACCCCAACGCACGCAGCGGGAGTTCTTCCTAGTCCATCCGTAGAATAGTTGTGACTGTTGGGTGTACCAAACAGGCACCTGCGCGGTGTCGGCGCCCAGTGGTTCACTGGAGTGTGAAACGTGACACGAGTTAAGGGCGGCATCGTAACCCGTCGACGCCACAAGAAAATCCTGAAACTGACCAAAGGCATGTACGGCACACGCAACAACCTGTTCCGCCGTGCAAACGAAGCCATGCTGAAAAGCCTGTGGTATTCCTACCGCGACCGACGCACCCGCAAACGCGATCTGCGTCGGCTCTGGATCAGTCGCATCAATGCGGCTGCGCGCCAGAACGGCATGACCTACAGCCGCCTGATCCACGGACTTAAACAGGCCAACATCCAGCTCAACCGCAAAATGCTGGCTGACCTGGCGGTGCGAGATCCGAAGGCTTTTACAGAGGTTGTCAAAACGGCCCAGAAGGCCGTCTGATCTCGAAGTTCTCTCAAATTAAAAAGGCCCCCGGGGGCCTTTTTGATTCCGGTAGTCCTCTATTCGTCTAATGATGTCGACCGCCAGTAGAGCACCCGTCGGATCAGATCGACCACCCCGACTACAAGCAATCCATCAATGAGCAGAGCCCCGGCCATGAATCCCAATCTGCCTACCACGCCGTTCGCAGTCGATGAGAGCGTCAGGAGCGGCATGCGGCTTTCCATCTCGAAGTTCCTGCCACCTGAACCAAACGCAACCCAATGCGAAAGCACCGCAAAAATAGCCAAAAGCAGGACCGTGAACCCACCGCGCAGGAAAACCTTGGCGCGCGGCTCCTGGGTCATGTAGTCCCATTCGGCTCTTTTCTGCAACGTCAGGAGCAGCAGCACACCGGCAATCAGGAACGCCGCCCCTGCCAGACCCACGATCCAGCGAGGCGCATTGAAACCTTCGTCCGCGATAGGGAAGATTCCCATGGACGCCAACACCACAATAACGCCGAGCGCGATGGTGAGCAGTGCGATGATTAAAGAACTTTTTTGCACGGGCTGCGTTCCTTATAACCTGTGGCTGGCAACCAGGGTCTCCTTCAGGAGGCGGAATGGCAGTTCAATTATAGCCAGCGCCCTGCACCTCAATCCATAGGACTTTAGATGTGTTCGGACACAATAACCCGCGCATACCGCGGCGGTTAAAATCATCTTGGTGCTACAATTTGAACGAATTCATTCAGCCCCTGGAGGGGCATTATGCAGATCGTTCAATCCAAACAAATTACCGACCTGACTGAGCTGCGGTTTCTACGGGGCGATCTGACCCAATCAGACGCGGCTGCGATCGTCAACGCTGCCAACGAGAAACTCCAACATGGTGCCGGGGTGGCAGGCGCAATCGTCCGGCGTGGGGGCAAGATCATCCAGGATGAGAGCGATGCGTGGGTGCGGGAACATGGAACGATTGCCCATAACCAGGCCGCGCTCACCTCCGCCGGCGATTTGCCCGGCGAAGCAGTCATCCATGTCGTCGGGCCACGCTGGGGGGAGGGCGATGAGGATCGCAAGCTGAGCAATGCAGTCACTGCCGCGCTCGAGATGGCTGAGAAAAAACATTTCGAGAGCATTGCCTTCCCGGCGATTTCAACCGGGATTTTCGGCTTCCCCATGGACCGCGCCGCCGACGTGATGCTTGCAGCGATCGAGGAATTCTTCGATCAGGAGCCCGATAGCGACATCCGGCGCGTGGATCTGGTCCTCTTCGACCAGACTGCCACCGACACATTCACGACCGCCATGCAAGACCGATGGCCAGGTTCGACTCGATGACCATGATCACATCCACCACGAACCAGAGAGTCAAATGGGTCCGGCAGCTGCAGTCACACCGGACCGCCCGCCACGAAGAGATGCGCTTCGTCATTGAAGGTCACCGGCTGCTGCTGGAAGCGCTGCAAGCGCAGGTGGAGGTCTCGCTGGTTCTCCACCCGGAGTCGACGGACGACCAAACCAAAGACTTGCTCGAGGCCTTTGCCAATCGAGGCGCGGACGTGATCTCCGCCTCAGCAGAAGTTCTGAAGTCGTGCTCAGATACTGAAACGCCTCAGGGATTGATCGCTGTGGCCGCGCTGCCGCAGATATCCGTCGCAGACGCCAGCGAACCGCTGCTGATCGTGGATCGCTTGCGTGATCCAGGCAATCTTGGGACATTGATGCGCACCGCCCTTGCCAGCCGGATGCAGCTTATGCTGCTCACGCCGGGCACCGTCGA
>Ga0207752_1001010_pt1 | contig 13106 bp, 4 predicted proteins | sample Pon2CUnioCityCA_6_FD_187272 | JGI IMG/M metagenome (GOLD analysis project Ga0207752, IMG submission 187272) | Marine sediment microbial community from Union City, CA, USA - Pond 2C Sediment 2 (SPAdes) | ecosystem: Environmental > Aquatic > Marine > Intertidal zone > Salt pond sediment ... | reverse complement strand
GATTCTGGTCGCCGTCATCATCGGGGTTGTGTTGACCCCATTTGTGTGGCCGATGGTTGGCAGGGCGCTGGGACCTGGCATCTCTAACATGTCTGCTGATCCGGATGATGGCATCGGGAATGATCTGCTCGCCTTCCTCATTCCGAATAGGGCCAACCCGGTGCTTCATCCCCTCGTTTCAAGCATCGTGGAGATCAACGATCAGACGGGATTCACCGGTAAGCGCTCCGCGTATCTGGGCTATGTGCCCCTCGTCTTCGCTGTCATCGGGGGGATCATGTCTCGCGAAGCGCGCTTCTGGCTGTTGAGTGGGCTCGTGTCTCTCATTCTCTCGCTGGGGGCGCAGATCAGGTTCAATGGCTCTCCTCTGCACGATTTCTATTTGCCGTGGGCACTGCCAATCATCAGAATACTGAGGCATCCTTTTCGGCTAAATGTGCTTACGTTCTTCTCGTTGTCGGTCGCGGTCGGCTTCGGGGTGGAATGGCTGCACCAGAAAATGGCGTCGTGGCACAGAGCGCTGGTCTATGCAGGGTTCTTCACTCTGACAGCGCTTGTTCTCCTCGAGTATCTCGTTGTTCCTTTCCCGACTATGAATGTCACGTGCTCTTCGCCCTTCCTCCATCGATTGGCTGAAGAGCCGGGGGATTTCGCCGTAGCTGACTTCCCAATGGGCCGCCAGAAAGGGAAGTACTACATGTTCTGTCAAACCATCCATGGTAAGAGAATTGCTGGCGGGCATGTGTCTCGCAAACCCGATCGTGCGGATGCTTTCATCGACGGGAATTCATTACTTGAGCAACTCGACGATGACGCCGCTCCCGATTCGGAGATCGACATCGAGAAAGAGTTCCAGGAGCTTGCGGCCCAAGACTTTCGTTACTTAGTCGTACATAAACGGTTCCTCAGCGCTGATGAGGTGGAGACCTGGAAGAGCTGGTTTCCATTTCCCCCCTCACATGAGGACGACAGGGTAGTCGTCTATCGGATCCCGGCTGAAGCTACTGGAGGACCACGAGTGTCTGGTGACGGAGAGGGAGGTCCTCCCACCACTTCCAGCGATCCTGTGGGGTCAACGGAAGAACAGGGAGAAGGGCCGTGAGAAGATCGCCCCGCCTGGAAATTGCCGTCGTCGTCTTGGTGCTGATACTCAGCCTGGGATTACGCTTGGTAGATTCGAAGGTCTTCTTCGTGCACGACGAGATGCGGTGGGCTTGCCGATCCATCCGCTTTCGCGCTGGGTTGGCGCAGAAGGATTGGGCAGCCACGTATCGCACCGGTCATCCTGGAGGGATGACCATGTGGCTTGGTGCCCTCTCCATCGCCCAGCGCGGCGCTCGAGCTGAGGCGGCATGTGAGGCCTTCGATGACTATCGTCACTTCGCCAATGACGAACTTCCAGCGACGACGCAAGATGAACTTGCACGAGTAGGCCGCATGGTCTTCCAGGGGCGGCTGGGTGTGATTCTTTTCACGTGGCTGTCCATCACAGCCACCTATCTTCTGATCCGATCTCTCTGGGGAGCGGAGATCGCCGTCTTAAGCCTGATCCTGATCGCATTAGACCCCTTCTATCTGGGCCTCTCGCGTTTCTTGCACACCGATGCGGTGTTGACGAGTCTGATGACGCTATCCTTGCTGAGTCTCCTGGCATCGATGCGACGTCGAGCTTTCAACTCCCAACGTGTGACACTCTTACTGGTATCAGGAGCCGCTGGAGGGCTGGCTGCATTCCAGAAGACGCCAGCGGGATTCTTGGTGCCTTTCGTCGTGCTCTTGTTGAGCGTCGATCTCATCCGGCGGAGGCCGAGCCGCGAGGGCCTATCTCGCGCTATGCGTGCGCTAGTTCTCTGGGGGCTCGCAGCCGCCATTGCCTACGCCGGTGCCTGGCCAGCCATGTGGAGCGATCCTGTAGGAACGGTCAGGAAAGTGCTGGGTATGGCGACTCGATACGCTGTGGAGGGACACACGCCAGGGAATTACTTCCTGGGTGAACCGGTTCACGACCCGGGCTGGCTGTTCTATCCGGTGGCGGCTTTGTTCCGTCTCAGTCCGCTGGTTCTGGTGGGCATCGTCGCCAGCCTGGTGCGGTTTGGAACGGAGGGCATTGACGAGAGACACTCCTTCGATCTGCTGGCCCTTCTGTCTTACAGTGCGCTCTTCGCATTCTTCATCAGCCTGGGGGACAAGATGTTTGACCGGTACCTGTTGCCGGTCTTCCCCGCACTGGCTATTGCCGCCGCGGCTGGGTTGTTGTGGTCTGTGAAAGCCCTTTGGACCTGGGTTCAGCGGCGTGTTCGCGGCCTCCCATCGGGTTTTCCGACACGCTATGCTGTGGGGGCGGTGGTTATGGTCACCCTGGCCGTGCAAGCGGCCATGCTTTTTCTCCATCATCCGTATTACATAACGTACTATAACCCGCTGCTAGGCGGTCCCCGGCAGGCCCAGAGAGCTCTCTTGATGGGCTGGGGAGAGGGATATGATCAGGTTGCAGCGTACCTGAACCAGAAACCGAATGCTCAACAGCTTCACGTGACGACACCAACGACGGCCGCCTTCGCTCCCCTGTTTGATGGGGAGACGTGGCCTATGGACAGGTATTTCGCGTGGCAGAGTGACTACGTGGTCTTCTATATCTCAGACGTGCAGCGGCGACAAGAAGAGGATCTGCTGCAGAACTACCTCTTCGATCCATCTCGGGAGCCCGATCGTGTAATCTCTCTGCACGGCGTCGACTATGTCTGGATCTACCATAACGACTACGAAGGGGCACTAGAGTACGTCGAGCAGCATAGCCAACCTGAGGAGGGAGAGTGCCTTCTGACGAACGGAAAAACCCTCTTCGCCAAGCACTACGATGGTGATCTCCCGCTCTACACCTTCTCCCCTGAATACCAGCCGGACAGTAGATCGTACACCTACTGGGATCGGGAGAGAATGAGCCAGTTCCTGGACGGGATGTTCGCCGACTGCAACCGCATCTGGTATCCGCGCTATCCCGAGGGAGAGGGTGACCACTATGTCGACCTGCTGGAGGTGAGAGGCGCTCTGATGGACCAGGCGAGCTTCTCGGACATAGAAGTCACGCTTCATCGACTGGTGGAACCCGAGACAGCCTCTCAGGAGCTGGACTTGCGCTTCGGCGATCTCCGGTTGCGTAGGTACGGCGTGACTGATCCCCCTCCGGCTTGGGGGAGAGACGGTGGCCTGGTGCTCGAGTGGGAAGCGCTGGAACCTCTGCGGGAAGATTACACCGTCTATCTCCACCTGTATGATGCACACGGCCGTCGCATCGCCCAAGGGGACAGCTTGATCGTGGATCGGATCTCAGAACCTACTTCTCAGTGGGAGACGGGAGTTGCGAAGCCAGCTCTGTATCATCTGCCCATCCCCCCCGATGCGCCGCCCGGTCAATACCAGTTGGAGCTCGGTGTCTACGACCTAGAGACAGGCGAGCGATTGCCGCTCCTTGGTGCGGAGGACGCGTCCCGTGAGACAGCGGTGCGATTACCGATGACGGTCGGCAGTCCCGATCAGATGCCAGAGGTGGCCGATCTCGGTGTTCCACACTTGTTGGAGCATCCGCTCACGCGTAATCTTGAGCTGGTGGGTTACGAGTTAGAACATCAGGCGATATTTGCAGGCAATGGTGTAGGCATTCGACTCTTCTGGCAGGCCCACGGCTCGATGGATCAGGATTATCGGCTCCAGCTTACGCTGGAGGGGGAGGATGAGGTCATCTACGGTCAGCAAGCCTTCGACCCTACGAGCACCGACTATCCGACCTCCCGCTGGAGACCGGATGAGCTTCTGGGCGAGTGGTACTATGTGCCCACGCGAGAGGATGTCCCCACAGGGGCGGCGACGCTGAAGCTCGACCTGCTGGATGTTCGGGGCCGATCCGTGCTGACCAGGCCTATCGAAATATCGAATCTTTGGATTCAGTCAACCAAGCCGAGTTTCGACGCGCCGAGCGACCTTCAACGGCCTGTCTACGTAGCCCTCGGTGATCGGATCACGCTGTTGGGCGGCGAGCTGGATCACGTGGTGAGACCCGGAGAGACCATCGCCGTGACGTTGTACTGGAAAGCGCAACAGGAAATCGGGACGGACTATAAGGTATTCGTACACCTATACGACGGGGAGGGTGGCATTCTGGCCCAACGTGACCGGCATCCAGGGCTGGGTACACGGCCGACGACGACGTGGGAGAGGGGCGAAGTCGTGGCGGATCGCTACTCTATTCCGACGCCTTCAGATGCACCCATAGGAAATTACGAACTAGGTGTGGGAATGTATGACCCCCAAAGCGGGGAACGACTGGCTGCGCTTGGGCCTGACGGGGACCGACTGCCTCACAATCGTGTCATCTTGGGGAGCGTGGAAATTGAGCACTGATTGGTGGAGGGAGAGCGAGGACGTGGGCCGGAATAGCGAGGCATCCAAGTCCAAGGGAGAAAAGGGTTCTTCCAGGACGGGTGCTGCGCTTTTCATTGTGTTTCTCTTCCTAGTCGCTTTCCTACCTCGCGCGATCCAGCCTGTCTCCCGGCCACTTGTCTGGTATTTGCGTTCGGCTTACTTCATCGAGGACATCCTGAGCGGGAACTTGGCCGACACTGTCTACTCGGAGCATCCGGGCGTTACGCTTATGTGGCCCGTGGGGATCGGGCTCAAGCTCTTCTGGGTCCTTTCTGGCATCAAGCCGGCCGCTGATGCGGTGCCGCCTGATTTCGAACCGGTCCATTTCTTTGGACCGGTGCCGCTGGTGGAAATTTCGGCTGCTGTGGTGCCTCTGGCGCTCTTGATCGCGCTGGGGATCACCGTCGCCTACCTCATGCTCCGCCTGCTGTTCGACGACGCGACTGCCGCTGTCGCAGGGTTCCTGATGGCCTTCAGTCCCTACTACCTCGCCCAGTCGAAGATTCTCCACCTGGATGCCGTCATGGCCACGTTAATGCTGCTCTCGGCACTGGTGCTGCTCGTCTACCGCCGGAGACGCCGCTGGCCCTGGCTGCTCCTATCGGGCGCGCTGGGTGGCCTGGCCCTGTTGGTCAAGACTCCGGCTGTGTACCTGGTTCCTTTCAGTGGTCTGGTATTCCTTGTCGATATCCTTTCTAACGGACAGCCCGACTCACGCCTCCAGTCTGGCGTGTTGCGCCGCTTCTTCTCTCACCTGATGCTCCCCCTGGCGCTCTGGCTCGCCGCTGCTGCCGTCGTCTACGTCGCCCTCTGGCCGGTGATGTGGGTCGATCCGGGCAAGGGATTGGCAGCGGTGAGGTGGGGCGTCACACGCCACGCGACCACCGCCCACGATAGCCCCACCCTGTTTCTCGGTCAGGTGGTGCGGGGGGATCCGGGCCCGCTCTTCTATCCGGTATCGCTGCTATTTCGCACCGGTGAGGTGGTGGCGCTCTTCGTGGTCATAGCGGCCGTAATCGGGGCGGCTTATCTGGCGCGGCGCCGACGTCTCCCTGTGACCGGGGTTGACTACCTGCTCCTCACGGCCTATGCTCTGTTCTACCTGGCCCAGATGTCCCTGGGGGCGAAGAAGATGCCCCGCTACGTCCTTCCTTCTTTGCTGGCGTTCATCGTGCTCGCGGCGGCCGGGATTGTTGCCTGGGCGCGGCAGCTGGCCGGGAGCCGTCGCAATGTACGCCTGGCGCTTATGGCGCTTCCGATACTGGTGCAGGCGGCCCTAATCCTGCCCCGGCATCCCACCTATGGGACGGCTCTGAACTGGCTTGCGGGAGGACCGCCGGCGGCCGCGCGGGCGATCCTCATCGGCGAGGAGGGAGAAGGGTACGCCGAGCTGGCTACTTACCTGAATGCGAAGCCCGGGGTCGGTGAGCTGACCGTCGCCGCCCAGCTCAAACACGTGTTCAATCAGACCTTTCAGGGGACGACGGTGGAGATCTATGAACGGCCGGCCGACTACCTGGCTTTCCACCGGAACTATACGGCCCGGGATTATAAGATCGGGGAGTGGGGACGTCTGTGGGAGCGGTATGCACCCCGCACGCCAGAGCGGGAGATCAGCTTCGATGGCGTGCCCTATGCATGGCTCTACTCGAAGCTCGGCCCCGACACCCGACCCGAAACCCCACGCGAGATCCAGCTTGGAGATCGGTTCTGCTTCTCAGGCTACGACTTGCAGTATGGGGAGAGGGCGCCCGGCGACCGATTACCTGTCGTCCTCTACTGGCAGGCGACGGAGGCAGTCACCGATGATCTAAGCATTTTCGTCCACCTGCTCGATCCCGCTGGAGACCTGGTCTGGCAGGACGATGGAGCCGCCAATCACGGCGACCGTCCCACCTGGAGCTGGGAGCCGAGAGAGTCGATCGTCGATCCGCACACGATTGAGCTGTCCTCCGACCTGCCCGAGGGTGATTACACGCTGGTCGCAGGTCTCTACGACTGGAGGACCGGCGAGCGGCTGCCGGTTTCCACCGCAGGAGAGGAGCCGAATTCGAAGGATCACGTGCTGGTCGCTACGCTCACCGTTCGACGGCCCCGGGTGCCGCTACCGGTATGGCTGGCCCGGGCACTGGGAGGCCTGGTACTTCTGTCCGCCGTTGTCCCGAACCCCCCTCCAGTTTCACGAATCCTTGCCTTGAACCCTCCCTCACGTTACAATTAGCCGTCTCTTTAAGTACATTCTCGGGACGTCCCCCATCTTTTCTCTCACACGACGTCGCGGTGGGGCGGCTCGCCGCTGGAGATGCCATGCAAACAGAAGCCACGGGAAGACAAAAGCGGTTCTGGTTTGGCTTAATTGCCATCTTCCTGGTGGCGCTTTCTGTGCGCCTAACCCGTCCAGCCTCGAAGTATACCGTGTGGTACGAGCGCTCCGCGCAGTTCTGGGATGCCCTTTCCAGGGGAGACTGGGCCGGTACGTACCAGCGTCATCATCCGGGCGTCACCACGATGTGGATCGCGGGATCGGGCATGCGGTTGTACCTCGCTGCCCAGGGACAGCCTACCTCCGAGATGGGGAATTTGCCCGGCGACTGGCCCAGCCCCCAAGGTCCTCCCGTACGCGCCGGCTCGGCCGCCCTAGCCGTCATCCTGGCGTTCTCGATTGTCGGGGCCTACGCTTTGCTTTTCTGGACGGCTGGCTGGGAGACGGCGTTCGCCGCCGGCTGGCTGCTGGCCCTGGATCCGTTTCACATTACCCACAGCAAAATGATCCACGTGGATGCCCTGCTATCTGTGTTCATGTTGCTGAGTGCCTTGTTTCTGATCAACTACCTGGAACGGAAGGCGTGGGGCACCCTGATCGCCAGCGGGGTGTTTGGCGGATTGGCCCTCCTGACCAAGAGCCCTGCTCTATTCCTCATTCCCTATGCCGGACTGATAACCACCATCCACGTTGTGACTGAGGAAGGAATCTCCGAGCTTAGTGCCTGGGATGCGTGGCTCAGCCGTATCTGGAAGGTCTTGCGCAGTCTGCTGATATGGGGTCTCGTGGCTGCCCTCGTCGTCTATGCCGTCTGGCCCGCCATGTGGGGGCACCCTGTGAAGACCGTAGCCAGGGTAGTGGAGAACGGGCCTTTGCGTCACGCCGAGAAGTCGCATCCCTTTCCCCAGTTCTTTCTGGGTCGGAACGTCAACCAACCAGGTTTGCTCTACTATCCGCTTAACCTGGCCTGGAAGATGACCCTGGTGACTCTGCCTGCGGTGGGGTTGGCGATCTGGTTTCTACTGCAGCGGAGGCGAGGAGTGCACGGTCGGAATCAATGGTATCTGCTGATATTCGCCGCCGCTTTCGTGGTCCAGATGAGCCTGGGGGCCAAGCGGATAGCGCGCTACGTGCTTCCCGCCTTTCTGGCGCTGGACGTGGTGGCTGCCTGGGGAATCGTGCAGGCTGCAGGTGCTCTTGGCCGGGGGAAACGGTGGCGAAGCCGGGGCCTCGTTCCGGCGGTGACCGTCGGGATTGCCCTGTTGATACATCTCGGCGCGGTGATGAGAGTCCACCCTTACCCGGGCACGCATCACAACTTACTGCTGGGAGGGTCGACCGTCGCGCAGCACCTGTTCCAGCTCGGCGATCAGGGCGAGGGACTGGACCTGGCGGCTCAGTATCTCAACGAGCAACCGGGCCCCGGATTCGTCATCGCCGGTGTGTGTGACCATGGGAATTTGATGTTCCGAGAAAACTTCAAAGGCGCCACTAAACCGATCAACCATCCCGACGTCGACTACCGGGTCTTCTTCATTAATGACCTCCAGCGCTCGGTCCGCTTCGCGCACTGCGAGGACTACTGGGAAGCGTGTCAGGAGGAGGGACCTGTCTGGACGGCTTCCTTCGGTGGGGTGCCGTACGTCTGGATCTGCCGCGGTTATCCGCAGACCCTGGCGGACGTAGGCTCGGCTTCCTCGATTCGGCCCCTGAACGTGCAGGTCGGCGAGCACATTGACCTGTTGGGTTATGAATTGAGTTCAGGTGAGATCAGGTCGGGTGTCCCCATAACTGTGACTCTGTTTTGGCGCTCGGATGGCGAGGTGGCTGCTGACAATCACGTGTTCGTCCATCTGCTGGACGAAGCGGGAACCCTCGTGGCTCAGCACGACGGCGTACCTGGACGAGTAGAACGACCCACGTGGAGCTGGCAGCCGATGGAAGTGGTTTCGGACACCCATATCCTTGGCCCTCTCAATGACACCTCCGACGGTATCTACACCCTGTCCGTTGGCATGTACGATTATGGGACCCAGGCCCGCCTGCCGACAACGATGCCGGATGGGACGCGGGTAGAAGGCGGCCGGATCCCACTTCAGGACATCGATGTCCATTCACCATAATGACGCCAAGATGGCGAGTGTCGATAGAGCGGGCCAGATATCCTGGTTCTTAGCCCCCCGAACATGAGTGAGCGAACGGCGCGATGGGGATTGAGGGTGATCCTGGCCCTTTTTGTGGGGTTAGGTGCCGCCTATGCCCTTACGACCCCTACCCTGGAGGCCCCCGACGAGATCTACCATTACGATTACATCCGGGCCCTGGTGAACACGCGTCGCCCGCCCGTCCTGGAGGAAGGGGGTGGGCGGGGCTTCGGCCATCACGCCCCGCTATACTACACGTACGGGGCGCTGGTTAGCTTCTGGGTGGAGGAGAACGACCTGGAGGTCTGGTCGGAGCGCCACAATCCCTTCTTTGGCTATCGTTTCGGCGAGGTGGGGCGAGATAATAAGAACGTCTATCTCCATCCAGACAGCGATACCTTCGGCAGGAGCGACACCTGGCTGGGCATTCGTGTCGTCCGTCTGGCCTCGGTTCTGATGGGTGCGGTTACCCTGTGGGCCGTCTATCAGGTAGGACGAGAGGTGTCCCCCGATCGACCGGAGATGGCGCTGGGGGCGGCTGGCCTGGCGGCCTTCATCCCTGAGTTTCTCTTCATCTCCGGGGCGGTCAACGACGACAACGGGGCAAGCCTCTTCGGCGCCCTGGCGCTCTGGATGATGATGCGCATTCTGCGGAAGGGAGCCAACTGGCCCGGCTGCGCGGGCCTGGGCCTGGCGCTGGGGTTGGGGTGGCTCTCCAAGCTCACCATCGTGGCCCTGGTGCCGACAGCGGCAGTGGCCCTGGCGGTCGTCGCCTGGCGAGGTCGATCCTGGTCCGAGTTGCTACGTCTGGGGTTGATCACATTCGGCGTCATGGCGCTTCTGGTCGTGCCCTGGCTGGCCCGGCAGACGCTCCTTTACGGGGATCCCACCGGTACCTCGCGGGAGATTAGCGAGTGGGGGCTGCGCGAGGAGCCGGTGACGCTGGCCGACCTGGGGCCGGACCTCTACTGGCTGCGCACCTCTTTCTGGGGGCGCCTGGGATACAACCAGATTCCCCTTTCCCGCTGGATCTATGCGCTTCTGGATGTCGTGACGGCCCTTGCTATTCTCGGCCTTATTCGCCGCGTTACCGTTCGTCTCCGCTCTTCGACCTTACCCTTACGGTCCACGATGACCGGTCTGCTCTCTACGACCCAGGGATCGCAGCTTGCGATTTTGATCGTCGCCTTACTGTTTACCTTCGGACCGATGGTCGTGCGCCGCTTCCTGCGGCCTATGCCGAACTTCGGGCGCTATCTCTTCCCCGTCCTACCCTCAATCGTCCTCCTGATGGTCATGGGCCTCAGCAGTTGGCTGCGTCGACGCTACCGTCCTCACCTGGCGCTGGGGCTGACTGCCGGCATGCTCGTGCTCGGCGTAGCCGGGCTGACCGCTTTTCTGGCGCCAGCTTACGCCCGCCCGCCGATCTATGAGGAAGCCAGGGCGCCTGAGCCTGCGCATCAACTCGATCGAGTCTATCTGGAGGATGGGGAACCTCTGGTCTGCCTGCTCGGATACGATCTGGAGCAGACTGTCGTCGAGTCGGGAGAGGCGGCCCGAGTTACTCTGTACTGGAAGGTGCTGGCGGAGACGGACGTGAACTACGTCTTGTTCGCCCAGTTGTTCGGACGAGAGGCCGCCAAGGTCGGTCAACGGGACACATACCCCGGTTTGGGCCATTATCCCACGTCGTTCTGGGAACCAGGAGAGGTCATCCTCGACGAGGTGCCGATCCCGGTGGATCCGGAGGCCGTGGCACCCAGCCGCCTCCGTCTCGACGTGGGGCTCTATGAGCGAGGCGCCGGCAGGCTGGATGCCGTCGACAGCGAGGGAGACGCCGTCGATGGTCCCACGATCGGCTGGCTGAAGCTTGCTTCCACGAAGGAAATCCCTCCCCCGGCTGTGTCGACGGACTATCGTCTAGGCGACGTCATCCACCTAGCCGGCTACGACCTGGAGCGGGAATCGGACCATCTTCTCCTCACCCTCCATTGGTCCTGCACGGCGTCAATCCGTCGCGACTACACCGTGTTTGTTCATCTTCTCGACAGCGAGAGTAACGTTGTGGCTCAGGCTGATGGGCCGCCGGTGGGTGGTGACTACCCGACCTCGCTCTGGGCGCCGGGCGAGACGATCGTCGAGGAGCGCGTTCTAGACGTCGAAGATCTGTCGTCGGGTGTCTACGAGCTGGCGTTGGGAATGTACCTGCTTCAAACGGGGGATCGCCTGCCAGCCACGGACGATGACGGCGAGCGCCTGGCCCACGACGTGATCGTGTTGACAGAGGTGCGTCTGCCGTGAGCGAGCAAGTGGCAAGACGTGGCCTCGCCCTAGTTATGGTGGGCTATATCATCCTGGGGCTGGCCTACAGCGTGATTAACCCCATCTTCGAGAGCCCCGACGAGTCTCTGAACTATGCCAACATCCGTTTTCTGATCGAGGAACGGCGCCTCCCTGTGCTGAAGCCCGATGAGCCTACAAAGGCGCATCATCCGCCTCTCTATTACGTCCTCGGGGCCATGCTGACTCACTGGGTGCCGAATGAGAACTTCGATGCCATCACCGAGCGAGTGAACCCCTTCTGGATCCACCGGGTGGGTGAGTCTGACGTCGACAACAAGAATCTCTACCTTCACGATCCTGCCCTGGAACGCTTCCCTTACCGGGACGTGGCTCTCGGCGTCCATCTGGTCCGCTGGCTCTCCCTGGCGATGGGGGCGGGAACGATCCTCTTCGTCTATGCCACTGCGAAAGCGTTGCTGCCCCAGCGACCGTCCCTGTGGGTGGCGGCGGCAGCGCTGGTCGCCTTCAACCCGATGTTCTTGTTCATCAACACGTCGGTGCACGATGACGCGCTTGCCAACCTCGTGGCGGCGGCGATCCTCACCGTGACGGCCCGCCTTATGGTCCATGGGCCCACGGTGAGACGCGCGGTGAGCTTAGGGGTGCTGCTCGGGATGGCCATTTTGACCAAACTGACCTGCCTGTTGATCGCGCCCACGGTGGCCCTGGCGCTTCTGGGCCGACCGTCGGCCGACGGCATGCGCGTCCGATTGCGGGATGCGCTCCGCCTGGGTGGCATTATCATTCTGCTGGCGCTGTTGATCGGCGGCTGGTGGCTCACCCGCAACCAGCTCCTGTACGGAGAGCCGACCAGCATGGGACGGCAGGTGGAGGCCTGGGGGGGACCGCGTGAGGATGCTCCCAACCTGGCGGCGGCAGCACGCGAGCTGGGGTTTCTACACGACTCCTTCTGGGGCGTCTTCGGCTATGGTCAGATACCGATGCCGGGTTGGACGTACGCCCTCTACCGGCTCCTGGGATTGGCCGCTCTGGGCGGGTTGCTTCTCCTCTGGGTGCGCCGACGACGCGGACGTGGGGGCGAATCACTGGTCTTTTCCGGACGCCTCCCGCTGATGGGCTCTCTCATCCTGATCAGCGCCCCTGTGATAACGTTCCTGGTCGTCTTTGCCCGCATGGCTTTCATCGATACAGCCGATTTCGGCCGCTACCTGTTTGTTTCGCTCGGGTTTCTGGCTCCCCTTTACGCCCTCGGAATCGGGCAATGGGTCCGTGGTACATGGGTCAAGTGGCTCTCGTTGGGCACAGCGGGCGGAGTGGCCGCGCTTGCCGTCTTTGCGCTGATTCAGGTGCTCCACCCGGCGTACGCAGATCCCGAGATGCTTTCGACTCGAGAGATAGAGGCCCGTATCCAGCCGTCGGTTCTGCGGTTCGGTGAATCGATCCGCCTTCTCGGTCACAAGCTTGATCGGCATCGTGCTCGGCCGGGGGAAGAGATCTCGGTAACGCTGTGTTGGGAATCGCTGGCATCGCTGGAGGAGGACTTCGCTTACTTTGTCCATTTCCTCGGCCCGGAGGAGCGCATCGTCGGCGCACGGACGACCCATCCAGGTCTGGGACGCTACCCTACGAGCCGCTGGTCCCCGGGGGACCGCTTCTGTGACGTCCTCGACGTCCCGGTGGAGCCCCGAACCCCCGCTCCGGCTGTCTACGACGTGGAGATTGGCTGGCATAAGCCGGACGGGGGCGAGCGACTTTCCGCCTACGATGCGGCTGGCTTGCCCCTGGAGTGGGTCTTGCTGGACCGGATCAAGGTTGCGCCGCAGACAAAGCCTGCCGTCTCGATTCCCAGACGGGTTGACGCCGACCTGGAAGGAGAGATCACGCTGCTGGGCTACGACGTCGATGCGCTGCAAGTGGCACCCGGAGATACTCTCAGTGTGACCCTCTATTGGGAAGCTCAGGTTCGTCCGCCGGTC
>Ga0207752_1001009_pt1 | contig 13107 bp, 9 predicted proteins | sample Pon2CUnioCityCA_6_FD_187272 | JGI IMG/M metagenome (GOLD analysis project Ga0207752, IMG submission 187272) | Marine sediment microbial community from Union City, CA, USA - Pond 2C Sediment 2 (SPAdes) | ecosystem: Environmental > Aquatic > Marine > Intertidal zone > Salt pond sediment ... | reverse complement strand
TTCATAGGATCGTTACTGTCCAGCAGATATAGCTTAGTGCGTCCAACTTGGGCTTCCCAGGTACGCAGCAGGAGTGTCCGCCCAGGGAAGGCTAGCTCCACTTTCAGCCATTCCCCCTCGGAATCAAGCACGGGTGTAACGGGCAGCTGGCTCGGATCGTTATAAGGGAAGAACTCGAGCTGTCTCCCGCTCGCATCGAGGGCTTGGCGAAAGTATCCCTGCTGATACAGAAGACCCACGCCGACGCTGGGTACCCCTAGATCACTGGCCGCTTTGAGGTAGTCTCCCGCCAGAATTCCCAATCCGCCGGAATAGATGGGTAGAGCTTCGCTCAGGCCAAATTCCATACAGAAGTACGCTACACTCAGCTTGACTTGACCGTATGCGCGCTGAAACCATGTGCTCCCGCGCAGATGCTCCCTATGATCTGATAAATACTCATCAAGGAGTCTCCTGGATGTCGCATCTGCCAGCAGAGCTTCCAGCCGCTTGGCGGATGAGTTTTGGAGGATAAGCCAGGGGTTACCTGTCTTCTCCCACATCTCTGGCGCGATTCGATGCCAGAACTCATCGGCTGTATGGTTCCAAGACCATCGAAGGTCGAGGGCAAGCTCAATCAGCCCTTCCAGGCCCTTCGGTACAGGTCGCGCCCAGTATAGAGGAAATCCCGTCATTATCTTGCCACCCGCTCAACATTCTCACAGCGATTCAAGGCATCCCCTTAGGAAATGATAATATCTTAGTATCTAATATCATAATTTACTACCTATACGAACAACCTCTCGCGAATAGGAAGACGTGGCATGCAACGACTTCGGTTGTCGATCCATACGGTTGACCTGATATACACGTGGGAAATAGAATCTTAATAGATGTTTCATCACCCCAAAGTAATACAAGAACAGAGACGAAGACATGAACGTAGAGCCTGGAGAAACCGGAGTCAATCCATACATTTTCAGGGCGTACGACATACGTGGCGTCGTCGGCAGTGATCTCACCCCGGGAATTGCCGAACTCATCGGGCGGGCTTTCGGTACCTTCGTGAGAGAAAGCAAGGGCGGACATGTGGTCGTCGGCCGGGATAACCGTATCAGTTCGCCGGATTTGTCGAACGGACTGATAAAGGGACTAATCGACTGCGGCATTCGGGTAACGGACATTGGGCTGGCGACATCGCCCCTCCTGTATTTTGCGGCTATTCAGTGGAAGGTTGATGGCGGCATCAGTGTTACTGCCAGCCATCTCCCGCCCGAATACAACGGCTTCAAGCTGGTGGGCCAGGGGGGAGTAGCGCTTTCGCCAGCAGATATTGCCCATCTCAAAGATACGATCAATTCGCGCAGATATGATTCCGGTCACGGCTCGCATGAAATGGGAGACCCCGTCTCGGAGTACAAAGATAGATTCGACGCACTGCCCAAGGTCTTGCGGCCCATTCATGCTGTCGTTGACACAGGCAACGGCGTCGCAGGCCTGTTTGCCCCCAGTCTCCTTCGCTCATCGGGATGCCGCGTAACCGAGCTGCATTGTGACCTTGACGGCACTTTCCCTAATCACATACCCAATCCAGAGCTAGAACAGAACGTGAAGGATCTCGAGCAGAAGGTGGTCGAGGTTCAGGCCGATATCGGATTGGCTCTCGATGGGGATGGTGACAGGCTCGGCATAGTCAACGAGAAAGGCGAGAAATACCAGGCAGATATGGCTACCATTCTGCTGGCACGAGACTTCCTGACTCGCCACCCTGGGGCCAGGATCATCGTGGACATCAAGTCGTCATCCAACCTAATCACCGATATAAAGAAACGGGGTGGAGAACCCGTCCTCTGGAAAAGCGGGCATTCTCTAATAGAGAGAAAAATGATCGAGGAGGGCATCTTGCTCGCCGGAGAACTCAGTGGGCATATGTTCACCGCCGAGGGCTACTACCCGATAGACGATGCTCTGTACGCCGCGTGCAGGATTGTCCATATTATCTCGAGAACTCCTCTTAGACTGTCGGAGCATTTCGCTGACCTGCCACGACTCTACTCTACGCCGGTGTTGGAGTTTCACTGCCCTGACTCCCAGAAATTTGGGATTGTGAAGCAGTTGACAAGCAGATTCCAGGAAGATCACGAAGTAATAACGATCGACGGCGCCCGCATCGATTTCGGAGATGGGTGGGGGCTAATCAGGGCTTCAAATACCAATCCCGCTCTGAGCGTGAGGTGCGAGGCGTCGACACCCCGGCGCCTGGAAGAGATAAGGTTGACCATAGTTGATGCCCTTCGGGAATATCCGTCGGTTGATCTGAGCGGCCAATGAACGCTTTTTCGTGACTGGAGTCTTGGGCAAGCATTCAGGTTCATCATTCTTAGGAATCGAGTCTATTCTGAGACCGCAAAGCAGACTGATCTGACATGACTGATTCTGCCGAACAAGAAGAGCATGGAAGAGGCCGTCAGAAAATGCCGGATTCTGGCGAGGCACGGCAGCTGAAGAGCGCGCCTTTGCCTGAACTCAAGAAGCGCCTCAGATACTCTCATGATGGAATCAGCGATGGCGAGGCGAAGAACCGACTCCTTCAGTATGGCTATAATGAAATCGGCGAGCGACATGTAAACCCCGTCCTGAAGTTCCTCTCCTATTTCTGGGGCCCCATCCCCGGAATGATCATGGTTGCCGCCATTATTTCCGGAATACTGCGACACTGGCCGGATCTTGGGGTAATCCTCGCCCTGCTGTTGCTCAACGCCGTCGTGGGATTCCGCGAAGAATACCAGGCCGGAAATGCCATCGCCGCCCTCAAGGCCAAGCTGGCTCTAAAGGCCAGAGTCAAGCGCGACGGCAAATGGAAGAGCATTGCGGCTCGAGAGCTGGTACCGGGCGACGTTGCCCGCCTGCGCATGGGCGACATCATTCCGGCCGACGGCCGCATACTGGAGGGCGATCCAGTTGAAGTAGATCAGTCATCCCTCACCGGTGAATCCTTGCCTGTCGAGCGCAAGTCCGGTGAAGCGCTCTATTCGGGGTCAGTCCTCTCACAGGGAGAATGTGAAATACTGGTATACGCCACCGGAACGAACACCTACTACGGCAAGACGGCTGAACTCGTTCAGTCCGCTAAGACCAAGAGTCACTTTCAGCAGGCCGTTCTCAAAATCGCCGACTATCTCATCGTCATCGCTGTCGTGCTGGCCATCGCCATCTTCCTGGTGGCCATCTTCCGGGGAGACAGACCGCTGGAGGTCCTCCGGTTTGCCCTGGTACTGACCATTGCCGCCGTCCCGGTAGCCATGCCAGCAGTGCTTTCAGTAACCATGGCCCTGGGAGCCCAGGTCCTGGCCAGGAAACAAGCCATTGTTACCAGGCTGGCGGCTGTCGAGGAGCTTGCCGGAGTGGATATTCTCTGCTCTGACAAGACCGGTACCCTCACCGAGAACAAATTGACCATGGGAGAGCCCTTCTTGATGGAAGGTGTCAAGAAAGACGATCTAATCCTCAGCGCCGCCCTGGCCTCACGATCGGAAAATCAGGATCCCATCGATCTGGCCGTCCTCGGCGGACTGCAGGATGAAAGTGTTTTGCAGCGCTATGATATCCAGCATTTTCAGCCCTTTGATCCAGTGCACAAGCGCACCGAGGCCGAAGTGAAGGCCCAGGACGGGAAGTCATTCAAAACCACCAAAGGAGCTCCGCAAGTAATCCTCGCACTGGATCCCCAGTCTTCCAAAATACAGCAGAAGGTCGAGAAGGCCGTCAACGATTTCGCCGCCAGGGGTTCCCGCTCCCTGGGAGTGGCCCACGCTGACAAAGATAATCAGTGGCACTTCCAGGGCGTTATCCCTCTGTACGATCCGCTCCGCCAGGACTCCAAGACTACCGTCCAGACCGCCAGAGAAATGGGTATAGAAATCAAGATGGTCACCGGCGATCAGATGGCCATAGCCAGAGAGATAGGCAATCAGCTTGATTTGGGCCCAAACATCCTCGACGCCAGCGGTTTCGGCGATACCTCTCACCATGAAACAGGCCGACTCGCGGACGCCATCGAAAAGGCTAATGGATTCGCTCAGGTGTTTCCGGAACACAAGTACCATATAGTCGATGTGCTCCAGCAGCACGGTCACATAGTGGGTATGACTGGTGATGGAGTTAACGATGCTCCCGCTCTGAAAAAGGCCGACGCCGGCATAGCCGTGGCGGGAGCCACCGACGCCGCCAGAACTGCGGCCGACGTCGCTCTCCTCAGCCCCGGTCTATCCGTGATAATTGACGCGGTCAAGGAAGCCAGAAGGACCTTTCAGCGCATGACCAACTATGCCATCTACCGCATAGCCGAGACCGTGGCTCTCCTTGGCTTCCTCACGCTCACTATACTGATATTCAACTTCCGGCCGGTTACCGCCATCATGATCGTCCTTCTGGCCATCCTTAACGACGGGGCCATCCTCTCCATTGCCTACGACAACGTCAGGTTCAACAACAAGCCGGAGGCCTGGAACATGCGCCTCGTGCTCGGAGTGGCCACGATAGTCGGCGTCTTTGCCATGGTCCGCTCCTTCGGCATCTTCTATCTGGCCGATAGCCAGTTTGGGCTGGACCGGGACGTGATTCAGACCATGATCTATCTGACTCTGTCGGTAGGTGGGCATCTCACTCTGTTCACGGCACGCACGCGGGGGCCGTTATGGTCCATACGACCAGCGCCTATTCTTCTCGGAGCCGTCATCGGCACCCAGATTGTGGCCACCCTGATAGCCGGATTTGGCCTACTCATGACTCCCCTGCCCTGGCACTGGGTGGCCTTTGTATGGGGTTACACTCTCGGCGTTTTCCTCATCCAGGATAGAGTGAAGCTGCTGGCCTACGACGTCTTCGGCCGAGAACACTCGGATATCCTGGCCAGGAAGTCGCCATCCTAGCATTTCGAATTCCCTTTAGTTAGTCCAAACTGGCACATGCCGTGAATTCGAGTGCTACAATCTTCTATTAAAGGTCTGTTGATGAACATCAGGAGGTAAGGGTATGAGCAGACAGAAGAGAGCGGAGCATGCCCCTTCTCTGGTATCTGGAGACAAGCCGTCAGATCAGATCGAGGCGCTTATATCGGATTTGAAGTGTAAGGACGTATTCCAATGCCGCCATGCCCGGCGCGAGCTGGTCTTGATCGGTGAACAGGCCGTGCCCTACTTGACGGACACTCTGGCTCATCGTAAGGGCTGGATCCGCTGGGAAGCCGCCAAGGCACTTGGCGAGATTCCGGGATCTTCAGCCACCGCGGCTCTTGTCAGCGCGCTGGAAGACAAGAATTTCGACGTTCGCTGGCTGGCTGCAGAGGGCCTGATTCGGCGCGGCCGGGACGCCATGCCACTACTTCTGCGTGCTCTGATCGAGAATTCAGAATCCGCTTTCCTTCGGGAGGGAGTGCATCACGTATTGCATGATAACGAAGACAAGACGCTGAGGGAGTTGTCTCGACCACTGTTAGCCAGCTTGGAGGACGTCGATTCCTCTGTTACGGTGCCTCCTCTGGCTCGCTCCCTCCTGGAAGCCATCCATCGGGAGAGGGCGTAGACGCAAGGGGAAGACCGCGTCGAGGACTCGGTCGCCATGAACCAATCTGAGGCAAAGTTCAAGTCTCGGCGCGCTGCCGAACCTCCTGGCAATAAACCTCGAAAGCCCTGGCCATCTTCTTGCCATAAAGGAAATGGACGAGGGACGCCAGAATTCCGTGGAACTCTTCGTAGTTGATGAAATGAGTGCGGCCATCACCTAGTGGCTCGCAGATTTGCCAGCGGAAGCTCTTGATGCCCGGCCTGCCCTTCGTCCTTGAGGTGCCCCAGCATACTCTGTATTTCTCCGGCTCATAAGCCAGAAACACTTCATGCTCGTCCTTTAGCAGCTGCTTCTCCGTCATCTGGCAATCGAGGTCAAATTCCTCGCCTACCACTATCTTTTCTGCGCTCAGCCTCGGCGTAAACGTGCACCATTCCGGATAGCGTCTTAGATCAGTTATTACACCCCAAACCTTCTCCGGCGGAGCATTTATGTCAATCTCTTGGCGCACTACTTTCACGGTTCCTCCTATGCATTTGACTGCGTAACTCGATTCTGTACAGGGCGGTCCACTAGCCAGATCTATTTTGCCGTCGTCACTGCTTGAGAATGACTCGTCGGATTGGAGTCGTCCCCGAGTGGTTGACGCATTCTAGCACTTATGATACTCTCCGTGGCAACAAGCGCAAAAGGCGTACGAGTCCGTTGTAGCTTGTCCAATCTCCTTCTGCCTGACCCAGCTTTGTTGTAGCCGGAAGTGCGCCGTCTGCATTCTCAGGTTATTCCGCGATGAAGAGTACTATCCCTCTATTCATGGTTGAACCATCTGGCCGGACAACCAGGCGGGAGCTTTCGGCAGCCCTTCTCGGTTTGAGCGCCCAACCCCCTCTTCAGGTACTCAAGACACAGCTCAGGGAAATGAGGGAGCGTTGTCTGACGCAGCAGGCATCGCTGGTGGCGAAGTTCAGAGATCAGGTATCAGGGCTTCTTGGCACGGAGTGCCTGTTGGCACTCGAAAGTGCCCAGACCGCCAAGTTTATCTGCAGTATCGCCCGAGATTCCAGGAACGTTGTCATCAACAGGTCAGCCACGGTGACCAATGAAATAAAGCCACACTTGGTGAAGCTCGGGTTTCGAGTCATCGAGCCCTACAATGCCGAGATGGACTGTCTTGAGAACAAAATCGCAGATTACTGGGACCTACCCCGTCTGCCGGGGAATGGACTGATGCCCGGTTTCGAACTGCAAACCATGAATGGTAGCTTGGACGGCGATTCTAGCCCCGGAGGCAAAAGAAGGGACTGCGTTGCCGTACTCGGCGTCAGCGCTGCTTGTGCTGAGGATGGCTCGGTATTCTTCGTGCAGCATTCCTCCAACATATCCCGGACCCTGGAAGAAGCCCGGGAAGTGGTGCTCATCGTGGCGTTGGATAAGGTGGTGGAGACCAGAGCAGACGCGACGCTTCAGACGAAGTGCATGGGTGTGTTTGGGTTGGAAGCAATGCTCCTGAATCTGAGGCAGAGAGAACGCGACGGCTCCAGGCTCGAGAGTCTTCCGCCTGCCGTGGAGGCACCAGGGCGACAGCTGCACGTGATCTTGCTGGACAACGGGCGGAGCCGGATCCTCTCGAGTAGTCTCCAGGAACTTCTGCTGTGTATCGGGTGCAAGAGATGCGTGGCGCAGTGTCCCATCAACAACTTCATGGGCGGGGACGGCGGTGTCTGGTGTCCTAGGGACCACTTGTTCATGTTCCTCCTCGGCCGGAATTCACTGATGGACACTTGTCTTCATTGCGAGGCCTGCCGTGTCGAATGCCCGTTGTCCATTGACCTGCCCAAGTTGATGTGGATGGCCCGGGCGGACCACGCTGCCAGTCACGGCCGCAGTCTGAGTGAGCGCGTCCTGGGCAACCCGGAGTCTCTTGCCAGAATCGGTTCATTTGCCGCTCCGGTTTCCAACACCGTAGCTGATTCGAAGCCAGCCAAGGTGCTGATCGGTGCTGCCCTTGGTTTCGATACCCGGAGATCGCTGCCCAAATTCCATCGCCAGACATTCGTGCGCTCCTTCACTGACAAGCAAGGAAGCACCGCGGGCAAAGTGGCCGCCAGTAGAGGGAAGGTAGCTTACTTCGCCGGATGCTATGCCAACTACTATCAGCCTGAACTAGCCAGGACTGTCACCAACGTCCTCAATAAGAACGGTGTCGATGTAGCTGTACCCGAGCATCAATGCTGCGGCATGCCGATGATAGCCAACAAGAACATGATTGGCTTTCGGAAGAACGCTGAGAGGAATATCCGCTCGCTCGCTTCCTTCGTAAATGACGGCTGGGAGGTGGTTACCGCCTGTCCCAGTTGCGCCCTTATGCTGAAGCACGGATACTCAGCCTACTGTGGGCAACGCGAGGGCGACTTCGTGTCCCGGCACGTGCACTTCATCGACGAATACATTGTTGGCCTCGGCCGTGCACGCCAGCTGGCAGAGAGCTCGATTCAAGTGAATCAGTCAGTTATATGTCATATTCCCTGTCATCTCAAGGTTCAAGATGAAGGCCGAAGTACTCTGGAGTTGCTACACAACATCCCTGGGCTGTCAGTTGTGGCCTTGAATGCTACTTGCTGCGGCATGGGCGGATATCATGGCTATAGAAAGGCCTATTCCGGGCTTTCCATGCAAATAGGCCGAAAGCTCTTCCAGGATATCAAGGAAGCGGGAGCGGACAGGGTGATCACCGGCTGCGCCGCCTGCAGCTTGCAGATTAGACATGGCACCGGTATCGTCGCCATGCACTCTGTAGAGCTTCTGCAGATGGCCTACGGGCTGGACAGTGAAGGTTATTCACAGGGGAGGTTAGCATGAGGGAGCAACAGATAGCCTACGTCGACCTGTCCACCGGCGACATCAAGAATGAGCCTTTGCCGGACAATATCCGACACATGTACCTCGGAGGCCGGGGAATTGACGTATACCTGCTATACAACCATGTCAAGCCAGGTATCGACCCTATAGGACCAGAGAACATCTTGACGGTCAGCGCCGGCCTTCTGGGAGGAACGTTGGCGCCATCAAGCGGACGATGCCACATCGGAGCGAAGTCCCCACTAACCGGTCTGATAGGCAGTTCTAACATGGGAGGCTTCTTCGCTCCCGAGCTAAGGTTGGCCGGACTTGACCACTTGGTGATCAAGGGAAAAGCCGATTACCCTGTTTACCTGTGGATAGACAACGGCGACATAGAGATTAGAGACGCCTCCCACCTCTGGGGAAAGGACACCATAGAGACGCCCGTCATGATCCGGCACGACCTGAACAACGAAGACGTGAAAGTGATCTGCATTGGCGTAGCCGGCGAGAACCTGGTCAGGTACGCCAACGTTCTCAGTGGCCTCAAAAACGCCGCCGGCCGCACCGGCATGGGTTGCGTCATGGGATCCAAGAACCTGAAGGCAGTCGCCGTGAAAGGGAACCATGACCTGTCGATCGCTTACACAGAGGAAGCCCTCAGCTACCTGGAGCAGTTGATGAAGCTGATTCGCAACAACGCCATTATGAAGGAGTTATCCCAGTACGGCACGCCAACCTTTCAGAAGATGATGGACCTCATAGGCAAGCTCAGGAATCGCAACCTTCAGCGCAATCAGCTTGTTAATGGACAAAGCCTGTACGCGGAGAATCTGGCCAGATTCTCCGCGGGAATGGCGGCCTGTTTCGGCTGCCCCGTCCACTGCCGCCACAGATACCAGGTGCCAGAAGGAAAAGACAAAGGTCAGTGGGCCGAGGGGCCGGAGTGGAGTACGCTCGGCGCAGTCGGTTCGGAGGTAGATTGCCTCAGAATAGAAGCCGTTCTCGCCAGCAACTATCTGTTGAACAAGTACGGCATAGACTCGCTGGATTTCGGCAGTATGGTGTCCTGGGCCATAGAGTTGTACGAGAAGAATCTCATCGACGAGACTACCACCGATGGGCTCAAACTCGAGTGGGGCAATGAAGAACTGATATATGAGATGGCTCACCAAGTGGCCCATCGTCAGGGATTGGGCGACATACTGGCCGACGGACCAAAAAGAGCGATTGACAGACTAGGGCAGAACACAGCTTACTACAACATACATGTGAAAGGTATGAGCTACCTCCATTCCGACGACCGGATGGCTCCCAGCCATGCCCTGGGGGTAGCCACGTCTAGCAGGGGAGCGGACCATCTGCGCAGCCGGCCAGGATCGGATGCCCATCTCCTGCCGCAGGACACCAGGGACAAGTTGTTCGGTTTCCATGTGCCGGACATGACCGCCTACGAGGGCAGCGGCAAACTGGTGCGGTGGCAGGAGCTGATCTACGCGATTTCGGACGCTCTGGGGGTCTGTAAGTTCCAGGCCCTCTTCATGAGTCCTTCCGTCATTGGCTATGAAGAGTACGCCAGACTGGTGCGTCACGTCACCGGCATGGAGATGTCGGCGGGGGAGCTTATGAAAGTGGGCGAGAGAATATGCACGCTGGAAAGAATGTTCAACAATCGCGACGGAGCCTCACGACAAGATGATATGCTACCGGATCGCTATTTCACCGAGCCCACTCCCGCGGGTCCGGAGGGCATGAAAGGCAAATTGATAGAAAGGGACAAGTACGAGCAGTTGCTGGACGAGTATTACGCCGCTCATGGATGGGACCAAGAAGGGGTGCCCATACAAGAGACTCTAGTGCAGCTGGGGCTGGACCAAGAACCATCACACATCATCTAGCTGGTGAGGAGGCAACTGAGAATGTCCAAGATGCTAACCGTAGATCACTCCAAATGCACCGGGTGCCGTTTATGCGAGATAGTATGTTCTGCCAAAAAGACGGGCTCGGTTAATCCGTACCGGGCCAGGATTGCCGTAATTAGGTGGGAGCAGGCTTGCGTGGATATGCCCATGATCTGCCAGCAATGCGAAGCCGCTCCATGCATGCTGGTCTGTCCGGTCAAAGCCTTGAGTATGGACGGGGAACTGATGAGGGTAGTGGTCGACTACGATCTCTGCATCGGGTGCCGCTTCTGCGTGGCCGCCTGCCCCTTCGGCGCCATGTCCATGGACCCCGCCACCAGAAAAATGGTGAAGTGCGATCTCTGTGACGGAGAGCCGACTTGCGTCAAGTTCTGCGAGACAAAGGCTCTTCAATACGAGGAGATGGGTACGGCTTCCGCCAGGAAGATGAGAGCCACAGCCAGAAAGATGCTGGAGTCGATGCGGGCCGCTTAGCCCAAATCCCTTATAGCAAGCGGCCACCTGATTTCACAGCCCCAATCCCATAGCTGCCGCCACCGGCCCCATGTCGGCATAGAACTGGGACCACTTCCGACCGTTGGACATCCCTCCGTCCACAACCAGCAGTTGACCGTTTACAAAAGTGGACTCGTCGCCGGCCAGCCACAAGGCAGCTTGCGCCACATCCTCCGGTAGACCGGCACGGTTGATGGGCTGGAATCCGGCGAAGACCTTCTTCAGAGCCACCAGCGTTTTCTCCGAAGCGGCTTCCTCGGCGGAAAGACCAAACTCCTTGCCGAAAAGGGGAGTCACTATGAATCCGGGACAAAGGCAGTTGACCCTAATGCCATCTTCACCCAACTCCATGGCTACCGAACGCGTCAGGTGAGCTATCGCCGCCTTGGCCGCTGAATAGATGTGATTGCCGTCCACCACCCGTATCCCCGTCGTGCTGCCCATATTGATGATACTGCCGGACTGCTGTTTCTTCATCACCGGCGCGGCATGCTTCATGCCCAGGAATACGCCCCGAAGCAGGACCCCTATGGTGACATCGAAGCCCTCCACAGGGATGGAGTCGATGGGCCCGGCCACTCCCCCGTACCCGGCGTTGTTGACCATGCAGTCCAGTTGTCCGTACAAGCTGACGGTCTGATCAATAGCCGCTTTGACATCAGCCTCGCGGCTCACGTCGGCGTGCTGGTAGACGGCGTTGGGGCCCAATTCTCCTGCCAGCCGCTTCCCCTTATCATCTTGAATGTCGGCCAACAGGACGCGGGCTCCCTCTCTGACAAACAGCCTGGCGATCGCCTCTCCGATACCACTGGCAGCACCGGTGACCAGGGTGACTTTGCCCTCAAGTCTGTCCAATTGGATTGCCTCCTTTGGTGTTGAGTGTATCCAGCCGCGGCGCGCCCTGACCGGAGACGGTTACTCGTAGCGCAGAGCTTCCGCCGGGTATATCCTCGATGCCTGACGGGCCGGAAGGAAGGTCATCAGCAGTGAGGCGACAAAGGCCACCGCGGCGATAACGCCGATCGTTAGCCACGGCACCTGGAATTCCAGCCCTGCCAGATCCTCTTTGAGGAAGTCAATCACGTTGTACGAAAGGGCCAATCCGAGCACTACGCCAATGACGACCCCAAGCAGGGCCACCAGGGAGGACTCCAGGAGAAAGCTGAGCTGCACCGTGCTGCGCCTGTAGCCTATGGCCCGCAGCACACCTATCTCATGTCGCCTCTCCACCACAGCCCGGGTGCTGATCACGCCCAGTGCAGCCACGCCGACCACCAGGCCCAACGACATGAAGCCCTGGAGCAGGGAATTGATGGCGAAACTGGTGCGGCTGCCCTCTTCCAGTATTTCCTCGATCGAGGTGGCTTCCATCCCATTGCTCACAAAGGCTGAGTCGAGAGCGTCCGCCATAGCCGTGGCATCTACGCCTTCTTCCAGCCTGAAAAGATATGTAGTGGGCACCGCCGCTGATGGCCACACAGCGACCAGATTGTCCCTCGAGGTGTAGACGCCATAGTTGAAGCTGAAGGCCTCCAGCACTGCTATCACTGTGAGTTCCGTCTGTTTTCCGCCGTCGGAATCACGCAGAACTAAGGGCACGACAGGCATGGTCTCATCCTCTTGATAAACTCCCTCAATGCTGAACCCCGGACCACCGGCCCCAAACCCAAACTGACTCCGCGAGGGAACGGCGTCACCACTGATCACAGCCAGTCCCGGATTGTCGCGGACCGCTGGCCACACAGTGGCGGCGTCATAGCCCTCGGCCACCATAGAAAACTCGAATCGGTTGGTCTCCAGGTACGTGTCATCTACCCCATGAACCGGGTAACGCTTCCATTCGGCATCGGATGCATCGGCCTGGAGCACCTCCAGCAGGAACGGGGCGCCCGCCGTCAGGAGCTGTTCGAGCAGTTGGCCCACTATTGGAAGGAACTTGATCAGCAGGGGCTTTGGGAAGAGTTGATTCATAACCTAAACTCGCCCTTGAAATCGCCCGAGCACTTGGAGCCACCGACCGGGACCTCGCACGCCGAGGACCGGCGCAAGCGGAAGCGCGGTCCATGTCGGCGCGACGGGAAGCCGGGTCCGCAAGGTGGTGATAACGGGAGGGCTTTGCCGACTGCGAAGGAGTCGGATGAGTCGGCAGGATCGAACGTCCGACAAGGCGAGCAGGCGGAGACGCTCCTAGGTGCGGACAGGCCGGGCGGCATTGGACCCTAATTGCCCATGGAGTCGAGCGACAAGCTTCCGGAGGGGGCGGGCGCGGCGCAAACCGTCGCCGCCATCGACGATGGATCCAACG
>Ga0207752_1001008_pt1 | contig 13113 bp, 10 predicted proteins | sample Pon2CUnioCityCA_6_FD_187272 | JGI IMG/M metagenome (GOLD analysis project Ga0207752, IMG submission 187272) | Marine sediment microbial community from Union City, CA, USA - Pond 2C Sediment 2 (SPAdes) | ecosystem: Environmental > Aquatic > Marine > Intertidal zone > Salt pond sediment ... | reverse complement strand
AAGCGAAAAAGATGTCATATATGAAAATGAAATTGAGATGCTTAAGAGTTTCAAGAATATTGCATCCAATGCCATCTCTAATGCCAAATTACTGAGCGAAACGAAAGTTATGAAGGAATCATTGGAAAAAGAGAAGGCCTATCTGGATCAACTTCTGGAAAGCAGCCCGGAAGCCGTGGTCACTACTGACACTTCAGGAAATGTTGTTCGCGTCAACAGCGAATTCACACGGATGTTCGGATATGCAAAAGAGGAGGCGGCAGGCCGGAGTATAGACGACCTTTTGGCTTCCGGGGATCTATATAAAGAGGCGCTATCCATCACAAAAATTGTGGGAAAAGGGAAAAAATACGCGGTGGAGACAAAACGAGGCTGCAAAAACGGAAAGATCATTGATGTTTCGCTTCTTGGAAGTCCAATAAAAGTCGGAGGAAAGCAGGTCGGCTCCTACGCTATTTACCGGGATATCAGCAAAAGAAAAAATGCAGAAAGAGAGCTTAAGGAAAGCGAGATGATACACAGGGCTCTGTTCAAATACGCAAATGATGCTGTTTTTTTAATGGATCTTAAAGGCAGCCATGTTGACGCTAATAAAAAAGCGGCTGATATGCTGGAGTATGAAAGAAATGACCTTTTAGGGAAATCCTTTAAAGATATTGTTGCTTCTTCAGATTTATCTGATGCCACAGATAAACTTAATGGATTGCTTAAAAACGAGTCCTATTCTATGTATGAACGTTTTTTTGTGAAAAAAGACGGGACTAAATTTCCAGTGGAGATCAATGTGTCTCTCATAAGGGATTCACAAAATAAGCCGCGTCTGATCCAGAGCATTGTGCGCGATGTTACAGAGCGTAAAAGGGCAGAAGAGAAAATAAAGGCATCCCTCAAAGAAAAAGAAGTAATGCTCAAGGAAATACATCACAGGGTCAAAAACAACATGCAGATTATCTCCAGTCTTATTAATCTTCAGTCCTCGGGAATTAAGGATAAAGAGACAGAGATGATGCTCAAAAGCAGTCAAAACCGTATAAAATCCATGGCCATAATCCATGAAAGGTTGTATCAATCCGAAGATTTCACCAGAGTCGACTTGAATGAATATGTCCGAAGTCTGACCAGTCATCTGCTGTTGACCTATGGTGTGGACAGGAAAAAAGTCAGATTCCATACTGAAATAAAGGATATTTTTCTGGATATAAACAGAGCTATTCCCTGCGGCCTTATCATCAATGAACTGCTCACGAATTCTCTGAAACATGCTTTTCCCGATGGAAAAAAAGGAGATATCAAGATCGCTGCTCATCATCTCGAGAACCAAAAGACTGAGCTTTTGGTGAGCGACAACGGAGTGGGGATTGCAGAAGATATGGATGTTCGAAAAACAAATTCCCTGGGGATGACACTGGTGAAAATACTATCAGAAGATCAGCTTAAGGGTTCACTCCGTCTGGATAAAACAAAAGGTACCTGTTTTCGAATCATATTTTAATCAACCTTCCTGTTTTTTTGATTAGTCTGAATCATTAATAAAAAATTTTGGGAACCTTTTTTAAAGATGAAGCGTATATAATAGTGATAACTTTTATAAGATAAAAGAAATAGGAGCGACGAAGCCATGAACAAATATTTGACCAGAAAGGAAGAAATGATCCTCCTCACCGTATTCAGGCTGGGAGATGCGGCCAGCCTGGTAAAAGTCAGAGAAGAGCTCAAATACCTGACCGGGCATCATTGGTCGGTGGGTAATGTCTATGTCACTCTGGACCGGTTGGCAAGGCTGGGCTTTTTACAGAGTGCGGTTGGTGAGCCCTCAGCCCGGCGGGGAGGAAAAGCCGTCAAGTATTATCATTTGACAGCGCAGGGGAAAGAGGAGCTTGTTGAACTCAAAAGAGTCCATGACAGGCTCTGGGAAGGTTTACTTGGTTTTGCGGCTAAGGATTGAAGAGTGAAAAAAAAGCAGTCTGTCAGGCCTCCGCGGATTCCTCAATGGGTCCTGAGCCGGCTGCTTCCTCAGGACGAGCGTCCGTATTTGAGCGGGGACTTTGATGAGATATACAGCTTTGTTTGTGAGGATAAGGGGCGTCTGTATGCGGATGTATGGTACTGGAAGCAGGTGGTTGTCTCGCTTCCCCAAATCCTTATCCATCCTTTTATTTGGAGTGTGATCATGTTTAAAAATTACCTAAAAATGACATTAAGAAATTTAAAAAAGCATAAGGGATATTCATTTCTGAATATCGCCGGACTGTCTGTTGGATTAGCCTGCTTTATTTTGGTCCTTCTATTTGTTCAATATGAATTCCGCTACGAAAAACATCATATCAATGCAGAGCGCCTATACCGCATCATAGTGGAGCAGAACCTGGGAGACCGGGTTTTCCGGGCGGAATCTTCCCCTATTCCTTTGGCGGAAACCCTGGCCCGGGACCTTCCGGAAGTTGAGGAATTTACACGCATGTATCCCGCAGGTCGGATTTTGGTCTCGTACGGGGAGAGGCGCTTTTATGAGGACGGCATGAATCTGGTTGACCCCGGAATACTTAAAATGTTTTCTTTTCCGCTGATCAAAGGGGATCCGGATACGGTGCTGGCGCAAAAACACTCGGCGGTCATTACCGAGGAGATAGCGGAAAAGTACTTCGGCCGGGAGAACCCGATCGGAAAAACACTGTCACTGGATTTTGCGGTAAAGACAGATATCACTATAACAGGAGTTATCAAAAACCATCCCCTCACCACAGATATCGCTCCTGAAATTCTGGTCCCTCTCAAAACCATAGAAGACCTTATGCCCAATTCAGAGCGTTTTTTTCAAAACTGGCTCAGCCAGCAGATTTATTCCTATATTATGCTGCCGGAAGATCATTCGGTTCCGGATATGGAACAGAAGATCATGGGGATTTTTCGCCGGCATATCCGCGATGATGACCGAAGGGATCTTAAATTGGAGCAGCTGGCAAGGTCCCACCTTTATTCTATGGGAGACGAGCCGGGATTGATACGGACATTATATATTTTTCTCGCCTGCGGTATTCTGGTGCTTGTGACAGCCTGCATCAATTTTATGAATCTGTCTACAGCGCGTTCAGCCAACCGCGCCAAGGAAGTGGGTCTTCGGAAAGTGGTGGGGGCTGGCCGGCGGCAGCTGATCCGTCAGTTTATGGGAGAAAGCCTTGTTTATGCTATTATATCCGTGGTTTTTGCTGTGGTGCTCGCTCTTGCCGCTATCCCTGTTCTCAATCAACTGACCGGGCAGTTTGTGAGGCCTTCGGACATGGGAAGCTCTTCTATTATACTTGTACTTCTCGGAGCAACCGTTTTTACGGGCTTGACATCGGGAAGCTATCCGGCCCTGCTCTTGTCCGGACTGCAGCCATCTTCCGTGCTGAGAGGCCGTCTGACCAGAGGGGCCAGAGGCTCGCTTTTCCGCAAGGTCCTGGTGGTCGCCCAGTTTTCCATTTCTATCATTCTGATCATCTGCACCATGGTCATAGCCCGTCAGCTCAGCTTTATCCACAGCAAAGACCTCGGTTTCCAGAAAGAACAGATTGTGGTGATCCGGAATCAGACCGGTGAGCCGGCCCAAAACCTTGAGCCTTTGAGGACCGCACTCAAACAGAATCCCCGTATCCTGGGTGTAGCAGGATCGCTCCAGCTTCCCAGCTCCATCGGGATGTACAACAATGTGACCTGGGAGGGAGCGAAGGAAGGTGAAAAGATCGAACTCATCCACAACACCGTAGACTATGACTTTCTTGATACCTACGGCATTACGCTTTTGAAAGGCAGGAATTTTTCTCCTGAATTCCCATCGGATGTCCGTTCAAACGATCCCCAGTATTCAGGGGCTGTGATCCTGAACGAGGAGGCGGTAAGGCGGTTCGGATGGACCGAGCCTTTGGGTAAAAAAGTCATCCAGACTTATGGAGATCAAAGGATCATCTTCACAGTTATTGGTGTAATTAATGATTTCCACTTTCGATCTCTCCGTCGAGCCATAGTACCCATGAACCTGTTCTTCAGCTCGAATGACAACAGATACGTTTCCATAAAGCTTCAGGGTGAGGACATTCCCGGAACTCTTGCCTTTATCGAGAAGACCTGGAAGCGCCTTTATCCGGAGCTTCCTATCGAGCATTTTTTTCTGGACAGCATGCTTGAAAGGCGCTACCGGTCGGAGGAGAGACAGCGGGAGCTGTTCGGATATTTGAGCGGATTGGCTGTTTTTATCGCCTGTCTGGGGCTTTTCGGGCTGGCGGCTTATGCGGCAGAAAAAAGGACCAAAGAGATCGGAATCCGGAAAGTGCTGGGCGCTTCCACCTCATCTGTGGTTGCCCTTCTTTCCAGGGAGTTTGTTTTCTGGGTGCTGGCGGCCAATCTACTGGCTTGGCCTGTGGCTTTTCTGGCCATGGACCGGTGGCTTCGGGGATTTGCTTACCGCATCGGACTGTTTTCACAGGTCGGATGGTTTATTTTGGCGGCCCTGCTGTCCTTGGGTATAGCCTTGATCACGGTTGGTTTTCAAGCTATCAAGGCGGCCCTGGCTGACCCGGTCCGCTCTCTCCGGTATGAGTGAATCTTACTCGAGTTCGATCTCAATTAGATACATGGCTCCGAGCGCATACATACTGTAATTTTCCTTGTATTTGGCAAAAAGCACAAAATCTTTCTGTGTGAATGAGTATTCCGCAAACTTTTCTTTTATTTCCTGGGTCTGCTCCCCTGATGCTTCCTTCGCTACCTGGCTCATTTGCTTGGCTGCTTTTTTTTGAACGGCAAGAGCGGGCTGTTTGGATACCTCTTTCCCGAGCTCTTGTGTTTTCATTGAGACCTCAAGGCTCATGAGCATCACATAAGCGCTCTCGACTTTTCTGGCTCTTTGGGCCATCTTTTTTGCCTGTTCAAGGCTTTCAAATCCTTCCTGTTTAACAATGGGCTCAATATTTTCCGGAGAAGGAGTCAGGCCTTGTATTTTTTCATTAAGCTCTTTCTGCAGTTCAGCGATTTTTTCCGGATTTGACTCTCCGGCTTCCTGCATTTTTTCTTCGTACTCTTTATAAAGCTTTTCCTGTTCTTCCATGGATGTTTCATAAAGGCTCTGGACCTTTTCTGATGCGGCAATCAATCGCTGCCAGTCCTGGTCGCTGACATAGGGTTCTCCTCTGCTTAAAACATCTTTGATTTGCTCAAGAGCCCGGCCCGGAATGTCTTCCTGGATCTCCTCTTCTGAGGGTACTGCGTGTTCAGCAGAAGATTCCGCCTGTTCTCCCTGGGAAGTTTCTTCGGCTTCGCTGTTTTCGCCTGTGTTTTGGGTGGCCGGTCCGCAGGCAATGAGGAGTAAAGCCAGTGTGAGTAAAATAAAGTATTTCATGAATGCCCCCTAAATTATCATTTTTTACCTTATTATGATTATAGTCTCGTTCCTGAGGTTGTCAATAAAAAATGGGGAAAGAAGAGGAATAGGTATTGTGTCACTTTTTCATTTGTAATATAGTATTTGAGTCATGGCCAGATTGTTCGAATATCAAAGCAAAAAGCTCCTGAAACAAGCGGGTATTCCCATTCCCGAAGGCATGGTTGTGTCGTCTCCCGAGGAGGCGTCTGAGGCAGCCAGAAAGCTGGCCAGATCCGTGGTGCTTAAGGCTCAGGTGTGGGCTACGGGCCGTGCGGAAAAGGGAGGCATCAAATTTACGGACTCTCCAGAAGAGGCCGCTGCCGCAGCCAGGGATATGTTCGGATTGAAGATAAAAAATCTATCCGTTGAAAAAATTCTGGTTGAAGAGAAAATCGATATCGAATCCGAATATTTTGCAGGCCTTGTGATCGATGATGCGGCAAAGTCTCCGGTCATGATCTTTAGCTCCATGGGAGGGACCGGGATCGAGGAGGCAGCCGGAGAACACCCGGATAAAGTGGTCCGGGCCTCTGTGGATGTGCTCAAAGGATTCCGGGAGTTCGAAGCCAGGGATTTGATCCGCCGCACAGGGATATCCGGAGGAACTCTCACCAGGCTTTCCCGCACTCTGGCAAAGTTTTACGCTATATCCAGAGAGTACGATGCCCGCTCTGCGGAGATGAATCCTCTGGTTCTCTCCAAACAGGGACAGGTTTATGCGGCAGACTGCCATTTTGTGGTGGATGATTACGCTGTGTTCCGGCATCCGGATCTGGGCATTGAAGTGGCCCGGGAATTTGACAGGCCTCCTACAGAGCTCGAGAAGATCGCCTACCTGGTAGAGAGAAACGACCACAGGGGCACTTTCTATTTTTTCCAGATGCTGGACGAGGTGAGTAAAAAGGAAAATGCCATAGGGTTTAACGGAGCCGGAGGCGGAGGCAGCATGATGTCCATGGATGCCGTACTGGACCGGGGGTTCAAACTGGCCAACTACTGTGATACAAGCGGCAATCCCTCTGCATCCAAAGTCTACAGGGCCGCCAAGATCATCCTTTCCCAGCCCAATATCAAAGGTTATTTTGCTTCGGGTTCCGGAGTGGCCAGCCAGGAACAGTTCCACTCGGCCCGGGGACTGACCAAGGCCTTCGGAGAAGAAAAGATCGCCATCCCGGCTGTGCTGCGGCTGGGGGGAAATTTCGAGGAAAAAGCCATTGAGATCCTTCACACGTATCTCAAGGATATTCCGGGGAAAGTGGAAGGTTACGGAAGAGACGATGCTCCTGAATTTTGCGCGGAGAGGATGAAAAAACTGATAACGGAAAATCAATTCCTGCCCCATAAGGTAAGGCCGGTCACAGAGCCTGAAATAAAAGAGAGAGCTTATTCTTTTAAAACAGTGACCGGGGAGATCCATATTGACCACGAAAAATGCGGCCGATGCGCTGCAAAGGGATGTGTGGAAGCCTGCTCTCCGGGGATATTAAAGCTCGAAAAGGATATGCCTGTTCTTGCCATAAGCAGGGAAGAGGCGGAAAAGGGGAAGTGCACGGAATGTTTGGCGTGTGAGATCTTCTGCACCTATCACGAACAGGATGCCATCTTTATCCGTCTTCCCATCCCGGGACTTAAGGAATACAGGGAAAAAGTCATTAAAGAACAGAAAAAAGAGAGCCGGGAGCGAGAGTAGCGATGTCCATTTTAGTCAATGAGCGGTCCAAAGTCCTGGTTCAGGGTATCACAGGGCGCGAGGGAATGGTACGGACCCGTTTGATGAAGGATTACGGAACAAATGTCAGAGCCGGCGTCACTCCGGGAAAAGGCGGACAGGAGATTTACGGAGTCCCTGTTTTTGACTCTGTCAAACAGGCCCGGGAGGAATGCGGTGATTTTGATATCAGTGTGGTGTTCGTTCCTGCTTTTCTGGTGAAAGACGCGGCGCTCGAAGCCTTTGATGCAGGCGTGAAGCTCGCGGTTCTGATCCCGGACAGGGTTCCCATAAACGATGTTCTGGAGCTCGCCAGAGTTTCAAAACAGGAGGGAGCCCGGTTTGTAGGGCCCAACACTCTAGGCCTTGTGAGCCCCGGAAAAGCGGTCTTGGGTATGATCGGCGGTAGAGCGGAAAGCGCCAGAGAATGGTTCCGCTCCGGTTCCATCGGAGTGAGCTCCCGGAGCGGCGGCATGACATCAGCGATTTCTTATTATCTCACTCAAGCCGGACTGGGGCAGAGCACCATCATCCATGTGGGAGGAGATGCTGTGGTGGGATTGTCTCATCCTGAAGTGCTTCTTCTTTTTGAGGAGGATCCTGATACCGAGGTCATGGTGATGTTCGGGGAGATCGGGACCACACAGGAGGAAAGAGTGGCGGACCTGGTTTCCGGAGGCCGCCTCCGAAAGCCTGTAGTGGCTTATATCGGAGGCAAGGCCGCTAAATCAGGGACCCGGTTCTCTCATGCCGGCGCCATTGTGGAAGGCTCGAGAGGCTCTCATGAGTCCAAAGTAGAGCTTTTGAAAAAGGCCGGCGTCCATGTGGCGGATGTTCTTTCCGATATCCCCAAGAGAGCCGGTCAATTACTCAAAGAAAGGGGGAGGAAGAGATGAGTGATCTTCACTGGAAAACAGCGATTTCCGAAGTCGGGCCCAATAAGGTCATGGTCAGAGGCTATCCGGTCGACCAATTGATTGGGAAAATTTCCTTTTCTCAGGCCATCTACCTGGTGCTGAAAGGGGAGATGCCCTCTGCGGAAGTGGGGAAACTCATGGATGCCATTTTTGTCTCTTCGGTTGACCATGGAGCCAGTCCCCCATCAGTGCTCACGGCCCGGACCGTGGCATCGACCGGGGCCGAGCTGAACTCAGCGGTGGCTGCCGGAGTGCAGGCCATCTCCAGATACCACGGAGGCGCCATTGAAGAAGGAATGAGACTTTTCATCCACATAAACAAAAGGATGAAAGAGACCGGAAAGCCCCTTGATGAAGCGGTCTTAAGCGTTCTTGAGGAGATGAAGGCAAAGAAAAAAAGGGCATCCGGTTTCGGGCACCGCCTTCACACACAGGACCCGAGGACAAAAAGACTGTTTGAGCTTGCCAAGGAACTGGGATTAGCCGGAGCGCATGTGGCAGCAGCACAGGCTGTGGAGAAAGGGTTGAAAAAGTCAACGGGAAAACATCTTCCCATAAATGTGGACGGAGCCATTGCCGCGCTTTTGTGCGATATGGAGATCCCTCCGGAGATAGGAAATGCTTTTTTTATCATTTCCCGGATGGCCGGACTGGTCGCGCATGTCCATGAGGAGAAAACCAGGATGAGGCCCATGAGGAAGATCCATCCTACGGATTTCGAATATGACGGGCCTTCTGAAAGGAAGCTGTAGATGCCAAAAAAATTACTGTCTCTCATGCCGGAATTTCAAATGATCACAGACAAAAAGCTCCGGGATGTTTCCATAGAAGTCTGGCGCAGAGCCATGGAAAAGGGAAAATGGAGTGTCGAAGACCTGGAGGAGATGCCGTTTACTCTGCTGATAAAGGGGACTCCGGTCAATATCATCAAGCACACAAGAGCGGTCACGCTTTGTTCCGTGCGGATAGCGGATGTTCTTCTTGAAAAATACGGAGAGCAGATTGCCATCAGCAGGGATATTCTCCTTTCAGGAGCTCTTCTTCACGATGTGGGAAAACTCTTTGAGTATGAAAAGAAGAACGGGGAGTTCGTCAAAAGCAGGGAAGGAGAGCTTCTGCGCCACCCCATATCCGGAGCCGCCTTTGCCAGCCGGTTTGATGTGCCGGATGAGGTGCTCCACATCATTGCCGCCCATTCCAAAGAAGGGGACGGGGCCCGCAAAACCGTGGAGGCTGTGATCGTAAATCATGCTGATTTCGTCAATTTCGAAAGCTTAAAGATGTGATCCTTTGGAGAGCATGATGGGAAAGACTTTTTCGGAAAAAGTTTTATCCGCAAAAAGCGGGAAAGACGTGCGTGCCGGGGATATCGTCACCGTATCCCCCGATTATATTCTCTCTCATGATAATTCGGCGGCCATCATAAAAAAATTCAGAAAGTTCGGAATGGATAGGGTCAGCTGTCCGGAGAAGATCGTGATCGTTCTGGACCATGTGACTCCGGCGTCTTCGGAAAAATACGCCCAGAACCACAAGGAGATCAGGGAATTCGTCAAAGAGCAGGGCCTCTCCCATTTCTTTGATATCAATAACGGGATCTGCCATCAGGTGTTCTGCGAGCAGGGATTTGCTCTTCCCGGAAAGCTCATTGTGGGTTCTGATTCTCACACCACAAGCTACGGATCTCTTGGAGCTTTCTCAGCAGGCATAGGGAGGACAGAGGCAGCCAGTGTCTGGGCCACGGATGAGATATGGCTCCGGGTGCCTGAGACCGTAAAGATCGAACTTTCAGGAAAGCTTAAGCCCGGAGTGAGTGCCAAAGACGTGATACTTAAGATCATAGGGGATAACGGGGCGGACAGGGCCAACTACAAAGCTGTTGAATTTACAGGTCCGGCAGCCCAAAAATTCAGCATTTCTTCCCGGTTTGTCCTCTGCAACATGGCGGCAGAGATGGGAGCTAAGAACGGATACTTCCCGCCGGATAAAACCGTGGGAGAATATCTAAACCGGATAACCGGAGAAAAGATCGAACCTGTTTTTTCGGACGAAGAAGCCTCATTTGAGTCCGTGCTGTCCTATGACCTCTCTCTTATAGAAGCCCAGGTCGCCTGCCCCCACACCGTGGATAATGTAAAGCCTGTAAAGGAAGTGGAAGGGCTGGCCTTTGACCAGGGGCTTATAGGGACCTGCACGAACGGAAGGCTGGAGGACCTCAAGGAGGCGGCTTCGATTCTCAAAGGAAAAAAGGTCGCGCCTTCTGTCAGGGTGCTCGTTGTGCCCGCGTCAAGACAGGAGTATCTTAAGGCTTTAAGAGAAGGAGTGATGGAAACACTTGTGGAGGCCGGATGTGTGGTATTGAATCCGGGATGCGGGCCGTGTTTGGGCGCTCATCAGGGTGTTCTGGCGCCTGGGGAGAGAGCTTTGAGCACAGCCAACCGGAATTTCAGGGGAAGGATGGGAAGCCGTGATTCTGAGATCTATCTGGCTTCTCCGGCAACGGTGGCCGCTTCCGCAGTGGAAGGGAAACTCTGCGACCCGAGGAAATACATATGAAAAAAGGAAGAGTCTGGAAATACGGGGATGATGTCAATACGGATGTGATCTTCCCCGGAAAATACACCTACACTCCCATGGAACCGGAGGAGATGGCGTCTCATGCGCTTGAGGATCTGGACTCTGATTTTGCTTCTCAGGTCAGAGAGAATGATGTCATTGTTGGGGGCCGGAATTTCGGCTGCGGAAGTTCCCGCGAGCAGGCGGCATCGTGTCTTAAATATGCCGGAGTGCAGGCTGTTGTGGCCCGGTCATTCGCCCGGATATTTTTCAGGAATGCCGTCAATCAGGGCCTTCCTGTTATCATTTCTAATGAGGCTCCGGACAGATTGAAAAAGGGAGAGGAAGCGAGCATTGATTTTCTAAGGAATGAGATCATCACGGGAAGCGAACGCATCTCCTTTGCTCCTCTTCCGGATTCCGTGCAGAAGATCCTGGATGCCGGAGGATTGGTGCCTTATACAAAAAAGAAGATCGGGGGACGTAAGTCTTAAATTTTGAATCGATAGAAAACAGAAAAAAAGGAGAAAACAATGGCGAAATATAAGATAGCGGTTCTTCCCGGTGATGGAGTGGGGATAGACGTTGTGGAAGCAGCCATGATCGTGCTGAGAGAGATCGGATTCGATGCGGAATATATAGAGGGTGATATCGGATGGGAGTTCTGGTGCAAGGAAGGAAACCCTCTTCCTGACCGCACCATAAAGCTTCTCAAGGAAACGGATGCCTGCCTTTTCGGAGCCATCACTTCCAAGCCCAAAGAGGATGCGGATAAGGAGCTGGATCCCTCGCTCAGAGGAAAGGGATTCGTTTATTTCAGCCCTATTGTCCGGCTGAGGCAGGAGTTTGACCTTTACACCAATTTAAGGCCGTGCAAGGCTTATCCCGGAAATCCTCTCAACTACAGGGATGATATCGACCTGGTCATCTTTCGTGAAAATACGGAAGGCATGTATGCCGGAGTAGAATGGCATCCCATTCCGGAGGAAGTGAAAAAAGCCTTTTCCCTTCATCCTAAAATGAAAAAGTTCATGGATGTGCCTAATGAAGACATAGCGGTCTCCACACGGATCATGACCCGGAAAGCCTGCACACGGATTGTGAGAAAGGCTTTTGAGTATGCCCGGGAGCAGGGCAGAAAATCTGTCACCATGGTCGAAAAGCCCAATGTGCTGAGAGAGACCGGCGGTTTTATCCTGGATATCGCACGAAAAATAGCCATGGAATACGAAGATGTGGAATTCTGGGAGGCCAATGTGGATGCCATGGCCATGTGGCTTGTGAAAAACCCGCAGGACTATTCGGTTCTGGTGGCGGAGAATCTGTTCGGAGATATTATCTCTGACCTTTCAGCACAACTGGTCGGAGGCCTTGGATTTGCCTGCAGCGGAAACATAGGGGATAACTATGCCGTGTTTGAACCCACCCACGGCTCGGCCCCCAAATACACGGGGATGTACAAGGTGAATCCCACAGCCATGCTGCTTGCCGTGAAAATGATGTTTGACTGGCTGGGGGAAGACGAGAAAGCAAGAAGGCTGGAAAGGGCGGTTGCCGAAGTGATCAAAGAGGGAAAAGTGAGGACCTATGACCTGGGAGGAACATCCTCCACTCTGGATGTAGCAAGGGCGGCGGCTGCAAAGCTGTAGGTTTTAAATGCTTTCTTGTTTATAGTTACTTTTGTAGCTTTGTTTTTATTAAACGGGATGTACCGTCATCACTTTCTTTGTGCTCCAGTTGGACATAAAGGTAGTTTTTATGAAAAACGATATTGTCTGAGGGTTTAAAATGATCTGAGACAAGTTGAGCGGTGCACAAATATTCCCCGCTTTTTGAGTAAACTTGAAAGCTGATATCCATATTGCTTCCCCTAAAATCATTTAAGAACACCAGCACATTGTCTTCTGAATCAACCATAACTTTTTTATAGTAAGGAAAATGTGAGGGATAATATATGTGCTCCTTCCATTGGTCTATGTAATGACGGAGCTTTTTTCTTGCTGCTTCGTTAGGGTCCTTATTAATGGATTTATTTAAATAATCATCGCCATTTTTCTTAGTGATTTTTTCTCTTTCTAAATTCACTTTAAACGAGGATAATTTCTCTCCGGCTAGGGAATAGATAGATATTTCAGGGCTCCCTGAGTAAGCCACCATAAGGGTCCCGTCCTGGAATCTGGATATATAGGCATTTTCATAAAATTCCATCATAGTTAATTTGGTTACTCTTGATCTCTGTTGGAAGGATGCTGCTTTTACTTCTTCATCATTAAAAATGTTTCTTATAAAGATGTTAAAATTTGTAGTGGTGTAATTATCTTCCCCGGAAAAACTTTTACACATTGTCGCAATTTGATTGTTCTTAAGTGAAACACAGTCATAAACCGCACAAGATGTTTTGATCAGTCTTTTGAATTGGCCGTCCGAATCAAAAATACTGATTCTTCGATATTTAGGATTATCATTCACTACCACATATGTGCCATCTAACATGGATATATCACCAGGAAAATTTAAATCTCCGGGCCCCTGAC
>Ga0207752_1001007_pt1 | contig 13117 bp, 20 predicted proteins | sample Pon2CUnioCityCA_6_FD_187272 | JGI IMG/M metagenome (GOLD analysis project Ga0207752, IMG submission 187272) | Marine sediment microbial community from Union City, CA, USA - Pond 2C Sediment 2 (SPAdes) | ecosystem: Environmental > Aquatic > Marine > Intertidal zone > Salt pond sediment ... | reverse complement strand
GTAGGGCAATCATCCCCGCGAGTGCTGGTGCAATACTGCCCATGGCGATAGACAATGGCAGTGGATCACCTGCACCGTTCGCCCGATAATACACTGTGCCAAACCAACACGGCATGATGCAAGCCACCGCGAATACCAGCCCGGCGTAAACCTTGTGCAGTCTCTTGCCAGCATGCGCCAATCGCTCAAGAGACAATCCCGCCGCTGCGTCCAGGGCAAAGGCGATAACCCATCCCAGCCATTCCCTGTTGTTCGCTTGGCGCGCTTTCCAGACGGTTGACGTTGCGCCAGCATCTGACACGAACAACGCCGCGCATACTGCCCAAGAAAAGCCTGATTCACGTGTCCACGCCCACGCTGCCCTGATTGCATTTTGTAGCTTCATTGCTTCCCTCCATCCTTGTTGTTTCGCAACCGCGCCAACCGCGCGCCGTCGCTGTTATCCTGCCCCACGAAGTCACTTGTCACGGCGTCGAAAATTCTGGTTTCGGCCACCTCGTCCGTTCGCCCTGTCCTGCGTTCATATTCCCGCGCAACTGCCAGTTGACCGTCACGAAACACCATGTGTGCCACCCAATAGTCGGCGTGTCTGAAACGCAGTTGAAGCACGTAGCGCACTACCGTCACCGGTTCAGGCATCGGAGTGCCGCTTCCGCCAATCCAGCATTGGCAATCAACCACGCCCCAGCCTTGGCCCCCAAGAGTGCCAGGAGAAACGGAGGCAGTATCCGAATCATCAACCGTGCTAGCTTCCTATCCATTTGTCAATCCTCCCATTTCGTGCTAGAATGAGAGTGAGCATAGGCCACCTTACAGGGTTCGGCATAAGCTCACCACGCGCCAGGCCCCAACCGGTCTGGCGCACTTTGTTACCTCACACTCACCGTCGCGACGATCTCACCTTCAACCATCTGTGAGAAAATGCGAGTGCATTCCCGCACTGCCAGCTTCGCCGCTCTCTCCATCGCCAAACGATGTCGTTTAACTTCCGCCATATCGCATGGCTCGAAATTGCTACTCACTGTAATAGTGATTGCGTTAGTCGTCTGGTCTGCTAGGATCTGCTCGTTGTGTGTCATTTTGCTCCTCTCCTGTGGTGTCCTGAATAGGTCCAACTTCCAGACGAAAAAAGCACTAGCTGGGAGCGTGTTTCCCATTGCCCAACTGGTGCATTTTTGCCACGTATTCGGCCAAACTGTCGGCGTCAATCAGGTACAGCCACCCACCCACTTGACGGGCATCAATCTTACTATCCCGTGCCAGCCGGCGGATATGCCGCTCCGAGTATCCCGTTTGTTCTGCGGCTTCTGCTACGGTCAATTCGTCACCCATTGCGCCCCCTTTGCCTAGTGCGTCCGACATAGGCCAATTATACCAGTATTCTCAACCTGCACAAGTCCCCAATCGGCCCTAGTTTACATAAGTTTGGTGTGTGTTTGGTGAAGTTTGCATTTTGCACCCCACACCCCATCCCTGCACGTGCTGGTGCCAGGGTCTGGCCTACGTGTGTCACCCACTGACACTGTGCAATTGATTGCAAATGAAGTTGAGTTAACTCTAGATTGAAAACTTTCAATCTCGCATTGAAAAAGGTTCCCGGCTCAAATTGAAAATTCCCCTAACATTTTTCAATGCTTCGGGTATCAACCTGCTCAATCCGCCCACGCGCTGTGGGTGGCGCACCCGCCCGGCCCGCCAATTTAGCCACCCGCCCCACGTCCGCACCCGTCACCCGCTGCACCCGCCGGCCCCACCGCACATGGCCCACAACGCCGCTTCTGCAGGCGGCCACGATCACGCTCCTGGTGACGCCGAACGTGCGCGCCGCTTCGCTCACCGACATATCGAAAAACGTGTGTTTGGCGTCTGCTACTGGCATAGGTTGGCTCCTGGTGAACGCAGGTGCCTCAGAAACGCACGGGTGTGCGGTTTAGGATATACCGCGTCTGTGCGTGCCGAAAACGCCGTTCTGGTGCCGTTTTGCGCGCCCCTGCGGCGTGCTACTACGTGTCATCCCCGCGCAACGTGCGCCACCGATAGTACACGTAGAGCTCCACGTGCGCGGTTGACGCTTCCACGTGCGCGGTAGCGCTCTGTGCTGCGAAAATCAGCGTGCCCGCACCAACTGGAACCGCCGCGCCGTAGACGTTGTGAACACACGGATTCACGGCATTGATGATAGTATCGGCGGTGTGTGTGTGTCCTGAGAGAACGCCGCGACATGTGTAGTAAATATCGCAGTCGTGCCCCGAGTCAGTAATCGAAACGTTGTCGGCGTAAAATGCACCTTCCCCGTATGGAATCAGGATGAATTTGTCACAACGTAGGCTGCCAGTGCCCGCCGTCCGCTCGGCTTCCACCTGCAACCGCATGCTTTTCAGCACCAGGCTAGACGCTGTATCGCCCTTGACTGGCGGGATTGTGACCGTACCCAGCGGATACAAAAACCAGTCTGCACTATCGACCACCACCCGGCTCTGTGTGCGCATCGCTCCAGTTGCATAACCGTCAAGCAACCTCACCCGCGTCGTGGTCGTGCCGTCGCTGCACTGCGCGCGTAACAGCACGATAAACTGACCGCGCTGGTCTGAATAGTTCGCCGTAACATCAGACATAGTGACGTAAAACCGCGTTTCCATATCCGTGCTGGCGGTGAAGTCGGTTTCCATGTAGTCCGTTTCTTCTGACGTGTCTGCGCTGACTGTCGTGCCGTCGTCACATTGCCAAACCGGTTCCAGGTTGGCTATAGTCCCCAGTCGTGCAGTCCGAAAACCGATCCAAAATTCCTCAATATCCGTGTCTGCGTCCCCAACCTCCAGGCGATACAACCGCGCAGGTACGTCACCTTTGACGGTGCCATAGTCCATCGTGCCACCTGTGAAGCTGGGATCCGTTATCTCCGATGTGTGCCCGGTTAGTCCCGTGTCCTCCCAAAAAGGCAGGCGTTCCAGCCCAAACGTGCAAGCGCGGTCTGTGTAGGCGTCTTCGACGAACGGTCCGTATACGCTGTCACCGCCCCATTGTGCATTGGCTCTGCGGATCAATGTCTGCCGTGCATAGGTTTCGTTTTTCAGTTGTGCCCGAAGCCATATACCATAGCGTTCTGTCGGGTCATCCCAATACCACTCTATTTCCTTGAGTTTGTCATCCAACGCTTGGCGGTTTGAGGCCAGGTCGTCTGTATCATCGCCGCGACTAACGAGTGTCATGGTTTCGATCACCGGCCCCGGCTTCATACCCGACGCAACCGCCGGCGTCCAACCGTTCATATAATCCAGGTCAAGGCCATCTGTGTTGTCCAGGAGTGATATACTACCAATGTCCTCTTCGGTTGCGCTGCCATCTGCACGCCGTACCAGTTTCAGTTGTGCGGCCATCATGCACCATCCTGTAGCATTGATCTGTACACTGGCAGGTACTCAACCCGCTGTTTCAGCTCGCGTACCTCCCACGTCAGGCCGTACCACTGCCCGGCGTTTGTTGGTGACGGATAGCCGATTACCTCAAATGCCCGGCCCAACCATTCCATGCGCTCGATCACCACGGCCAAGTCTGGCCCTTGCTCCTGTATGCGCTCCAACCGTGCTATTTCGCGTTTCAGTTCGTTTGTGTCCATTGGTTCACCTCACATTAGCGCATTCGCGCGCTGTCCTTGCTCCTGTCGTTCCTGCTCCTGTGCCATCGCCATTGCCAACGCCCCACTGACGTTGTAGGTACGCTGGTTATACACGTCACCTTGGTGACGTATGTGCTGCTGCGTCTGTGGTGACGTGTTCGGGTAGACCGCGCTGCCACGTGGTAGGTTGACCAGCTCTGGCCCTGCCTCACCGACGATCGCGCTGCCACCGCCCCAATAGCTGGTGCCGTGTTGCAGGTGTCCACCCACGCCGCCCCTCACGTTCATCGCTACGTCAATGCTCGTTGGGATATTGCGTAGTGCATCGGCTGCGTTCCCGGCCATTGCGTCCAACTTGTCCATTTCGCGCGCCGCCGCGCTTGCACCTTCAGACAGACGGTAGGATTTCTTGCGTGCGTCCACAGCCGCCGCGCCGTAGTTTCCACCGGCCACCTCAGCGTCCCCCAGCGAATCGGCCACCGCACCGTATTTTGACACCAACTCGTCCGCCGTGATCACACCTTCCCCGAATTGGTTTACCAGGTCATGCGCGCCGATCGTTGCATTGATCTCGGCTTCCGATGCAATCCCCAGTGTTTCGGCCAGTTTCGCCAGCTCCTCCAGGGAAGCGCCGCTGGCGGCTGCCAGGTTCCACAGTGCTTCGTTGTCAAACTCCATTTCTCCGAATTTTGAGGCCACCTTCCCGCCCGCTTCGGCCAGGCGGTCCATGGCGGTCGCTGCAGGATCTGCGGCTTGCTCCAGGTCTTTGGTGGGCTGCACTGCCTCACCGGCCATTTCGGCGTAGTCCGACATTTGCCCACGTGACAGGTCCGATGCTGCACCCACGCCCTCGATTGACGTGTCCAGTAAGTCCATATTGTGCAGTAGGTCTATCGCCGCGTCTTTTGCGCCCAGCATGTTCAATGCGCCAGCTCCCAACCCACCCACGGCTTGTTTCCATCTGCGGTTCCACTCAATTGCCTCACCAGTGCCACGGTTGAGCAAGTCCAGGAACCCCGCCCACGCGGGCGCAACCTTTTGCGCCAATTCCATCTTGGTATCGGCCATCTGCGCTTCCAGCCGCTCAAATTGTAGAAGTTCGTCTTCGGTAGCTTCGCCCAACCGCTCCATCGCCCGCGTTCCTTCCTCTTGCACTGCCTGCAGGAATGCCTGCTCACGGGTCAGGTCGGCGGTTTGCTCCTGGAGTTCGGCCATCCGTTCCTTGACTTTGCCGCTGCTCAAACCGAACGTGTCCAGACGTGGTATGGACTGATTCGCCAGCATGGCGGCCCAGTCCTCCATGGCGGTTTGCGCATCGCGGCCCATCGCCTTGCCCAAGCGAAGCGCCATCGTTGTGGTATTGCCCAGTTCATCGGCGGTATTGGCAAGGCCCATCTGCATGAGCATGTTCGCGTTGTGCATCATATCAGCTTCGCTCATTGCACCTTGCGTCGCCTTGCGCATCGCGTCAAGTTTGCGGCGTGCGGCATCCGCCCCGCCGGCGATTGCCTCAAACGAGCGTTCCGTCCGCAGTCCTTGCGCTCCCAGCTCCGCCAATTCGTGCACGGCCTTGCCCGCTTCAACTGCGAATTTTGCACCGGCCACCAACGCAGCGGCGGATAGCGCCTTGTCCAGTTTGCTCATGGACTGTGTAGCATCGCCGGCTTTTTCGTCAATGTCGCCGATAGCGTCCGATGCATCACCGGTCTTGTCGGCCACCTGCCCCAGCGTCTTGCTTGCCTTGTCATCTGCCACCATCAAAATGGCAATTTTGTATTCTTTAGCCATAACGTCCATCCTTCCCCTGAAACGCAAAAAGGGCCGTCCTCTCCGAAGAGAGAACGGCCCCGTGTTATCGCGTTCCTGGAACCCCAGCCGCTTGGTGTAGCGGCGGTTCTATTCGATTATCCTGCTATGCTACGACGTCTACCCGCTCCGATAACGTTTCCATCTGCTGGCGGTTTCGCAGTGCTTCCAGTGCACGCTTCTGCGAAACGGCCACGGCCACGATAGGGTCAATGTCGGCTTCGAGCGCAACCGTCGCCAACCACGCCAGCATACGAACCCCGAATATCGCACCACGCAAGTATTCGGCGGTTAACTCGCGTTCGCTCACGGCGTCGGTATCCCGTTCACGGCGTCTTGCAGATTTTGGCGCGCTCGATCAATCTGCTGTAACCGCACGTCACGTTCCGCCCAGCTACTAGCACCGTAATCGTACCCACGTCCGCTCCACCGGTCCGAGTGATCCGGCCCCACCGCTCCAGGATCTCCCAGCACCTCCAGGCCACGGCGTCCGTTCGCCAGGCCCTGTTGCTGGCGTTGTGCGCCGATGGTCAGACCACGTGCTCGTTGCGCCAGCTCCTGAATCTCAGGCCAGTGTAGGGACTGTGCCAGCTCCCACAGCTCGGACACCAGCCGCTCCAGGTCGGGCAGTGCGTCGAAACGCGGCGTCCAGGCCTTCTCAATCTGCTCGATCTCGCGAACCACCCGCCGCGCCCGCGCTTTCACGTCCGCCAACTCTTGGCGCGCCTTGTCAATCAGCTCGTTTTGACGCTCCAGCCGATCCCCGATAGCAATCACGGCGGCTTTGGCTCCTGTGCGCCGTGCTTGCGATTCAGGATCAGTTGGATCAGCTTCTGCCTGTGCCAATTGGCGCATCGCTGCGGCTCGTTTTTCACGCAGTTCATCACGTTTGGCGATTTCGGCGTCGAGCGATTTCTGTGCACTCTCAATTTCTGTCATTGCATCAACTCCTATGTGTGTATTATTCCCAACGGGTAGTGTCCGACGATTCAGCGCGCCTACCCGCTGCCCGGCCCGCGCTCCGGCCAGTCCAGTTGCTCCAGGCCCCCAGCGGACGGGTAGGCTATGAGGCCGTAAGACCTTTGGCATGCCCCGTCCGCGCGCCGACTCATGCCCTAGTCGGTTCGTTTTGCTCTTTCCACTCCATTTCCAAACGATGCTGCTCAGCTTGCCATTTTGACGTCCGCCGCTCCAGGGGTGACGGCTCACGCCGCCAACCGCGGGCATAGCGTTCTTTTTCACGTTGCTCTCTCTCCATGCGCTTCTGCTCAATCTTGCCGCCCACCACGCTGGCCTTAACCATCAACTCCAGTGAGGCCGTCGCGAGTTCGTCACCGGCCAGGTGTTGCGCTATCAACCGTTCCAACTGTTCGGCTTTGGCTTCTTCGCCGTGGTCACGCTGCACTTTTACCAGCATGCGCACCTCGTCTACAATTTTATCTGTCATACTCTCTACTCCTCTACTCTTGTTCGCGCTGCCACAGCTCCAGGAGCGTATCCGCATACTGGCGCGCCCGCTCCTGGAATTCTTGCTCCAGGTCGGCGTCCGCTGCGTCCAGAACGTCCGTTGTCTCCTGTGTCACCTGGTCGCCGTCGATCCATTTTTCCATCGCGTTTCGCAATGTGTGCGTGCTGATACCCACAGTGTCTTCGGCGAAACTCACCGCCAGCTCTAACGCCGTCCTGCACTCTGGCGCAATCGCAAATGCTGCGGCTTCGTCAAACTCCAGGCCAACCTCACTGGTGAATAGGCGTAGGCCACGCCAAACTTCCAACACGTGCTTCGCTTCCCTGGTCGCCAGTGCCATTGTTTCCATTGGTCGGTTGTCATCCGCTTCGGCGGTCGGGTCATAATTGCGCATGAGCGTAGTCCATCCGCTGAAAAACGTATGGCACAAAAACGCGGCGGTCATCAGCTCACCGTACGCAATCGACCACACCCGCGCCAGTCCCTTGACTCGGCCTACATATCCTGGTGCCATCATGTTATAGGCGGCCCATGGTGCCGTCGTGCGTAACGCCGTCAACTCACCGTCGTCGTCACGTGCAAACGCTTTGACCGCCAACCGAAAGCGTTCGTGGTCATCCAACTTGCCATATTGCCCCTGTACTTTGTTCATTTGTCATCCCTCCGTGCCAGCACTGCATACAACGCCTCTAACCGTTGTTCCATATCTGTCACCTTGAACACTTTGACCACCTGCCCGCATAGGTACCCGATGCAACGTGCACGCTTGATTGACGGCTCCAACTGTCTGGCGTTGGCAATCGCCTGTGCCAGGATGGGGAGCACGTCCGTCGCCTTGCGGATCTGCACCGGTTCGGCGTCACCGTGCAACGTGCGCCCGTGCCGTGCGTGTCCACCTTTGCGCCCGGCGTCCCTGCATGCTTGCATTGTCGCCGGATCGTGCCAAAAGCAATAGTCCGAATCGGCCCGCGCATAGGCCCTACACGGTTCGCCGTTGGCTTTCGTCGCCTTGCATCGTTTCGCCATATTGCTACCCCTCTACACTGCTACAGGCAATATCATTTGCCTGCCACCGCAACCACAAAGCGCAACACGTCCTCTCGCTCCAGGCCCACGCCGTCCGCCAGAAACTGTGCCAGTGGGTCCCCGACAAGCCACCGCCGCGCCTCCAACTCTGACACGCCATTGCCACGCCGGCCCGCGCTGACGTGACGGGCGTCACGCATCGCCTGGAGTAGGACCGCTGCTGCTAACGAGCGATACGGGTCGCCGTCGCCGTTCGCGACTCTGTGGTGACGTAGTGCGTCCAGGTTGACCGTCGCTGGTGCAGGGTTACTCATGCAGTCTCCTCTACTCCTCTACAGCCCCAGCCGCCCCGCCACCAATTCCCCAACTTCGTCTTTCTGCGTCATGATGGTTTCCAGGTACACCTTGGTCGCGCTAGGGTCTTTGTGGTTTAGCATATCCTGTACCACGCGCATGCTGCCCGTCTCTTCGCCCACGATTCGAGCGTAGGTGTGCCGGGTCTGATGCAGGTGCACGTCCCCCAGCCCAGCTTGCTTGGCGTATCGCTTCAACCGCTTCGCAAAGGCATGGGACGTCAGTGCCTTGCCCGGCTTGACGTTGGCTCTATCGTGTGACGTCCATAGCGGCGTTTCGTCTGTCATCCCATCCAGCCGCCCCGCCGCTGCCAGGTAATCCAGGAGCGCCAGCTTGACCACGGCTGCCTCAACTTCGCGGTTATGGTAATTCCCGCCCTTCTGGAGTACGCGAACCGTCAGCGTGCCGCTGGTGTCAATATCGCCCCAGCGTAACCGCGCAATCTCGTTTCTGCGTAGGCCCGTAGCCAAGTAAAACGTCAGCATCGCATAATCTCGCTTGCCCACGATACTGCCACCGTCAGCTTTCGCCTTGACCGTCTGTAGCAGTGTCTTGACTTCGGCGTCACTCCAGGCTTTCACCTTTTCGTTCTGATACTTCTTTGGTGCCTTGGGACGTGCCAGGTTCGTTGGGTTACTGCGGATCACCCGCGCCAAGGTTTCGTCTTTCATCGCCCACGTGTAGAATGATGATACCCTGCTGACCATCGCGTATACCGTCGCTGGTGCCAGGGTCTTTTCAAGTTCGGCTTGCCACGTCTTGACGTCAATCGGCGTCACCCGCGCAGGGTGTTTCTGTGTGAACGTGAAAAACCCGTCCACCTTGTCGGCGTACTCACCCACCAACGCCCGTTGCTTGTCCCTCACTAGGTCCGCCCGGCGTAGGCTTTCGGGTCGTGTCTTGGCGTCCGCCCACAGTGCCACCGCGCCGGCGATCCGCTGGGGTGAGTATGTCAGCTCCGCAATTTGTGTTGAGACTGCGCTTGACTTGTCCATTTTGCCCCCTCGTTTAAGGTTTCAGTTCTTCTGTAGTAGTGTAACCTAAAGCCATTCTACCACAGTTCTGACAGGGTGTCAATCCCCAAAACACCCACCCCACCTTAGCATTTTAAAGTGCAGTCCTACTCACCGTCGCCAGTGTAAATGAACACCACGTTTTCGTCAGTTTCGCCGTCACCGTGTTATTTACACCTGGTGTAAATACCTTTACACTTGCTTGACTTCGTTAGGTATCGCCTTCACGCCCCACTTCGTTAGGTATCGCCTTGGCCCTCGATCACCCCACCGGTCGCCGTCCCTGTGCGCCCGCTGCGCAAATTATAAACTTCTTCATCGCTGAAACTATTTATAATTTCACCCCGTCCGCCAGTCCTTGTGCGCCCGCTGCGCAAATTATGCAAATAACCGATTCCGGTATTTTGCATAAATTTCACCCCGTCCGCCACCGTCGCCATTCCCTCACCGCTGCGCAGTACGCGGCCCACAGTGCTTCCACCCGTTCACGCCACGCAACCGGGACGCTGCCCGAGGTGTGCCGTCGCCGTCTGCACTGCAGGTCGGCTTTCGAGAACGCGTCAAATGCGCGGTTCTTGGCTCGAAGTGCGTCACGGCGTCGTGTCATAGGAGCGCCCCCTGCACCGCTTGCATCACCTGTGGTGCCAGTGGTAGTTGCGCCGTCGCCACGCGCTGACGCGCTGTATCCGCCGTCGCCGCGTCGATCTCGTATCCGATGCAATCTCGGTTGGTCTGGAAGCAAGCCACCGCCGTAGTGCCACCGCCAAGACACGGGTCAAGGATCAGGTCGCCCGGTTCCGAAAACCACTCTGTCAACTGACGAAAAGGTGCAACCGATTGCCCCCACTTATGGTATGCCTTGCTACGGGACGGGCTCAATACGTAATCTGTCCAGTAAACGTGTGTGTTCGGCTTACCCTTGGAATAGACTAGAATCGGCTTCGCCTGTTGTCCTAACGTTCGGTTTCTGACCAACACGTTAGGGCCCCTCATGTGCAGGAATGCCGTCCAGTAGTAACGCAAGTGCTCACCCAATCGCTGCATCACTTCTGGCAAAAACATCTGCCCGCTGTATGCCACCAAAAAACCGCCAGGTGCCAGCACACGTGCAGACACGCGCGCCAGGTCTGACCATAGCGGCAAAAACTTCTCAGGATATGGCGGATCCGTCAGCACCAAATCCACGCTGCCATCCGCCAACCCGTCGCTTAGTTCTCTAAAATCGCCCTGCTCAATTCGAATCATTGCTCTGTCCTATGCGCGCGTTGGGGCCCCACCCGCCAACTTGTCGCCGTCCACCTGGACAACCTGCTTGACGCCAGCCGCGCGGTGCTCACTGCAGGTACCCACCTTCCTGCAACACTTGCAAAACCGAAACGCCGTAGGTTCGCGGTTCCTGCACCTTGTCCACCTTGTCCACCTGGTCACCGTCCACCTGGTCCTGGTCATCCTGCACCACGTCCGCCGGCCCTTCCCCTGCATCGGCTCGTCCTATGCGCGCCGTCCCTCTCCGTTCATCCCAGCCCGCGCGCTGCAGTTCGTGCTCCTGGTGCCTCTGACGTGCCCGGCCCTCAGCGTCCAACTCCTCCATCACGTCCACCAGGGACGCCGGCCCACGCGTCCACCCATCCGGCCCTCTCTCCGCCAGGCCCCAGCCCTCCAGCCGCTTCAATGCGCGCCAGACGGTTGTCCTGTGCTTCCCTGTCACGTCCGCCAACTCTGACGGTTCCAGCGGGTCAGCGGTCAGACGGGCGAACACTAGGCCCGCAGACTTGCCCAGCCCGGCGTACTCCTGTGATGCTGGCGTCCAAATCTCAGCGGCGTGCGGCGTCCCCCCTCCCCTCTCCTCCACATGGGACTTATGGTACGGTTCTGCAACGCTTGCCGTCACGTCCCAACACGTAGGCAGTCTGGCGGTCCTGGTCATCCTGCCCATCATTTCGGATACCGTGCCAGGCTTTCCGCTGACGTTCGTGCCATCACATCATACGTCCCCAGCCCGTCCACAAGTGCCACGTGCCAGGCCCGCACAAACTCTGGCCCGTGCAGTGCCACCAACCGGGTCATGCCCTTGCGCATTGTCTGAATCGTTGCGTCGTCTGGCAATGGCGTGCCGTCGTCAACTGCTCGTTGCGCTTTCCACAGTGCCTTGGCTTCGGCGTCCGTTAGGTCTCTCAGGCATTCCGCCACGAACAGGAGCGCTGCCCGTTCGTGTGGTTGCACCCTGATTGAGATTCCCCGTCCTAGCTCGACTATGCTGCCCGGCCACATGGTGTAGTGTCCTATGCGCGCTATCGGTTGTGGTTGGCGTGCCATTTGTCGGCGTGCTCTCTTGCTTACGCTGCCCATCTGTGCCGCCATCCTTTCACTGCTGTACTGGTTGCTCCCTGTACCCGTTCGCCCGGCGTGTGCTTTGCAATCGCATATGCTCGACTGTCGCTGCACACGCTGGGAGGGAGGGAGTGAGGCAGAATCCACCCTTCCTCCTGGTGGACTCTGACAAACGACGTTGCACACGCCGGTCGGTCGGTCGCTTGCTTTCATCCAGTGTACTCAAGGTGTATCTCTTTCGAGTGCGCGCCAGTGCCCTCCCACGATGCCCGCGCAATTCCCTTTTTCCACAGGGCGGTTGGCTCCTAAGCCATCACCTGGTACGTGCCGGGTATGCCTCCCTCACCTCTTCGCGCTCCCAATGGAGTTAGCTAGCCTGGGCCTTACGGCTGCGTTCGGTTTGTCGCGCGGTCCGGCATATCTGACCGCGCGTTGTGTTTCGTGCGGTCAAACTGTCGTGCCGCTCCTATATCGCCGCTCCCATCGCTCCGCCAGTGCTTCCAGGTCAGCGGTCAGGCCGTCCAGGCCCAGCCGGCGCGCCGTCGCCAGCATCGGTGCAAGGATCGCCAGCGGCGTGCGGCGTGCGGTTTTAAGGTTCGCCTTCTTGACTTTGGTACTACGTTGTGCTATAATGGACATGACAGTAACTCCGATACCCGTCTGGTTTATTGTCACCTGTGTCACCGCCGCCTGGTCTGCCCCAGGCGGCCTTTCTTTTAGCTGGTAACATCGTTAGCTTCCTCCGCCATCACTTGCAAACCTTGCTCAATTGCCAAACGTGCGGCTTCGCTGACATTGGCGCGTCCACCACGTGTTACCCCGCGTTCCTGTGCGAGTGCGGTCATGCGGTTCCAGTCTGCGAGTTTAATTCGCGTCGATACGTGTACCAACGGTTCATGTTTCTGTTCCACAGTTCACCTCCATATGCAAAGAGGCCCATTGAACGGAAGCGCCGGCCCCGGCTCTTCGGCTCAATAGGCCCCGTGTTTCAACTGTTCCTGGTGCCATCACCCGCTGGTGTGCGGGCGAGTTTCGATTGTAGCAGTGAGTATAACACAACCGCCAGGTTTGCACAAGTCCCCCACGCCGCCCAACCTTAAAATTTCGCACAATCTTGTAGTACGTTAGTCCTATACTATGCATCATGTACTACACCTGTAGTATACACGCTAGTCCGCCTCATCCCCTGTGTTGTTTGTCTGCGCAATCATCACACAGGTACGCGCCGTCGCCCGCCCAGTTCCAGTAGGGCGACACGCCCGGCTCCAGCCGCTTACCACACCCCGCGCACCCCGGCCCGGCGTCGTGTGTCGCCGCGTCCTGTGCCAGCAGTCCAGCCGCCTTGGTCAGTGCCTCAACCAGGTGCCGCAGTTCGCCGGCGTGCACGAACACCAAACCGCCGCGATTGCGGGCGATACTTGCGCCCGGTTCGTCGCCGGCGTGCGCTTCCACTGCTAACGATTCGCTGACTTGCACGCTGCCTAAGTAGCGCTTCATCGCTGC
>Ga0207752_1001006_pt1 | contig 13123 bp, 11 predicted proteins | sample Pon2CUnioCityCA_6_FD_187272 | JGI IMG/M metagenome (GOLD analysis project Ga0207752, IMG submission 187272) | Marine sediment microbial community from Union City, CA, USA - Pond 2C Sediment 2 (SPAdes) | ecosystem: Environmental > Aquatic > Marine > Intertidal zone > Salt pond sediment ... | reverse complement strand
GAGCTGGTGAGGCAGGGGAAGCGGCTGGAGGACGCGCGGGCGGGAGGGACGAGCGGATGCGTGGAGACGGGGGCCTTCGGGAAGGAGAGCTACATCCTGACGGGGTACTTCAACATGCCGAAGGTGCTGGAGATCGCCCTGCACGACGGGGTCGACCCGCGCACCGGAAGAAGGCTCGGCCCGGCGACGGGGGACCCGGCGGACTTTGAGAGCTTCGAGGATCTGTTCGAGGCCTACCGGACGCAGCTGCGGTACTTCGTCGACGTCAAGATCCGGGGGAACAACGTGATCGAGAGGCTCTACGCCCGGCACTTGCCGGCGCCGTTTCTCTCGCTGCTCACCGACGACTGCATCGCGGCGGGGAGGGACTACCACGAGGGCGGGGCGCGGTACAACACGAACTACATCCAGGGGGTGGGGCTGGGGACGATGGCCGACGCCCTGAGCGCCATCAGATACCACGTCTTCGATGAGGGGACGCTGACGATGGGGGAGCTGATGGGGGTGCTGGAGGACGACTTCGCGGGGCAGGAGCGGGTGCGGCAGCTCTTGGTGAACCGGACGCCGCGGTACGGGAACGACGACGACTACGCGGACGGACTGATGGTGAGGGCCTTCGAGGCGTACGTGGAGGCGATCGACGGGCGGCCGACGCCGCGGGGAGGGACGTACCGGGTGAACATGCTCCCCACGACGTGCCACGTCTACTTTGGGTCGGTGGTGGGGGCGACGCCGGAGGGGCGTCGGGCGGGGCGACCGGTGTCGGAGGGGATCTCGCCGGTGCAGGGGGCGGACCGGAAGGGGCCGACGGCGGTGCTGAGGTCGGTGGCGAAGATGGACCACGTGCGGACGGGGGGGACGCTCTTGAACCAGAAGTTCACGCCGCGGCTGCTGGGGGATGAGGAGGGGATGGAGAAGTTCGTGCAGCTGATCCGGGCGTACTTCAGGCTGGACGGGCACCACATCCAGTTCAACGTGGTGGACGCGGCGACCCTGCGGGCGGCGCAGGAGAACCCGGAGGAATATCGGGATCTGATCGTGCGGGTGGCGGGGTACAGCGACTATTTCTGCGACCTCAGTGAGGCGCTTCAGGAGGAGATCATCGCCCGGACGGAACATCAGAGCTTCTGAATGCAGCTTCTGAACGGAGGGCGCGACGCTCATTCGGGATGACAGTCGGGCGGGGCCGGGGATCTTTCACTGGTCTCCTCCCGATACTTTCCATTCAGCGCTGCTGTGTCTTCTCCATCAACAAAGCAAAAGCCCGGATGTTACAACATCCGGGCTCTCACCACACTGATTGCACCAATAGCCGACTTAGCAGCAACCTCCCGAGGAACTGCCGCATCCGGCGCAACCGCCCCCGAGATCGGCACTGGAGGCCGCTCGCAGGTCGGCAATCTCCACGTGGAAGTGGAGCGTCTCGCCTGCCAACGGATGGTTGAAGTCAAGCTTCACCGTGTCGGGATTGACGTCTCTCACAAAGGCCGTAGCTGTTCGACCTGAATCATCGGAGACGCGGATCGGCATTCCTGGCTCCAGTTCGACGTCTGCCTGGAACGCATCGCGCGGGACTACCTGATTTGCCTCAGGGTTCCGCTCGCCATATCCTTCATCCGGTTCCACGACGACGTCCTTCTCCTCACCGACCTCCATGCCGTAAAGCGCCTGCTCCAGGCCGGGTACGATCTGGCGTTGACCCTGCACGAACTCCAGAGGGGGCTGCCCCTCAGAGCTGTCGATAACTTCATCGTCCAAACGGAGTGTGTATTCAAGGCTGACGACCATGCCGTCAGATACTTCTAGGCTCTTCTCTGTCACAGGTGATCCTTTATCACTAACTTCGAAAACGGTTCGAAGGTCCCAAGGCATTCTTCGAATCGCACGATTCGCCTCGAGCACAAACGAACCGCCCAGGCTGGCCAGCCTGGGCGGTGCATTCCAATCTGTCCAAACCTACGCCACTTATCTATACTATAGACCGTAGCAGTTGAATTGTCAAGACAGAAATTGCCTCCACCTATATCAGTCGCATATGAACTTGCCCCTTACCGGGAACGCCCTCTGCCGTGTTCTTGGAGACTTGCGGATGCGAAACCCATGAATCCAATCGATGGTTGCCAGTGCCGGCGAGCGTGCTATACTTCTCCTCAGTCGAGATTGAGCGAAGGGGAAAATCGGAGCCAGGCAATGGCAGGCGGAAATAAACTCAGTGAGTTGACCGAGGAACTGCAGACTGTCGTCCTTGAGCGCACCAATATCATCGATGCTATCTTGCCCCCGGTGGTTTTTCTGCTTCTGAATGCGTTTCTCGGCCTTCAGATTGCGACCTGGGGCTCTCTCGGAATCGCCCTGGCTCTTGCCCTCTTCCGCCTCATTGGGGGCCGTCCGATCGGCTATGCTATCGGTGGCCTTGGGGCCACTGCCTTCGCTATCCTGGCGGCCCAGTTAAGCAATCAGGCTGGAGGATTCTTTCTGCCCAATCTGATCACTGACGGCCTGACTATTCTGGCCTGTCTGGTGAGCGCATTCGTGAAGCGCCCGCTGGTAGCTCTTACCAGCCACCTGGTGCGCCAATGGCCCCTCGAATGGTATTGGCATCAGAAAGTGCGCCCGGCTTACACCGAGGTGACCCTCGCGTGGGCCGTCTTCTTTGCCCTTCGTCTGATGATCAAATGGCTCCTTTTTCAGGAGATGGAGGCGACTGTTCTGGGCGTCCTTAACGTCTTGCTGGGCTGGCCCGCGACAATCCTGTTGCTCGTCCTTAGCTACCTGTACGGCACCTGGCGATTGCAGAATCTCGGCGGCCCAAGTGTCGAGGAGTTCAAGGGAGACGCTGCACCCCCCTGGGAAGGACAGCAGCGAGGATTCTAGCGTCTCCGCGCTTGCCCTCCGGCCCGCTTCCTCATTCATTCGAGAACCCGGATAACCGAGACGACAAGGGGAATCTATGGGAGAAATCGCCGCTTTGGCGACGTCGTTTTGCTGGTCACTAAACTCAATTCAGTTCACGTTCGCGGGACGCCGTGTCGGTTCCCGGGTTGTCAATCGCGTTCGATTGACGCTAGCAGTCGTTTTCCTATCGCTGTCCCATCTGCTCCTCCACGGGAAGCTATTGCCGATTCAGGCCGAGCTCTACCGCTGGGGATGGTTGGCGCTTTCAGGAATGCTGGGCCTCATCGTTGGAGACGGATCTCTGTTTCAAGCTTTTCTGCTCATCGGTCCGCGACGATCTATGATGCTTATGACCCTGGTGCCGGTTATCAGTACGCTGGCGGCCTGGATATTCCTCGGGGAAATGCTGCTCCCCCTCGAGATCATAGCCGTCCTGATCACGGTAGGAGGGGTCGCCTGGGTCGTCTCGGAAAGACAGGCGGAGAACGAGTCGATCGATCGAGATCCGAAGGACCGCGTCCTGGGTGTGCTCCTCGGACTAGGGGGCGCCACCGGGCAAGCTCTGGGCCTGGTGTTTGCCAAGCGGGGCCTCGTGGGCGATTTCCCGGCCCTCTCGGCTACCGTGATGCGAATGACCATAGCCGCCACAGTCATCTGGTTGGGGGCGGTCTTCCGCGGCCGGGCTGCCCTTGCGTGGGAGGCCCTGGAGGATAGGCAGGCCCGCTTCTGGCTCATTGGAGGTGCCTTCGTTGGTCCCTTCATCGGTGTCTGGCTATCACTGATCGCCGTCCGCACCGCCCCTGTTGGTATCGCCTCTACGCTGATGAGCCTCAGTCCCATCATCTTGATTCCCTTTGATCACTGGATATTCGATGAAAGAATCACTGCGCGATCGATCGTCGGGACGGTTATTGCATTAGTGGGTGCTGCCATCATCTTCGTCATCTGATTTCGCCCTGAGAGCCGGGAAAGGAGCTATGCATGGCCGATTTTAGACCCTTCGAGCTTGAACGTATTATGTCTGAGTGGGAGCAGGTCGTCGACTACAACTTGTCGGAGAGCGGTGCCCATCCGGCCGCCCTTCGCCAGTTGCTGAGTGCCGGCTTCGCCGTCGAGGACCTCCTCGCTACCGAGTTGAACTACCCTCAAGTCGACGGCACGCTCGAGCTGCGGGAGCGCATCGCCGCACTCTATCTCGGCGCGTCGGCGGACAACGTACTCGTCACCGTGGGCTGCGCCGAGGCTAATTTCATCACTGTCGAGACGGTCCTGCAGCCAGGCGATGAGATGGTGGTGATGGTTCCGAACTACATGCAGATCTGGGGCATCGGCCACAACCGGGGCTGCCGGGTCAAGACGTTCCACCTGCGAGAGGAACAGGATTGGGCGCCGGATCTTGATGAGTTTAACGACGTCGTAACGGCGGAGACGAAGCTCGTTGGTGTCTGCAATCCCAACAATCCGACCGGCGCCATCCTCGCCGAGGAGGAGATGGATGGTATCGTGGAGGTTGCCGAGCGAGTCGGTGCCTGGCTCCTGGCTGACGAGGTCTACAGTGGCGCCGAGCGTCTGACCGACGACCAGACCCCCTCCTTCTGGGGGCGCTATGACAAAGTGCTGGCGATGAACAGTCTCAGCAAGGCCTATGGCCTGCCCGGACTGCGGATTGGCTGGGTCGTGGCCCCGACGAGCATCCGCGACGAAATCTGGAGACGCCACGAGTACACCACCATCAGTGCTACGATGCTGGCTAACAAGCTGGCTGCCGTAGCGTTATCTCCTCAGGTCCGCCTTCGGCTCATCCAACGGGTCCGTGACTACATTCGCACCGGCTTTTCTATCTTCGAGGAGTGGTTGGAGCACCACCAGGGAACCTTCAGCCTGGTGCCGCCCCGGGCAGCCGCCATCGCTTTCCCTCGCTACCACCTCGACATCGATTCGACCGACTTGGTCGAGCGCCTGATCCACGAGAAGAGCGTGCTCGTCGCCCCGGGGACCCACTTTGGCGTTGATCGCCATCTCCGGATCAGCTTTGGGCTTCCCCCTGATTACCTCCGTCCGGCGCTGGATCGAGTCCACGACCTGATCGTTGAGTTGCAGGGTGAATGAGCTCCCTCATCGCCTGGTCTCAGAGCCCAGGGACGTGGCGGTGAACGCTGGATGAATGGTCCCGTGAGTATCCAGGTAGAGGGACGATGCCCGATCCAACAGTGACGCTGCGCGACATTTACACGGCCCGGCGGAGGATCGCCGGGATCGTCGTGCGAACCCCGCTGATTGAGTCTCCACAGTTGACGGATGATCTTGGTGCTCCCGTCTATCTGAAGCTGGAGAACGTACAGCGGACTGGAGCTTTCAAGATCCGGGGAGCCGCCAACAAACTGCAGGCTCTATCCACTGAGGAACGTCAGCGAGGCGTTATTACCGTCTCCAGCGGCAACCACGGTCGAGCGGTCGCCCATGTAGCGCGAGAGTTTGGAGTCGCGGCGGTCGTCTGCATGTCGACCCGCGTGCCCGCCAACAAGGTGGACGGCATCCGCCGGCTGGGAGCCGAGGTCGTCCTCCACGGAGAGAGCTACGACGAGGCCGAGCACTACGCCGGGCAGCTGCAGAAGGACCGGGAGCTGACCATGATCTCCCCCTTCGATGATCCCTACGTCATCGCTGGACAGGGTACCATCGGGCTGGAGCTCTTGGAGGACCTGCCTGAGTTAGACACGGTGATTGTGCCTCTTTCGGGAGGTGGGCTTCTCTCAGGTATCGCGCTGGCCCTCAAGTCCGCCGACGCCTCTATACGCACGATTGGCGTCTCCATGGAGCGTGCCCCTGTGATGTTCCACAGTCTGAGAGTTGGCCGTCCCATCGAAATGGAGGAGGAAGAGACCCTGGCGGACGCTCTGGCCGGCGGCATTGGTCTGAATAATCGATATACCTTCGGCATGGTCCAGGAGTACGTGGACGAAAACCTCCTTGTGACCGAGGACGAGATCGCCGCTGCCATGGCTTTCGCTCTGGAGGAACATCACCTGGTGGTGGAAGGGGGCGGTGCTGTGGCCCTGGCGGCTGTCCTCCACGGGCGGGTGGGCGGAGCCACCGGGAACACTGTAGTCGTGATAAGTGGAGGGAACGTGGAGACCTCACTGCTGCTCGAGATCGCTCAGGGTTCCATCACCCCCGAGTCTTGATAGGGGCGAGCGGGTAGCTATTGAGTTTCCTGCGAGGGTCGATTCCTCTAAGCCGCCAGGCTCAATCTCCGCGGTGGTGCTAAGAGCCAGCGTTCGGCCTGTCCCCAGCTCGACTGCAGCCACTTGACCGGTGCGATCTGACCGTTTTGGATCTCCAACCCGGTGATGTACCCGTCGAAGACGCCGCTGCCGGTGTTGAAGTAGGGGAGTGAGCCCGGTTCGGCGAACTTCGGCGTATGGGTGTGGCCGCAGATCACCATCTGCTTGTGGGCTTCGATCCATTCAGAGACCCGCTGGCGGAGCGTCCCTCGGTTCCGTGATTCAGCTATGGAGCTCGCCACGTCGCCCAGCCCCAGGTTTTGGACGTGCCGCCAGAAATGGCGTATCGCAAAGCGGGACACGTGGTAGATAGCGTCACTCTTGAAATCAACCTGATGACCATGGACGACGAAGATGCGCTGATCGGTACGCGCGTGCTGTAAGACCAACCCCTCGTGAGCCGTCAACTTATCCTTCCTCATGCGACGCCGCTGAAAGCCCTGGATGTCGTGGTTGCCAAAGATCATATGGAGACGATTCTCTCCTGCAAACGTATGTAGCAGGTCGAAGGTGCGCCGATGGGCACGCTTTACCGCGCTGAGACAGCGGTTCTGCCACAGTTCGTCACCGTCACCTACCTCGACGTAAGTGAAGCCCTCGCGGAAGTAGTGCTTCAGCGCCTGGAGGAACAGGTCTTCGTTCTGAGCGAAAGCATCGGAGCGGGAGTTGTCGCCGCGGTGCAGATCGCTGAAGAAAACCAACCGCGAGTCGTCGTCAAACAGGATGCTTCGGGCCGCCTCGAAGGCCTGAGTGAGTCGTCGGTAGGCTCGGCGGCGCAGGATGTTCCGTAGCGCGATCAGTTGTTCCAGAGGGGAGACATTAAAAGGGATGCTCTCGACGAGCGATGTCATTCGTTCTGTGATCCTTCCTTAAATGCTTCCTTAATGGTAGTGGTGTCGATTCAGTGCTCTCACCTGGCGCCAGGCGGGCAAAGGCTTCTCCACGATAGAGGGTAACATGTCCCGTTCAATAGGCCAATATGAGGCAGTTAACATCTCATTAAGGGAGCCTCTATGGACAGAAGTGTGCCGCGCTGAGATGTCTCCAGTTCGATGATGTTCTTGGTCACGACGTCAGTTTTGCTCGGAGCCCTGAGCCTTGTCACGCGACTGAATCGGCTGTTTTCGCAGACCATCGATGATGTGACGGACAGCCAGGATAGGGTGGCGAATCAGCATTCGTGGGCCGGCATATCGCATGACCGCGCGAATCTCTTCTCTCTTCGAAGGATGGTAGCAGTGGATGGGGCAATCGGCACACGTCGTCTTCCCTTGCTGAAACGGGCATCTCTCAAGGCGCTCTAGCGCATAATCGAGAAGCGCATCGCATTCGGGGCAAAGTCCATCTTCCCCTCCGTGCTCTCCCTCGCAGGTGAGACGAATCATCGCCTTGACCGTTCGCCTCTCTCTTGCGATTCGGGGATGCACGTCGTCCATATTGGGCAACCCTTGCTGGTGCTTCGGCACAGTCTAAGTCTGCGTCTTCTGTCTTCGTCTTCTACCTGCGCTTTCTGACAGCCAGGGCACACCCCTGGCGCTTGCAGGCACAAAAAACAACGCCGGATGCTCGGCGTCTCCAGTGGATTGTACCAGGTTATTGCTCGAGATGCAATGATTTTGACAAACCAGTTTCCCCGTGTTAAACTCCGTTCCCTGAGAACGGAGACTTGATCGTTGCTCCACATCGTCGATCCACGTCTCCCCTCACTGACCAACGATGAGAACCTGGAAAGAACCCCAAGACGTGAAGGTGCCGCGCGCCTTGCGCAGCGCTGTTGGCGGACATCCGCTGATCGCCAGGACGTTGGTGCGGCGTGGAATCACGGACAGCAAACGGGCAAGAGCCTTCCTCAATCCTGACTTCTATCATCCTACCTCTCCGACAGAGCTTCCCGGTATGGATCGCGCAGCCGAGCGCCTTGAGCGCGCCGTTGAGCGGGATGAGGAGATTTGGGTCTGGGGTGACTTCGACGTGGACGGGCAGACGGCGACCACGATCCTTGTCTCGACCCTTCGAGACATAGGGGCCTCGGTCCAGTACCACATCCCGAACCGGCGGCGCGAGGGTCACGGCATAAACTTGACTCGACTCAAGGAGATTATCGCCGCTGGAGCCGACGTCGTATTGACCTGCGATACCGGCGTCACGGCCCAAGATCCGATTGCCTACGCCCAGCGCCGCGGCGTGGACGTGGTCGTCACCGACCACCACGACCTGCCACCGCAGCTGCCCCAGGCGTACGTGGTGACCGATCCCAAATTCCTACCAGAGGCTCATCCTTTGCGCGAGTTGCCCGGGGTAGGTGTGGCCTACAAGCTGGCCGAGCTGTTATATCGTCGCGCTGGCAGGGCCGGTGAAGCGGCCAGATTCCACGATCTGGTGGCGCTGGGCATCGTTGCCGATGTCGCGGTCCAGACCGGCGATGTGCGCTATCTGCTCCAGCGGGGCCTGGACGCGCTCCGCCACACCGAGCGATTGGGATTGCAGGTGCTGATGGACGTGGTCGAGCTCAACCCTCGGCGGCTCACGGAGGAGCATATCGGCTTTGAGTTAGCGCCCCGCCTTAATGCCCTGGGCCGGCTGGCCGACGCGACGCCTGCCGTGGAGTTTTTCACCACCGATGATCTGGATCAGGCAAGGATCTTGGGGCACGAGTTGGACGGCTTGAACGCGCGCCGGAAGATGTTGTGTGACCAGGTCGCGGAAGGGGCTGAGGCCCAGATCGAACGCGATCCCTCGCTCCTGGAGTACAGTGCGCTGGTCCTCAGCCATCCATCCTGGCCCGGCAGTGTCGTCGGCATTGTGGCCGGTCGGTTGGCGGAGAAATATCATCGACCGACGATCCTAATTGCTGCACCACCCGCCGATGAACTGGCCCGGGGGTCCGCTCGTTCCATCCCCGGCTGCGACGTCAGCGCTGCCATCGCTGCTCACGGAGATATGCTCGAGGGGTTCGGCGGACATCCGATGGCGGCTGGCCTCAGCATTGATCGCGAGCGGATTGCCGAGTTTCGTCGTGCCCTCTCTCGTACGATCCGTGAGAGGTGTGGAGCGACGCTGGAGGAAGAACCCACACTTCAGATTGACGGGTATGTACCTCTGGCTGACTTGTCTCTCGAATTCGTGGAAGAAGTGGAGCGCCTGGCGCCTTTCGGCCCCGGCAACCCCTCCTTGACGTTGGCCACTCGCGGGGTCTCACTCCAGAGTCATACCGCCATAGGCCGTACCGGCGAGCACTTGAAGCTGCTCCTGGAGGACGAAGAAGGGAGGACTCAGCAGGCACTCTGGTGGCGGGCTGAGGAGTCGGCGCTTCCTCAAGGGCCCTTTGACCTGGCGTACGTTGTGCGAGCAAGTGACTATCGGGGCCAGCGCGACGTACAGGTGGAGTGGGTCGCTGCTCGTCCGATTGAAGAACCACCGCCCTCGCTCCAGGTCAAGGCGCCGGTCATCGCGGTCGTGGATCACCGTGGAGAGTCAGCTCCTCAAGAAGCTCTGCAGCACCTGCAGGCCGAGGAGGACGTGCTCGTGTGGCGCGAGGGAAAGACCAAGGTGGAGGGCCGGGATCGGTATGCCCTGGAGCCGTCGCAGACTCTGGTCATTTGGACCGCTCCGCCTGGGGCTCCGGAGCTGCGGGCGGCGTTGTCGCGCGTCTCGCCCGAGACCGTTCATCTCTTCGGGGTCAATCCGAAGCTCGGTCATCCCAGAGGATTCTTGACCCGTTTGGCCCAGTTGGCGGAGCGAGCCATAAACACCGAGGGGGGGCGCATTGAGCTCTCCACTCTGGCGTCCGAGACCGCCCAGCGCCAGGAGACCGTACAAACCGGCCTGGCCTGGCTCGAGGGCCGAGGCCACATCGTGGTGCTCGAGGAACGAGACAAGGAGATACGGCTTGCCCCCGGCGAGCAAGCTGCGGGCTCAGCCTCGCCCGAGACAGAGGCCCGTTTGAGGTCTCTGTTGAAGGAGACGGCGGCTTACCGTGCTTTCTTTGCCCGGGCTGACGCCGAGTCGCTGATCAACAACGCTCGACCGGTCTAGTTTTCCGTCAACCGTATCTTGATGGATTGACCTTCCCGGAAGCTACAACGCGCCGTTCTGGGCAAAACCGGACATGAACGCTTAAGTTCTTGCCTGTCGAATCGGCTTTTATCGCTTCCGGGAAGGTTTCTCACTGCTTCTCTGAAGCAGGAGGGTGAAAGGATCACAATGGTGCGCATACTGACGCGACAGGATGTACAGAAGGCGTTGCCGATGGCTCAGGCGATCGAGGCAGTGAGGGACGCCTTTGTCCAACTGTCTGCTGGACAGGCTGACGTACCCTTGCGCACGGCTCTCGACGTCCCCCGCCGCAACGGGGTGACGCTGTTCATGCCAGCCTATCTATCTGTCGATGACCAGATGGCTCTGAAGATCGTCTCCGTCTACGACGACAACCCCGATAAAGGGCTGCCGTTGATTCACGCACTGGTCGTTGTGGTGGACGCGAAAACGGGAGCTCCGACTGCCATCATGGACGGCACGTACCTCACCGCTCTCCGCACGGGTGCCGCCTCGGGTGCCGCCACAGAGGCGCTGGCGCGGCCCGAAGCTCGCGTTGCGGCTATCTTTGGCGCGGGCGCCCAGGGACGCACCCAGTTGGAGGCGGTCTGCGCTGTCCGGTCCATTGAGGAGGCATGGATCTACGACGTCGAGTCGGCGCGTGCAGGACGGTACGCCGACGAGATGAGCGATCTCCTCGACGTGAACGTGTGCGTGGCCCGGATGCCTGCTCAGGCAGTTCGTTCCGCCGACGTGATCTGCACGGCGACCACGTCATCGAGCCCCGTTTTCGACGATGCCGACGTCCAGCCGGGGACCCACATCAACGCCATTGGGGCCTATACCCCGGAGATGCAAGAGATACCACCCCACACTGTGCTGCGAGCTAGGGTGGTGATCGATCATCGCGAGGCAGCCCTGGCCGAAGCGGGCGACTTGCTGATCCCTATCGACCGTGGACTTATGACCCCGGAACACATCTCCGCCGAGCTGGGTGAAGTCGTCGCCGGGGATAGGCCTGGTCGCGAGTCCTCAGACGAGATCACCCTCTTCAAGTCCGTTGGTGTGGCCGTCCAGGACGTAGCGACGGCCGCTGCTGTGTTGGAGGCGGCTCAGACGACGGGTCTGGGAACCGACGTTGCCCTTTAGCGGGCGGTGAGCTTGATCCTCGGGCTGGTTGACGTCCAGGGCTTTCTTGCCACGTTCCTTCGCCTCGCCATTATCGCCTTTCTGCTGGTTATCGCGGTCGTCTTCGTTCGCGTATTCATTGAGCTTCGAATCCAGCAGCGCCGCAAGGAGACGCTCGCGGCAACGAGAAACATCTGTTCTCTGACCCCGTCGGAGTTCGAAGAGTACGTGGGTGTGCTCTTCGAAAAGGAAGGGTATCGGGTGCAGCGGACGGGAGGCAGTGGAGATCGGGGCATCGATCTGGTGGTGCATCAAGACCGGCTGGCGAGCGTTGTGCAGTGCAAGCGTTACGAGGACGATATCGGGCCGGGTGCAGTCCGGGAGCTGATAGGAGCAATGACCAACGCAGGGGCCACGCGTGGGTTCCTGGTCACCACCAGCGGGTTTACCGCCGGGGCCAGGGAGGAGGCACGTAAAGCGCCGTACCAGATCAGGTTGCTCGGCGGGACGGATATCGTACGCTGGGCCAGGAAGTACGGCCTGCCCGGCGAGGTAATGGATCAAGTATAAGGACCCCACTATGAAATTACCACGGATAGCAGATGTCGTGATCGTCGGAGGTGGGGTAATGGGCGTCAGCACTGCCTACCATCTGGCGAAGAGAGGCTGTGACGACGTGTTGCTCCTCGAGCGCGAGCGATTCTTCGGAACTCAGGCGACCGGGAAATGCGCCGGCGGTATCCGCCATCAATTCGGAACTGAGATCAACGTTCAGCTCTCTAAGCTCAGCCTGCCGATGCTCTATCGGTTTGAGGAAGAGCTGGGGCAGCCGATCGACCTCAACCTCTGCGGATATATGTTCCTGTTGACGGAGCGAGAGGACATCGAGGTGTTCCGCCGGAACGTGGAGATGCACCATCGCCTGGGCGTCCAGACCGAGTGGCTGGAGCCCTCAGAGATCGCGGACCTCGTTCCCTTGATCGATTTGCACGGAGTTTTGGGCGCCACCTTCAATTCTGACGATGGTCTGGCGGATCCCAATAGCGTGGTTCAGGGCTACGTGTCGGGGGCCGGGAGGCTTGGCGCGTCGTTGATGACCTCTGTAGAAGTCACCGACATCCTGGTGGCGGACGGGCGCGTGGAGGGGGTGGCTACTGACTATGGCACGGTATCGACCCCGGTTGTGGTCAACGCAACAGGGCCGTGGGCTGGTGTGGTCGGGGGGATGGCTGGGCTGGAGATCCCGGTCGTGCCCCTCCGCCGTCAAATTGTGGTCACCGGACCTATCCCGGAGGTGCCCGAGGATTTCCCGTTTGTCATCGATTTTGCCCGGTCGCTCTACTTCCACCGTGAGGGCGAAGGTATCCTCACCGGTATGTCGAACCCGAATGAAACGCCTGGGTTCGATCAGTCCGTGGACAAAGACTGGGAGCTGGTGCACCTGGGAGCTGCGCTGGAGCGCATGCCCGTCCTCGAACAGGCGGGACTGGCCAGCCGCTGGGCTGGGCTTTATGAGGTCTCCCCTGACGCCCATCCGATCCTGGGCCGCGTTCCGAATCTAGGAGGATTTTACGCTATTAACGGCTTCAGCGGCCACGGCTTTATGCACGGCCCCGCTTGTGGCTTGCTGCTGGCTGAGGAAATCCTCGATGTGCAGGCGCATACCCTCGATATATCGTCCTTGTATCTCGACCGATTCCAGGAAGGCGAGGAAATCGTCGAGTACAACGTCGTGTAAGCAGGTAGGGCGTCTGCGCTATCGAATTCCCTCCGAACGGTCA
>Ga0207752_1001005_pt1 | contig 13126 bp, 11 predicted proteins | sample Pon2CUnioCityCA_6_FD_187272 | JGI IMG/M metagenome (GOLD analysis project Ga0207752, IMG submission 187272) | Marine sediment microbial community from Union City, CA, USA - Pond 2C Sediment 2 (SPAdes) | ecosystem: Environmental > Aquatic > Marine > Intertidal zone > Salt pond sediment ... | reverse complement strand
AAAGAACATATTTTGGTAAACGAAATGTTACACCCTTTGTTCAATAATGAAAAAAAAGTTTTTTTATCACTTACCCGAGCAATTCTTGATCATTTATCAGAAGCTAAACCGATCAGTATGATACTGTATGGAAGTCAAACAGATGAAAAAAGAGCCCGCCCTGATAGTGATTTTGATATTCTATGTATCATTTCTGACAAGGTAAACTTAAAAAAATTCAAGAACGATCTCTCTCTATCAGAAACTCTAGTAGAAAAAAGATTTGGAAACCGTATCTCTCTGCTTATCATGAAAAAAACAGACTTTCTTAAGAGAAGGAAAAAGAAAGATCCACTGATTCTTGAAATTGAAGAACAGAATCGACTTTTATTTGGAAAGCACATAAGAGAATTAAAATGATAGCAAAATTCAAAATAGGTAAGTCGTCCAAAGAAGACTATAAGAAATTTCTAAAAAAGGCAGATGAATTTCTTGTTATGATGCAGGAAAGCTTAATGAAAGAAAAGTGGAATGCAGCAGGCCTAAATGCAATCCATACAGGAATTTCTGCCAATGATGCTCTGTTGACATTTCATTTTGGATTGAGAAGTATCAGTCCAAAACATGACGATGCAGTAAAATTACTCATTTCTATGATGAAAAGGGACGATACCGATAAAAAAGCAAAACACCTGAGGCGGCTTATTTCAGTTAAGAATTTAGTGGAATATGATGGAAGATTGCTCTCTAGAAAGGAAGCGGAATCTTTAACGAAACATGCGGAAAGATATTTGATTTGGGTCAAATCTCTCTTGCCATAGTATCCAACTTATAATCGCAATCTTGAATGATTTTTTCCCAAATAATCGTGATCTTTAATAACCTCATTTGAGAAAATTTTTTAAGGATTAAAATTATGCCTACTCATTTATTACGAATGAAATATTTAGTGTGATAAGTCACGTGTAATGCACAATAAATAATGGAAACATTTTTGCTTAGCCCTAGATGGGGACACTTTTGCTTTTTTATAAGATAAACTTAATATCTATATTGACAAATATTTCATCTAGAGCTATTTTAATAATGCAATCATCCCTAGTAAGATGATCTTACTAGCCACCCCTGGGTTACGATCCAGGGATTTTTTTATGAATCGACTGGAATTGAAATAAAACTAGGTAGATTTAAAGAAAAAAATGCCCCATGTGATCCCCGGGGAATTAATAAATTTCCCCTGGCAGTATCATGGGGCTTAACTTTTTTAGGGGATTCCATAAAATTCGTTTACTATAACTTGACATATGAATTAAATTGCATTATATTGCATGTGATTGAATTATTGAATCTATCGCTATAAAAGATATGGTACGAATGAGGTGAAGGTAAAATGAGAGAGAAAAGCATTACCATTCGTCTTCCTAAAGAGGAATATATTGCATTTGATACTGTTTGTAATGAAAGAGGGTATAGTAAAACCGGAAAAATTAGAGAATTAATAAGAAATCTCGTAAAAACTGAAATTGATGAAGTGAGAATCAGTTCAGCAGAATGGACAAAAATAGAGGCAGGGATGGCAGAAATAGAAAGAGAAGAATATGTTTCTCTTGAGGGATTGAAACGCGGCCTCGCAGAAAAAAAAGTGGACCGTAAATAAAATATCTAACAAAAGGATAAAACTGTTCAAAGGTTGAAATAAAGATAAAAAAGCATAATTTTAAAAGGTGCTTTAAATATTTAATAGCCATTTAAAATCGGTCTCCCCCAAAAAATCCTGGACTGGACACACCCACAAGTTTGTCATAAAATCAGACCTTGAGATTTCAGAACGGGAAAACCCATAAGGGAAAACCCATATGCCAATGAATAGGGTCATCATTTAAAGGGAGAAGAAGATATGGAAAACAGTCAAATCATAAAAATCAAAGACCTGGTTAAGATTTATCCGCTGGGAGCAAGGAAGCTGACAGCTCTAAAGGATATCAATCTGAGTGTGAAAAAAGGAGAATTCACAGGCGTTGTAGGCCCGAGCGGGTCGGGCAAGACCACTCTGCTTAATATTATAGGCGCACTGGATCACCCGACGGAAGGTTATGCTGAGGTCCTGGGTCACAAGATAGAAAGTCTTACAGACTCAAAAGCGGCACAATTAAGAAATCAAAATATCGGATTCATTTTCCAATCCTATAATCTGCTTCCGATTTATAGTGTTTATGAAAATGTCGAACTCCCTCTCTTATTGTTGGACATGGACAAACCCAAAAGGAAAGAAATGGTCAAAGAGGCTCTGGATTGGCTGGGAATACTCGATAAGATCGATTCCAAACCTTCCCAGTTATCAGGGGGCGAAAGACAGAGAGTCTCTGTGGCCCGGGCTATGGTCAAGCGTCCGAAAATAGTTCTGGCAGATGAACCCACCGCTAACCTGGATTCTGAAAATGCGCATAATATTCTCCAGAGGATGCAGAAATTGAATGAGGAACTTAAGACAACGTTTATTTTTGCCACCCATGATTATAAGGTCATGCAATACCTGCGGAGACAAATCGTATTAAAAGACGGCCAGGTGAGCGAGGATGAGCACAAGTCTCCGGATAATTGATTGAGAGGAGTCGAACATGGTGAATCTTAAATTATCATTCAGGAATATCCGCGGCGCTGGCATAAGAACCTGGCTCAATGCCTTTGTGCTTTCCATTGTCTTTGTGGCTATGATAGGCCTGAATGGAATCATCGTGGGCATGAACCATTCAACCGTAAATAATATGAAAAATGCAATCTATGGAGGAGGGCAGTACTGGCATAAGGATTATGACCCGTACGACCCGTCAACCATTGAAAAAAGCCATGCTCAGCCAGCAGAGGAAATTGAAAACCTGATAGACGAAGGCATGGCTGAACCTATCATGATAATCCAGGGGGCCATATACCCTCACGGAAGGATAAAAAACATTCTGATAAAGGGGATAGACCCGGAGCAGAGTATTTTAAATCTTCCTGTGGAGAGGTTACTGGTAAAAACAGATTATATTCCCGCTGTGATAGGGTCCAGGATGGCCGAGAGCTCTCAACTGAAAAAAGATGATATTGTCACGTTAAGATGGCGGGACAAAGACGGCACCTTTGATGCGGCTGATATAAAAATTGTCCATATCATGAATACACTGGTACCTGCGGTGGACGACGGCCAGATATGGATTGCCTACGACCGATTACAGAGTATGATGGGAACCCGTGAACACGCCACCATGGTCGTGATCCAGCAGGACCTTGTGCCGCCGTTTGAGTGCGCCGGGGTGTGGGAGCTTAAATCTCTGACCTATCTCTTGAGGGATCTTGAAGAGATAAAGAAGATACAGATCCTCTCCTATGCTGTTATGTATTTGCTGCTGTTGTTTATGGCTCTTCTGGCCATATTTGATACCCAGGTCATCTCCATATATCGGAGAAAACGCGAGATCGGTATGCTGATGGCCCTTGGAATGAAAAGAAAAAACGTGATCAAGCTTTTTGCTCTTGAAGGGGCTTTGCAAGGGGTGCTCTCATTAATCATAGGAGCCCTTTACGCAACTCCTTTCCTTATCCTGTCGGCAAAAAACGGCATAAAATTACCTGAGAGCGCCGGTGATTTCGGCATGGCCATCTCTACCTCGCTTTATCCCGTTTACGGGTGGAAGATCATCGCAGGCTCAGCCCTTCTGATGCTGGTCTCTGTGAGCATTGTCAGTTACTTTCCATCCCGCAAAATATCTAATATCGAACCCCAAAAAGTCCTGGCAGGGAGGGAAGAATGATCGGATTTCTCATAAAAGGCATATTAAGAGACAAACACCGCAGCCTTGTTCCTATCATTATCGTGAGCGTTGGAGTGGCTATGAGTGTGTTCATGTACACCTATATTTGGGGATTTATTGATGACCTTACAAGAACGAACGCCCTCTATGATACAGGCCATATGAAAATTATTACCAGAGCCTATAAAGAGATCGCTGACCAGCTGCCCAATGACCTGGCTTTGACCGATGCGGATGAGCTCATCCATACGATGGAAGAGGAATATCCCGGGGTGGACTGGACTCCCCGAATCAAGTTTGCCGGTCTCCTTGATATTCCCGATGAAAAAGGAGAAACAAGAGCTCAGACCACGGTGATGGGTATGGCTCTAGACCTGCTCGGAAAAGATTCCCGTGAGAGAGAACGATTTGATCTGGATAAATCCCTACTGGAGGGGCATCTTCCTGATAAAAAAGGAGAGATCCTCATTCCGGCTTCTATGGCCAAAAGCCTGGGGGTTGCCATCGGGGAAACCGCCACTTTAATCAGCTCTTCAGCTAGGGGAGGAATGGCGCTTTTCAATTTCCGGGTTGCCGGAACAGTCCGATTCGGGATCCAATCGCTGGATAGAAATATGATTATCGCCGATATTGAAGAAATTCGATACGCTCTTGATATGGAATCAGAATCAGGAGAAATCCTGGGTTTTTTTGACAATGAACTTTACCATCCTGAGAACGCTCAAAACATAAGAGAAGATTTTAATAAAAAATACTCAAATCCCGAGGATGAATACTCTCCTGTAATGCTCACACTTGAGGACCAGAATAATCTGGGAGAACTGCTGAGAATAACGAAAATGGAGCTCTATATCATCGTCGGGGTCTTTTTGTTTGTGATATCGCTTATTTTGTGGAATTCAGGATTGATGTCAGGAATAAGGCGCTATGGGGAGATAGGGGTCAGGATGGCTATCGGAGAGTCAAAGGCGCGGGTCTATAAGGAGATGCTGATCGAATCAGTGGTCATTGGATTTGTGGGCTCTGTGATCGGTATAGCCATAGGTATTCTCGGCTCTTATTATCTTCAGGAGATAGGGATAGATGTTTCGGGCCTGTTAAAGGACAGCACCATTCTCATGTCTCCCGTTCTAAGGGCGCAGGTTACGACAGAAGCCTATTATATCGGGTTTATCCCCGGTCTGCTCGCTACTTTTCTCGGGAAGGCGGTTGCCGGTATGGGGATATTAAAAAGAGAGACATCCCAATTATTCAGAGAGCTTGAGACGTGAAGGCAATTCTAAAAAATCTCATTTAAGAGGGTTTTTAAGGGCTAAAATTATGCTAATCCTTTTATTATGAATAATATAGCGCTGTGCGGCCCCTTATCTATCTTATCTAATCTAAAGAAGTTTATTTTTGTGTGTTTACATCTCAATATTAATTTAGTATATTAGCAATAACTTATTCAAATCAATTCAAATGGATAAAGCTATGAACGAAGATACAGAAGAGCAGGCCGCTCTATTTAGAGCCTTGGCAGACCCGACCCGCTTGAAACTGGTGAAACTGCTCTGCCGGCAGCGCGAGCCCAATGCTTTATGTGTTAACGCGTTGGCTTATAGACTCGGAGTAAGCCAATCCGCGGTCTCACAGCATCTCAGGGTACTGAAAGCCATGAAGCTGGTTAAAGGTGAGAGACGGGGTTATAGAGTTCATTACTTCATTAATAGAGATGAAATCAATCACTGTAGAACATTAATTTCTTCAACACTATTTACAGAAGATGAAAAAGACAAACAACAACAATAGTGATAGAAGATGACAGCAAATGAATCAATCGGTATCCAGGTATCAAACCTGACCAAAAATTACGGCAAATTAACCGCTGTTGATCAGGTGAGCTTTGATGTAAGAAAAGGGGAAATCTTTGGCTTTCTTGGACCAAATGGAGCTGGAAAAACCACCACGGCGAGAATCATAACAGGTGTTTTAAAGGCGGATAAAGGAGAGGCTCTGGTTATGGGATATGAAGCTGGCACTCTGAAAGCAAAGCAAATAGCTGGAGTGGTCCCTGAAACGGCCAATGCCTATGAAGACCTTTCTGGCTGGAAAAACATGGATTTAATGGGCAAGATATACGGAGTGCCCAAAAATATTATTAAAGATAGGTCAGAGGAACTGCTCAAAAAGGTGAATCTTTATTCAAGGAAGGATGAACTTGTAAGAACCTATTCTAAAGGAATGAAGCAGCGTCTTATCCTGTGTATGGCCCTTATCAGTGACCCGGAGATCCTATTTTTAGATGAACCTACAGCGGGATTGGATGTTCAGAGCTCCCGGATGATCAAAGATTTTCTTCTTGAATTCAATAGTGATGGAAAGACTATATTTCTGACCACCCATCAGATGGAAGAGGCGAATCAGCTTTGCGACAAAATTGCCATTATAGATCAGGGAGTCATTGTTAAAATAGGCTCACCTGAGAGAATCAGAACAGAGATTAAAGGAATGCACTCCGTTGAAGTGAGTTTTGAGGGCGCCGTTAATCATCATTTTTTCAATTCCCTATCCGAAGTGAAATCTTTAAAAAAGAAAGGAGATAAATACAAGCTTTATACCGAAAAGCCAGGCGATACTGTGGTTTCATTAGCCAAACATGCTTCCGCCAGGAATTTGGAGATAGTGTCCCTAAATGTGCTTTCTCCTTCCCTGGAAGACGCTTTTTTATCCCTGACCAGGAGAGAGAAGAAATCATGAGTGATACCGCCATACTCTTTCAGCAAGCCAAACGCGCCTGGATAATCGCCCGTAAAGATATCCGAATTTATTATTCTAAAGGTCCTGTGATTATATTCGGAATCCTTTTTCCTGTTTTTCTATTTCTATCTTTTGCCGTGGGCAGAAATCTTCCCTTTGAATCCCTGATTCCAGGATTGCTGGGCATGGTGCTTTTCTTTACCTCAACATCCATATCACCGGCAGTCGCGCCGTGGGAAACCCAGGCAAGGACGCTGGAGAGGTTGATGAGCGCCCCCTTGAAAACCCATACCATCATCCTGGGGGATATATTAGCTTCATTTTTGTACGGTGTTCTGGTCTCCATCGTGCCTTTGATAGCATGCGTGGGTTTTGGTATAAAGATCAGTCATCCTGTCATTTTGATGCTGGGAATCATCCTTGCGGGATTTTGTTTTTCCTCTCTGGGATTGATTTTCTCTGCAGCTCCTACCAGCATGCCCTCCACCATCATGATGCTTTCAGTCATGGTGAAATTTCCTGTGATTTTTATCAGCGGGATTTTTATTCCTTTAGATCAGCTTCCTGAATGGGGAAGAATTATTTCATTTGTTTCCCCTCTCACTTACTTTACTGATATCGCCAGACTGTGTATTAAGAAGCGAGGATACTTTTCCTTGGGATTTGATTTTTTAATGCTGGTGGCCTTTACTATTTTATTTTTATTATTCGCCATGATTATTCACCATATAACCATGCCCAAGAGGATATGATAAACTCTGCAAAATTTGTACATGCCAATAAAATACTAGGAGGTTAAAAAAATGAATCCAATTCATCACGCTTCTGGAGGCATTGACTCTTGGATAATCATTTTAATCATAGGATTGGTTGTTATTTTCATTGGCATTTTGACATGGTTAGTCAGTCGAAAAACAATTCGTTCAGACGGATTAAAACCAAGTGAGCGAAAAACCCTTCCCTCGGAACAGAAAGAAATACTATCCATGGTGCGGCAAAAAGGAGGACCTATATCACAAATCGAGATAGTTGATATTACTTCAGGTGGCCTGGAGTATGGGATAGAGATACTAAAAGAGATGGAAGATAAAGGGTTGATCAAACGCACCTGGGATTCGGAAAAAAGTACCTACCTTATAAGCTCTACCTAAGATTATTATGAACCTGCCCCCAAAAAAGATGTTTGCCGTGGTTCCTTAAAAGCGAGTTAGTGATAAGCTGGATAATTCATTCATCACGGATAGAGTTGGCCGGATTTTGAAGGGCTGTTTTTAATGAATTCAAGCTCACTGTTGCGGCTGCAATAAACAGGACGATCAAACCGCTAAGCACAAATGATGAGATTTTCAAATCAACCCTGTAAGCATAGTTTGAAAGCCAGTGTTCCATCAGTATATATGCAAGCGGAGCGGCCAGAACAAAGGCAGCCAGAACATACTTAGAGAAATATCTGGAAAACATTAAAACGATGTGCAATACAGACGCTCCCAGCACTTTTCTTATCCCGATTTCTTTGGTTCTTTGCGTGGTGATTAAAGTGGTCAGCGCTAGTAATCCAAGAGAGGCAATAATAACAGCGATCAGAGAAAAGATCCCTGAGACAGCAATCAAATGTTCCTGATTTTGATACAGGTCGTTAAAAGCTTCGTCCAGAAAAAATGGATTGAATTGTCTGGACGGGTCCAGCTCATTTAATCTTTTTTTTATGAATTCCAGGGTCTGAGGCACAGCGCCGGCTGAGATTTTCACTAATACAAAGTTATGAAATCCATTCTCTCCCGGTCTAAAAAAATGAATCACAGGGGGAACTTCCTGTTCGAGTGAAAGAAACTTGTAGTCTTTGACCACACCCACGATCTTCCCAGCCTTGATTTCACCTTCATCCAGAGATTTCCATCCTATATCTTTCAAAGCGGTCTCATTAAGGACTGCCGCTTCTTCCTGGTCAGTGCTGAATTTACTTGAAAAGTTACGGCCCTGGACCAATTCAATTCCGAATAATTCGAAATAATGCTCATCAATGACCGCGTACCTCTGGCGAAGTCTTTGATCTTCGCTTCTATCTAAGGGATATACAAAAGTGAATGCGTTCGACCATCTGCCCGGTATATGTGAAGAGGCAGCGACTGCTTGTGCTCCGGAAAAGTTTCTCAACTCTTCTTTGAATAATTTAATTTTTTGCTGGGCGTCCTCCGGATTCTTGAAATCAGAGATTTCAACCGGAATAGCCAGAATATTCTCTTTGTCCATATTCAAATCAATATTTTTCATGTATTGTATCTGGTTGTTCATTACAAAAGTTCCGATGATCAGGATCATTGAAAAAGCAAACTGCAGTGTCAATAGGGCATTACGTATGGAGAGTTTAGCTGGCTTCTGTGAGTAAGTTCCGCGGAGTGTTTTTGACGGCTCATATTTTGAAATCACAAAGGCGGGGTAGATTCCTGATATGAATCCGACCAGGATTCCTAATCCTAAAAGGGAAAAAATGATCACATGAATTTGAGAGAAATTGAGAGTGAGTTCTGTCCCGTAAAATTGGTTAAAAACAGGCAAAAAGATTTTGGTAAGAAGTATTCCTATGATAAGAGCCATTAGACTGAGAATGAGTGTTTCACTTAAATATTGTCTGATGAGCTGGATTCTGGAGGCCCCCAGCACTTTTCGCATCCCGATCTCTCCAGCCCTTTCAAGAGACTTTGCTGTGGATAGATTCATGAAGTTTATGGAAGCAATGATTAAAATAGCACATGCAAGAATGATCAGAATATAGGCGTAGATATTTGCACCGGTGATTTCATTGTGGAGATCAGGAAGAGCGGTGAGCTTTAGCTTTAGCCGCTTTCCTTCTTCTTCGAATATTTTATCAACAAAAGCGGGAAGTTGGGTCTCAATTCCTGCTTTGGGTACGTTTTCTTTTAACAGCACATAAGTGTCCAGCCATGAACTTCCCCAGAGATCTTTCCATTGATCATAATATGGATAGCTTTGTGATGGGATCATGATTTCAGGCCGGTAGGTTGAGTTTTGAGGTATGGGTTCAAAAACTCCTGTTATTTTATAGTCGATCTCAAAGTCAAGGGTGAATGTTTTCCCCATAGGATTTTCGCTGCCGAACATCTTTTCCGCGAATTTCTGTGATACGACTGCTGAACGGAGCTCATCAAATGCCGTGTCCGGATTTCCTTGTATCAGCGGGAATGTAAAGACTCGAAATATGTTCTCCCTTACAAATGAGACGTTCTCTTTAAATTTTTTACTTTCGGTCTGCACCCATCTTTCAGCTTCCCAGATATGGGTGGCTTCCTCAATTCCAGCATAGTCTTCCTGAAGAGCCTTGGCCATGGGGTACCACGTATCTCTGGTGATCTGCACTCCGGTGGGGATATGCCTTTCTTTGTAAACTTGATAGATGCGGTCTGATTTTTCATGGTTTGAGTCATAGCTCAGTTCATTTTCAGCATAGAGAAAAATCATGATACTGGTGGCTATTCCGACAGATAAGCCAAAAATATTGATGAATGTATTGAATTTGCTGCGCTTAAAGTCTCTGATGGCTGTTTTGAGATAATTTTTAAACATGCCCACTCCTTTGTTTCCTCATGATATCCCTTAGAGCCATGCTATTCATATCGAAGAGAATCAGATGGATTGGTAAATGCTGATTTTATGGCCTGGTAGCTCACAGTAACCAATGCAATTGCAAAGGCAATAATACCAGCAAACAGGAATACCAATACAGTGAGATTGGTCTGATAAGCAAATTCCTGCAGCCACTTTTTGGCGAATATTAGGGCAAGGGGAGAAGCAATGATGAAGGAGATAAAGACTAATTTCATGAATTCTCTGGAGAGCAGTAAAATGATCTGAGAAACAGAAGCTCCCAGGACTTTCCTCACTCCGATCTCTTTAGTACGCTGTCTTGAAGTGAATGCAGCCAGGCCAAATAATCCCAGGCAGGCTAGTAAAATGGCCAAACCAGCAGCAATCCCGAAAAGATGTCCGATCCGTCGATCAGAGACATAAAAATTTTCAAGCTGTTGGTCCAAAAAGTGGTACTCAAATGGAGTGGTCTTGTCATACTTTTCATGCACATTCTTCATGTAGCGAATTGTCCCGGGGATGTCAGTACCGCTAATGCGGGCTGTAAAATAATCGATCGACTGAATCGGATTGTGGCTGTGCCCAAGCACCAGAGGTCCGATTTTTTCATGAAGAGACCTGAAATGAAAATCCTTCACCACACCAATGACATGACCTTCGAAATCTTCACCAGGCACACGAATTTTCTTCCCGAGAGGAGACTCCCAACCCAATGTTCTTGCGGCAGATTCATTAAGCAGGACAGCTGTCTTATCCGTGGTCATGGTCTCACTAAAGTTCCTTCCATCGGCAAGTGTGACTTCAAAAGTGCTTAAAAAATCACTGTCCACTCCAAAAAAGTTCATTGTTTTTGCATCAAATTCCGAACCTCCCTCAGGAATAACCTCAAACTCAATCAAATACTTCCATTCACCGGGGACACGAGAAGTCGCCGAGACATGCTCGACATGAGAGTTTTGGAGGAACTCGTTCTTGATCTCCCGAAAACTGTCGCGGGCTGCCTGGTTATTGATATCCACAACAACAAGATGATCCTTATTAAATCCAAGATTCTTGTTCCTGATATAATTCATCTGTTTGAAAACCGTAAGAGTCGCGACAATCATTATTATTGAAAGCCCAAATTGAGTCACAACCAAAACCTGCCTGAAAACGGACCTGGAAGAACCGGTTCCATATTTTCCTTTTAAAATTTTTGAGGATTGAATTCTTGACAGATATAAAGCCGGATAACTTCCCGAAATCAGCCCAACAAGGAGAACCATCGCAATCATAGGAAAAATCAATCCTTCATTAGCCATATAACTGAGACGGATATTTTTTCCTGTCAGAGAATTGAAAGCTGATGAGATACTTTGTACTATTGTGATTCCGAGTATAAGGGCAAGAAAAGCCTGAAGAACAGACTCACTCAGAAATTGTCTTGCTATCTGAGCCCGGGAAGCCCCTACCACTTTGCGCATGCCGATTTCACTCTCCCGGGTAGTGGCTCTTGCAGTGGTTATGTTCATATAGTTGATGCAGGCAATAAGCATGATGAATCCGGCGAGAATCCCGAAAATGTAGAGGTAATTAATATCCCCTTTGCCGGCATTCCGGTCAGATTCCAGTCTCCCAGAATAAAAATGGATATCACTTAAAGGCTGCAACCTAATTTCTGTCTCTCTTTCTGATTTTTCCCCTCGATATCTATGCAAAAAAGACGGGATTTGGGCTTGTACATGGGCTGCTGCATTTCTCTCGTCCAGAAGAACATAAGTGATGAATCCGATGGTATGCCAGTCCTCTAAATAAGCCTTCCATCCCTCTCTCGCAAAAATAGTTGGCATTGAAATCAACAAATCAAACTGCAAATGAGAGTTATGAGGAGGATCTTTTACAACACCAGTCACATTTAAATCAAATCCCCCGTCCGTTTTTAAAGTCCTTTCTAATGGATTATCATCTCCAAAATACTTCTGTGCTAATGCTGCGGTCATAACCACTTGATTTGGTTCTCTGAGGGCAGTTTCAGGATTGCCATAAATAAACTCGAAATCAAAGATCTCAAACAAGTTTTGATCAGACAACAAAAATTCCTCATAAAAATTACTTAACTCAGTTAATAACGCCACTCTTCCCAGCCGGATCAGTCGTGCTGAAATCAGGACTTCCGGAAAATCATTCACCATAGCCGGTCCAACAGGCGCTGCTGTTATTCCAAAATGCTGTTCTCCCTGATCAACAGACTTTCTCGTTTCCACAATACGGTATATACGTTCAGCCTTTTCATGGAATCGATCAAAATTTAACTCATCAAAAATATAAAGAAGAATTAAAATACATACAGCAATACCAATAGCAAGGCCTAGCAGATTAATTGCTGAATAGACTTTATATTTTCTGAGATTTCTTAGTGCGATTTTGAGGTAATTTTTAAGCATACTTCCTCCACATTATTGGTAGATTCATTCATATCTTAAGGCATCAACCGGATTTCTTGCAGCTGCTCTGGTCACCTGTGTGCTTACTGTCAGAAATGCAGCCGCAAGTGCTAAAAATCCAGCCAGGGGAAACAGCCACCAGCTTAAGCTTGTATTATAGGCAAAACCAGACAGCCATTTTTGAATAAAATAATAAGCCACAGGAGATGAAATGATCAGCGCTATAAGTATCAACTTAAAAATATCTTTTGATAATAAAACAAAAATATTAATCATAGGAGCCCCCAGCACTTTTCTAATTCCGATTTCTTTTGTTCTTTGCTCGACATTAAATGAAGTCAGCCCAAAGATTCCAAGACAAGCAATGAGAATGGCAATGAATGCAAATATTCCCACCGTTTGTATCATTCGGATTTCTGACTGGTAGAACTTTTCAAACTCTTTGTCCAAAAAATAGAATTCAAATGGGTATCTTGATTCAAACTCCTTCCATTTCTTTTCCAGAAATCCCAGTAATGATTGAATATTATTTCCTTTAACGCGGATAGACATACAATAAGTCCTTTCAGGTGAGATATACAAGACCAG
>Ga0207752_1001004_pt1 | contig 13147 bp, 12 predicted proteins | sample Pon2CUnioCityCA_6_FD_187272 | JGI IMG/M metagenome (GOLD analysis project Ga0207752, IMG submission 187272) | Marine sediment microbial community from Union City, CA, USA - Pond 2C Sediment 2 (SPAdes) | ecosystem: Environmental > Aquatic > Marine > Intertidal zone > Salt pond sediment ... | reverse complement strand
TCACCCCCGGGCATCATTGCGGTGATCCAGTCATTCGGAAGCCGGATAAACTTCCATCCTCACCTCCACTTTCTGGTCACAGAGGGAGGAACAGATAAAAAAGGACAGTTCCACAAAGTCTCTCTTTTCAATGATTCCCTGCTCTGTAGGTTTTTTACACTTGAGGTCTTCTCTCTTCTCCTTCGTAAACAGTTGATCAATCCAAACCTTGTCCAAAAGATTCTTCACTGGCGTCATACAGGATTCAACGTGCACTCCAAGGTCAGAACTGAAACGAAAGAAGATGCCGAACGGGTGGGCAAATACATGATAAGACCTATCCTCTCTTTAAAAAGATTATCCCTGAATGAGGGGCATGTGGTCTATCAATACGGAAAGCACAGCTCTGAGACAGAGTCTATGGATTATCTGGAGTTTATAGCCCGGGTGACCTCACATATTCCGGATAAAGGACAGGTCATGGTCCGCTATTACGGCCTCTATGCCAATGCCCATAGGGGAAAGATGAGAAAAAAAGACACCGATCCTTTGTGTCCCCTTATTATTGAAGATGAAGACCCCTTTATACCTTCCAAAGGATGGGCTGAGATGATAAAGAAGATCGATTTTCTGTTGTTCTCTTATTTCTGTGGATTTCTCTATTGACTTGTCGGTTATTTTATATATATGATGGCTGATGAAGTCACTTAGAGGGCGGGATTTGATGAAATGGAGGGAAAAATGCGGGAAAACTTCAAGATCCAAAAGGACAAGGCGGCACTGCTCATCATAGATATGCAGCGTCATTTCTGTGATCCGAAAAGCAGCTTTTTCGTTCCCGGTTCGGACACGCTTGCCGGAAGACTAAGGACTTTGGTTGACGCGTTCAGCAAAAACAACCTTCCCATCGTCTTCACTCGCCATATCGATTCGGATGAGAAAGACAATCTTATGCTTCGCTGGTGGAGCGAACAGATCAGGGAAGACGATCCCATGAGTGAAGTAATGCAAGTTCTTGAACCCAATAAAGGAATCACTGTAATAAAGCATCAATACGATGGTTTTCTCAATACAGATTTAGAAAAGATCCTGCTCACCAAAGGCGTCCGCCAGGTCATTGTCTGCGGAGTACTGACAAACCTGTGCTGTGAGACAACGGCCCGCAGCGCATTCATGAGAGGCTTCGAGGTCTTTTTCGTTAAAGATGGGACCGCGACATTCAAACAGGCAATGCATGAAGCCTCCCTGCTGAATCTGTCCTATGGTTTTGCTGTTCTGACCACTATTCAGGATGTCGTCAAAGCGCTCAATCCGGAATAAAAGTAATCAAACAGGGGCCAATGTCACGGTTCACAAAAACGAAAAAGACCTTTTAGAGAAGAGAGCCAAAAGAATCTTCCCAGGCCATGGAAAGCCCTTTCAAATTGAAAGATTAATTAAAAAAGCGAACCTGATTTAGTATTGACAAAATATTTCTTGTACATTATCATGTACATAACATGAAATCAAAAACATACACCGAGGCTAGGGAAAAACTGTCCGACATAATAGAGAAAGTTTGTGAAGACCACGATCCTTTGATCATAACCAAGCGCCGAGATAAAGCCGTTGTCATGGTCTCTCTGGAAGATTATGAATCCATGGAGGAAACAGCTTATCTTCTCCGCAGTCCACGCAACGCTCAAAAGCTGCTGGAATCGATAAAAGAGCTGGAACAAGGCAAAGGAACTGAAAGGAAACTGATTGAGTGAAAATCATTTTTTCCACTCAATCCTGGGAAGATTACCTCTGCTGGCAGAGAACAGACAGGCGGATTCTTAAGAGAATCAATGGACTGATCAAAGATATCTGCAGAGAACCTTACAAAGGGAAAGGCAAACCAGAGCCTCTAAGACATGCCCTTTCCGGTTACTGGTCCAGGCGAATAAACAAGCAGCACCGTATCGTCTACAAAATAAAGGAAAATTCTCTGTTCATTGCCCAGCTCAGGTATCACTACGAATAACGATAATCTCTGTTTGAGAACATCTCCCTTCCCCTTTATTCGCAGCGAAGGGAATCGGCAGGATTGGTCCGGGCTGCCCGGATGGATTGAAATCCCACTGTTGCAAGTGCAATGACCATGGCCGCAATCCCGGCTGTGATAAACACAAGCCAACTGATTCCGACTCTGTAAGGGAAATTATTGAGCCATACCTGCATGGCGTAATAAGCTGCAGGCCAGGCAAAAAGGTTAGCTAAAGCAACAAGAATCACAAAATCCCTCGTCAGATGAAGAGTGATGCTGGATACCGAAGCCCCAAAAACTCTGCGGATTCCGATCTCTTTGGTTCTCTGCTTGGTCGTGTAGCTGGAAAGGCCAAAAAGCCCCAGACAGGCAATAAAAATGGCGATGACGGCCAGATAGGAAATGATTCGTCCCGCTTTCTGTTCCTCCAGATACATCTGCTCGAAATCTTCATCCAAAAAACTGTATTCGAATAGTCTGTCGGGGAAAATATTTTCATATTCTTCTTCAATAAAAGCAAGGGTCGGCGGGACATCCTGTGCGGAGACCTTTAAAGAAAGCCGTCCTCCGGAACTTTCTCTGGGGAGAAGCCGCAGCATGATCGGTCCGATCGTGTGATGAAGCGAAAGAAAATGATAGTCCTTTATGATTCCCACAACTGTTGCCCCTCCCCATTCTCGGGACCGATAATCTACATTATACCTCAGCCTTTTTCCGATAGGGTCATCCCATCCGATTCTCTTTGCAGCGCTCTTATTGAGAATGACCGCGTTCTCCTCCCATTCTCTCATGCTTGAAGTGAAATTTCTCCCTTCCAGAATCGTCATCTCATAAGCAGGAATAAAATATTCATCGATATAATTGACATTTATCTTCATATAATCTTTCGGGCCGGCTCCTTCCCAAGAGATGTAGCACCAGTTCGTAGAGGAGTGGGGCAAATAGTCATGCATGGCTGCTTTTTTGATGTTTGCGTTTTCCAGGAGCTTGGTGCGAAGAGTCTCGACATTTTGAGAAGGTCCCCCGGCAGGAATGACCAGCATCTGTTCACTTTTGTAACCCAGGTCTCTGTTTAAGAGATAGTTATTCTGCTGCAGGATGACGGTCGTTCCGATAATAAGCCCGATCGAAATCGAGAACTGAAAGACAACAAGGAATTTTCTAAGCAGAGTGTTCCGTGCTCCCGAAGAGATTTTTCCTCTCAAAACCTGAACAGGGCGGAAAGAAGAAAGGACAAATGCCGGGTAAAATCCAGATAAAATACTGATGATAACGACCAAAATAACAAGCCCAATAGTGAGAAGCCAGTTATCCAACAGGTTCAGGCTCAGCTGCCTGTTGACGATCTGGTTGAATTCCGGCAGCAGGACCAGTGCCAGGATAACAGCCAGAACCATGGCTAAAGCCACAGTTAGGAAAGATTCTCCGAGAAACTGCTTGACCAGGGTTGTCCTTTGGGCTCCGACCACTTTACGGAGCCCTACCTCCCGGGCTCTGTCAGCGGCCCTGGCTGTTTCCAAATTTATGAAATTGATACAGCCGATCAGGAGGACAAAGATCGATACAGCCGCAAATATGATAAGGCTGTTGATGCTCCCGACAACAGCAAATTCGAAGTTCACATCAGCATAAAGATGTATCTTTTCAAGAGGCCGGAGATAGAGCTCGTTTCGGCTTCTATCCCCCTGATGTTTCTTCAGGAAATATCGGATCTTTTCGTTCGTTTCCTCAAAAGATTTTTCAGGATTCAGCTTGACATAGAGAGGCACCCAGTTGTCGAACCATCTGGTAAAAACATTTTCATCCATGGTGGAAACAGAAATGAGTCCGTCGAACCGGAGATGAGAGTTTTTCGGGACATCCGCGATCACTCCGGTAACCTTGAAATCATTACTGTTGTTCACCTGAATAACCTGACCCAGGGCTTCCTCTAAGCCAAACACACGCTTGGCCTCGGTTTCGGTAAGCACCATGGAATAGGGTTCTTCGAGCGCTGTATTCACATCTCCTCGGATCATCGGAAAGGTAAACATCTGCAGAAATGCGTTGTCAACAGCAAAGACACTTTCTATTTCGAATTTCCGGGTATCAAGAGTTGTGATAAGGGGATTTCCCCAGTTAATGAACCTGGTTACTGCCTCAAAATCAGGCATGTCTGCTTCTAGAGCCCCGGATAGGGGAGTCGGGCACCCGGCAGTAGGCTCTGAGCCTGATTCATGGGCTAGGATCTGTTCGACCCGATAAATCTGATCGAAGTTTGTGTGGAATCTGTCGAAACTGAGCTCGAACTGAATGTAAAGAGCGATCAGGATAAAGAGAGCCAGGCCGATCGCCATGCCGGCAATGTGAAGAAAGGAGAATCCTTTGTGTTTCCTTATATTCCGAAAGCCGATTTTAAAGTTGTTTCTGAACATTTCAATACTCCTGTTTATGAAATTTTTGAGAAAAGCCGGGAGCAGAAGGATAAGCTGCGCCCAAAAGTAAACACACGCACGAAGACGTCCTTTTTCATCGGTAATCCCGTGGAATCTCTCCTCATAATCTCCCATGGCTGAGTAGCGTGTATCGGAGTCGATCATGCGCCCAAGAAGCCAGGCGAGAAGAGATGGAGGTGGTTTCCGCATCATATAATTTAGCCTTTGAAGGGAGGAAGTGAAGACCAGATGATTTCATTCAACCGCTTGACTGCGAGAAGGGCCTGCTGGCCCTCATGCGTCAACCTGTAATATATTTTTCGTCTTCCTCCGCGTTCAGGTGTGGGTTCCCCCTCTATAGACTCGACAAGGCCGTTTCTCTGAAGTCGTCCCAGAGAAGCATAGATGGAACCGGTCAGCCAGGATCTTCCTGTTGCCTTTTTGACTTCTTCAAGAATAGTGATACCGTAGGCATTGTCCTGAAGACTCCATATACTAAGGAGAATAATCTCTTCTAATCGGGAAATAAATCTCATCATAAGCTCCTTTCATATATGTATACGTTTGTTGGACAAATAAAGTTGCATTCTTCCTGAAATTTTTTTAAATTTTGATTTGACGGCATATGCCTTGAATCTTTAAGGATATCCATCCCTTGCGTATTGCCTCAAGCTCATCTCAGTATGGAAGCTGAGGCAACGGATTGCTGGTTGACTGGAATTGATTTGTGTGTATATTATAATTTCAAAACGCCTCAAAGGCTGAAAGCCAGTTAGCTCGCATATGAGACTGTGGTCGATTCATCCGAAGTATCTTGATGCCAAAGGGCTTGTTGCGCTCTGGCGTGAGAGCCTGCTCGCCCAGAGAGTCCTGGAGGGAGGCACGCGCCGATACAAAAACCATCCTCAACTGGCCCGATTCCGCGCGGCACCGGACCCGCTCTCCGCAATCAGAACCTACCTGACACAAGTGACTTCAGAGGCACGAAACCGCGGATATAACTTTAATGAGGAGAAAATCGGACCAATATCGAAGACCATACGCCTTCCGGTGACCTCCGGACAGATCGAGTACGAAAAACGTCATCTCCTCGGCAAACTGAGGAAGCGGGATACGGAACAATACAAAAAACTGGCACTTAACAAAAAGATGGAGTCCCATCCGCTCTTCACCGTAATCCCCGGCCCGGTCGAACCATGGGAGAAAACATGTTAGATAAAACTTTAAATGACCTTTTTTGGGAGGTACGATGAAAAATATCCTATTGATACTCGTCATTTCTATCATTGTTTTAATGTTTCTTGGATGCCCCCCCTCGAATGAAAGCACATTCCCAGATAAATTACCTGCTCTGGACGAATTGCCTGATAATTACCTGAAGTTCACATTAGAGAAAAAAAATGACCGGTTTGAAGGACAAAGTGAACAGCTTGAAGGATTTCAAATTTCTATGAATATCCCCCCGGGACTTTTAAAGGAATCGAGCAAGGAGGATTTAATCTCACTCGTTAAAAATCAGGAAACAACAGGCACTCTGACATATCCTAATGGCAGGACAAGCGAGATAAAATATGAAGCTGTCCGCCATAGAGAGACAGAAGATATCTATATGAAAACAACATTAGGCTATTTTCTTTGGGAATATGCTGCCGTACAGGATCATGAGATCGCCTTTATTATCAACTGGTGGTACTGCCCTCCGGCCCAAAAAGTCGACTTGGATATTCTCAATAGGGCCGAACAACTCCTTGCAAACCCGTCAAACTGGCATAAGCACGATGATAGAAAATGTGAAGATGACATCAAAAGCAATAAATGGAGTCTTTTCTGTGCCTTAAAACACGCTTCAATGGAACAAAGGGGAGAGTACAACCATCATAATACCGCCATGCAAACCGTGAGATTCGTCATAGATAACCTAATCCCCGATCATGGGTTCGAGCACACATTGATGGATTTCAACAATGCCCCCTCCACGACCCATAAAGACATTGTAAATGTCCTTCATACGGCTAAAGTAAGAATCAGCAAGGAATTGAAAGACTCGAAAAATCAAATTCTCCCTCCCTTTACTTTGCCCCAAACTTCATCATGAATTTTCGGAACTTTATAAGAGGGACAATCCTTTTAGGCGATGTGTAGCTGACCGGCTTTTTGTCTATGCATGACATCACACTATCAACCGCTTTTTCAACGCTCATCATAAACGGCTTGATATCCCCCTTGGCCATTTTCGTATCGACAAAGCCAAAACGCAGGTTGGTTACAAAGACACCCATGGGCTTCAAAGCCAGGGCCAGCCCTCCAAGATAATTCGACAAACCTGCTTTGGAGGCATGATAGGAAGGGGCTTCGGCTGAAAAAAGCTCATCGGCCAGGCTGGATACTCCGATAAAATGCCCCTGTTTTCTTTTAACCATCTGAGGGATCACGGCGGCCGCTGTTCTGACCATCCCGGTCAGGTTGACATCAATGATCCGGGCTTCAGCGCTCATATCCAGGGGATCCAGAAGCTCCCCGATCCCCGCAAAGTAGATACACAGATCCGGAGGACCTTGCTTCACCAGTTCATCCATCAACTCTGGATACCTGCTGTCACTCACATCTGCGACTCGGTGCTTGTAGGTCGGGCCGGATAGGGGCGATTCGCTTCTTGAGATGCCAGTGATATCCCACCCGGCCGCAATCAGCCTTTTTGTTGCCTCCAATCCTATCCCATCGGAATTACCAACAATCAAGGCTCTGGATTTCATTTGTTTTTCTCCTTCTTTTTCTATGCCTTTTTATGCTGGATAACGCTCAGGTCGCCCTGGGAAACGAAGCGCTTTGCTCTTAGGCCTCAATATCAGACCACACAGCATATTCATTGCCGCTTGGATCAGTGAAATGGAAACGCCGGCCACCAGGAAAAGAGTATATCGGCTTCACGATCTTTCCCCCTGATTTTTCGACCTTACCCAGCGTTGCCTCGAGATCGCTGCTGTAAAGAACAACAAGGGCGCTCCCTTTGTCTGTACTGGCAACCATATCAGATTTGAAAAATCCGCCATCTAATCCTGCATTCTCAAAAGCCGTATATTCAGAACCATAATCAACAAAAGTCCAACCAAAGACTGATGAGAAAAATTTCTTTGTAGCCTTGATGTCCCTTGAAGGAAATTCTACATAATTGATCTTTCCGGTTTCTTTCATACTTCACTCCTTGAGTAGTTAACTTCTAATATACACCATGCCCTCTTTAAAACAAACCTCCCGAAATTAATATCATGTGATTTACGGAACCATCAAACTTTTACTTGACCAAAGAGGGATTCAAAATTATAAATAAAAACAAACAATTCCAAAAATGTTTAGGAGGGCATATATGAAAAAATCATGGGTCACACTCATTGTTTTCTTTATGCTGGCCACACTGCTGGTGTACGCCGCCGAAGAAAGGCTTTTTAATGGTCTTTATCTGAATCTGGGCAATCTGGCACGGCTGTCCCATGCCAAATCCCGTTCCATAAGTCCTGAAAACTTTACAGGGGAAAAAGGGAAAGGGGGCATGTCAGTGGACGGGCTGGCCAAGAATGCAGCCCGGGACCTGGGCCAGGGATGGAAGGTCTCCCCCTTTATCCAAATCCAGCCGAAGGAGACCTTTGTGCTGGCTGAGATCAAAGGCCCGGGTGCCATCCAGCAGATTTGGATGACCCCTTCAGGAAAATGGCGGTTCTCCATACTGCGGTTTTACTGGGACGGGGAGAAAGAACCTTCTGTGGAAGTCCCGGTGGGCGACTTTTTCGCAAGCGGATGGGGAGAATTCGCCCAGGTCTCATCCCTTCCCATCTGTGTGAATCCGGGCAGCGGCCTGAACAGCTACTGGGTCATGCCTTTCCGCAAGTCATGCAAGATCACCATGGAAAACATAAATGACGAGAAAATGACCCTCTACTACCAAATCAACTACACCCTGACCGATGTGCCCGAGGATGCCGCCTATTTTCACGCCCAATTCCGTCGCACCAATCCTCTCCCTTATAAATCCGACTACACCATTGTGGACGGGATCAAAGGATGGGGACACTATGTGGGGACCTATATATGCTGGCAGTCCAACAACACAGGCTGGTGGGGAGAAGGCGAGATCAAATTCTTTATTGACGGAGACAAAGAGTTTCCGACCATCTGCGGCACGGGAACCGAGGACTATTTCTGCGGTTCATACTGTTTCACAAATAAAGGGAAATATAAGGAATTCACAACGCTCTATGCCGGAATGCCTCAAGTCATAACACCTGACGGAATGTGGCAGTCCCAGCAGCGCTTCGGCCTCTACCGCTGGCACATCATGGATCCGGTGCGGTTCGAGGGAGACCTGAAGGTCACGATCCAGGCTCTGGGATGGCGCTCGGGAGGACGGTATCTTCCTCTCCAGGATGATATTTCATCCGTGGCTGTCTGGTACCAGCAGGAACCCCATGCCAAATTCCCAGAACTTCCCAGCAAAGATGAACTGGAGATCATATAGCCATACTGAAAGAAGATCACTTTTTTAGTTAATCCGGATAATTGAGTTCCAGCCATCATTGGAGTCCTGACAGCCTCTTCATTCATGTCTCAAACATTCCACAGGATTGACAGCGGCCGCCTTGATGACCAGGAAGAGAACCGTAGCCATCGCTACAGCCATTGAAATGACTGCGGATAAAAGTAAGTATTTTATCCCGATACTGATCCTGTAAGGAAAATTCTGTAATACTTTTTGCATGATGATCCATACGAGGGGCCAGGCTATCACATTGGCGAGAGCGACTAAAATCATATACTCCTTCATGATCAAGTACATCACACGGTAGATTCCGGCACCGAGTACTTTACGGATCCCGATCTCTTTTGTGCGCCTGTTGATCATATTGACCGTTAGTCCAAAAATACCAAGGCAGGCTATAAAAATCGCAAGTACGGAGACATATCGAATAATGGCGCTCCAACGTTTTTGTGATTGATACAGGTTTTCAAGAGCATCGTCCTGAAAATAATGGACAAAGGGTTTGTCGGGCTGCACTTCTTTCCAGGCTTCTTCCAAATGACGCATTGTGGACGGAATATTTTTTGTATCTATCTTGACCAGAATCCGAGTGAATGGACTAACCGGCCTCAAGTGAAATATGGCCGGGAAGATTTCATGGCTCAGCACGCTGAAATGGAAATCCTCGAGAACACCGACAATCTGTGTCTGGTTCAGATAGTCCGGTATCCCCAGCTTGTCTATGATCTCCTGATCAATGAGGATGCCCGATTCAAGTTCCAGCCCTAATGCATTGATGAATGATTGATTCACAAGGGCCTCATTGGGAGGGTTGTCGGCATTCTGGATAAAATCCCTCCCTTCAGTCACATGCAAATCCAACGTTCCCGCAAAAAGGGAATCGACCATATTGTAATGACAATCGATGCCTTCGGGATTGCTGGATCGAGGATAGCGGTCAAGTCCAAAGGGGGCATTGCAGGCCGAAACGGCTTTGATATCCGGGTAAATCGCTATTCTGTTTCTGAAGGTAGTTAAAAGCCGTTGTGATTCCTGAAAAGTCCGCTCTTGCGTCCTGACAGCAACAAGACCCTTTTTTTCATATCCGAGATCTTTATTGATGAGAAAATACAGCTGATCACTCAGGAGCATTGTAGAGAGAACCAAGCTCACGGAAAGTACGAATTGAAAAACGACCAAAGCTTTAGTGACGCCGCTTTTCATTCCATGGACCAATCGCCGTTTCATGATCTCAACAGGCTGAAAACCGGCCATGATAAACGCGGGGTAGCTGCCGGCAAGGAACCCGGTCACAACCATAAGAACAGCCACTGATGCCAGATTCTGCATTTTGAGCAGCGCATCGGCATTTAACATCTTGCCAGAGAGAGAATTGAATGTGGGAAGGAGAAGCAGTGTCAGCAAAATCCCTCCCCCAAACGCCACGAATGTCATCATCAGTGATTCTCCCCAAAATTGGAAAACCAGCTGTTTCTTTTCAGCCCCGATAACCTTTCGTATCCCGATCTCATTTGAACGCGTTGAGGACAAGCCTAAACTCAGGTTTGTAAAATTTATACATGCAATAAGCAGTACCATGACGGCAATGCCCATAAGAATATAAATGGAGGCCATCCCCCTGCCATGGTATACGCCGACATCGAGATAAATATCCTTTATCGGTTGGAGATAGAAGGAAAAAGGATTGCCCTCTCTGGACCAACCTTTGGCCTTCCATCTTTCAATGTTCGAGGCAAAGTACTTCCGCGTGAATGGATGAAATCTTTGTTCAACTCGTGCGGCTGACACCCCCTCTTTCAATTGAACGAATATCGGAGTGCCCCACCAGCCTGCTGCATAGGTTTGTAACAGATCCGGTTGGCCGTATGCCCACGGCAGGTTGGATATATGAATCAGAATCTCAAATTGGATGGATGAGTTCTCTGGCGGATCTCCCGAAACTCCTGTTACAATAAAATCTCTCGTTTCCTTTCCAAAGGTGACCTGTATTGTTTTCCCAACCGGATCTCTGTTCCCAAAATACTTTACAGCACAGCCTTGAGAGAGGACAACGGCATCTCTGGAGGAAAGAACTGATTCGGGGCTTCCTTTAAAAAGAGGAAACGAGAACATCTGAAAAAATGATGCATTTACAAGATGAATACGCTCACGAAATATCTTATCCTGATAGCGGACGACACCTGTACTTGGAGCAAATAATGTTTGATACTTGATGTCCGTAAAGAACTCTGTCAAGTCCTCTGCCATGGCCGGAACCATATCCGGATCACGATGACGAATGCTTCCATCAGAATTATCATACAAAACCCGCGTGATACGGAACAGCGTATCCTGATTTTCATGGAATCTGTCATAAGAAAGCTCATCGGATACATAAAGAACCGCCAGGAGGCAGCAGCTTATCCCAAGCATCAATCCGCTGACATTGATAAATGTCATCAGTTTCTTTCTCGTCATATTCCGAACGGCAACTTTCAGATAGTTTAAAAGCATGCTTAGACTTCCTTGCATAGAAGTGATGACCAGCCCGGGTAAGGACCTGATGAACTGACTCCAAAACCAGCAGCGGGCAGCCTTCAGGTCTTTTTTGCTGAGGAGCTCCCCATATACGGATGATACATATTCTTTAAAACTCTCCTGCTCTTCCTGATCCATAAATCCGAGAAGAAAATTCAAGGCTTTCTTTGGAGGATAGGCTTTCTTATTCATCGGTCTGGTTGCTCCGGGCTAATGAAGAGATAAAATCCTTCCACAGGCCCTCCTGCATGTTCCAGGACTCCTCCAGAGTCTTGATCCCTTTTTGTGTAACCAGATAGTACCTGAGTGCCTTTCCGCCCCGGACATGCTTGGGGTCTCCTTTGAAGCTTTCAATTAAGCCCTTTCTCTTCAGTTTATCCAGGGCCATATAGAGTGAGGCAATGGCCCAGTCTTTTCCAGTCTTATCGAGCAGGTACTTGCGGATATCCATCAAGCAGGCCGGGCCGTTCTGATGGAACACAGCCAGCATGAAAAGCTCCTCTAATTTGGTTAAAAAAGCCATTTTTTTTCTCCCGGTGACAGCATCTTTTTTTTAGCGTCGATTCAAAATCTCACTCATATTATTAATTAATTTAATTATATATTAAGACGCTTAAAAAGGCAAAAAAGTTTACATCCATTTTAAAAATTCTGTGAAAAAGAGGGTTTTTAACTAACCTGTACTATCCAAAAACACTTTTTTATTCATACTTCAGCGACTCGACCGGGTTTTTCGAAGCGGCTTTTATGGACTGGTAGCTCACCGTAAAAAGGGCTATGAGCATGGCGATGACCCCCGCGCCAAAAAACATCCAAAGCCCAATGTGCGTGTGGTAGGAATAGCTTTGGATCCAGTTCTTCATCAGCACATACGCCAGCGGCCAGGCAATGACATTGGCTATCCCGACCAGGATCAGAAACTCTTTGGACAGCATTCCCACGATCTTTGAAACAGAGGCGCCCAGGACCTTTCTCACAGCGATTTCTTTTGTTTTTTGCTCCGCTGTAAAGGACGCTAATCCGAACAGGCCCAGACAGGACACAAAAATCGCCAAAAAAGTAAAGTAATTGAAAATCTGACCCAGCCTTTCTTCGTTTCTGTACTGTCTGTTAAATTCCTCGTCCAAAAAGGAAAACGAGAAGATGAAATCAGGAGTAAATTTGTTTATGGTTTTTTTGATGTTCGCAATAGTCTCCGGGATGCCTGTCGAGTCGATTTTCACAAACATGTTAAAGTAAGGAAGGTTCTGGTACACACAAAACACAATAGGCCGAATGTCCGAATGAAGGGATGTCCCGTGAAAATCCTTGACCACGCCTACAAGTTCCCCTTCATTTCGACCCATGGAAAACATCTTCCCCACAGGATCCTGGAAGCCGGTCAATTTCAGCGCCGCTTCATTGATTATGTAATTCCTTCTGTCTGTCGCAAAGTCCTCTGAAAAACTTCGGCCGTGTGCCATTGTCATATCAAATGTCTCAAAATAATCATAATCCACGCAGGCAAAATTCATCTGCACCGGATCCTCCGCAGCTCGTCCCTCCCAGTAAACAGGATTGTTATTGCCTACATTGAGCGGCATGCTTGATGCAGCCGTGACTTTCCGGATGCGGCTGTCTTTGAGTAGTTCCTGCTTTACAGCCTGGTAATTTCTTCTCAGCTCCCGGCTCGTCCGGATGGTCACGATCTGCTCCCGG